>JGI25912J50252_10000742_pt1 | contig 10517 bp, 10 predicted proteins | sample LauGreSBDMM110DD_2_FD_50252 | JGI IMG/M metagenome (IMG submission 50252)
CCTGAGTTCAAACGCTCAAGGGGTGCGCACCAGGCATTGGGTCAAGGCGCTCACGTCGGCCACCGATTCCAAACCGTCAATCAGCTTGAGCAGCGCATCGCCTTGAGAAGCTGGCATGTCGGCGATGCCCCAACACTGGCGAAATTTGGTCTCGCAGGCGGCGGCACTCAAGGGGTTGTCAGGGTGACCAATGGGGGTGTGGATTTCTTTCTCCCAGACCCGGCCATCGTGGAGCTCAATGCGAATTTGTTGCGGCCACAGCGCATTCACGTCGGGGTTGTCATTGAGACTGACTTGCACCTTGGCGGCCAAAGCATGCAGGGCGGGGTCAGACAAGTGTTGTGGGGCAAATGAGGCGGGTGTGCACGTGCCGTGCGACAANGTGGCGGCCACCACATAGGGGATGCACAAGCGCGCATAGTTGGGTTGGGGGTTGGGNATGTCGGGGCGCCCCACCAGCCGGTAGGTCAGGGGCGGCGCGCCCACATGCATGGTCTTGAGGTCGTTGGGGCCAAAGTTCAAGGCGGCCACGGCTTGCTGCACGGCGTCNACCGCNGCATGGGTCAGGCGACCNCTGGGAAAGGGCTTGTGCGACAACTCGGTGATGTGCCACTGTTGGCCCAGTTGCGGCCACCAATGCGCGATGTCGTGCTCGGTTTCAAACANGGTGTAGTANCCNTAGGGGCCGGTGAGGATGTCTTGCGGGCCGGTCATGCCAGCCATGGCCAAGTCCACCGATGTCAGGCCCGCACGGCCATTGAAGCCCACTTGCAAGCCCAGCAACATGGAGCCTTCCACATGGGCTTGCATGGTGCCCGAGGTTTGGCCGTACTGGATGCCAAAGGCGTTCATCACCGTGGCCTCGTCCAAGCTGGCCAACACACCCAAACCCGCCACCACGCCAAAACCGCCGCAGGTGGCGGGGCGGAAAAACCGCATCACCGATTTGGATGCCGCACCCAAGGTGGCTGCAATCTCCACACCCATGGTCATGGCGAGCAAAAACTGTTGGCCGCTGACGGGCCGACCCGCTGCGGCGCTGCGCTCTGAAAAAGCCAACAAGGCAGGCAACAACGTGGCCATGGGGTGAACCACGGCCGGTTCGTGCACGCAATCCCATTCGAGGGCATGGATGCGATACCCATTGATCACCGCCGCTTGGGCCGCAGGTGCACGCAGGTGTGAGCCCCACACAACGGCTTCGTTGCCTTGGCCCCATTGCTGCGCGGCCACGGCCAATTCGTGGGCATGTGGGCCGGTGCGTCCGGCCACACCGCAGGCCAAGGTGTCCATCAAAAATACTTTGGCTTTGGCCACGGCCAGGGGGCTGAGGTCTTCAAAGCGCGATCGGCAGACCAATTGCGCCCAAGCGGTCAATGGGTTGTCGGAAGGGGTGGTTTTAGGCAGGTTCATGGCAGGCTCCAGCAAGTGCGGTCAGGGGGTGGGCGATAAGCCCATGCGCAGGTAAAAAAACTTCATCACCGATGGCAAAACAAACAACTGAATTTGGGCCATCACCAGCATCAGTTGCAAATCGGGTGTGACATGGCCCAGCACCAGGCCGAGCAACACGGCCACATTGCGAAAGCCGCTGATCAGGCTGATGCTCATGGCGGCTTGCACCGAAAGGCGTTTGAACACCTGCCAGCCCGCCCACTGCCATGCCAAATTGAACAGCGCAGTCAAGGCCAGCAATTGCAACACCTGGGCGGGGTCTTGGGTGATTTGTGCCGTCAAACCATGGGTCACGCCCAGGGCGATAAAAACCATCAACAGCACCATGCACAAGGTCCAGGCCGAGGCGTTTTGTTCGATGCGTTCGGGCGTGGCCCACACCCGCAAGGCAAAGCCGCCACCGAGTGAAATACCCACCACCCACAATAAATTCATCAGCATGCCGCCGGGGCTCAGGCCGGCCACACCGCTGAGCGCGGCAAACAGGGGCAAGGTGACGATGGAGATCACCGTGGCGGGCAGCACCATGGTCAGCAGCATTTCGGCATCGGTGCCCAATAAGGCGCAGTAAGGGCCGACCGAAATGATGGGTGGGGTGGCCGCCAGCAGCAACAAACCCACGCCCATATAAATGGGCAGGTTCAGCACGGGCAAGGCCAACCACACCACGGCGGGGACGACCAGCAAGGTCCACACCCACACCGCCGCCATCAAGCGGGTGCGCTGGGCCCAGGCGCGCAGTTGGCGCGGGTCAATGCGCAAGGCCGACAAAAACATCGCCCCCATCGACAGGTACAACACAAAGGGCGACACCATTGCCGCCAAAGGTTGGGCCAGCAAGCCGGTGGCCACGCCCAACAACATCAATGCGGTGGCATGGCGGGCCAAAAAGGAGGAGAGCGCTTGCATGTTCAAGGCCACGGACTCAAGCGAAAGCGTGCGTGGCTGCTTGCTGCCCGCGCATGCGCGCTCAGGCCTTGAGCAGTTGGGGCAACCACGTGATCAGACCGGGCCAAACCGTCATCACCACAATCAGCACCAGCATCAAGATGCAGTAGGGCAGCGAGGACTTGGCCACCCGGGTTTGGCTCTCGCCCGTCATTTGTTGGATGATGAACAAATTAAAACCCACGGGTGGCGAGACATTGGACAACTCAATGGTGATGATCAAAAAGATGCCGAACCACACCGGGTCAAAACCCGAGGCCAGCACCAGCGGGAAGACCACTGGCAGGGTCATCACCATGGCCGATAAGCCGTCCAGGGCGGTGCCCAAGATCAGGTACACCACCAACAAGGTGAAGATGAGCATGTAGGGCGAGAGGTTGAGCGACTTGACCCATGCGCCGGTCTCGCCCGGAATGGCCAGCATGGTCATGACCTTGGCCAAAAACAAAGCGCCCAGCAAAATCAGCCCGATCATGGAGCAGGTGCGCACGGTGGAGAGCAAGGCACGGCCCATGTTTTTCCAACTCATGAGCCCCTGGGCCAACGAGATGCCCAAGGCCCCGGCCACACCGACGGCAGCGGCCTCGGTGACGCTGGCCAAGCCGCTGTACATGGAGCCGATCACCGACAAGATCAGCAAGCCCACGGGCAGCAGGTCTTTGAGGGAATCTATTTTTTGTGCCCAGGTGTACACCTCTTTTTCGCGCGGTTGCACGCTGGGCCGCCACAGGGCTTGGCAGATGATCCAGCCGATGAACATGGCGGCAATGATCAAGCCAGGCACCACGCCCGCGATGAACAAGTCCAAGATGGATACGTCGGCCAGCACGCCATAGACGATCATGGGAATCGACGGCGGGATCATCAGGCCAATCGTGCCGGCACCGGCCAAGGACCCCATGGCCATGTCTTTGTCGTAACCGCGCTTGAGCAATTCGCGCAAGGTCATGCGGCCCACGGTGGCGGTGGTGGCGGCCGAAGAGCCCGAGACAGCCGCAAAGATCGTGCAACCGATCACGTTGACATGCAGCAAGCCGCCGGGCAGGCGCTGCACCCAGGGTGCGATGCCGCGAAACAGCGACTCGGACAATTTGCTGAAAAACAAAATATCACCCATCAGCACAAACAAGGGCAGGGTGACGAGTTCATCGGCGTTCAGGCGCGACCACACGTCTTGCGCCAAGATGCGTTGGATGGGCACGTCGCGAAACCACTCCAGCGACATCAAGCCGGTGCCCAGCAACGCAAAGCCAATCCACAGGCTGGAGCACAACAGCACCAGCATGACCACCAGGACAAAGACAGAAGCGAGCATCATTCGGCGGCCCCTTGCCCGACTTCGCGGTCATCGGCCAAATCGGGTGCGTCATGGATGATCAAGCGCACCAAGCGCGCGAGCAATGCCAGCCACAGCATGAAAGCGCCCAGCGCCACCATGGCCTGTGGGATCCACATGGGGGTTTGCATCACAAAGTAAGACACGGTGTGGCGCACATGGCTGCGCCAGGCTTGCTCGATCAAACCCACGGTGAGCAAGCCGCTGATGTAGAGCGCGCACAGTGTGCACAGCACATCCAGGGCGCGCGCCAGTCGTGTCGGCAAGTGTGCCAGCACCACGGCCACGCGGATGTGGGCGCCATGGCGCAGGGCATAGCCCGAGCCACTGAGCAACACAAAGGCGCAAAGGTATGAGGCGTATTCCACCGCCCAAGGTTGCGACCAGGCCAACACCGAGGCGCCCAGCACTTCGACCAGCAAGATCACGCTGAGCAAGGCGCAAGCTGCAGCTGCAATGCATGCCCCCAAGAAATTGAAACGGTCAATCCATTCGCAACTCTGGCGCAAAAATTTCATGGCGAAGGATGAGGGGGATGACACGGCCGCCGGGGCACCTGTCCCAGCGGGCTTGCCGCCAGGCAGGTGTGAGGCGATTATTTTTTATTTGTCTTGGCCATGAAGGCCTCGATGATCTTGGCCGACTCGGGCACGGCTTTTTTGTAGTCATCCCACAAGGGGCGGGTGACTTGGCGCATGCGGGCGGCCATCTCTTTGGTGGGGGGCTCCACCGTCATGCCGTTTTTGCGCAACTCGTCCATGCGCTTTTCGTGCTCGGCCATGCTGACTTTCCAAAACTCGGGCTCCATCTCTTTGGCCAGGTTTTCGATGGCGTTGCGGTTTTCAGCCGACAACTTGTTCCACACCCCCATGTTGATGACCATGAAATTGGACGCCCACAGGTGGTTGGTGTTGTAGGTGTGCTTGAGAAACTCCCAGTACTTTTGCGCCACAGCCGTGGTGCCAGAGGTCATCACCGCATCCAAGCGGCCCGAGGCCAAGGCAGGCACGATGTCGGGGTTGTTCATTTGCTGGGGCACCATGCCCAGTTTGCTGACCATGTCGGCGGTCATGCGGTCGTAGGTGCGCATGCGCACGCCCTTGAGGTCTTCAAAGCCTTTGGCGGGCTTTTTCAAAAAGAAGTTTTGGCTGGGCCAAGGCACCACGTACAGCACCTTGTTGCCACGCTTGGCCAAGTCTTCGATCCACTTGGGGCGCACAAAGCCGTGCATCACCTTGAGTTGCTCGTAGTCGTCGACCAAGAAGGGGATGCTTTCAATGCCCAACAAAGGCAGGTCACCCACGTTTTGAAAACCAGCAAACTCGGCCATGGCGGCGGCACCGTCTTCAACGGCGCGCACGGTTTCATTGGCCTTGATGCCCAAGGCACCACCGGGGTGTACGGTCATGAGCACTTGGCCTTTGGTGACCTCGGCCACCCGCTTGGCAAAATTTTGGGCGTTCACCGTGTGAAATTCGGTGGGCCCCCAGGGCATGGAAATATCCAATTTGGTTTGGGCGGCCAACCAAGGGGCGGCGGTAAAACCGATTGACAAAATCAGCAGGCGACGAATCCATTGCATCTTGAGCTCCAGCGTGGTGTTGATCTGGTTCAGCCTAACAGATGCCCCCCCGATATGTCAATTGTCCGGACAGTTGATGCGCCCATTCGCATGCACCTCGGCGGTGCGAACGGGTGGGGGGCGGACAAACGGAACAGATGAGATCGGGTAAACCCTGTGAGGCAGTGCTTCCAAGTGGCCGCTTGCGGTGCCTTGTGCGCTGGTCGGATGCGGGCGCTGGTGGTAACCTCATGTCTCCCTCATTGTGTTGTCCGGACAAAATCCAAATGCATCGCTTGACCCTGCCCCATTTGGGGGCCGCATCCGCATGAAGCTCACCGGCATTCGGGTGTTGGACCTGTCGCTTTTTTTGCCGGGCCCCCACCTGACCACCATGATGGCCGACCATGGTGCCGAGGTGCTCAAGATCGAGCCACCGGGTGAGGGTGAACCCGTGCGCCACATTGGCTACCGATCGGGGGGCGAAAGCGTTTGGTTTCGCAACACCCACCGGGGTAAAAAAAGCCTGGTGCTGGATTTGAAAAACCCCCACGACCACGCACGGTTTTTGGACTTGGCCTGCACCTGCGATGTGATCGTGGAGGCGTTTCGCCCGGGCGTGGTCAAGCGCTTGGGCATCGATTACGAGCATTGCAGGCCATCCACCCTCGCATCGTTTACGCCTCCATCGCCGCCTTTGGCCAAACCGGCCCCGACAGCCATTTGGCCACCCATGATTTGGGCATGGAAGCCTTGGCGGGCGTGCTCAGTCTGAACCTGGGCCAAGACGGTCAACCCACCCACCCGCACATGCCGGTGTCTGACATCACCGGGTCGATGATGGCGCTGGCGGGCATTTTGATGGCCTTGTACCGGCGCGAGCAAAGCGGGCAGGGTGACTACATCGACATTTCCATGCACGACAGCACCTTGTCGTGGCTGCCCAATGCCACGGGCGCGGTGTTTGCACAAGGCCGTGCGCCCCAAGTGCAACAAGAACGCTCATGGGGGGGCAATTCGTTTTACAACATCTACCCCACCGCAGATGGCAAGCACTTGGTGCTGGGTGCGGTCGAGCCCAAGTTCATCCGCAACTTGCTCACCGCTTTGGGGGCCAGCGAGTGGATCGACACCGCCACCCAACCGCCAGGGCCCGTGCACGAGCCGGTCAAGGCTTTTTTGCGCGCCACGTTTTTGCAAAAAACCCGCGACGAATGGATGCAATGGTTCCAGGGAAAAGATGTGGCTGTGGCCCCGGTGCTGGACTTGAAAGAGGCCTTTGACCGCCCGCAACTTCAAGCGCGGGAGATGCTGCTGCAAGACGCCCAAGGGCAGTTGCACATTGGCAACCCGATCAAGTTTCGCCATGAGCCGGCCCAGATCGACACCCGATTGCCCGGCTTGGGCGAGCACACCGCATCGGTGTTGGCACAAACCCCCGCGCGCAAGGAGCCGCCATGAGCACACAGATACCGAGCACCGCCGATTGGGTGCGCTGGTTGGCCCGGCCCGTGGGCCGCGCCGAGCGCGAACGCGCCGCCTTGCATGTGCTGGACTGGTTGGCCTGCGCCAGTGCTGGGTCGCGCACCGATCCGGGTTTGGCGATGGGGCGTTTTGCACGCACCTTGGCCCCGGGGGCCTGCGCCACTTTTGCCGGTCCGGCTTTGGCCGAGGGCGACGCGGCCCTGGTCAATGGTGCGCTGGGCAATGTGCTGGAGATGGACGACTTTTACCGCACCGCCATTGTTCACCCCGGCCCCGTGTTGGTGCCCGCGGCTTTGGCCATGGCCCAGGCCACGCAGGCCAGCGGGGCGCAGATGCTCGACGCTTTGGTCAAAGGCTTTGAGATCATGATCCGCTTGGGCCGCTCGGTGGGGCCTGCGCACTATCGTTACTTTCACAACACCGCCACCTGTGGCGTGTTTGGTGCGGCCGCAGTCGGTGCGGCCTTGCTCGAACTCCAACCCTCGGCCATGCGCGATGCGTTTGGCAATGCGGGCACACAGGCCAGTGGCTTGTGGCAATGCCGTTTAGAAGACAGCATGAGCAAGCAATTGCACAACGGGCGTGCCGCCCAATCGGGCTTGCTCGCGGCACGCTTGGCGCAGCATGGCTTTACCGGTGCGCACGCGATCTTGGAGGGTGAGCTGGGGTTTTTTCGCGCCATGTGCCCCGATGCAAAGCCTGAGCTGATGGCCGCAAACGACGAAGACCGTTGGTTGATCCATGACACCAGTTTCAAGCCCTGGCCGGCGTGTCGCCATGCCCATGCGGTGATCGATTTGGCCCTGGCCTTGCGCGACGCCGTGGGTGGTGCCGAGATCGCCACCATCGACGTGTACAGCTATCGCGACGCCGTGCGCATTTGTGACAAGCCCGAGCCGCGCACCCCGGTGGAGGCCAAGTTCAGTTTGCAGCATGCGGCCGCCGTGTGTTTGCTGCGGGGCAAGCCGGGCTTGGGCGACTTTGATGTGCCCGCCACCCAAGACCGCGCGGTGGCGCAATTGCGCGCCTGCGTGCGCTTGCACGAGGACGACGCATTGACGGCTGTCTACCCGGCGCACTTTGGTGCGGCCATGCGCATCGGTTTGCGCGATGGGCGTGTGCTGCAAGCCCAAGTCACTGATGCGCTGGGCGACCCCGAAATCCCCTTGAGCCTGGCGCAGTTGCATGGCAAAGCGCACATGCTGCTCGGCGCCACTGCCCACACCCACGAACAAATCCAGACCATCATCGCCGACTGCGCGGCCTTGGTCGATGCCACCAGCGTGGGCGATGTGGCACGCTGGATGCATTGAGCGGCGCGATGCGGCCAACTTTTGAACCGATGGAGACCCCATGAGCGACCTGAATTATTTTGACGCAGCCGATGTGGCGTCGATTCGCCGCGACTATCCCTTGGGGGCGGCATTTTTAAAACGCTTCCAAGGCATGAGCGCCGATGAGTTGCGCCACTTGCAAAACCAGCGCTTCATGCGGCTGATGGCTTTTGCCTGGCAGGTGCCGTTTTACCAACGCCATTGGGGCGCTGCGGGCTTGCAAGCGGGTGACGTGAAAAGCTTGGACGACATCACCCGCATCCCGATGTACTCCAAGTCAGACCTGATGGCCTCGGTGGAGGCACACCCGCCTTTGGGTGACTTTCATGGGCAAGACGTTCACCCGGTGGGGCAGCGACCGCCCATCATTGTGCAAACCACCAGTGGCACCACCGGCATGCCCCAGCCCTTGTTGTTTGGCCCGCGCAGCCGCGAAACGCAAAACGCATTGCTGGCGCGCGTGTATTTGCTGCAAGGCATGAGCGCCCAAGACGTGGTGCATTCGGTGTATGGCTTTGGCATGGTCAACGGCGGCCACTACATCCGCGAGACGCTGCTGCACTGGGTGGGCGCGCAATTGCTCAGCGCGGGCACCGGGGTGGAGACGCGCTCGCAGCAGCAGGTGATGCTGATGCGCGACTTCAAGGCCACGGTGTTGGTCGGCTTTGGTGACTTTGTCAAACGCCTGTCGGAGGTGGCCAAAGAAAACGGCATCGAGCCGGGGCGCGACATCCAATTGCGCATGATCACCGGGCACCTGGGCCCCGAGGGGCGCGAGCCCATGAGCCAGGCCTGGGGCGGTTGTGATGTTTACGACTGGTATGGCGTGGGCGACACCGGGCTGATCGCGGGCGAGAGCCAAGACCAAACCGGCATGTACATCATGGAGGACGCCCAGTATTTGGAGATCGCTCACCCAGACACGGGCGCGATCGTTGCGCCAGGTGAGCCGGGCAACATGGTCAACACCTGTTTGTTCAAGGACGACATTTTTCCCATCATCCGCTTCAACACCCATGACGTGACCCAGGAGGTGGTGGGCAGCTCGCCCATGGGCTTGCCGTTTCGCCGCATCATTGGTTTCAAGGGCCGCAGCGACAACATGATCAAGCTGCGCGGGATCAATGTCTACCCCACCAGTGTGGGCGTGATTTTGGGCGCTGAAGTGCCCGCCTTCAATGGCGAGTTTGTGTGCATCGTGACCCGCGAAGGCGGGCGTGACCAAATGACGGTGCAAGCCGAAATGCGCGCCGATGCCCCGTCAGGTCTGCAAGAGACTTGCCAAAGCCTGCTGCGCGCCCGCTTGGGCGTGGAGTTGGTGGTGGTGCTGGCCCAGCCCGGCGAGATCAAAGACCTCACCGGCATTGAAAGCCGACAAAAGCCCTTGCGCTTGATCGATCGGCGCTGATCTGGTGCGCCAGCGCCTGCCAAGGACCCAAAAGGCGGACAACGCGATGAGCGACGCGAGGCCCCCTGCTTAGAATGGCCCATGAATTTCATTGACAAACTGCTCGCAGCCGAGCGGGCCCACCAATCGCTGCTGTGCGTGGGGCTGGACCCAGACCCGGCCAAGCTGCCCGGGGCCTGGCGCGGTCAGCCTGAGCGGATATTTGAGTTTTGCGCCCGCATCGTTGACGCCACCGCTGATTTGGTGATCGCCTTCAAGCCGCAAATTGCCTACTTTGCCGCCCACCGCGCTGAGGCGCAACTCGAGCGTTTGATGGACCACATGCGGGCCAATGCCCCGGCGGTGCCGATCATTTTGGACGCCAAGCGCGGCGACATTGGCAGCACCGCCGAGCAATACGCCATCGAGGCTTTTGAGCGCTATGGNGCCGATGCGGTCACGCTCTCGCCCTTCATGGGTTTTGATTCGGTGCAGCCTTACTTGACGCATGCGGGCAAGGGCGCTTTTTTGCTGTGCCGCACCTCCAACCCCGGCGGCGACGATTTGCAAAGCCAACGCCTGGCCAGTGTGCCCGGGCAGCCCTTGTTGTACGAGCATGTGGCGCAACTGGCCCAAGGCCCATGGAACCTCAATGGCCAACTGGGCTTGGTGGTCGGCGCCACCTACCCGAACGAGATCGAGCGCGTGCGCCAACTCGCGCCCACCTTGCCCCTGTTGATCCCCGGTGTGGGCGCGCAAGGCGGCGACGCGCTGGCCACGGTGCGCGCTGGTTATCGCCAACACGAGGGCCGCACCAGCGGCCCCATCATCGTCAATTCATCCAGGGCCATTTTGTATGCCAGCAGCAACGACGATTTCGACCAAGCGGCCCGCCGCGAAGCCCTCAAAACCCGCGAAGTGCTGGAGGCCGCCCGTGCGCAGCACTGAGCGCCCTTCGGTGTTCGCGCGCTGGCTCCAACCGATGTGGGCTTGTGCCGCCATGATGTGGCT
>JGI25912J50252_10000743_pt1 | contig 10515 bp, 8 predicted proteins | sample LauGreSBDMM110DD_2_FD_50252 | JGI IMG/M metagenome (IMG submission 50252)
GGCACGCCGTTCATGCGCTCCATCACGATCACCTCGTTGCGGCAGTATTCCCAAAACATCTCGGGGATCAGCACCAAGTCCAAGCCCTGCATGTTGCGGCGCAGTTGCGCGGCGTTGGAGGCCTCGCGCACCAGGTCCAGTTCGTCGTGCAGGTACTTGTCGAATTCGGCCACCACCTCGCGCGGCTTTAAGCGCTTGCCGTCGCTGGACAAGCGGTCCAGCCACTGCGCCATGGTGCGCATCAGCCCGAGGTCTTTTTCAATCGCACTCAGCATGCCCGGGCGCAGCACCTTGACCGCCACATCGCGCACTTGCCCGTCTTTGCCGCGCAGTTTGGCAAAGTGCACTTGGGCAATGGATGCACTGGCCACGGGGATGCGGTCAAACGATACAAACAATTCATCCACACGCGCGCCCAAAGCGCGCTCTATGGTGGCCACCGCCACATCGGATGAGAACGGGGGCACCCGGTCTTGCAGCAAAGCCAACTCATCAGCGATGTCGGTGGGCAGCAAGTCGCGCCGGGTGGACAAAACTTGGCCGAACTTAACAAATATGGGGCCCAGCGACTCCAGGGCCTCACGCAAGCGCTGGCCACGCGGGGTGGACAAATTGCGCCCTAGGCTGACCACGCGGCGCAGCAGCCGCAAGCCGGGCTGTTGAAAGCCCGACAACACCAGCTCGTCCAGGCCGTGTCGAAACACCACCCAGAGAATAAAGATGCCGCGAAACATGCGCGTCATGGAAACCCAACCCGGCCATCGCTGCGCGCACCAGGGTTGGCTCCAGAACGGGCCATCCATTGGCGCAGGGCCTGAGCGATTTGCCGGGCCACGCCCATCACCACATGGGCACGGGCGTCACCCAACAGACGGGAGAGGTCTTCTTCCAAGTCCCAGCGGACGTGGTCGATCAGCCAATTGACCTCGGCGGCGAGTTGCACATCACCCTCGATGTGGATGGGGGGTTTTTGTCCGCTGGCCAAAGACTTCGCCAGGGCCAAGGGAGAGGGCTCGGCGACTTCCAGCACCAAATGCGGTTTTTGAAACGGTTCAGCCTTGTCGATCAAGCCTGCCGGGGTGAACACCACGCAAAAGCTGAACTGGCGCCAACGCACCTCAACCCGCTGACCGGCCACGCGGCGCAGGCGTTCGCAAGCCTGGGGCTCTTGCATCAATACATGGTTGATGAGCAACACCGCCCGTTGCTGGCCCTCATCGATCAGCCAAGCGGGCGGTTGGATGCGGCTGGCGATGGTTTGGGCCTGTTGTACCCACCAAGAAAAAGGGGACTGTGTTTCCATAGTCCCCGATTATTCCCGATCGTGTGCAGCGATTTTTACTGCAGGGCNTGCACCCCCGCGACCAGCCAGCCCATTTGGCCTTGCTTGGGTCGGCCCATGTTCCAGATTTCACGGAAAGGGCTGGGCCCANCGCTGGGGTCTTCGCGGATCAAACCGGTGAACTCAATGCTGGCCAGGAAGTCGTTTTCCAACTCTTCAATGCCCAACAACTGGGCTTGCAAGCTGACCACCTCGGTCTTATTGACTAGGCCCGGAGCCAGGGATTCACGCTCAGCCAACTGGACCTTGATTTCGTCCAACATGGTGTCGGTCATCATGGCCTTGAGGGCCGGAATGTCAGAGCGATCCCAAGCATCTTGCAAGTGGACAAAGTTTTGTTTGGCGGCAGCCACAAAGCCCTCGACGTCAAAACCAGCTGGAATACCCCAGGTGGTGGCACTCCCGGCAACACCGGAGCCAATGCTCAGGCCTTGGCGCGCAGGCGTGGCTGGCTCGAAAGAAGCGGTTTGCCCCTCCCAGGGTCTGGCCGAAGCATCGTTGCCCACATTGCGGGGGTTGTATTGGGGTGGGCTTTGGGGTTGCGCTGGAGCACCAGCGCCTTCAAACGCGAAGGGGCTGGGCGCCGACTGCGCTTGGCGGCGGCGCATGAAGTAGCCCACCACCATCATGATCACCAGGGCCAAGAGGCCAAACATCAAGAACTGACCAAACTCGGCCCCCAAACCCATGGAGTGGGCCAACCAAGCCAAGCCCAAACCGGCGGCCAAACCACCCAGCATGGCGCCCCAAGGGCGGCGTTGGGGTTGGGCGGCTGCTGGTGCAGGTGCCGGCGTGGCAGGTGTTGCCTGGGCCGGTGCGGCGGGCTTGGCCGCTTGGCTCTGTGTCGCGCTGTTGGACTGCTGTCCCACTGACTTGCCGCCACCCAAGCGCTTAGAGGCATCGGCGTGCAAACTGGTGAATGCCAGGGCACTGGCGAGGATCAAGGTCCAAAGTTTCATGGGAAGGCTCCGTCAAAAAGACCGCGAAAACTNTCAACANCGTATTGCAACATGCAATGCCACCACCCCGGCNCTGAGGTTGTGAATATCCACATGGCCGAAACCACTATCTTGCATCAGGGTCTTTAACCCCGCTTGATCTGGGTGCATGCGAATTGACTCCGCCAGATAACGGTAACTGTCGGGGTCACCTGCCACCCACTGGCCCAATTTGGGCAAGACGTTGAACGAATACCAATCGTAGGCTTTTTGCAGGGGCTTGGCCACCCGGGAAAACTCCAGCACCAGCAAACGCCCTTGGGGCTTGAGCACGCGGTGCATTTCTTTCAGGGCAGCGTCTTTGTGGGTCATGTTGCGCAAACCAAAAGCCACGCTGACGCGGTCAAAGTACTGGTCGGGAAAGGGCAATTGTTCGGCATCGCACACCAGGGTGGGCAAGGAAAAGCCCGCATCGATCAACCGGTCGCGCCCGGTGCGCAGCATGGCCTCGTTGATGTCGGTGTGCACCACCTGGCCTTCCGTGCCCACCAAAGGCGCAAAGGCCATGGCCAAGTCACCGGTGCCTCCGGCAATGTCGAGCACCCGCATGCCAGGCCGCACATCGGCCACCATCACGGTGTAGGCCTTCCAGGCGCGGTGCAAGCCAGCTGACATCAAGTCGTTCATCACGTCGTAACGGCTGGCCACGGAGTCGAACACGCCGCGCACCATGCGCGACTTGTCGCGCTCGTCAACCGACTGAAAACCAAAATGGGTGCTGCTCATCGCCAGGGATCAGTGGCTGCCACAGGCTTGTGGGTCGCCGGGTGCAGACTTGGATGGCATGGGTGCATCGCGCTCCACGCCCGCAGCTTGCAAGCGCTGCTGGTAACGGTCCCACAAATCGTCTTGTTGCGAGCCCAGCATGTACAGGTAGTCCCAAGAAAAAATACCGCTGTCGTGGCCATCGCTGAACGTGGGTTGCACCGCGTAATTGCCCACCGAGGCCAAGTCAATCACGCCGACCTCGCGTTTGCCGGTTTGCAGCACCTCTTGACCGGGACCGTGGCCTTTCACTTCAGCGGACGGGCTGTACACGCGCATCAACTCAAACGGAATGCGAAAGCTTTGGCCGTCGGCAAACGACACCTCCAGCACCTTGGACTTGTTGTGCAGGGTGATGCCCGTGGGGTTGGGGGTGGTGGTGCTCAAGCCAGCCATGGGGACTCCATCACACCAAAACCCGCTCGATGCCGCCGTCATTGGCCGCCGCCACGTAGGTGGACATCCAGTTTTCACCCAAAATGTGCTTGGCCATTTCGACCACGATGTAGTCGGCCTCGAGCAAGCCGTTTTGCAAATCTTGGCCGTAACGTGACAAACCTTGCAAACAACTGGGGCAACTGGTCAAGATCTTGACCGGCCCAGGCGCCCCCCCGCCCATTTGGGCCAGGCTTGCCTCGTTCAAGCGCAGCTCTTCTTCTTTGCGAAAGCGAATTTGGGTAGCAATATCGGGTCGGGTCACGCCCAAAGTGCCCGATTCGCCACAGCAGCGTTCGCTTTTGAGCACTTGGTCGCCCACCAAAGCCTTGACCGTTTTCATCGGGTCTTGCTGCTTCATCGGGCTGTGGCAGGGGTCGTGATACAGGTATTGGCCTTGCTGCGCGGCATCCAGAGTGATGCCCTTTTCCAACAGGTATTCATGGATATCGACGATGCGGCAACCCGGGAAAATTTTGTCGAACTCGTAGCCTTGCAATTGGTCGTAGCAAGTGCCACAACTGACCACCACGGTTTTGATGTCCAGGTAATTGAGGGTGTTGGCCACGCGGTGAAACAACACCCGGTTGTCGGTGATGATTTTGTCGGCCTTGTCCTGCTGGCCCGATCCGCGCTGGGGGTAGCCACAGCACAAATAGCCCGGGGGCAAAACGGTTTGGACGCCTGCATGCCAGAGCATGGCCTGCGTGGCCAGGCCCACCTGGCTGAACAAGCGCTCCGAGCCACAACCGGGGAAATAAAACACCGCCTCGCTATCGGCACTGGTGGCTTGCGGGTTGCGGATGATGGGCACGTAGTCGCTGTCTTCAATGTCCAACAAAGCCCGTGCCGTTTTATTCGGCAAGCCTTTGGGCATCTTTTTGTTGACAAAGTGAATCACCTGCTCTTTGATTGGGGCAGTGCCCACGCTGGAGGGGGGTCGGGCGGTTTGCTTGCGGATGAATTGCTGCAACAGNTCGTTGGCCCAGCGCTGCACTTTGAAGCCCACCTCGACCATGCCCATCCGCATGAACTTGATGGTTTCTGGGTTGGTGGCATTGAGGAACATCATGGCCACCGCATTGCCGGGGCGAAAGGTTTTTTTGCCCATCTTGCGCAACAGGTTGCGCATGTTCATGGTCACGTCACCAAAATCGATCTTCACCGGGCACGGCGACTCGCACTTGTGACACACCGTGCAGTGATCGGCCACGTCTTCGAACTCTTGCCAATGCTTGATCGACACCCCACGGCGGGTTTGCTCTTCGTACAAAAAGGCTTCGATCAGCAGCGATGTGGCCAAAATTTTGTTGCGCGGGCTGTAGAGCAAATTGGCGCGCGGCACATGGGTGGCGCACACCGGTTTGCATTTGCCGCAGCGCAGGCAGTCTTTGATGGACTCGGAAATCGCGCCGATGTCGGACTGCTGCATGATCAGCGACTCGTGTCCCATCAGGCCAAAGCTGGGCGTATAGGCCTGCCCCAAACCCGACGCACGCACATCGGCGTCGCTGTGGGTGGGTTGGCGCAGCAACTTGCCTTTGTTGAAGTGGCCCTGTGGGTCCATGCGCGCTTTGTAGTCGGCAAAAGGCTTCAACTCGACGTCGCTCAGGTAGGCCATTTTGGTGATGCCAATGCCGTGCTCGCCCGAGATGACGCCGTCGAGCGAGCGTGCCAGCGCCATGATGCGACCCACCGCTTCGTGGGCGGTTTGCAGCATGTCGTAGTCGTCGCTGTTGACCGGCAAGTTGGTATGCACATTGCCGTCACCGGCGTGCATGTGCAAGGCCGCCCACACCCGGCCTTTGAGCACTTTTTGGTGGATGTCCAAACAAGCTTTGAGCAAAGGCTGAAACGCGGCGCCGCTGAAGATGTTTTCCAGCCCCGGGCGGATTTGTTGCTTCCAGCTCGCGCGCAAGCTGTGGTCTTGCAGCTGCGGGAACAAGGTGTCGACATCGGTCAACCAACCCTGCCACTGATCGCGCACCTGGGCAATCAGGGAACGAGCCTGGGCTACGCGGTCTTCGAGCAACTCGGCAGCAGGAATGTCCCCCGCGTCATCGGTCTTGGCCAAGGGCAAGGGGCCTTCGGTCAAAAAGGCGTCCAAGGCATGGCACAAAGCAATTTTGTTGCGCAGGGACAGCTCAATNTTGATGCGTTCNATGCCGTCGGTGTACTCGGCCATGCGCGGCAGCGGGATGACCACGTCTTCATTGATTTTGAAGGCGTTGGTGTGGCGGCTGATGGCCGCGGTGCGCTTGCGNTCGAGCCAAAACTTTTTGCGTGCATCGGCGCTGACCGCCACAAAGCCTTCGCCGCTGCGCGAGTTGGCCAAGCGCACCACTTCAGAGGTGGCACGGGCCACGGCGTCGGCGTCGTCACCGGCGATGTCGCCAATCAAGACCATTTTGGGCAGACCGCCACGCTTGCTCTTGGTGGTGTAACCCACGGCCTTGAGGTAGCGGTCGTCCAGGTGCTCCAAGCCCGCCAGCAAGGTGCCGCTGCGGCGCACCTCGGCAAACATGAAGTCTTTGATCTCGACAATGCTGGGCACCGCGTCGCGAGCATGGCCAAAAAACTCCAGACACACCGTGCGGGTGTGCGCCGGCATTCGGTGCAGCACCCAGCGCGCGCTGGTGATCAGGCCGTCGCAACCTTCTTTTTGGATGCCGGGCAAACCGCTGAGAAATTTATCGGTGACGTCCTTGCCCAGGCCTTCTTTGCGAAAGCTTTTGCCTGGGATGTCCAGGCGCTCGGTGCGGATGGGGGTTGTGCCATCGGCCTGAAAGTAGCGCAACTCAAAGCTGGCCATATCGGCATCGTGGATCTTGCCCAGGTTGTGCGACAAGCGCACCACTTCCAGCCACTGCGCATCGGGGGTGACCATGCGCCAGCTGGCCAAGTTGTCCAAGGCTGTGCCCCACAGCACGGCTTTTTTGCCACCGGCATTCATGGCGATGTTGCCACCAATGCACGAGGCCTCGGCGGAAGTGGGGTCGACCGCAAACACAAAACCGGCGCGCTCGGCGGCATCGGCCACGCGCTGGGTGACCACGCCGGCCTCGGTCCAGATGGTGGGCACGGGGTGATCGATGCCGGGCAAGCTCAGGTGCTCGACCTCGGTCATGGTTTCGAGCTTTTCGGTGTTGATGACCGCGCTCTTCCAGGTCAGCGGAATGGCCCCGCCGGTGTAGCCGGTACCGCCGCCGCGCGGGATGATGGTCAAGCCGAGTTCAATGCACGCCTTGACCATGTTGGCCATCTCGGCCTCTGAGTCGGGGGTGAGCACCACAAACGGATACTCAACGCGCCAGTCGGTGGCGTCGGTCACGTGTGACACGCGGCTCAAGCCATCGAACTTGATGTTGTCGGCAGCCGTGCACTTGCGCAACACCTTTTGCGCTTTGCGCCGCAAAGCCGCCATGCGCTCAAAGTTTTGGGCAAAGCCGTCAACGGCCGAGCTGGCGGCCTCGAGCAAACGGCCCACCCACACATCACGCTGGGCATCGTCGCTGGGGGTGCGGCGTTTTTGCACCTCACCCAAACGGTGGTGCAAGGCCTCGACCAAAAGCCGACGCCGAGCCGGGTTGTCGAGCAAATCGTCTTGCAAATAGGGGTTGCGCTGCACCACCCAAATATCGCCCAGCACTTCATAGAGCATGCGCGCTGAGCGGCCGGTTCTGCGTTCTTGGCGCAAACGCTCCAACCAATCCCAGGCTTCGTCGCCCAACAAGCGCATGACAATCTCACGGTCTGAGAACGACGTGTAGTTGTAGGGGATTTCGCGCAACCTGGGGCTGCTGTCGGCCGTGGACAGCAGTTGCTGCAGTGAGGTGGGTGCATTCATATTTAAGNCCCGAATGGTAACGCAAGGGGGCATATCCTTAGGGTACCAAGCCCATTGGGAAAAACTGCCCGCGCGCGATCCAAAAAGCACCCAGCGCCGACAATGCCTGGGCATGAACTCTGCGCTTTCCACCCCACCCTGGCCCTACCCGTTTTGGATTGCCCACCGGGGCGCGGGCACCCTGGCCCCTGAAAACACCTTGGCGGCTTTCGAGCACGGTGCCGACCTGGGCTTTGCCATGTTTGAGTGCGATGTGCAACTCAGCGCCGATGGCGTGCCTTTTTTGCTGCACGATTTGCATTTGTCGCGCACCACCAATGGACAAGGTCAGGCCGCCGATCAAACTTGGGGTTACTTGCAGGGCTTGGACGCTGGCAGCTGGCACAGCGGCGCACACACCGGGCTGGGGCTTTTGCGGCTCGATCAGCTGGCCCAATGGGGCATGCCCCGAGGGCTGGCGTTCAATTTGGAGATTAAACCCGCACCTGGGCGGGAGTCTGTGTGCGGCGCTGCCGTGGCCCGCGCCGCGCGGGACTTGTGGTCGGGCGGCACTTGCCCACCCTTGCTGAGTTCGTTTTCCGCCGAGACCTTGAAGGCTGCGCAAGCGGCAGCCCCCGATCTGCCCCGCGCTTGGCTCCTAGACGCTACCAGCCCGCTGGATTGGCAGCGCGCCCATGATTTGGGCTGTGTGGCGGTGGTTTTGCACCACAGCCTGTGCAGCGCCAGCGTCATCGCCCAAGCCCACCGCCAAGGCTTGCGCGCTTTGGCCTACACCGTCAACGATGCGGCTCGTGCCGAGCAACTCCAACATTGGGGGATAGACGGCATCATCACCGATGCGGTGCAGGTCTTCAGCCCCGCCAAGACCGCATGAGACACCATTGGCTGCTGGCGCAGGCCAGCACCATGGCCCCATAGCTGAGCATCTTTCCATCGTTGCCCAAGAACCACAGGCCCAGGGACAAAGCCAGTAAAGCCGCCATCGTGTTCAGGACAAAACGCCACAAAAAACCCGAAAAACGCCATTTGGAGCCCCAAAAAGGGCCTCTCAGGCTCAGCAAAGCGGCCACGGCAAAAGCAGGCGCGGTAAAGTGCAGGATGTGCCAAAGGGCGTCAAAGGCGTTCATGGGGTACAAATTTTATAATTCAGATCATGGCAGTCTGGGCCTTGGGCCTCAATCACAACACAGCTCCGCTGGACATGCGGGGTAAGTTTGCCTTTGCGGTGGACCAAATTGGCCCCACCTTGTCGGGTTTGCGCAGTGCCTTTTCCGACCAAAGCGAAGCCGCCATTCTCTCCACTTGCAACCGCACCGAGATTTATTGCGCTGGGCCCAAGCCTGCGCTGGAGCAAACGCTGCATTGGCTGGCCCAGTCGGGTGGCGTGACGGCCCAAGACTTGCACGCCCACACCTACGCACTGGAAAACGCCAACGCCGCGCGCCACGCCTTTCGGGTGGCCAGTGGTTTGGATTCGATGGTGCTGGGTGAGGCCCAAATCCTGGGCCAAATGAAAGATGCGGTGCGCGCCGCCGATGAAGTGGGCGCCCTGGGCACCACCTTGAACCAGTTGTTCCAGCGCTCGTTTGCGGTGGCCAAAGAAGTGCGATCCAACACCGAAATTGGCGCCCATTCCATCAGCATGGCCGCGGCCAGTGTGCGCTTGTCGATGCAATTGTTTGAAGACATCGGCAAGATCCGCGTGCTGTTTGTCGGCGCGGGTGAAATGATTGAACTCTGCGCCACCCACTTTGCCGCCAAAAACCCCAAATCCATCACCGTTGCCAACCGCACCATGGAGCGTGGCGAACGCTTGGCCAGCCAATTTGGCGGAGACGTGATGCGNTTGGCCGATCTGCCCGATCGCTTGCATGAGTTTGATGCGGTGATCAGCTCCACCGCCAGCACCNTGCCCTTGATTGGCNTGGGCGCGGTCGAGCGGGCCCTGAAAAAACGCCGCCANCGNCCCATGTTCATGGTCGACTTGGCGGTGCCGCGCGACATCGANCCCGANGTCAAAAGCCTGCGCGACGTTTATTTGTACACCGTGGACGACTTGGCCACCGTGGTGCAAACCGGGCAAGCCAACCGNCAAGCGGCGGTGGCCCAGGCCGAAACCATCATCGATGCCGGCGTGCAAAGCTTTTTGAGTTGGCTGGACCAACGCGGCCAGGTGCCCTTGATCCAGCAACTCAACGCCCAAGCCCAAGCTTGGCGCCAGGCCGAGTTGCAACGCGCCCGCAAGCAATTGGCCAAGGGTGACAACATCGACGAAGTGCTCGAAGCCATGGCCCGTGGCCTGACCCAAAAAATGCTGCACGGCGCGATGGCCGAGTTGCATGCCAACGACACCGAATCGCGTGAGCGCGCCCGCGGNGCCATCGAGCAGTTCTTCCTGCGCAGCGGCCGTTAGCTCGGCCCCCCACCGTGAAAGCCTTTTTGCGCGCTCAGCTCGAGCGCTACAACCAACGCTTGGCCGAGCTTGATTTTTTGCTCTCGCGCGAAGACATCATGAAAGACATGACGGGCTTCATGGCCTTGTCGCGCGAACGCACCGAGGTGGGCGCCGTGGCCGAGCGCTACCAACANCACCAACAGCGCCAGGCCGACGCCCAAGCCGCAGAAGGTCTGCTGACCCACGAAGACGCCGATATGCGCGCCCTGGGCCAAGAAGAGGCCGAACAAACCCGCCAAGACATGGCCCGCCTGGAGGCCGAGTTGCAACGCATGCTGCTGCCCAAAGACCCCGAAGACGAGCGTGCGGCTTACTTGGAAATCCGCGCTGGCACGGGCGGCGATGAGTCGGCCCTGTTTGCGGGCGATTTGCTGCGCATGTACACCCGCTGTGCCGAACGCCGGGGCTGGCGCGTGAGCCTGATGAGCGAGTCCCCCAGCGACNTGGGNGGCTACAAAGAGGTGGTGCTGCGCGTCGAAGGCGACCAAGCCTATGGCTGGCTGCGCTTAGAGTCNGGCGGGCACCGGGTGCAGCGCGTGCCCACCACCGAGTCCCAGGGGCGCATCCACACCAGCGCCTGCACCGTGGCCGTGATGCCCGAACCCGACGAGGCCAGTGCGGTGCAAATCAACCCGGCTGATTTGCGCATCGACACCTATCGCGCCAGCGGCGC
>JGI25912J50252_10000746_pt1 | contig 10506 bp, 9 predicted proteins | sample LauGreSBDMM110DD_2_FD_50252 | JGI IMG/M metagenome (IMG submission 50252)
CGCGATCGGCTGACGATCTCTTTACTCTTCGCGCCGGGTCCAAAAGACCCGGCGCTCCCTCCTTCGAAAATACGAGCCGGAAAATATCGTGACATCGACCGCTTTGAGACGCTTCAATCCGTATTGGATGCTCGTCCTGCCTGTAACGGCAGCGGTTGCGCTCTTATATATAGCTCCGATCATCAATATATTATTCCTCAGCGTGACTGATCCACAGCCCGGCCTCGGCAATTACCAGAAACTGGTCGAGAGCGACACGCTGATCAGACTGATCTGGACGACAATACGCGTCTGCCTGATCACTACATTTTTTGCGGTTTCACTTGGCTACCTTGTCGCCTACACAATGATGCACGCCTTGGAAGGGCAGCGTCGTTGGATGTTGTCCATTCTGATGATTTCATTCTGGATTTCCGTTCTCGTGCGGACTTTTTCATGGCTCATGCTGCTCGGACGCACGGGGCTCGTGAACGAAACACTTATTTCCGTTGGTGTTATTTCCGATCCCATCGCCTTTGTCCGGAACGAAGTCGGCGTGCTCATCGGCATGGTTGATTATATGATCCCTTACGCGGTCCTGCCACTACTCGCCAATATGCGCGGCATCGATCCGCGTATCATGAGTGCATCGCGCAGTCTCGGCGCCAGTAATCTGCAAACCTTTGTCCGTGTCTATTTACCTCTGACTAAGCCCGGTGTCATCGCAGCTTCGCTCCTCGTCTTTATTTCGAGCCTTGGCTTCTATATTACACCAGCCATTCTTGGCGGCGGCAAAGTGCTGATGATCGCAGAATACATTTCCGTTCAATTGCTCGTAACAGTCCGTTGGGGCACAGCGGCAATGCTGGCGAGTATCATGTTGATCAGCGTTTTGTTGCTGATGTACATCCTCAACCGGTTCATGAAACTCGGCACAATCTTCGGCGGAGATGTTCGTTGAAAAAGCGTCGTTTTCATCTTCCGTTGGCGCTTACCTGGATCGTTCTTCTGTTCCTGATTGTGCCCTCGCTTGTGGCGTTTCCGGTCTCGGTTACCAATCAGAATTACCTTTCATTCCCGGATGGCGAGATTTCATGGAAACACTTTGAAAATCTGTTTTCGAGCCCTGAATGGATATCGAGCTTCGTTCAAAGTGCCATTGTCGCCTTTTGCTCGTCAATTGTGGCAACGATAGCGGGAAGCTTGTGCGCTGTTGGCCTTTGGCGGCTATCAAGCCAGCTTGGAGAGATTGTTCGAGCTATACTCCTTTTGCCCCTCATCATTCCTTCGATCATTTCAGCAATGGCCTTTTATCGCCTCTGGATCCCGCTTGGTCTCATCGATAGTTACGCGGGGCTTATTCTCGCGCACAGNATTCTTGCACTTCCAATGGTTCTGATCACCGTGTCCGCGTCGCTTGCAAACTTTGATTTCCGGCTCGAACAAGCCTCCCGCAGCTTGGGCGCCCCAATGTTCACGACAATTCGCCGCGTCATCATTCCCTCGATTCAACCGGGCATTTTCGCGGGGGCGGTGTTTTCGTTCATCCTTTCATGGGACGAGATCGTCGTCGCACTGTTTATTTCAAAGTTTTCCGTATTCACTCTCCCCCGGCGGCTGTGGAACGGAATGAGGGAAAATACCGATCCGACGGTCGCAGCTGCCGCTGTGATACTGATCACAACCACCTTGGCAGCCATGCTTGCCTATAATTTATTGGCCAAGCGGGCGTCTCGCTCAACAGCACAATAATCAAGGAGTTAAATCCATGTCGTCTTCGACGTCTCATGAACATGAAATGCTGCGTTCAATGGTTACACGGTTCGTGGCCGAAGAACTGATGCCGCACGAGGAACTTGTTGATCGTCTCGGCGAAGTGCCGGAGGACATTGGCCGCCAAATTGAGGCACGCGGCAAAGAAGCGGGCTTGTTCGCTGCCAACCTTCCTGAAGCCATTGGCGGTGGTGGATTGGACTATGAGTCGATGAGAATCATCGAACGTGAATTTGGTAAAACCAGCCATGCTCTTCACGCGTGGGTTGCTCGGCCGACCGAAATTCTGCTTGGGTGTGAAGGCGACCAGATCGCCCGCTATCTGACCCCGTGTGTAACTGGCGAGAAACGCGAATTATTCGCGCTCACCGAGCCTGAAGCCGGCTCTGACATCATGTCGATGAAAAGCAATGCAAAACGTGACGGCAGGGATTGGATCCTCAATGGTTCGAAGCATTTCATCTCCGGACCGACAATGCCCGATTTTGCAATCGTGTTCGCCGTCACCGGATTGGACGAGACACCTCGCGGCCAGCGCCGTCGTGTCACAGCGTTTCTCGTCGATGTCGGAACACCCGGCTTTGACATCAAAATCGGCAATCGCTCCGTAAGTTATCGCGGCTACAATACGTATGCGTTGAGTTTCTCGGACGTTCGGCTTGGTCCTGATCAAATCCTCGGCAAGGAAGGCGAAGGCCTTGAACTTGCCGGCAAATGGCTGGGCATGGGCCGTGTGTGGGTAGGGGCTTCCTGCTGCGGTAAGGCAGAGCGGATGTTCGGAATGGCAGCCGATTGGGCGGCCAACCGCAAACAATTCGGGCAGGCGATCGGGAAATTCCAGGGCACCGGCTTCAAACTTGCCGATATGGCCGTCGAACTCCGCGCGGCTGATCTTCTGGTCGACGATGCAGTGCGGCGCGCCAATTCAGGCACAATGACCGACATCGATGCGTCCATGGTCAAGCTCTATTGCTCCGAAATGCTCCATCGTGTTGCTGACAGTACGGTCCAGATTTTCGGCGGTATGGGCCTCATGGAAGAGGTTCCCGTTCAACGGCTCTGGCGCGACTCGCGACTGGAACGCATCTGGGATGGCACATCGGAAATCCAGCGGCANATCATTTCCCGCGCGATCTTGAGACCGCTCGGCGCATGACCCCTCAGCAACGCATCAATCTGCTCCGCCTCCTGAAGCCGCGTCATGTCGCTGTCATCGGCGGACGGGATGCGGAGGTCTGCGCCACCGAATGCGCACGCATCGGATTTACCGGCCCGTTCTGGCCCGTCAATCCAAAACGGCCCGAGATCGGTGGACATCGCTGCTACGCGTCGATTGATGATCTCCCAGAGGCACCCGATGCCGTCTTTCTGGCAATCCCGCGTGAACCCGCCATCGAAGCACTGCAGAAACTAGCGGCGATGGGCGCGGGTGGCGTCGTCTGCTACACGGCAGGTTTCGGCGAAACCGGGACGGACGGCGCCGATATGGAGGCTCGTCTTCTTGAGGCCGCAGGCGANCTCGCCCTTGTTGGGCCTAATTGCTACGGTTTGATCAATTACATCGACAAAGTTGCACTCTGGCCCTTCGCACATGGTGGCGAATGCCCGGGCTATGGCGCGGCGATCATCACACAAAGCGGCATGCTGTCATCCGACTTCACAATGAGCCAGCGCTCGGTGCCTTTCGCCTATATGGTATCGGCAGGCAACCAGTCGGCAATCCGCATTGAAGATTTCATTGATGTCCTCTGCGACCGCGATGAAGTGCGCGTCTTCGGTTTGCATATCGAGGCGATCAAAGATGCCGTGCAGTTCGAATCTGTCGCCCGAAAGGCACTTAAACTCGGCAAACCGATTGTCGCCCTCAAGACCGGAACNTCGCAGCTCGGTTCTGCGCTCACAGTCAGTCATACCGGCTCTCTGGCAGGAACCGAGGCGCTTTACGACGCACTATTCGATCGCCTCGGAATCATCAAGGTCGCCAGTCCGGCACAGTTACTTGAAACGGTTAAACTCTTTTCCGTTGCCGGAGTGCCGAAAGGCAACCGGATCGCTGCACTGACTTGCTCGGGTGGCGGCGCGACAATGCTCGCCGATCATGCCGAACGTGTCGGGTTGGATTTCCCGGCACCGGTCGAGCGCGTCGGAGAAGCCTTGCGCTCTCTGTTGCCGTTGACGGCGACGGTGTCCAACCCGCTNGATTATACAACGCCAATCTGGGGCATCCCNGAGAAAACACAGCCCGTATTTTCAACATTTTTCGACGGCTCGCACGACGCTGCAATCATCCTGCAGGACTATCCTGCATCAGGCCTTGACGAGAGCAAAATTTATTATAGGGCAGACACAAAAAGCTTCATCCAAGCTGCCAAAGCCCGTGGGATAACGGCGGCTGTTTGCAGTACACTTTCGGAAAATCTCGATGCCGAAACGCGCGCGTTTCTCGTCGGAGAGNGCGTCGCTCCCATGCAAGGTATCCATGAATGCCTGAACGCCTTTGCGTCGGGCGCATGGTACAGTCGCCGCCGTGTGGAGATATTGAACCAGACCACTCACCCGCTTCATCCCCCCTGCATCAGAACTTCGCATGTGATCGATGAAGCCGCGGGCAAGGAAATTTTGGACACTGCCGGAATTCCAACTCCCACGCGGTGTATCGTCGATGGAGCGAACGCATCGCTTGCCGCGGTCGAACTCGGCTTCCCGCTGGCGCTCAAAATGGTCAGCGCCGGCCTCCCCCACAAAACGGAGGCAGGCGCGGTCAGCCTCGGACTCGCGACTGCAGACGCGGTTGCCGAAGCTGTCGAAAAAATGCGGCGTGACGTCGGCTTCTTCAAAAAGGAAGCGCTGACAGACCGCTTCCTGCTCGAAAAAATGGCACCAAAACCGGTTGCCGAGCTGATGATCGGAATTCGGCGTGACCCGCAATTCGGCTTTGCCATGACCCTCGCGACAGGTGGCATGCTCGTCGAGTTGCTCGAAGATGCGACAACGGTCCTCTTGCCTGCGAGCCGCGAGGATATTTCGAAAGCACTCGCGCGCCTGAAGATTTCGAAATTGATCGACGGCTATCGCGGAAAATCTGGTGCTGATCGCGAAGCGATACTTGACGGGCTCGAACGTCTTTCGGCTCTGGCACTCGATGGGCGCAAGAAGATTGAAGAACTCGAGATCAACCCCCTCTTCCTTCTCGCCGACGGCATTATTGCCGTCGATGTATTGATGCAGATTGCCGACTAAACGGCTTCTNAGCGCATGACAAACGGGTTCGCCATCGGGGCGTCGGACGTGTTGATCCAGACCGTCTTCGGTCGCGTGTAGTCCGTTATGGCTTGCAGGCCGCTCTCGCGTCCATAGCCGGAATCCTTATAGCCACCGAACTCCGCAATCGGCGAAACGGCACGATAGGTATTAATCCAAACGATGCCGGCCCGAACGGCTTTAGCAACGCGCAAAGACCGCGCGGAATTTTTCGTGAAGATGCCGGCGGCTAGTCCATATTTGGTGTCATTTGCAAGACCAATCACTTCCTCTTCCGTCTTGAAACGCAAAACGCTTAATACCGGCCCGAAAAGCTCTGTATCGACAATTCGTAATTTCTGGCTCGGACACGCAATGATCGTTGGCTCGTAAAACAATCCCTGATTATGTCCCGAAGGGCGCCGCCCACCAGCCAAGACCTGCCCCCCCTCCTGAATGGCAAAGGCAACTTCCTTTTCAATCCGGTCAATCTGCCCTTGGGTCGCGAGTGGTCCCATTTGCGTTTCTTCTTCAAGCGGATCACCGATGCGGATCGCCTTCGCCCTGCCAACCATCGTCTCCAGAAACGCATCCGCAATACTGTCCTGCAGATAAAGCCGCGAACCCGCGACACAACTTTGTCCCGATGCCCCGAAAATACCGGCAATTGATCCGTTCACCGCGCTTTCCAGATCGGCGTCCTCGAAAACAATGAACGGAGATTTACCGCCAAGTTCCAGCGAGGTCTGTGCGAAATTATGTGCTGAATTATGAATCACATGACGTGCCGATTCCGGCCCGCCTGTAAAACTGACACGCTGGACCAAGGGATGTGACGTCAGCACCCGGCCGCATGGATCACCATGGCCGGTCACGATATTGACAACGCCGGGCGGGAANCCCGCCTCTTCGATCAGACGTCCGAATTCCAGCATCGGTGCCGAGGCATGCTCCGATGCCTTCAAAACAACCGTGTTTCCGGCCGCCAATGCCGGGCCAAGCTTCACGGCGGTTAAAAACAATTGCGAATTCCATGGCACAACCGCCGCTACCACGCCGAGCGGTTCGCGCAATGTCATCGCTATCATATCGGGCTTGTCGATCGGCAACGTCGCACCCTGTATTTTGTCGGCGCAGCCCGCATAATAATGGAAGAATTCGGCAATATATTTCGCCTGCCAGCGTGTTTCTTTCAGCATTTTGCCGGTATCAATCGTCTCTGTCCGGCCAAGATGCTCGGATTTGTCAGCAAGGAGATCGGCGAGCCTGCGAAGATATTTGCCGCGGGCTGTCGGGAGTGCCGCCGCCCATTCACCGGTCATGAAGGCGCGATGCGCCGCTTCCACCGCACGGTTGACATCGGCTTCTGTGGCCTCTGGGATCTCGGCCCAAGCCTCTCCGGTTGCCGGATTGACGCTATCAAAGACACGACCGTCGGCGGCATCAACCCATTGGCCATCAATCAGCATTTTATAGCGCGTCTTAACACCCATCACAGTATCCTTCCCGAGCTTCGATTTTAATGAAAATCTAGGATCATCAGTGTCCGATTTGACAAAAATTTCGTCACCATATGACGAAAAAATAATAAAAATTTCATCCGCCGCTTGCGTAGATTGATGGCAACAAAATGAGGGAGGAATCAATGTCCGGCAAGCGCGTTATAGGCGGGCCTCTCGTTATTGGCGGGCGAACACTCTCGCTATCCCGCGCCATCCGTGCCGGCGACTTCGTCTTCCTCACGGGACAAATTCCTTTCAAAAATGGCAATGTCATGACCGAAGGAACAGTCGAGGAGCAGACCCGCGCCGTACTCGACGATATCAAGGCAACGCTTTTCGAGGCCGGCTGTACCCTCTCGGACGTTGTGAAAGCGATGGTATGGCTCCGCGACCGTGCCGATTTTCCCGGATTCAATTTGGTCTATGGTGAATATTTCCCGAGCGAACCACCAGCCCGCTCTGCCGTCNTCAGCGAATTGCTCGTCGATGTCCGTGTCGAGATCGAAGTCATCGCCTATCGCCCTGAGGCGGACTAATATGGGCATGGCTGCAGATACTGCATTCTCGGACACGGGTGGGAAAAACCCAGTCGTTATCCTGATCCACGGCCTCGGGCTTGATCGTCAGATGTGGCGATGGCAAGTGGACGCGCTCACCACCCGGTACCGGGTCGTCACATATGATCTTCTTGGTCATTGCGAAACGCCTCGGGCGATCGTGCCGCACTCGCTAAAAGTCTTCTCCGCGCAACTTCTCGACTTGATGGATAAACTCGAGATCGATAATGCCGCCGTCTGTGGTTTTTCACTCGGCGGGATGATTGCACGCAGATTTGCGATGGATCACCCCGACAGGCTGTGGGCTCTCGGAGTCCTCCATTCCGCGCATCGCCGTGATCCGGCAGCGCAGGAGGCCATTCGTAAACGTGCAGACCTCACGGCAATTGAAGGCCCGGCAGCGACGGTTGAGGCCGCCCTTGCACGCTGGCTCTCGGATGAATTTCGCGAGAAACATCCAAACACAACAAATGATATCCGTCGTACCGTTCAATCCCATCCGAAAGAAATCTACTCGGAGAACTACCGAGTTTTGGTCGACGGAGTTGAGGAAATCATCGCCCCTCATCCTCAAATTCTGTGCCCGACCCTTGTCATGACAGGTGACGAGGATTACGGAAATTCCCCGGAAATGACCCGCGCGATAGCAGCCGAGATCCCCGGCGCCCGCACCGTTATTCTCGAAGGCCTACGCCATCTCGCAATGATTGAAGACCCCGCCCGCTTCAACACGGCGCTTCTGTCTTTTTTGAATGCAGTCCGTGACGGGAGAGCCTCATGACGTCACCGATCGACTCGCGTGAGTTACGGCGCGCATTTGGCCAATTTGGGACTGGCGTTACCATCGTCACGACACGCGAACCGGATGGAACGCCGCGAGGCTTCACCGCCAATTCGTTTTCGTCCGTTTCACTGGATCCACCCTTGGTTCTCGTCTGCATCGCAAAATCGGCCGCCAGCGCAGGCATCTTTAGCAACGCGCCTTGTTTTGCCGTGAATGTTCTGGCCGAAGACCAAAAAGAGGCGTCGAATGTTTTTGCGACCCAGCGACCCGANAAATTTGAAAGTGTTGACTGGCAGGAATCCTCAAATGGAATTCCCCTCATCACAGGCACCTTGGCGAGTTTTGAATGTAACCGGTTCAGCATCGTAGAGGCCGGTGATCACGTGATCCTGATTGGTCAGGTTGAGGCCTTTTCTGTCCGCGAGGGACGCCCTCTGCTTTATTATCGCGGGGCCTATCTGACGCTTGGTTTCGAAGCCCCCCTGATCCACGCCGCAAGTCGTCAGGCCGAAACCGTTCTGGGTGGTATCTTCGAACGCGATGGTGCCGTCCTCTTCGAGATAGATTCCGCGTCGGGCACTATTTCCTTGCCCTCGATTGGCAAGAATGGCGACATCATCACCCACTCGCAATTGATCAAATCCCTCGCAACCTTTGGAATCAGGGCAAATGTCGACTTCGTCTACGCTGTCTTTGAGGAAGAAGTACCGGGCCGCGTTTCGATCTATTATCGCGGACACGCTGACGGCGAGACGCGCACGGCAATGGCGTTTATTCCGTTCGATGACATCGATCTTGATCGCATCATCGATCCGGCATGCCGCTCAATGCTCACGCGGTACATCGGTGAAGCACGTCAGAAATCTTTTGCCGTCTATATGGGAAATGAAACCGAAGGTGTGATCCGTCCCGTCGGTTAGGGATCAACGGAACACGAAACGAAAGGCGTTAGAACATGCACTTGGCCATCCGAAAAATCGTCACATTCGAGGAAGAACTTTTCATCGAAGGCGGCAAAGCCTGCACGCCCCCGCTCCGGATATTCGGTGTTGCGGCCATTGTTAAAAACCCTTGGGCTGGTCGCGGCTATGTGGAAGATCTAAAACCTGAAATCCGCGCTTTTGGTCCCATCCTCGGGAAAGAATTGACGGATCGCATCGTCAAACTGGCCGGCGGGGGTGACAGGATTGAAGCCTATGGCAAGGCTGCGATGTCCGGTCTCGATTGCGAATTGGAACACGCCTCGGCACTCATCCACACACTGCATTTCGGCAATTTCTATCGCAAGGCCGTCGATGCAAAGAGTTATCTCGGCTTCACGAATACACGCGGCCCTGCCAATACCCAGATCCAGATCCCCTTGATGGACAAAAACGATACCGGGCGACGGTCCCACTATCTGACAGTTCAGTTCTCGATTGCCGACGCGCCCGCCGATGACGAATTGATTGCTGCTTTTGGCGGCTCAACCGGCGGACGTCCGCATCACCGGATCGGCGACCGCTATCAGGATCTGGCCGAGATCGGTGCGGATATCAATAATCCTGCCCGAATTTAAGGGGTTCAGGCGGTTTGACGGAAAGGTCGCGACAATGCCCACTCCAATGCAGGCCTTGCTGTCAATCGCAGCGATCAGGGCTTCCGAAATTCCGGCGACCGCGCGAACAATGGCGCGCTTCTCGCTTTTTGACTGGCTCGTTGTCGCGCGCGCCGGCTCAAACGAGCCTGTCGCCGGAATTGTTCGGGACTACGCACTGTCGGAAGCCGGAACTCCCTCTGCGAGCATGTTTGGAACATCGACAAAACTTCCGGCGCGAAATGCTGCGCTGGCAAACGGTACCATTTCGCATGCGCTTGATTATGACGACACGCACTTCGCGCATGTTGGCCACCCCTCTGTCGCCATCATGCCAGCTGCCATTGCTATTGCCGAACGTGAAGACTTGCCCGCGGCCGCAATTGCCGACGCTTTTCTTCTAGGTGCCGAAGCCTCCTGCCGCATTGGTATGGCACTCGGGCGGCAACATTACGAGAAAGGCTTCCATCAGACTGCCACCGCCGGTGCATTCGGTGCCACATTGGCTGCGGGGTATTTGTTGGAGCTTGGCCCGGAGCGGATGCAGGCGGCACTCAGTCTCGTAAGTACCCGCGCTTCGGGCCTGAAATCTCAGTTTGGTACGATGGGAAAGCCGTTTAACGCCGGGATAGCCGCGTCAAATGGCGTCGAGGCTGCAGAGCTGGCACGTCGCGGTTTTGTGTCATGCGATGACGGCGTGGCAGGAATTCAGGGCTTTATCGAGACCCATTCCGATCAACCCGGCGGGCCGGAAGTCTGGACAAACCCGCCGCCGGATCATTTCGTCTTCGAGGACATCAAATATAAATTCCATGCCTGCTGTCACGGCACCCATGCCATGATTGAGGCACTTTTGACATCACTTCGCTCGCACGCAATTCGGCCGGATGATGTTGCCGCGTTGGAACTCCGCGTCAATCCGCGTTGGCTCCGGGTTTGCGATATCAAATCACCCCGCACGGGCCTTGAGGTCAAATTCAGTTACGCGTTTCTGGCCGCGATGGTGTTTCACGCCATCGACACGTCGAATGACACGACCTATCAGGATAAACTTGCAACCGATCCGCGCCTGTTGGCGTTCGCCAAAAAAGTGCG
>JGI25912J50252_10000750_pt1 | contig 10487 bp, 11 predicted proteins | sample LauGreSBDMM110DD_2_FD_50252 | JGI IMG/M metagenome (IMG submission 50252)
GCCTTTAAAAATCGACGCTAATTACCGCGGAAGTTCGAGCAGCTTCTCAATAATTATTGCAACACCATCTTGATTGTGAGGAGGCGCTACATCTTTCGCATTTGCTGGTCCCGCATGATGACCATCGATCATTGCATATGATCTTCCGGCCCATTGCAACATAGAAAAGTCATTTGGATTATCACCGAAGGCAACACAGTCTTCTGCAGTTATTCCAATGCGCGCTGCCATCATCGCCAAAGTTTCGCCTTTAGAAACACCTAGCGCAGAAATTTCTAGCAGTGAATCGTTATTTGCAGAGTGCGTAACATTTACTACGCCTTGCAGCGCGGGTGTAGCTAAAGCCAACATCTCATCGGCAGAAATTTCTTGTTGCGAAAGTCTCGCCAACAACTTAAGTGCGGGGCGATTTGTTACCGAATCGATAGTGTCTACACCAACATCATCCATACCAATATCCCAGCGCGGAATGTAAGCCTTCTCGCGATGGAAGTGATCATTTGATTCAACCGCAAAAGAAACGTTTGGGATTGTCTCTCGCAAAATATCTACCGCTTTTTGTAGTTCCACCGGTTGAATCATCCATTGTTCAAGAACTTTATCGTTGTGCATGTCGTACAACAGCCCACCATTGCAACAAATGGCTGTTCCAAAATCAAATGCCTCACGCACATCGCTCATCCAGCGAGCAGGGCGCCCGGTTACGAAGAAGATTTCTATACCTAAATCACGGGCTTTGGTAAATGCCGCAATTGTGCGATGCGAGATGCCTTCGTTATGAGGAACAATCGTGCCATCTAAATCTGTTGCAATTAACTTGGGGCGACGATCACTCACACAAGCTCAAATCTCTTCATTCCAAGGAATGGTTGCAATGCAGCAGGAACATTCACAGTTCCGTCAGAATTTTGGTGGTTCTCAAATATCGCAACAATCATGCGAGGAATCGCTACAAGTGTGCCATTTAACGTTGCTACAGCCTTGGTTCCGTCGGCGTCTTTATATCGAATATTTAAACGGCGAGCTTGGAATTCTGTGCAGTTAGAAGTGCTTGTCACTTCGCGGTATGCGTTCTGGGTAGGAATCCAAGCTTCGATATCAAATTTACGGGTTGCACTTGATCCCAAATCACCAGATGCCACATCGATTACTCGGAATGGAATCTCCATCGCATTAAGGAAATCTTTCTCCCATTGCAATAAGCGCTGATGTTCTGCTTTGGCATCTTCTGGCTTACAGAATGAGAACATCTCAACTTTATCAAATTGATGAACGCGAATAATGCCGCGGGTATCTTTGCCATAACTTCCGGCTTCGCGACGAAAACATGAAGAGTAACCGGCGTAACGTAATGGAAGTTTTTCTGCAGGTAGCACTTCATCCATGTGATAAGCCGCAAGTGGAACTTCACTTGTGCCGACTAAGTAGTAGTCATCTTTTTCTAAGTGGTAAACATTTTCGGCGGCTTGTCCTAGAAAACCAGTTCCTTCCATCGCCGCCGGCTTAACTAAAACTGGTGGAATAACCGGAGTAAATCCCGCCTTTAACGCGCTTTGAATTGCATAGTTAACTAGCGCAAATTCCAACATTGCACCTGCACCAGTTAAATAGTAAGAACGTGATCCAGAAACTTTTGCACCGCGTTCGGTATCGATCGCGCCAAGTAACTTACCCAGTTCTACGTGATCTTTTGCTTCAAATCCATCTTTCGCAAAATCACGTGGAGTGCCAACGTGTTCGATAGTTACGAAATCGGCTTCGCCGCCAATCGGGGCTTCTGGATCTAAAAGATTTGAAAGTTGCATTACGAGTGCGCTGGCTTGAGATTCAACTTCTGCACGCTTGGCATCAGCGGCTTTTACCTTTTCTGCTAAAGCTTTGGAATTCTCAAGTAGTGCCGCTTTTTCTTCACCTTTTGCTGCGCCAACAGATTTTGAGAGCGTGTTCTGCTCTGCCCGCAGCGTTTCAAATTCAGTCAGCGCTAGACGGCGAATCTCATCAATTGCTAAAACTTTATCTACGATCGCAACGTCTTCACCGCGACCTTTCTGTGAAGCGCGCACAACATCAGGGTTTTCGCGCAAAAACTTAATATCAATCATTGTTATTACGCCTCTCTTGGATAAGAGCCTAGGAACCTGATGTCATCGCAGATCTCTTTCAGTTCCGCCATGCTGGCGCCAACTGCTGGATCATTGATGTGGCCTTCCACATCAATAATGAAATGGTAGTGACCTAATTCGCGACCAGTGGGACGACTCTGAATAAATGTCAGGTTGACGCTATTTTTAGCAAAAACTTGCAAGATTTCTAACAAAGCTCCCGCATGGTCAATATCAATAAATATCGCCATTGATGTGCGGTCGTTGCCGGTTGCTTCAGGAACCCAACCTGGTTTCTGAGCACATATAAATCGAGTTATTGCACCGGTGTTATCGCCAATATCTTCTGCGACTATTTCTAAACCAAAGTGTGATGCGGCAGCACTTGATGCTATCGCTGCATCTAATTCGCCTTTGCTGACTAGCTCTGCCGCTGCCGAAGTTGAATTAGTTGGCACAATCTCTGCATGCGGGTAATTCTTGGCAATGAAGGCGCGGCATTGCGATTCTGCATGTGGGTGAGTTCCGATTCGAGCAAATTTACTTGTGCCCGGTTTTGCCATAAAGGCAAATGAAACAGGCAGAGTCACTTCCGCTGCGATTGTTAGTGGATCTCCTGTTGCAAGCTCATCGAGGGTGCGAGCGACAACGCCTTCTACCGAATTCTCAATTGGCACAAGCGCATATTGTGCATCGCCGGTGCGAACTGCATTTAGCGCAGCAGTGACATTTGCAAATGGAATTAATACATCCGAATCACAAGTGATCTTCTTTAGCGCAGCCTCAGTAAAAGTCCCAACTGGACCCAAGTAGGCAAATCGATGGCTTTCTGATGCGCTCACTGGTTAAGGATACCTGCTAATAAGCGGACACCGATCACTAATTAAATAGCTCACTTAATATTGTTTACGAAATCACGCGCAAAGCCAGGGCGGTCAGTAATCAGATTGTCCACGCCTAATTCATAACAGAGCCGAATGTCAGATGGATCATTGACGGTCCAGACATTTAAATTCCGGCCAGCGCTCTTTATCCGTTTTGCNAGGTCTGGATTTTTTTGCAATTGGGTAATTTCTGGACCTAAAGATCGAGCAGAAGAGTGCAGCGCGTTAAACCAAGGNATGAAGTTATTTAATAGATATGTGGTTTCAATGTTTTTATCTAACTGTTTAATATGTTCAATCGCTAACCACGAAAATGACATTATATTTACTTCGATTTCGGCTTTCTTTATACGCTTTGCTTCCAAATTAATCTTTTCTACCAACACGCCTTCGATAGCGGTGCGAGATGGCACGGGGTGTTTGGTTTCTAGAAGAAGAGATTTACTCTGGCTAATTGCAAAATCTAAAATCTCATCAATGTTTAATATCTGCGGGTAAATACTCTTCAACTGCGCGTAGGTACTTCCCGAAACAGTAGCCTTGTTGTTTGCACACCGTTCCAGGTCGGTGTCATGCCATAAGACAGCAACTCCATCTTTAGTTAAGCGGAGATCGCATTCGAAGCCATCAGCACCTTGTTTTACCGCCTCTTCATACGCGGCCATCGTCATCTCGGGATAGTCGTGAGATGCCCCGCGATGAGCGTAGATCTTCATAGTTCGAGATTAACACCATTAGGCTAAGCAGTATGAGTCGCCTTTACTTTCAATGCGCAGCGCGTTCTGCTGTCGGTTTGGTGCGCAATGGAAATGAAGACTCCGCACTCGTTGGTTCGCAATTGATCGCGGTTGCAGATGGCATGGGAGGACACGCTGGAGGCGAATTTGCATCTTCGGTTGCCATAAACACTCTCTCTGAAATTGCGCCAACCTTTATAAACACAGATATTGATAGCGAATCAGCTAGTGATTTATTTCTAAACTCACTACACACAATTGATGGTCAAATTCACGCCGTAACTCAAGATGAACCGCAATTAGCAGGTATGGGAACAACACTTACCGCCCTCTTTATAAGCGCTGCTGAAATCTCCTTGCTTCACGTGGGAGATTCACGGGCTTATCGCCTGCGTGGAAATGATTTAGAGCAATTGAGCGCTGATCACACGGTGCTGCAAGAGCTGTTGAAAAAAGGGATTATCTCTGAATCAGATGCTCAATCACATCCGCAGAGATCAATGCTGACCCAAGCGCTAATGGGTGAAGGCAATCTCGAGCCTTCTCTTCATATCTTCGAAGGAAAAATTAAGGATCGCTATCTATTGTGTAGCGATGGTTTAACTGGCGTTTTAAGCGATAAGGAAATCAAATCTTTGATTAAAGGCAAGGATGCTGCGGCAGCCGTTGATGCATTGATAGATGCCACATATATAAATGGTGCACCTGATAATGTCACTGTAATTCTGGCGGATCTCGTCGAATCTAATGTCACCGGCGTTGAAAAGTTGGGAGCGGCTAAAGCATGACAAGTAAAGTTTTAGGTGGCCGCTACCAATTAGGCGAAATGATCGGCACTGGTGGAATGGCTGATGTATTTATTGCACAAGACCAACGTTTATCGCGCGAAGTGGCGGTAAAAATTCTGCGCAGTGATTTGGCAAAAGATTCAACTTTCGTCGCACGTTTTAGAAAAGAAGCAAAAGCAGCAGCTGGCCTTAACCATCCTGGAATCGTCGCGGTTTATGACTCTGGCGAAGAACCAGCGCCATATATTGTTATGGAGTTAGTTTCAGGCCACACTCTTCGAGAATTAATTCACGACGGTGATCGCTTGCCACTTGATCGCGCACTTGAAATTGGTGCAGGAATTCTCGCTGCTTTGGATTATTCTCACCAACGCGGAATTGTTCATCGCGATATAAAGCCAGCGAATGTAATGATCACCAATAAGGGCGCTGTAAAGGTGATGGATTTTGGAATTGCGCGCGCAATGGATGACTTGGGTGCAACTTTAACTAGCACCTGGAATGTGGTTGGCACAGCGCAATATCTATCGCCGGAGCAAGCACTTGGTGAAGTCGCAGACGCGCCAACAGATATTTACTCAACTGGATGTTTGTTATTTGAACTTTTAACGGGACGTCCGCCGTACACCGGCGAGACTCCAGTATCAATCGCTTATCAACACGTATCTGGTGTTTTAACACCAGCTCGACAATTACAACCAGAGCTACCTGAGAGCGTAGAAGTTTTGTTAACCGTTGCTCTAGCAAAGAAACCAGAAGATCGTTATCCATCTGCAAGTGCAATGCTGGAAGATATAAATAAAATTAGAGCTGGGCAGAATATTTCTACTAAAGTAGCCCGAACACCATTGGTAAGCCGGCGCACTGCGATTATCTCTGGCATCACCATTTTGGCCGCTGGAATTGCCGCAATTGTTGGTCTCTCGCTAAATGGAGGATCCACGCCATCTCTCGGTAATGAAATTCCCAATGTTGTTGGATTAACCGAAACCCAAGCGCGCGCTTTGCTGNCTGGTTACACAATCACAATTCAGCGCGCACCTGATCCACGTATTCCAAAGGATCGTATTGCCAGCCAAATTCCACTTGCCACGACTCAAATAAAGAAGGGTTCTGCCATCACGCTAACTATTTCCGATGGTCCAGGAGATGCGATCGTGCCTGATGATTTGGTGGGAATGTCGTTAATTGATGCACGAACTGCCCTTGCTGCAGCAGGTTTAGTGATCGCTAAAACTGAAGCTGCTCCATCGGATGAAGCGCAAGGAACAGTGTTGAGTGTATCTCCGGAGGCTGGTTCAACAATAACCGCAGGTGGCGGTGTTGTTCTAACAATTGCTAGCGGTGAAGTAGAAGTTCCAAATCTAATTGGCGTCGAAGCTATTCAAGCAAAAACTTTACTGATCCAAGCTGGTTTCTTGATACGCGAATTTAATGATTACGATCCAGCGCAAGCTGATGGAGTTGTAATTCGTCAGGCACCGGATGCTGGCACAACACAAACTATTGGTAAGCCAGTAACTATTACTATTAATAAAGCGCCGTAATTTAAGAGTTACGCCCAACAACAGGAGATAGTCCAACCGATTTAGCGAGCGCGTTTTTATCTCCGCACTGTGTCAACCAGTTCGCCAACATTAGATGGCCGTGTTCTGTCAACACTGATTCAGGGTGGAACTGCACGCCTTCGATTGGCAAAGTTTTATGACGAAGTGACATCACAACACCAGATTCTGTTGTGCTAGTTATTTCAAGTTCGCTTGAGACCGTATCTCGTTCAACGGCGAGTGAGTGATATCGAGTTGCGGTAAATGGAGAAGGCAAATCACTTAGTACGCCTTTTCCTTCGTGAATAACTTGCGAAGTCTTTCCGTGCAACAACTCTGGTGCTCGTGAAACAGTTGCCCCAAAAGCTACGCCGATTGCTTGATGTCCCAAACAAACCCCAAAGAGTGGNATCTCNTTTTNGGCGCAGTATTTGATCATCTCAATACTTACACCCGCAGCCTCCGGTGTTCCGGGGCCAGGAGAAATTAAGACGCCGTCATAATTACTTGCTTCATTTGCCGCGACTTCATCGTTTCGTTTAACTGTGCACTCGGCCCCAAGTTGGCCTAGGTATTGCACCAAGTTAAAGACAAAGGAGTCGTAGTTATCGACGACAAGAATGCGGGCCATGGCGCAATTCTGGCAGGCGCAGACGATCGCTGTTTCCAGTATTGGATTTAGCCTGTAACCTTTAGCCATGCCAAAGTCGAAATTGCGTAAAAAGGTCCAAGAGCGCCACGCTCACGAAGAGTTAATTCACGATGCCGAGCCTCACGGCCCGCTCGAGAGCCCACGCTGGTTGGCCCCTGTAATGGTCGCCAATTTCTTGATTGGCCTCTTCTGGATCGTCATCTTTTATGTGACCCAGACTCGTTATCCAATTCCGGGTATCGGTACTTGGAACATGGTTATCGGTTTTAGCTTCGTAGGGGTTGGATTTAGCCTCGCAACTAAATGGAGATAAGCGCAGCGTAATCGACCAGGCAAATGGCGATAGCTAGAGATAACTAACCTGATTCTCAGCGTTCTCTCAGGTCATGGGAGCATTCTCAAGCCATGGCAACTATTGAAAGTAAGACCTCCTATCGCGTCCTCGTAGTCGATGATGAAAAAAGTATTAGCGACCTAATTTCTACCAGTCTGCGCTTTGTTGGATTTGATGTGCGCACTGCAGCAACTGGATCAGAAGCTTTGACTGTTGCCGAAGAATTTAAACCACAAGCTGTTGTCCTTGATGTGATGTTGCCTGATCTCGATGGATTTGAAGTCTGTCGCCAATTACGCAGCGAGGGTTTAAATGTTGGGGTTCTGTTTTTAACTGCAAAAGATGGCATGGAAGATAAGGTCGCCGGATTAACAATCGGTGGCGATGATTACATGACTAAGCCATTTAGTTTAGAAGAATTAGTTGCGCGTTTGCGCGCACTCCTTCGCCGTATCGGTGTTGTAGAAATTGATACTGACGATGAAAAAATCCGTTTTGCAGATCTTGAATTAAACGAGGCAACTCACGAAGTGCATCGCGCGGGTCAATTGCTGGAAATGTCCCCCACTGAATTCCAGTTACTGCGTTATTTGTTAATCAACGCAGATCGTGTGGTTTCTAAATCGCAGATCCTAGATCACGTTTGGCAGTACGACTTCCGTGGCGATGCCGGAATTGTAGAAACTTATATTTCTTATCTGCGTAAGAAAATTGATGCCTTTGACCCACCACTAATTCATACTGTTCGCGGCGTTGGCTACCGACTGAGATTGCCAGCAGCGAAATAAATGATTAGCCCATTTTCAAATTGGAGTTTACTTAATCGCCTAACTTTAGGTGTGGTTCTCCTTTCTGCAATGGGCTTTCTCGCATCCGATGTTGCAGCACAAACGCTTATGCGTTCTTACCTAACTCACCAGATGGATTCTGAGTTAATAAGTGTGGCTGGCGGTTCATTTCCAAGAGTTGAACGCGCAGGTATCGCACGCGAAGCGCGTGAGAGACAAGGCGATGACGAGCGCGATGATGATGACGCACCTGAAGTCCCACTGCAGAGCGTGCCAAGTTCGATTTCATTAACCTTGATTGGTCCCGCTGGAATTATTCTGGGACAGATCGGTGGTGATTTAAATAGCACTGAAATAACCAGTTATTTACAGTCAATTACCCCTGATCAGGTGATCGAGCGCGCAAATAGGCCTTTTACAATTGAAGCTCCTCAATCAGATTTCCGCGTCATTGCACAAAGGCTACCTACGGGTTTGGGCATTGTCGTCGTTGCACAATCATTTGAAGATATTGATCGCACGCTGCTGCGCTTGCAGGGGCTATTTGTTTTAATCGGACTTGTAATGATTTTATTTATTGCACTGGCATCACGTAAGGTTATAACAGTTGGTCTGCGTCCACTTGCAACAGTTGAGGCAACTGCAGAGCGAATTGCTGAAGGTGATTTAACCGCTCGTTTACCAGATGTGAAACCTAATACTGAAGTCGGTCGTTTAGTAAATACGCTAAATATGATGTTGGGGCGGATCGAAGAGTCTTTCTCTGCTCGCGTTGAAAGCGAGAGCAAGTTGCGTCGATTTGTTGCAGATGCTTCACACGAGCTTCGTACACCGATCACCGCAATTCGAGGTTTTGCCGAGCTGCATCGGCAAGGCGCAGTTACTGGCGAAGAAAAAACTAAAGAATTAATTGGGCGAATTGAAAATGAATCTAAACGTATGGGTTCACTCGTGGAAGATTTATTGTTACTGGCACGCCTTGATCAATCGCGCGAAATGAAGGCAGACCCAGTTAATTTAAGTAAGTTAGTTTCAGATGCAGTTGAATCAGCTCGTGCTGCCGGACCAAGCCATCGCGTTAACTTTAATATGCCCGATGATGAGATCTACGCTCTTGGCGACACAGATCGCATTCATCAAGTGGTGGCAAACTTGCTCGCTAATGCCCGCACTCACACGCCTGTGGGAACGAAGATTGATGTTTCAGTAATTCAAAGCGAAGATGGAGTTCGGATTCGAATCGCAGATGACGGACCTGGTTTATCTGAAAAAGATCAATCTAGAATCTTTGAGCGTTTCTATCGCGCTGATGCTTCACGCGTTCGCACCGATGGTGAAGGAACTGGCCTTGGTTTATCAATCGTTGATGCAGTAATGCGCGCGCACGCTGGACAAGTAAGTGTTGAGTCAGAGTTAGGTAAAGGCGCTACTTTCACGCTCTTCTTCCCGTTATCTGCCTAAGGCTTAATTACCTAAAGACTCCATCGCCCGTAGGGTCGCAATTCGTTCTTGGATCGGTGGGTGAGTAGAAAACATTTTTGATACTGCTTTCCCATCCAGCGGTGATTCGATCCAAATATGAGCAACTGCATTTGATTTTTGATGAACAACAGTGGAGTCCGCAGCCAATACTTCTAAAGCTTTTCGCAGCCCGGCTGGATTGCGGGTGAATGAAACTGCTGTCGCATCTGCTAAAGATTCGCGGCGGCGTGAAATTGCACTTTTTAACAACGTTGCTGCAATTGGCGCGAGAATTAACACGAATAAAGAAACGATTAAAAGAACCGGATTAGCGTTGCTATCGCGGTCGCGACGGCCTCCGCCAAACCACATCATGCGCATTAAGAAGTCACTCAATATTGCAATTGCTCCTGCAGTAGTTGCAGCGACAGCCGAAACTAAAGTGTCACGGTTTCCTACGTGTGACATTTCGTGGGCGATTACACCTTGTAATTCATCGCGATCCATAATTTCCAGGATGCGAGTTGTGAAAGCAATCAGCGCATGATCTGGATCGCGACCAGTAGCAAATGCATTCGGTGCGCTGTCGACAACAATGGCTACCTTTGGCATCGGTAATCCACTTGCAATTACCACTTCTTCGATTACATTAAATAGCTCAGGATTATCTTCGCGTTGAATAACCTTCGCGCCTGTCATTTTTAAAACTAATTTATCCGAGCCGTAATAAGAACCCCAGACGCCCACCAGCGAGATTCCAACGGCGAGTGGCACCATAAAAGTTGATGTGCCAGCGCCAAAGTAAGTCAGCGCTGCATATGCAACGAGCCCAGTTAATAAACCCATTGAAGCAAGTAGAAAATATGTCTTGCCTTTATTTGCNCTCTGTTGAGCGCGAAAATCTTGCGTTGCCATNNGNTATTAAAAAGTAACCTTTGGNGCATTGCGAGATTGTGGATCNTCAACTTCNTAGAATTCACGCTCTGTGACCTTGGCAAAACCAGCGAAAAAGTTTGTCGGGATGGTTTTTACGGCAGTATTTAAGTTGCGAACATTGTCGTTATAGAACTGACGAGCAAAGGCAACTTTATTTTCGGTGGTTGATAACTCTTCTTGCAATGAGAGAAAGTTAGAAGATGCTTTTAGATCTGGGTATGCCTCGGCAACTGCGAGCAGGCCACGCAGTGCTTGGGT
>JGI25912J50252_10000753_pt1 | contig 10450 bp, 10 predicted proteins | sample LauGreSBDMM110DD_2_FD_50252 | JGI IMG/M metagenome (IMG submission 50252)
ATCTGGGGGAAAGCCGCCTGATGGTGGCCGCAGCCGAGAAGAGCGGCCAGGCGCATATGACGGGGTTTAATTATATCAGGACGCCGGCGTCGCAACTGGCGCACCAGATGATTTCAGCAGGAGAGATTGGCGATATCACCTATTTCAGGGGTGAACATACCGAGGATTTTCTCGCCGACAAGAATTCGCCGGCGACCTGGCGGACGGAGGGTCGCTCGCAGGGTGCGATGGGGGATCTTGCGCCGCACATGATCAATGGCGCCTACCGACTTGCGGGGCCGATCCGGTCGCTGATCGCCGATATCGAAACCGTGCATGAAAGACGGCCCTCGCCGGAGGGGCCAAAAGCGGTGACCAATGATGATCAGGCGCATATGCTGTGCCGCTTCGAGAGTGGCGCGATGGGCTCACTGTTCATCAGCCGCGTCGCGACCGGGCGAAAAATGGGATATTCCTACGATATTTATGGCACCAAGGGCGCCATCCGCTTCGACGGCGAAGACCAGAATGCAGTGTGGCTTTACGAGATGAGCGGACGGGGCGACCGGCAGGGCTTCACGAAGATTCTGACGGGGCCGGAACATCCGGATTACAAAGCGTTCTGCCTGGGACCGGGACATGGCACGGGATATCAGGACCAGATCATTATCGAGGCGCGGGATTTTCTGAAAGCCATCGAGACGGGGCAAGCGGTGTGGCCGACCTTCCATGACGGGCTTCTGGTGAACCGGATTGTCGAGACGGCCTTTGTGTCACAGGCCGAGCGGCGCTGGGTCGATGTCGGGGATTTTTGAGAGAAGGACGGACGGATGACAATCAGGATTGGTAATGCGCCGTGCTCTTGGGGTGTCGAATTTGCCGATGACCCGCGCAATCCGACGTGGCAGCGCGTGCTCGATGACTGCAAGGCAGCGGGATATTCAGGCATCGAACTCGGGCCGATAGGGTTCATGCCGGAAGATCCGGCAGAGCTCGGCGACGGGTTGGCGGCACGCGGTTTGAGCCTGATTGGCGGCGTGGTGTTCCGGCCTTTTCATGATGCGACAAAGTGGACGGACGTGATGGATGCGGCGACCCGCACGTGCCGCGCCTTGGTGGCGCATGGCGCACGCCATCTTGTGCTGATCGATTCAATTTCGCCGCGACGCGCGCCGACGGCGGGACGCCCGACTGAGGCGGAGATGATGGATGCTGCGGAATGGAAGGGCTTTGCTGATCGCTTCCGGACCGTGGCACGTATGGGCAGCGAGGACTATGGGTTGACGGTTTCAATCCATCCGCATGCGGCGGGATTTGTGGATTTCGAAGCGGAAACTGAGCGTCTGCTCGGCGATATCGACCCGCAGATTTTGAAACTCTGCCTCGATACCGGCCATTCGCACTATGCCGGGTTTGATCCGGTTGCGTTCATGAAACGGCACAGGGAGCGGCTTGCCTACGTCCATTTCAAGGATATTGACCCGAAGGTCCGGGCTGATGCGGTTGCCAAGCGCACCGGATTTTATGATGCCTGTGCGCAAGGCATTTTCTGCAATCTCGGCAAGGGCATGACGGATTTCCGCGCGGTGCGCGATCTCTTGGTGTCGACCGGATATGAGGGCTGGTGCACGGTGGAGCAGGATTGCGATCCCGCTGGCCCGACCTCGCCGATTGACGATGCGCGTGCCAACCGCGCCTATCTCGAGTCCATTGATTTCAACTGAAGGATAACCCAGATGGCCAGATTGAACTGGGGCATGATCGGTGGCGGCGAAGGCAGCCAGATCGGGCCTGCGCACCGGATCAGCGCCGCGATCGATTCACACTATGATATGGTCGCGGGCGCGCTTGATGCCGACCCTGTTCGCGGACGCGATTTTGCCCAGCGTCTTGGGATTGCGAAAGACCGCGCCTATGGCGACTGGAAGGAAATGCTGGCGGGCGAACGGATGCGGGCCGACCGCGTTGATCTCGTCACGGTCGCAACGCCCAATTCGACGCATTACGCAATTGCCAAGGGATTTCTCGAAGCCGGTATCCATGTGCTGTGCGAGAAGCCGATGACGGTGACGCTGGACGAGGCAGAAGATCTCGTCGTCACAGCGAAAAAGAGCGGGGCCGTCTGCGCGGTCAATTACGGCTATTCAGGCTATGCGCTTGTCAGGCATATGCGGGCGATGGTGGCGCGGGGTGATCTCGGCAAAATCCGGCTCATCAAGGCTGAATTCGCACATGGCTTCCATGCCGACGCGGCCGATGCGGATAATCCGCGGGTCCGGTGGCGGTATGATCCGGCGCAGGCGGGAGTTTCGGCACAGTTTGCCGATTGCGGCATTCACGCGCTGCATATGGCAAGTTTTGTGTCGGGGCAGGACGCGCACGAATTGTCGGCAGATTTCGCGAGTTGCCTGCCGGGCCGTGTGCTTGAAGACGACGCGATGGTGAGTATCCGCATGGATGGCGGAGCGCTCGTGCGCTTGTGGACGAGTTCGGTGGCGATCGGGCGGATGCACGGATTGAACATACAGGTGTTTGGTGAAAAAGGCGGATTGCGCTGGGCGCAGGAATGGCCGAACCAGCTCTACTGGACGCCGCTCAACGGGCGGACGGAAATTATCGAACGCGGCGGACCGCATTTGTCGCCGGAAGCGGACCGCGCCTCCCGTGTTACGATCGGGCACGCGGAAGGGATGCCGCTGGCTTTCGCCAATATCTATTCGGACCTTGCGGAAGTGATATCGGCTCGAAAGCAGGGCCGGATGGCGGACGCGTTGGCGTGCCATTATCCGGATGCGGTTGCGGGACTGCGGTCGATTGCGGCTATTTTTGCCTCGGTTGAATCGGCAAAGAATGGCGGAGCGTGGACGGATGCCCGCCCGCAGAGCCTCAAAAACGGGTAATCCTGAAATGCCCTCAGAGCCGACGCACGGTATCACGCAGGATCGGGGTGCAGGGAAAGAGCTTCGGCGTCAGTTCTAGGGAAGGATCCGACGCAAGGCGGATCGCGTCTTCGACGGCGGCGATGATGATGTCAGCGATCGGTTGCCGGATTGTTGTCAGGCGGTAGGACGGCCATGAGGCCATTGCAATGTCGTTAAATCCGACAATACCGAGTGCTTCAGGAATATTGATCCCGGCCTTGCGGCAGGCGTCCATCGCGCCGATGGCAAGAATATCATCACCGCAGAAAACAGCGTCGACCACGCCGGGTTTCAGAATCTGGGACATCAACTCCATCCCGACTTCGTGCGCATAGGACGGGCCGTAAACGGCGAGCGCAAGATCGAGATCATGCGCCTTCAACCCCTCATGGAAGCCGTCAAGGCGATCTTGCGTGGAACTCGCGCCTTGCGGGCCGCCGAGAAAGGCGATTTTGCGGTAGGATCGTTCCGCGAGAATCGTCGCCGCCAGACGGCCACCTTCGCGGTTATTGGCACCAACGACATGGACGGGCGTGCGGGCTTCGGTACGCCCGAAGGCATGAACAACCGGCAGGCGGAGTTCGATACATCCGGCAATGAAATCGGACGGCAGGGTGGAGGACGCGACAATGACGGCGTCGACATTGTATTGCTGGAGCGTGGCGAGGGCACTTTTCGTATCCTCCCCGCCAGACAGGTTGATGAGCAAGGGGCGCAAGCCATGCGGTTGCAATCCGCGTGTGAACAGATTGAAAATTTCCATGAAGGCGGGATTGTCGAAATTGTTCGAGACGAGACCAATGAGTTCGGTCCGGCCGGTCATGAGACTTCGGGCGAGCAGATTCGGATGATAGCCGATTGATTGGGCAGCGGCGAGAATACGCTCCCGCGTTTTCCTTGAAACACTGGCCCCTTCGGTAAAGGTGCGCGATACAGCGGAAACCGACACCCCCGCCAGTTCTGCCACTTTTCGCGCGGTAACACGCCGTTCCATTGTTGCCCGTCTTTAATGGTTACCGAGACAAAGAGCCGTTCAGAACAGCTCAACTTTCACCCTAGTGGATGACGCCGATTCTTAAAACTGCACAGAAAATATGTGTGGCCCGCGCGGCAACGCCATAGGGAATGTATTTGCTTGATAAACTTTCCCATCGGAGACGAATTTACTTGCTTTATGATCAGAGTCTTAGTTGAATTCGTTTCGGAAAAAGATACGAAATGAGACGGCGAAAAGAACCGTTACCGTGTCGTCATCGAGATTGACCGGCTCCGCATTGGATCAACCTTTCGCAAGGTGATCAGGTTCGGTGATGGCAAGAAGGCTGAAGGTCCCCCGGCCAAGAAGGGGACTCCGGAAAGATATGAGCGGATCCGGACGCTTGATTTGTGGAGGAAATACCTATGAAGAAGATCGCAATCGGCGCAATCGCCGCATTGATGCTGACGACCGCTGCCCAGGCCGCCGACAAGAAAATCGGCGCGACGGTTTCAAGCCTTGAATTCACATTCATCGCCGTCATGGCCAAGGGCATGACCGATCATACCGGCAAATTGCCTGGTGTGAAGTTGCAGCTTGAAGACGCAAAGAACGACGTTGCCAACCAACTCTCGCAGGTTCAGAATTTCATCGCTTCGGGCGTTGACGCGATCGTTGTAAACGCTGTCGATACCTCGGCAACTCAGGCTATGACGGATGCAGCTGCCAAGGCCAAGATTCCATTGGTTTATGTCAATCGGCAGCCAATCAATATCGACACCTTGCCTGATGGCCAGGCGTTTGTGGCTTCGAACGAAGTTGACTCAGGCACCCTCCAGACCAAGGAAGTCTGCCGTATCCTGAAGGAAAAGGGCAAGGGCAAGGGCGCTAATATCGTCGTTCTCGTTGGTGAATTGTCAAACCAGGCTGCCGTTCAGCGCACGAAGGACATTCATGACGTGATCGCGACCCCAGATTGCAGCTTCATGAAGGTTGTTGAAGAGCAGACGGGTGGCTGGAAGCGTGATGCCGGTCAGGACATTGTGACCAACTGGATCTCGAAGGGCGTGAAGTTCGACGCTATCATCGCGAATAATGACGACATGGCTCTCGGTGCAGTTAATGCGCTGAAGAAGAACGGCATTTCGACGAAGGACATTCCTGTCAGCGGCATTGACGCCACCCAGGAAGCGCTCAAGGCGATGCAGGATGGCGACCTTGCCGTCACCGTGTTCCAGGACGCAGTCGGCCAGGGCGCAGGCTCGATCGACACCGCTCTGAACATCCTTGCGGGCAAGAAAGTGGAAAAGAAGGTCTACATTCCATTCCAGCTCGTGACGCCAGCAAACCTCAAGGATTATCTCGCCAAGAACTAAGCGTTCAGGTGTGATCCTATCGCCGCGTCGGGCACCCCCGACGCGGCACTTTATGTGACAGGAATTTCCCAATGACCGATGCAAGCGCTGTTATGGGCCAAATGGACAAGCCCCGGCGGAAACCATGGCCGGCAGAACTCAATGCCTTGATCGGGCTTGTGGTGATTATGGCGATTTTTGAAATTGTTGGCTGGTCCCTTGTCGGACAAAGCTTCCTGATGAACAAGCTGCGGCTGTCGATCATGATCACGCAGGTTGCGGTCGTCGGCATTCTAGCCGTCGGCGTCACACAGGTGATTATCTCGGGCGGCATCGATCTTTCGGGTGGATCGATCATCGGCGCATCCGCCATGATCGCGATGAGTTTTGCGCAAGTCGGAACCAATCCGCGCGCAATATTTGCAGCCCAGGGTCTCGTTGACCTACCGATCCTGTTTCCCATTCTAGTCGGGCTCTCTGTTGCCCTGATTGGAGGGCTGATCAATGGCGCGCTGATTGCGTATGTCAAACTCCCCCCCTTCATCGCGACGCTGGGCATGATGGTGTCGGCGCGCGGCGTCGCGCTCTGGTACACGAAGGGCCAGCCAATCAGTTTCCCGACGAACGAGTTCATGGCGCTCGGTGACGGATTGATGCCGGTGTGGATTTTCATCGGTGTCGCCGCGCTCTTCAGCCTGATCATGAAATATACGGTTTACGGCAAGCATACCTATGCGATCGGGTCGAACGAGGCGTCCGCCCGGATGTCCGGCATCAATGTCGAACGGCATCTGATGCTGGTTTATGTGATTGCAGCGTTACTCGCGGGCCTTGCCGGACTTGTCCTGACAGCGCGTGCGCAGACGGCACAGCCGGTTTTCGGCACGATGAACGAGTTGGACGCCATCGCCATGGCGGTGATCGGCGGTGTTTCGCTCTCAGGTGGCCGCGGAAGCATTCTCGGCACGGCGCTCGGCATGCTGATTTTCGGCGTGATTTTCTCGGGCTTCATCTTCCTGTCGGTGGATGCCTATTACCAGAACATGGTGAAGGGTGCGATCATTGTGGGAGCGGTTGCGCTCGACCAATGGCGCCAGAAACGCCAGGCAATGGAGGCTTGATCATGTCGGACATTATTCTGAAGACAGAAGGCCTCACCAAGCATTATGGCGGTGTGCACGCGCTTGAGAGTGTCGATTTCGAGCTGCGGACGGGCGAGCATGTCGCGATTATGGGCGATAACGGGGCGGGTAAATCGACCTTTGTGCGGCAGATCACCGGCGTGGAGCAGCGCACGCGCGGGCGGATCGTGTTTCAGGGCGAGGATGTGAATTTCAAAGGCCCGCTCGATGCGCGCGAGGCGGGTATCGAGACGGTGTTCCAAAATCTCGCACTGGCGGATGATCTCGACGTGCCTTCCAATCTTTTTCTGGGCCGCGAAAAAATCCTCGTCAAGCTCGGGCCGTTCTCGATCCTCGACTTCAAGGGAATGAGGGCGGCGACCGACGCGGCGCTGAAGCGTACGGCGGTGAAAATCCCCAATCTCGGCAATCCGATCCGCAATATGTCGGGCGGGCAGCGGCAATGCGTGGCGATTGCTCGAACGGCCACTTTTGCGTCAAAGCTGATCATCATGGACGAGCCGACGGCGGCGCTCGGCGTGCAGGAAACGCGACAGGTCGAAAACATCATCCGCCAGTTGAAAGCCAATGGCGAGCCGATGATCCTGATTTCGCACAATATGCGGCAGGTATTTGATCTCGTGGACAGGATTGTTGTGTTCCGGCGCGGGCGGATTGTGGCCAATCTGAACAAATCAGAGACGAGCGGCGAGGATGTTGTGTCCTATATCACCGGCGCAAAAACGGGCGCGGAATATGCCGGAGCGGCTTGAGCGGCTTGGCGAGAGGTGGGTTCATCGTAGCTCGTCAAGTGACTTTAGAAATTCAAGTCCGGACGCGAGGATGGTGGCTTCATCCGCCTGAAAGCCGAAGACTTGGGCTTCATATTCAACCGAATACGCGCCGGTATAGCCTGACCGGCGGAGGGCGCTGACGAGGCCTTGGAAATCGATATCGCCGCTTCCCAAGGGCGGGAAGGCAAAATCGGGGAAGCGTCCGCTGCCGTCCTTCATGTGCATATGGTTGATCCGGTCGGCATAGGCATCGATAACGCGCATCGGGTTCTCGCCCTGCACGATCAAATGGCTGGGATCGAAATTCACCTTGAAATCGACGCCGGGTAGATCGCGGATCAGGCGACCATAATCATCCGCCTCATGGAACTGATGGCCGGCAATGGCCTCGATGCCCAAAGCGACACCCTTGCGACGCGCATAGTCGGTTGTGCGGGCGACGGCATCGGCGAACCAGCGCCAGTTCTCCGTTGATGACCCGTCGGCGCTTTGCGGGCCTGACAGGATATGAACGATGGAGGTACCGAGATCGACCGCAAGGTCGGTGCAGCCATTGACGAAGGTGATGGCGGCTTCCCGGTGTGCCTTGTCGCCCGACAGCATGAAGATGTGGGCACCAACGCCGATGATATCGATGTCGAGGGATTTTGCAGTTTCGACGAGGGCGAGGCGATCCTCGCGAGGGGTCGCGGGCGTGACGTGGGGCGGTGCCCACGGCAAGGTCTCGGCGTTGAATTCAATGGCGGCATAGCCTGCCTCGGCCGCCATCGTGATCACCTCTGTTGCGGAGCGATCCGGCAGACCGACGCTATGAAAACAGGAGATCATGCGATGTCCTCACGCATAGGTGGGCAGGATGAAGGGGGCGGCATCGGCGAGCGGCAGATCGATCCAGCCTTTCGACTGCACCGAGAGATAGGCGGCTTGGACGACTTCCTGTGCGCGCAATCCGTCATGGCCTGAAATCTCGACCGCATGCTCGCCGCGAATGGCGCCGCAGAAACTCTTCAACTGCTCCTCATAGGGGCTGATGCGCGGCGGCTTGAGCGTGATCCATCCGCCCTCGAAGCCTTTCCACCAGGCATCGGGATAATGCGCCTCGCGCAGGATATCGGGCAGATCCTTCATGCTTTTCTCGGTGTAGATGGCGAGTGGCGATGAATTATGCGGATTGATGGATTCGGTGGCGAGATGGATTGTGCCTTCGGTGCCATAAAGGTCCGTGCCGTCACCGATATTGGGAGAATAACGGTTGGAGGCCAGCGAGCCTCTGGCGCCGTTCTGGAAACGGGTTAGCAGGAACACATTGTCATCAACCTTCTCGTCCATCACGCTATGGGCAAGCTCGGCGACGACGCCAGAGAAATCGCCGACAAGATGACGGGCAAGATCGATACGGTGGATGGTGAGATCAATGATTGTTCCGCCGCCCGATTGCGCAAGATCATACCGATAACGGGTCATGGCGGGATAGGCGGTGTATTTTTCGGAATAGATGGAGCGCATTTGGTGGACTTTGCCGATGAAACCGGCATCGATCAGCGTTTTGGCAATTTTCACCTGTGTCCAGAAGCGCTGGTTGAACCCGACCTGCAAGACAGTTTTGGACTGGTCGGCTGCGGCAATCATCGCGCGGCATTCGGCGATGGTGATGGCGAGCGGCTTTTCGCACAGGACGTGTTTGCCATGATTTGCCGCCGCAATCGCGCCTTCCGCATGAAACCTGTTCGGCGTTGCGACGATGACGGCGTCAACACCGCCTGTCTCCAGCATTTGATCGAGATTGTCGAAGGCTTTGCCGCCGAAATCGCGGGTGATCGCCTCGGCGCGGGCGAGGTCGGTATCGAAGACGGCGGCGAGAGTGGCCTCATTCGAGCGGTTGATGACGGGGCCGTGGCTGAGGCGCATAATGGCTCCGGCGCCAATGAGTCCGATCCGGATTTGCGGTTTTGTGATTTGTGCCATCGCCCTCGCCCACCCTGCCTATTTTTACGAGTTTAGGCACGCGGGGGGGGAAGCGTCAATGAAGGAGGGATGTGCCGAAGATAATCATTAACTGGTCGTGAGAGAGAACATCACCCAAACCGAGAGATGATCATAGTACTTGATCCTCGACGATCTGGCGCTGTAATTCTCTTTCCAGTTCCTTGGCGCTTCGTCGAATAATTCGGCCATTATCGCGAACGATGATCGATGTGCCTGTCTGGATGGCAATCTTTCTTGCTTCAAGGGCAGCCCTTTTCATAGCCGCCATCGACTGAATCAAATCAGGATCCTTTGCTTTAAAAATATCGTCCGGGCTCATCCGCCTCTCCACTCTGCCAACAAGAAATGATAGGTTAAGCGGAATAACAAAACGCCGCCACATTTTCATGCGGCGGCGTTTTTGTTTCAAAAACTGTGTTATCGGGCAAAACTTACCGCGAATAGAACTCGATCACGAGGGATGGTTCCATCTGGACCGGATAGGGAACTTCGGTCAGGCCCGGGACGCGGGTGAATTTTGCGGTCATCTTCTTGTGGTCGACTTCCATGTAATCAGGCGTCTCGCGCTCGGCCANCTGATTGGCTTCGAGCACGATGGCGAGTTGCTTGGAGGCGTCCTTGACCTCGATCACGTCACCGACCTTGACCTGATAGGATGAAATGTTCACGCGGCGGCCATTGACGCGGACGTGACCATGATTGACGAACTGGCGCGCCGCGAACACGGTGGCCACGAATTTTGCGCGGTAGACAACCGCATCNAGACGACGCTCGAGAAGGCCGATCAGGTTTTCGCCCGAGTCACCCTTGAGGCGGAGCGCCTCGTGATAATAGCCACGGAACTGCTTTTCCGAGATATTGCCGTAATAGCCCTTCAGCTTCTGCTTNGCGCGGAGCTGCGTGCCGAAATCCGACAATTTGCCCTTGCGGCGCTGGCCGTGCTGACCGGGACCATATTCACGACGATTTACAGGGCTCTTTGGACGGCCCCAGATNTTTTGACCGAGACGACGGTCGATTTTATGCTTCGCTTGAATGCGCTTNGTCATCGCTGTTCCTCTAAGGTTTCACAAAATGTGAGGAACGCGCCCTCCTCTGCCGGAATACTCCGACCGACAGGTTTCCCTTGCGCTGCAGGGGTTACCACGGGTGCGTCAAACGCCAAGCGGGCCCAACGGACCCGCCCAACGNCAGTGGTTCTTAGAGAATGGGCNGCCGAATGTCAAACAGATCCCGCAATTGCAGCAAGAGCGACGAGCCGAGATCAATCAACCGTTACTGTCTTGATTACAGGCAACCCGAATTCGGCCAATGCTGC
>JGI25912J50252_10000754_pt1 | contig 10446 bp, 17 predicted proteins | sample LauGreSBDMM110DD_2_FD_50252 | JGI IMG/M metagenome (IMG submission 50252)
AACGATAAAACGATGATTGATCGTCTTTCATCTGAATTGATCGACGCTTCAAATAATCGCGGTAACGCGGTCAAGAAGCGCGAAGATACGCATCGTATGGCTGAGGCCAACCGCGCATTCTCGCATTATCGCTGGTAATTTATTTCACTGCTACTTCAGGATTAGTTCAATGCCACGTTCACATGCCATTAAAGATTACCGGAATTTCGGTATTATGGCCCACATCGACGCCGGTAAAACGACGACGACGGAGCGTATCCTGTATTACAGTGGTAAGTCGCACAAGATTGGTGAAGTTCACGATGGCGCAGCCACCATGGACTGGATGGAACAAGAGCAAGAGCGTGGTATCACGATCACCTCGGCTGCAACCACGACTTTCTGGAATGATCATCGTCTGAATATTATCGATACCCCTGGCCACGTAGATTTTACGATTGAAGTTGAGCGTTCTTTGCGGGTTTTAGATGGTGCTGTGTGCGTGCTTGACGGCAATCAGGGCGTGGAACCTCAAACTGAGACGGTTTGGCGTCAGGCTGACAAGTACAATGTTCCGCGTGTCGTTTTCGTGAATAAAATGGATAAGACCGGCGCTGATTTCTACAACTGCGTAAAGGAAATTATCGAGCGGGTTGCTGGTAAGCCGGTGTGCATTCAGTTGCCTATTGGCTCAGAGAATAATTTTGCCGGCATTATTGATCTTGTTCGTATGAAAGCTGTTGTCTGGGATAATGAAGCGCTTGGNGCGAATTATCATGACGAAGAAATTCCAGCCGACCTCGTAGAACTTGCGGCTGAATATCGCCACAAGNTGTTAGAGGCGGCCGTCGAATTAGATGACGATGTGATGTCTGCTTATCTTGACGGCAAGGAACCAGATGTTGCGACTTTGAAGCGTTTGATACGCAAAGCTGTTGTCGATCGTGTTTTTAATCCTGTTTTGTGTGGATCGGCGTTCAAGAACAAGGGTGTTCAACCCTTNCTTGATGCCGTGGTTGATTATCTGCCATCTCCTGCCGATCGTGAAGGCATTAATGGTGTTGATTATCGCACCGAAGAAGAGATTATNCGCCGTCCAACGGACGAAGAACCGTTTTCGATGCTGGCGTTCAAGATTATGGATGACCCGTTTGTAGGCACGATTACATTCTGTCGCGTCTATTCTGGTCACGTCGAGTCGGGAACGACTGTCATGAACTCGACCAAGGACAAGAAAGAGCGCGTTGGTCGGATGTTGTTGATGCATGCGAATAACCGCGAAGATATCAAAGAGGCTTTTGCCGGTGATATTGTTGCTTTGGCTGGCCTGAAGGATACTCGGACGGGCGATACTTTGTGTGACCCGAACAAGCCTGTTATTCTTGAACGTATGGAGTTTCCTGAGCCAGTGATCGAGATTGCGATCGAGCCTAAGTCGAAGGCTGATCAGGAAAAGCTTGGTGTTGCGCTTGCTAAACTTGTAGCAGAGGATCCTTCTTTCCGGGTCTCGACAGATTTTGAATCTGGGCAGACGATTTTGAAGGGGATGGGTGAGCTTCATCTTGACATTAAGGTCGATATTTTGCGTCGTACCTACAAGGTAGATGCAAATATTGGAGCACCTCAGGTCGCTTATCGTGAAACACTGACCCGCAAAACAGAAATTGATTACACCCACAAGAAGCAGACGGGCGGTACGGGGCAGTTTGCGCGGGTCAAGTTTAATGTCGAGCCGAATGAGGCTGGTAAGGGCTTTGAGTTCGTCTCGAAGATTGTCGGTGGTGCTGTTCCGAAGGAATACATCCCCGGCGTGGAAAAGGGCCTCAATAGCGTCATGAATTCTGGCCCGCTTGCTGGCTTCCCGGTTGTCGACGTTCGGGTTGAGTTAATCGACGGCGCCTATCACGACGTTGACTCTTCGGCACTTGCATTTGAAATAGCTTCCCGCGCTGCATTCCGTGAGGCTCTTCAGAAGGGTGGCGCGGTTCTGCTTGAGCCGATCATGAAGGTGGAAGTCGTTACGCCGGAAGACTACACTGGTTCGGTTATCGGTGACTTGACAGGTCGTCGCGGACAGATTCAAGGTCAGGATATGCGCGGTAATGCGATCGTTGTGAATGCAATGGTCCCGCTTGCAAGCATGTTCAGTTACGTCAATACGCTTCGTTCTTTCTCGCAGGGGCGTGCAAACTTCACGATGCAGTTCGATCATTACGAGCAGGTGCCAACAGCCATCGCGGCTGAGGTGCGTGCGAAGTATGCCTGATCTGCTTTCTTAATCGTTCACTCTAGCTTCCGACAGACGGAGGGATCCCATGGCCAAAGAGAAATTTTCGCGCAACAAGCCGCATTGCAACATCGGAACGATTGGTCACGTTGACCATGGCAAGACGTCGCTGACGGCGGCGATTACGAAGGTTCTTGCGGAGTCTGGCGGCGCGACGTACACGGCGTATGACCAGATTGACAAGGCGCCTGAAGAAAAGGCCCGCGGCATTACGATTTCGACGGCCCACGTCGAATACGAGACCAAGGCCCGCCATTACGCGCACGTCGATTGCCCCGGCCACGCCGATTATGTGAAGAACATGATCACGGGTGCGGCGCAGATGGATGGCGCGATCCTCGTTGTGTCGGCTGCCGACGGCCCGATGCCCCAGACCCGCGAGCACATTCTTCTCGCCCGTCAGGTCGGCGTTCCGGCATTGGTTGTGTTCATGAACAAGGTCGATCTTGTGGATGATGCCGAGCTGATCGAATTGGTCGAGCTGGAAGTCCGCGAATTGCTCTCGAAATATGATTTCCCGGGCGATGATATTCCGATCACGAAGGGGTCTGCGGTGTGCGCGCTTGAAGGCAAGCGTCCCGATATCGGCCATGACGCGATTTTGAAGCTGATGGAAACGGTTGATGCCTACATCCCGCAGCCAGAGCGTCCGAAGGATCAGCCTTTCCTGATGCCGGTCGAGGACGTGTTCTCGATTTCGGGTCGCGGCACGGTTGTGACGGGTCGTATCGAGCGCGGCATTGTGAAGGTTGGCGAGGAAATCGAGATTGTCGGCCTGAAGCCGACCTTGAAGACGATTGTCACCGGCGTTGAAATGTTCCGCAAGCTGCTTGATCAGGGTGAGGCAGGCGACAATGTGGGTTGCTTGCTGCGCGGCACGAAGCGCGAGGAAGTCGAGCGTGGCCAGGTTCTGGCGAAGCCGGGTTCTGTGAAGCCGCACACGAAGTTTACGGCCGAGGCGTATATTCTGACGAAGGAAGAGGGTGGGCGTCATACACCGTTCTTCACGAATTACCGTCCCCAGTTCTATTTCCGCACGACGGATGTCACCGGCATGGTGAAGCTTCCCGACGGCGTTGAAATGGTGATGCCGGGCGACAATATCGCGATGGAAGTGGAGCTGATCGCTCCGATCGCGATGGAAGAGAAGCTGCGTTTTGCGATCCGCGAAGGCGGCCGCACCGTTGGTGCAGGCGTCGTCGCAAGCATCATCGCTTAAGATAATAAACTCGGAGGCACCGATTTTGGTGTCTCTTCAAATTGACTGGTTCCGAGGGTTCTATAATGAACGGCCAAAATATCCGTATTCGCCTGAAGGCGTTTGATCATAGGATTCTGGACGCATCGACACGTGAGATCGTTTCGACGGCCAAGCGTACGGGNGCTCANGTTCGCGGGCCGATTCCATTGCCCACACACATTGAGCGCTATACAGTGAACCGTTCGCCGCACATNGATAAGAAGTCGCGGGAACAGTTTGAAATTCGGACCCACAAGCGTGTGCTCGACATAGTTGATCCTACTCCGCAGACGGTTGATGCTCTGATGAAGCTCGATCTCGCTGCTGGGGTAGACGTCGAAATCAAGCTTTAACGCAGATAGCGGATACGGGGACTACCATGCGGTCAGGCATCATTGCCCAAAAGGTTGGTATGACAAGGATCTTCACAGATTCGGGTGTACACGTACCTGTCACCGTTCTGAAGGTCGATCACTGTGAAGTGGTTGCTCATCGGACGGACGAAAAAAATGGTTACACTGCTGTTCAAGTTGGTGTAGGCTTTGCGAAGGTAAAGAATGTTACGCGTGCGCAACGCGGTCATTTTGCTGTTGCAAATGTTGAACCNAAGCAAAAGTTGGCGGAATTTCGAGTTGAGGCAGCGGATTTAATTCCGGTCGGTGCCGAAATTACTGTCGACCATTTTGTGGTTGGACAGTTTGTGGATGTTACGGGCACAAGCACTGGCAAAGGGTTTGCCGGCGGCATGAAGCGCTGGAACTTCCGTGGGTTGAGAGCAACGCACGGCGTGTCTGTTTCTCACCGTTCGATTGGTTCTACTGGTGGTCGTCAGGATCCTGGTAAGACGTTTAAGAATAAAAAGATGCCTGGGCACATGGGTGCTGAGCGGATTACGACGCAGAATCTGCGTGTGGTACTTACAGATGTCGAGCGTGGTCTTATCATGGTCGAAGGTGCGGTTCCTGGTGTCAAGGGTGGCTTCATTTATGTTCGTGATGCTGTAAAGCGTCAGTTGCCTAAGGAAGCGCCTCTTCCGGGGGCATATAGGAAACGGGGCGACGTAAATGTTGCGACAGATACCGTTGCTGAGCAGGAGATTGCGTGATGAAGGTTGATGTCATTACGCTTGACGGCGGAAAGGCCGGATCGGTTGAGTTGTCGGAATCTATATTCGGCTGCGAACCGCGTCAGGATTTGATCCAGCGTGTTGTGCTNTGGCAGCTGGCCAAAAGGCAAGCTGGAACGCATAAGACAAAGGGCCGCGCCGAGATTTGGCGTACAGGTAAAAAGCTGTACAAGCAAAAGGGGACCGGTGGAGCGCGTCACGGTTCTGCTCGGGTTCCTCAGTTTCGTGGAGGCGGTCGCGCAATGGGTCCGGTTGTTCGGTCTCACGCTCACGATCTACCGAAGAAGGTAAGAGTTTTAGCATTGCGTCATGCCCTTTCGGCTAAATTTCGGGATGGTTCAATACGGGTGCTTGATAAGGCGGCCGTNGCTGTTCCAAAAACGAAAGGTTTGCTNGCTCAATTCGCTAAATTAGGCATTTCGAATGCCTTGTTCATCGATGGTGGCGAGGTCGATATGAATTTCGCATTAGCCTCGAGAAATATTCCGAATGTGGATGTGTTGCCTGTGCAGGGTATAAATGTTTACGACTTGCTACGTCGTGATACGGTTTTGCTCACAAAGGCTGCCGTTGAAGCGCTGGAGGCACAGTTCAAATGAGCATGGATGCCCGTCTATATGATGTTATCGTAAGTCCTGTTGTGACCGAAAAGGCCACTTCTGCTTCGGAGCATAATCAGGTGGTCTTTAAAGTCCGTAAGGATGCTACAAAACCCCAGATTAAGGCTGCTGTCGAAAAGATTTTCGGCGTGAAGGTGAAGAGTGTTAACACGCTCATTCGAATGGGTAAGATCAAGCGGTTCAAGGGAACTGTTGGTCAACAGTCTGATGTGAAAAAAGCTGTCGTTACGCTGATTGAAGGCGAAACGATCGATATCACTACTGGTTTGTGATAGCTGAGGAACAGGTACTATGGCGCTCAAAAGTTTTAAGCCAACGACACCGAGCCTTCGTCAGCTTGTTCAAGTTGATCGGAGCGAGCTCTATAAGGGTAAGCCGGTCAAGACATTGACTGAGGCTAAGATATCGAATGGTGGTCGTAATAATAATGGACGTATTACGGTTCGGTTCCGTGGTGGCGGTCATAAGCAAGCCTACCGGGTTGTCGATTTTCGGCGTAGGGATGATCTAGGTTTGGCCGCAAGCGTTGAACGGATTGAGTATGATCCGAACCGGACGGCGTTTATCGCATTGATCAAATATGCGACTGGTAGGTTGTCATATATTCTCGCACCGCAGCGTCTCGCTGTTGGTGATGAGGTTATTGCAGGTAACTTGGTTGATATTAAGCCAGGCAATGCAATGCCTATTGGTAATATTCCAGTCGGCACCCTGGTTCACAATGTAGAGCTTAAGATTGGCAAGGGTGGCGCTATTGCTCGATCAGCTGGTAATTATGTTCAAATCGTCGGCCGTGATCAGGGTTACGTGATTGTTCGCTTGAAGTCCGGTGAACAGCGTTTAATCCACGGTGGCTGCTTTGCAACCGTTGGTGCAGTCTCGAATCCTGATCATATGAATGCTACGATCGGCAAGGCTGGTCGTCAGCGTTGGCTCGGAAAGCGTCCTCACAACCGGGGCGTTACCATGAACCCCGTTGACCATCCACATGGCGGTGGTGAAGGCCGAACGTCGGGTGGTCGGCACCCGGTGACGCCTTGGGGTAAGCCGACAAAAGGCAAGAAGACCCGCTCGAATAAGCGGACGGATACGTTCATCATTGCCACTAGGCATGCTCGGAAGAGCAAATAAGGGATACGCGGTATGACTCGTTCAGTATGGAAAGGACCGTTTGTTGACGGGTACCTCCTTAAGAAAGCGGAAGCTTCGCGTGGCTCGGGCCGCGCGGATCCGATTAAGATTTGGAGTCGTCGGTCTACGATATTGCCTAATTTCGTTGGGCTGAATTTTGCGGTCTACAACGGTCATAAACATATACCGGTTGCCGTTTCNGAAGAAATGGTTGGTCATAAATTTGGTGAATTCGCACCGACAAGAACATTTTACGGCCACACCGCCGACAAGAAAGCGAAGAGGAAGTGATCGATGGGTAAAATCTCTACTCCCAGAGCCCTTCCGGAGAACGAAGCCAAGGCGATTTCGCGTATGCTTCGTGTTTCACCTCAGAAGCTGAATCTGTTGGCACAACTGATCCGCGGAAAGAAGGTTGGCCGTGCTTTGGCGGACTTGGAATTCTCGCGAAAGCGCATTGCGCTGGATGTCCGTAAATGTCTGCAAAGTGCAATTGCTAACGCTGAAAATAATCACGATCTTGACGTTGATGATCTTATTGTGTCGCAAGCCTTTGTTGGAAAGGCGCTCGTCATGAAACGTTTTCACGCAAGAGCTCGCGGTCGGGCTGGTCGTGTCGAGAAACCATTTTCAAATCTTACGATNATCGTGCGTGAAAACGCACAACCTGCAACTGAGGCTTGAGGGGTACACGATGGGACAGAAAGTAAATCCGATCGGTTTGCGCCTTGGCATTAACCGTACTTGGGATAGTCGCTGGGTCGCTACGAAAGGCGAGTTTGGTAAACTCCTGCATGAGGATATCAAAATCAGAGCTATGCTAATGAAGTTGCTCAAGCAGGCAGGGGTTTCTAGAATAATTATCGAACGTCCTCACAAGAAGTGCAGGGTTACAATTTACTCGGCGAGGCCNGGTGTTGTTATCGGTAAAAAGGGCGCAGATATTGAGAAATACCGGGCAATTGTTGGAAAAATGACCAGCTCTGAGGTTGTTTTGAATATCGTTGAGGTTCGGAAGCCGGAAATTGATNCAACCCTTGTTGCTGATGCTATTGCACAGCAACTCGAGCGTCGCGTGGCGTTTCGCCGAGCGATGAAACGCTCTGTGCAAGCTGCNATGCGTTTGGGCGCTGAGGGTATCAGGATCAACTGTTCAGGTCGTCTGGGCGGCGCTGAAATTGCACGTCTCGAATGGTATCGTGAGGGGCGAGTTCCTTTACACACATTGAGGGCTGACATCGATTATGGTGTTGGTACTGCTTTTACGACCTACGGTACTTGCGGCATTAAAGTTTGGATCTTCAAGGGTGAAATTCTTGAACATGATCCAATGGCACAGGAAAAACGTCTGACCGAAGATACTGGTCGGTCTGGCTCCCGTCGCGACAACGCTGCCTAGTCCAGAACTGGTAAAGAGATACGATCATGTTGCAACCTAAAAAGACCAAGTTCCGTAAGCAGTTCAAAGGCCGTATCCACGGCGTTGCAAAAGGTGCGACGAGTTTGGATTTCGGTGAATTTGGGCTCAAGGCGCTGGAACCNGAGCGTGTTACTGCGCGCCAGATTGAGGCTGCGCGTCGGGCTCTCACTCGTCATATGAAGCGTGCTGGTCGTGTTTGGATCCGTGTTTTTCCGGACGTTCCTGTCTCGTCGAAGCCTGCTGAAGTTCGGATGGGNAAAGGTAAGGGTGCTCCNGAATTTTGGGCTTGTCGTGTTAAGCCTGGTCGGATCATGTTCGAGATTGATGGTGTGCCAGTTGATGTTGCAAGAGAGGCTTTGACACTTGCAGCGGCAAAATTGCCGATAAAGACTAGGTTTATACAACGGATTGCGGAGTAAGATGATGGCAATGAAAAACTCGCAACGCGTTTCGGAACTTCGCACGATGTCGCCAGATCAATTGCAGGATGAACTTCTTAANNTAAAGAAGGAGCAGTTTAACTTGCGTTTTCAACGTGCAACTGGGCAACTGGAAAATACATCGCGGATACGATTGGTGCGGCGTGACATAGCGCGCATCAAGACTACCATTCATTCAAAGCATGCTTCTGCCGGTCAGGCCTGAGGAGAGACGGATGCCAAAACGCATTTTGCAAGGTGTTGTCGTCAGCGACAAGCAGGACAAGACAGTTGTTGTTAAGGTGGAGCGGCGTTTTACGCATCCGCTCTTCAAGAAAACTGTGCGGAGGTCAAAGCATTATCATGCGCATGACGAGAGCAACGCAGTTAAAGTTGGGGATACTGTAAGCATTCAGGAATCACGGCCGATATCGAAATTGAAGTCGTGGGTTGTTGTTGAAACAACTGCTCAACCGTAAGTAGTGGTGTTAAGCGGGGGGTAAAAGCCCNCGTCAGTCGAAGTCCGGTGTTCCCGGTGTCGGGGCTGGAAACCAGTCTGAGAAAGAGAGAGGATCAAGTCGATGATCCAGGTACAAACGAACCTTGATGTTGCCGATAATTCGGGAGCGCGTCGTGTGATGTGCATCAAGGTCCTGGGAGGCTCGAAGCGGCGTTACGCCGGTATCGGGGATATAATTGTTGTGTCCATCAAGGAAGCCATTCCTCGCGGTCGCGTGAAGAAGGGTGATGTGATGAAGGCTGTTGTTGTTCGGACTGCAAAGGATATTCAGCGCCCGGATGGGTCTGTTATCCGTTTTGACTCGAATGCTGCGGTATTGATTAATGCTCAGAAAGAGCCAGTTGGCACGCGTATATTTGGGCCGGTCCCGCGCGAACTGCGAGCCAAGAACCACATGAAGATTGTCTCACTTGCGCCGGAGGTGCTCTGATGGCCGCAAAAATCAAAAAGGGCGACACCGTTGTTATGATGNCGGGTCGTGACAAGGGTAAGTCTGGCGAGGTTGTTTCGGTAATGCCGAAGGAGCTTAGGGCGGTTGTTAGAGGTATTAACGTCGTCAAGAAGCACCAGAAGCAATCTGCAAGCCAGGAAGGCGGCATTATTTCGAAGGAACTGCCTGTGCATTTGTCGAATCTTGCATTGCGCGACCCGAAGGATGGCAAGCCAACGCGCGTGGGTTTTAAATTTTTAGAAGATGGGCGTAAGGTTCGCTTTGCGAAGCGTTCGGGGGATTTGATCGATGGCTAATCAGGTNTCGACTCACGAGCCGAGGTTGAAGGCAGTTTATGCCCAGGTCATTCGGCAGAAGATGATTGAAGAGTTTGGTTATAAGAACGTCATGGAGATTCCAACCATTGAGAAGGTTGTAATTAACATGGGCGTAGGCGAAGCAACGGCTGACACCAAAAAGGTCCAGGTGGCTGCTGGTGACTTGGCACTTATCGCTGGTCAACGTCCGATCATAACCAAGGCTCGGAAAGCTATTGCTCAGTTTAAGGTTCGTGAAAACATGCCGATCGGAGCGAAGGTCACACTTCGGAAGACACGGATGTTTGAATTTCTAGATCGTTTGGTCACAGTGGCGTTGCCACGGGTAAGAGATTTTCGTGGACTGAACCCGAAGTCGTTCGACGGGCGCGGGAACTACGCGCTTGGGATCAAGGAACACCTAGTGTTTCCTGAAATCAACTATGATAAGGCTGAGGCAGTGTGGGGCATGGATATTGTTATCTGCACATCCGCCAAAACAGATGAAGAAGCTCGTGCATTATTGCGAGCATTTAATTTCCCGTTCCGGCAGTAAGAGTATCCTCTTAAACGCGGACGCCAGGAGAGGCACATGGCCAAGAAGAGTTCGATAGAGAANAATAAGCGTCGTGAAAGGCTCGCTCTGCAATTCGCAGCTAAGCGCGGTCGTTTGAAGGCGATAGCGAATGATGAGTCTGTAACGATGGAAGAACGGTTTGAGGCGCGCCTTAAATTGGCAGCTCTTCCTCGGAATTCAGCTCCAACNCGTGTTCGTAGTCGTTGTGAAATATCGGGGCGCCCTCGTGGTGTTTACAAGAAGTTGAAGATGTCCCGCATAGCGTTGCGTGATTATGGTTCGAAAGGCCTGATTCCAGGTCTGACCAAGGCAAGCTGGTAAGGGAGGGTCGGGCAAATGGCAGTCAACGATCCCGTGGGCGATATGCTTACCCGAATTCG
>JGI25912J50252_10000760_pt1 | contig 10400 bp, 10 predicted proteins | sample LauGreSBDMM110DD_2_FD_50252 | JGI IMG/M metagenome (IMG submission 50252)
AATAACACCGAATAATTTAAGTTTAGGACTACACCATGGCTGATATCAATATGGGAATGTCGGAAGCACTGCGTGCTGAGATGGCCAACATCACCTCGACCCAACGTGCGGCTGTGTTGATGTTGCTCTTGGGCGAAGAGCAAGCGGCTGACATCATTAAATTTTTAAACCCCAAAGAAGTCCAAGCGCTGGGCGCTGCTATGGTGGCTGCGGCTGACTTTTCGCAAGAAGCGGTCAACGTGGTGTTAGACGAATTTGTCGAACACTTGAAGAAGCAATCTTCATTGAGTATGGGCAGCACCGACTATGTAGAAAACGTGATGCGCCGCGCGTTAGGTGACGACAAAGCCGCTTCTGTTTTGAACCGCATCATGCCCGGACAAGCCAGCAAGGGCTTAGATATTTTGACGTGGATGGATGCCCGTGGCATTGCAGACATGATCAAGGCCGAGCACCCACAGGTGGTGGCCATCATCTTGTCTTTGCTTGAATCCAACGTGGCAGCAGATGTATTGAACTTCCTGCCGCCTGAGCCTCGCGCTGAAATTATTCAACGTGTTGCCAGTTTAGATACGGTGCAACCCTCGGCTATGGCTGAGCTAGAAGGCATTATGAAAATGCAGTTTTCTAAGAGCGCGTCGTCACAGTCATCTAGCTTTGGTGGCGTAGAAGCTGCAGCCAAGATCATGAACTTGACTAAGACCGCTTTGGAGTCGAGCATCATGAACGGCTTGAACGAAATCGACCCTGAGTTGATGCTCAAGATTCAAGACAATATGTTCACCTTCGAGACATTGGTGGGCGTGAACAACAAAGGTATTCAGGTGCTGATGCGCACCGTCGAGCCAGATATGTTGATGGTGGCCTTGAAGGGCGCAAGCCCTGAAACCCAAGCCCGCTTTTTTGACAATATGTCTGAGCGTGCCCGTGGCATGTTCCGCGACGATATGGANGCCAAAGGCCCACAACGTATGTCNGANGTNGAAGAAGCCCAAAAGAAAATCATGCGNATGGCCAGACAGNTGTCTGACTCNGGTGAATTGGTATTAGGCGGCGGAGACTATGTATAACCGTTTAGTCGTGCCGCGGTCAGCCATTCCATGGCAGCCCGCTTCTAAGTTAGACCTTCGTCGATCCGAAGTCGGATATGACACGACTGTCTGGGGTGAGGATGTACGCGAAGATTACGCGGATGCACCGTATCCAGAAAACCTGGACGGTTTTGCGACNGACGCCTANACNTCNGTCACGCAAACGCTGACTGAGCAAGCCAGNCTGTCATTGGCTTTGTTACAAGAACAAGAAACGCAAGCTAGCTTTGATAGCAACTTGACTGCTCCTAAAACCAGTGCATCNGTNAATGAACATTTGCCNTTTGTGATGGACGATTACGCGGCTGCAAGACGCATCAAGGTGCTGCTTGCCAAAGGTTTGCTGGACAAAAAAAATGTGGGTCGATTTGTAGATGACCGAGACATTTCTGATTCTGCTGATACAAATGANGATTTAAAAATAGCGCAATCGCACTTAGAGGCAACGCAAGAAGCCCTAGATGCCATANCCGCTGAATCTTCCGGGCAAAGCACAGAAGAACAAATAGATGAGCCCGAAGTCCAAGCAGAAGCCAAAGGCATTCCTTTAGAAGAAGTTGTCCAACGCGAAGAGGCTCAGTTCTCCAAAGGTTTAGCCCAAGGCATAGAAGAGGGTAAAGCTGAAGGCTTTGAAGCAGGCAAAGCGCAAGGTTTAGAAGAAGGCAAGGCCTTGGGTCTTGAAGAAGGCAAAGGACAAGGCCTAGAAGAAGCCGTGCAAGAAGCCTTAGAAAAAGGCAAAGCAGAAGGCTTAGAAGAAGGCATTGCTCGTGGCATAGAACAAGGAGAGCGCCAAGCCCGTGAAGCGATGGAGCAAGAAGTGGCAACACAGTGCGAGGTGCTTTCGCAAGTGGCAGAAGGTTTGCATGATTTGCTGCAAGACCCACAACGGTTTTTCAATCCATTGAAACGCTTGGCTTTAAATATGGCGCAACATATTGCCAAGCATGAGATAAGTATTTCTCCACATGCAATCGACGCTTTGGTGCAAAACTGTTTGAATGAACTAGACCACCCCATCAAAGGCGCTGTGGTGGTTGAGCTCAACCCCCAAGATAAAAAATTACTCGAAACCTTGACTGCTGCTAGTCTGCAAGGCGTTCACTTAGAAGCCGTGCCTCAATTGGCGTCTGGCAGTGTGCGCGTGATTGCTAACGATATGGTGGTTGAAGATTTGATTGAAAACCGGCTGGAAGCTTTGACAAGAAGTTTGGCGCTTAAGGAGGTTACGCCTCGTGCAGAACCTGTTGTTGAAACGAATAAAAATTTAGAAATGGAAGTTCAAGAGGCATCTACAGAGCTCTCTGAAGAGGCTTCTCCTGAAGCATCACCAGAAGCGCCTGAAGAACTATCGTTTGAGCCAACTTCTGTAGTAGAAGAACAAATTAAAAAAGATGATGGGGAGGCAGAAGATGTTCATTCCTGACGTCATCAATACATTGTTAATGGGGTTGATTTTCATGGTCATCATAGTGACCGTGATACGCCCGTTTGTNATGCACATAGTTGATGGTGCAATAGACACCGAGGATATGCAAAAAGAAGCGATTGAAGAGGTGCAGCAAGAAATGATTCGTGCCAGCATATTGGCTGAGGCTAAGCGTAATGACCAAATACGTTTTCAAAAATTACTTTTGGAAGTACCAGAAAAACCCAAATATAAACCAGTGCCCAAGGTCGATTTGGAAGCAGAAGAAGTCAAAATAGAAGCAGATGCGCAAGAGTTCACCGATGCCCTGGATACGGAAGTTGCTGAGGGCTTTGCTGTTGAAGATGAGTTCACAACAGCAGAAGGCGCAGTTGTAGATGCACCAGCCAGCAATGAAATCGTGATGCAAGAAGGTGAATCTTTGGCTGATGTGAAAGAACGCATGAAGCGCGAACAAGCCAAAGCTAAGAAACCAACGATTCCGCCAGAGCTACTCAATAACGCGAACAGCTACGAAGACAAAGTAGGCGTGGTGCGCATGGTGGTGCAAAACGACCAAAGCCGTGTGGCTGGCGTGATCCGCAGCATGATCCAAACACAATAACTAACCTAGAGCTGTTTCCATGCTTGATTTCGCGCAAGAAGTAGAGACCACGCTAGAGCAATTGCGCGTGCCAGACCCGCAACGCAGCGGCACCTTGGTGCGTTTGGTGGGTTTGACTTTAGAGACACGCGGCATCATGGCACCTTTGGGTGCGTGCTGTGAAGTATTGGGCCAACACGGCCATCGTATTGAGGCCGAGGTAGTCGGATTCAACGACCGCACTTTGTATTTGATGCCTTTTACAGACCCTGTGGGCGTAGGCCCAGGTGACATGGTGCGCGTGATGCGCAACTCAGGCCAAGTGCGTTTGGGAGATGGTTTGTTAGGCCGCGTGATTGATGGTCTCGGACAACCTTTAGATGGTCGTCCTTTGCCTGAATTACCAGACCAAATGACTTTGTTTGGTAGGCCTCTCAATCCTATGGAGCGTGGACCCATCAATTCTATTTTGGATGTGGGTGTAAAAGCCATCAACTCCGTGTTGACGGTTGGGCGAGGTCAGCGTATTGGTTTGGTTGCTGGTTCTGGTGTGGGTAAAAGTGTGTTGTTAGGCATGCTGACCCGATTCACCAAAGCCGACATTGTGGTGATTGGTTTGATCGGTGAGCGTGGCCGCGAAGTGCAAGCGTTTATCAGCGAATCGTTGGGGGACGAAGGCTTGGCGAAGTCGGTGGTGATTGCCGCACCTGCCAATGTATCTCCCGTGTTGCGACTCAAAGCCACCCATATGACCCATGTGGTCGCAGAATATTTTCGTGACAAAGGCTTGAATGTGTTAATGCTGTGCGACAGCTTGACGCGTGTCGCCCATGCGCAGCGTGAAATTGGTTTGGCGATTGGCGAACCGCCCACCGCGAAAGGGTATCCACCCTCTGTATTTGCCTTGCTTCCCAATTTGATTGAACGCGGTGGTGTTGGTAGACATGGACATGGCTCCATCACCTCCATCTATACCGTGCTTGCCGAAGGTGATGATGCATCAGACCCTATCGTAGACATTGCCCGTGCATCATTGGACGGACAAGTTATGTTGTCGCGCACTTTAGCTGACCAAGCGCATTACCCTGCGATTGATTTAAACGGCTCGATTTCACGTGTGATGCAAACCATAGTGGATAGCGAGTCGATGCGGCAAGCCAACCGTTTTAGACGCTTGTGGTCTGTCTACCAACAAAATGCAGATTTAGTGCAAGTGGGCGCTTATGAAGCAGGAACCAACCCAGAGTTGGATGAAGCGATTCGCCTGCGCGAACAAATGGTGATGTTCTTGCGCCAAGACATGCACATCAGCGAAGACTATGACGTGTCATTGGGTAACCTCAAACAATTGTTGTCATGAAACCCCGCGCAGCGTGGCCCATCTTGGCAAAAAAAGCCAAAGAAAAATGCGACCAAGCCATGGCTGCATTGGTCAAGGGTCGCGAAAAAATTAAAAGCCTTGAGCAAAGTCGTAGCCGTATGGAAGCGCTCTACGCTGACTATTTGGCGCGTTCAATAGAAACAGAAAAAAAATCTCTCAGCATGCAAGAGACAATGAACTTCCGTGGTTTTTTGCAGCAAATTCAAACCTTGATCAAGCGAGTCGACATAGACCTTCAACATGCTAAATTTGAGTTAGACATCTTAAAAGCTAACTTGCTAGCCGCAGAAAAGAAACGCATTCAAATGGAAACTTTGCAAGAGCAAGATGAGCGGCGAATTAGAGACGCCGCAGCCAAGCGCGAACGACGTGAGATGGATGCTATGGGTGTGATGCTTTTTAATATGAAGTGATCAAACTGTGACTAAATCTATTGTGTGAAGTTGGTTTAGAAGTGGCTAGAGTTTTATATCGATGATTGCCAACCTGCTTGCAACCAATGCCAATAGTGGGGCTTGAATTCCCAAGGAATCAGCGCAGTAGGTGTCTCGTCTGTAAATACATGTGAAGTGAGATGGTCAAACCAAATGCCTTGTGCCTGCAAGCTTTGCACCAAGGATTGGCTGTAAGTGGCGTTCATATCTCGTGGAAATACGCTGTGACGCACATCTTGCATACGTGCATCTTGTGAACGCGCAAATTGTTGGGTAGGGCCCGACAGCAAGTCATGCACGCTGCCCCAATCGCGTCCGGTCAAGGTGGTTTTAAGTGCGCGAAGTTCTTTTTCTACTAGCGTTTCGTCACGGATGCGGTAGCGGTGTTGCCCCAACATATTGTCAAACCAGATGCTGGCTTGTGGGTGCTTTGCAAGTATTTCAGGCAAATGTGCCATGGCATCTTGGCGGTGGTGGGTGATTTGTGTGTTGCTTTTATGCAGTGCCTGACCATGGCGCCAATTAAAAAGGTGATGGGCTAGTGGGTCGATGTCGTAAGCGTCTATGCAATCAAATTGGGTGAGCCATGCAGTGGGCATCATCCAACCCGCGCTACAACCCATCAATAACAAATCTTTGTATCGTGGCTGGCAATGCATTAAAAAGTGTTCAATATGCGTAACTGTGGGTTGCCAACGATTGTGAGATTGAAATGCGTGCAGATGCCAATTCAGCCCGCCAGTGCCTCCGGCGTTTATCAAGTCTTTCAGTATTGCTCGCATTCCCATAACTTGGAACTATATCTGCGTGTATTCCGCATGCGACTGCCAATTTGACCTGGCATATTGATTGCAAAGTCTATGGAAAGAGGCACTTTAGGTGTCAATAAACCGTCATTGCGCACAGGAAATTCATCATGCAAAGCTTCAATTGGGCCCAGTTCATCGCTAGTACGTTCAGTATTTTGCTACTGCTGGGTGCCGCGTGGTGGTGGGTTAAGCGCAACAAAACCATGGGACTGCAAGGCAACGGCGAGCGCCGTATCCAATTGGTGGAAGCCTTGCCTTTGAGCTTGAAGCACAAGATGGTGTTGATCCAAATCGACAACCAAATGGTGTTGGCAAGCGTCAGCCCTAGCGAAGTTAAAACTTTGCACGCTTGGACCGAGGAGACATCGCATGTTGCGTAAACCTGTCTCTTTCAAGCTGGCCTTTGTCTTGATGACATTACTTCTTATTGCCATGTGCTTGATGCCCATGATGGCGCACGCGCAAGCGCAGGGTATTCCTTTGGTCAATGTCAGTGGCGGCAAAGGCGGCCAGCAATACAGCATGAGCCTGCAATTGCTAGGCTTGATGACAACGCTCACGCTGTTGCCATCGATGTTGCTGATGATGACCTCGTTTGTACGCATCATCATTGTGCTGTCTATCTTGCGCCAAGCTTTGGGCACTGCACAAACGCCGCCCAATACTGTTTTGGTTGGATTGGCGTTATTTTTAACCTTCTTCATCATGTCTCCCGTCTTTGAGTCGGTCTACAAAGATGCAGTGGGCCCTTATATGAATGCTAATTTAGGTTTCGACAAAGCTTTAATCAAAGCTGAAGCGCCTATTCGTGACTTCATGATGAAGCAAACCCGCGAAGACGATATCGCGATGTTCATGCAAATTGCCAACCGCCGCGAGTTAGACAACTCATCACAAGTGCCTTTCACCACGCTGATGCCTGCGTTCATTACCTCAGAAATCAAGAGTGCTTTCACGATTGGTTTCTTGATTTACATCCCCTTTGTAGTCATTGACTTGATCGTCGCCAGTGTGTTGATGTCGATGGGCATGATGATGCTCTCGCCCATGATTATTTCGATGCCTATCAAGCTCATGTTGTTTGTATTGATCGACGGGTGGACGCTCTTGATGGCATCGCTCTCGAATAGTTTTGTTTTTTAAGGAAGAACCGTCATGGATTCATCAGCCGTAGTAGATTTAGCCCGCCAAGCGCTTTGGATGACCATGCTCATTTCTGCGCCCATGCTTGTTGTAGGTTTGGTGGTGGGCTTGGTGGTGGGTATTTTTCAAGCTGCAACCTCCATCAACGAACAAACGCTTAGCTTTATTCCTAAAGTGTTCGCGATTGGTTTAACCATTGCACTCATGGGTGGTTGGATGATCAACACCATGGTGGACTACACCAAGGCAATTTTTACGCGCATTCCCAATTTGTTCATGTGATTGTGGGCAATGAACCTAGCGCTGTTAGAGATTCTTGAGAAGTTTTTGGTCATCATTTGGCCGATGCTACGTTTGTCTGCGTTTTTAGCGTTCACCTCTATTTTTTCTATCCGCGCGGTGAATCTGCGCATACGTATGTGTTTGGGCTTTGCTTTGGCGTTCTTTGTGTCACAGCAAATTGATATTCCACGCATTGATCCGCTAACCGCTGAGGGGATGCTGGAAATATTTCGCCAAATATTAATTGGCCTGACCATGGGCTTGGTATTTCAAGTGGCATCTGCCACTTTGGTCGTTGCAGGTCAAGCGATATCGGGTTCGATGGGCTTGTCGATGGCCAACATGATTGACCCTAATATGGGTAGCGTGCCTGTGCTGTCAGCATTTTTCAACATCATGGGCACCTTGGTGTTTCTCGGCATTGGTGGCCATTTGATTGTGTTTGGCTTGGTGCTGGAGTCTTTCAAGTTGTTGCCTATTGGTCAAGAGTTTTTCACTCAAGACATGTTGGGCAAGATGATCAACTGGAGCGCCATGATGTTCTTGGGCGCTTTATTGATTGGCTTGCCTGTGATCATGACTTTGCTCTTCATCAATATTGGCCTCGGATTTGTAGCCCGTGCTGCACCGAGCCTGAATATTTTTACCGTTGGCTTTCCCGCCTTGATCTTGGTGGGATTTGTCATTTTGATTTTCTCNATGGGCAANAACGTCTCGCGCATCCAATGGGTGTGGACNCAGGCGTTTTTGGTGCTGCGATCATTTTTAGGAAGTTNATTAGGTAAACGACATGGCAGAAGAAAGCGGCCAAGACAAAACCGAAGAACCNACGGCGCAGCGACTCAGCAAAGCGCGCGAGGAAGGCCAGATTGCGCGCTCGCAAGAACTCGCGCCTGCGGCCATGATGGTGATGGCGACTTTGTTCTTCACCATGATGGGCCAGTATCTGTTTAGCAGCATGGGAAATTTGTTCAAAAGCCAATTGCAGTTTGATAGAAAAATCACTGACAAAGCCGAATTACTCCCCGCTATTTTTGGCAGTGCCATCGTTGATGGCTTTGTCATTGTGTTGCCACTGATAGCCATCATGGCAGTGATTGCGGCTTTGTCGACCACATTGTCGGGTGGACTCATATTCGCCCCCAAGCTCGCGCTTCCTAAATTTAGCAAGCTCAACCCTATGAGTGGTTTGAAGCGTATGTTTGGAACTGACGCATTGATTCAACTGGGTAAAGCCGTCGCTAAGTTTTTGGTGGTCGGTGCCATTTTGTTGGTGTCGGTCATGAACAATTTGAACGACTTGACCAATATTTCGCAAATGGATTTAGGCCAAGCCGTAAGGGTTGCTGGCACCATCATTGTGGATTCTTGTTTTTGGTTGAGCCTGGGCTTGGTCTTGGTGGCATTGGTCGATGTGCCTTTGCAGCGTCACCAATTGAACAAGAAACTCAAGATGACCAAGCAAGAGGTCAAAGACGAGATGAAGAATTCGGAAGGTAACCCCGAGGTCAAAGGGCAGATCCGCCGTCGCCAACGCGAAATTTTGAACAACAAGATGATGACCAAGGTCAAAGACGCAGACGTTGTCATCACCAACCCAACCCACTTTGCTGTGGCCCTGTCGTATGACCCCAACGGGGACGGCGCACCTATCTTGGTGGCCAAGGGTGATGACGGATTGGCCGCACGTATTCGTGAAGAAGCAACCAAGCATGGGGTCTATCTCTTTGAAGCGCCCTTGCTAGCCCGCGCCTTATACTTCACGACTAAGTTGGATCACCCCATTCCAGAGGCGCTCTACCATGCTGTGGCTCAGGTGATTGCCTTTGTGTTTAGTCTGAATCAGTCTTACGGAAGAGGCCAAGAAGTGATCAAGCCGGACCCGAATATTCCTGACGAGATGAAATTTGACGCCAATGGTGTCTTGATGAACTCTTAATCACCACTGAAGCCCGCATGACCGATATCTTTCAAAGCCCAGGTGACCGATTACGGTTTGAAATCCTTCTTAAATCGTTGACCGAAGGCAGCATCAATTTGGCTGTCTTGAGTCAGCATGATTTGGTGCTGGATTTTTATGGCAGCCTCTTTGAAGAACGCTTGCGTGCTGCGGGTGAACAAAACATTGAGTTTTGTACTTCCACCAGTTCTGAACAATTGGTGCAAACCTTCAACGACATCTTGTCGGAACTCACACTCAACCAAGCCACAGAAAAAGAAAAAAAATTAGCGCCGCGTCGCTTCTTGTTATTTCGCGACTCCATTCTGATGCAAGAGTTTGAGTTGCAACTGCTTGCAAGATTGGTCAATGGATTTCCCGCTGGCAATATCAGTGTGATTTTGCTGATCAACAGTGCAGGCAACTACCGTAAAAAACTTGAAGCATTTGGTAAAAATTTGTTGCAATGGGAAGTCGAAACCAAAGCGGGCGAACCCAAACGTGTTCTCTCTGATTGGGTGGCGGACACACCTGATCCAGCACCTGCATTTGAGCCGCCTGTTTTGCAACCGATGTCTTTGGAAGATTCCGAAGAAGCGCTCAAGCAACTCAATATGCCCAAGAAAACGTCTTGGCGTATTCCAGGGCTGGGTAAAAAAGCCCAGCCGCAACCGGCGCCAGCTTCTGCAGCGGCCACTGCAACGCCGGCACCGGTTCCTGCATCAACACCCTATAAACCTCAAGAAGCAGCTTCCATTTCTGCATTTGACGAGCGAACGCCGCGTGAACCTGTGTTGGGTGCCCCTGTTTTAGGCGCTGCTTCTGCCGCATCTGCGCAAGCAGCAGAGGCAGATGTTTTCAAACGCAGCGCAAGTAAACCACGATGGGGCATGGTTTTATTTGTATTGCTGATGTCCTTGGCAGTTTTTGGCTTTATGTATAAGGACATGTTGGTAGAAGAAGCTGAACTCTTTAAGAAATATTTATTGCGCGGGACACCTGCAGCACCTTCTCCCACGCCAGAACCCGTGGCCAGTGCGCCGGAGCCTGCAGCGTCAAGCGCAGTACCTGCTGCAAGTGACGTGGCCTCAGGTGCTGTTGACATGCAGACAAACCCAGCAAGCGGCAGTGTGGTTACAGCGCCTGTAGCTTCTGAACCCGTTGTGGTTGCACCCATTAAAGAAGTTGCTGTCAAAGAAGCCGTTAGCAAAGAAACTACAAACAAACAAGTTCCTGCTAAAGAGCCAGAAAAAAAAGAACCCTCTAAAAAAGAGACTCAAACTAACGCTCCTCAAGCCGATAAGATATCTGA
>JGI25912J50252_10000761_pt1 | contig 10388 bp, 16 predicted proteins | sample LauGreSBDMM110DD_2_FD_50252 | JGI IMG/M metagenome (IMG submission 50252)
TTTAGAGGTCAATGCGACAGCGAAAAGCAACGTGGTGAAGCCGCTTCCGTTTTCACTAAAGGTCTCATTAATGCCAGCCAACAGCGACAAGTCATTCTATATGGTTGGGATAAATTTGGTGGTCGTGTTTTGGGCGACCTCATTCTAAACGGACAGAGCTTACGTGCTCAATTAATTGCTAACGGATTTGCGAGAGAATATTATGGTGATGCTAAACAAAGTTGGTGTAACTGATGAACCCTAATGACTACCCAGTATACCCAGAGGACGATGGATATGATAGACCGCGCAACCCTTACAGTCCTGTGTAATAAATTTATCACAGGCCTAGCCATTTATGGTATTGGCATGAGCCTAGCTTATGCTGGATACATTGGACAAACTTATGATACAAACTATGATTGGTGCGATCCTAGATTCTGTTGCCCACCGGAGAATAACAAATGAAAATATCTGAGATCATTAGCGAGGTTTTAGATATAACTGGGCCTGCACCTGAGACTAAGTGGCATACCAGTAAGGACAGCGGTAGTACAGTAGCTAAGTGGACAGATGATACTGGTAAAGAAATACAAACTGTGATATCACCAATCCACTATTCCTCCCCACAAGCAAAAGATGGCGTTAGTGTAGAGTTTAATAGAAATAAAAACTTTGATATCTCCGGCGACAGTAGTGGTGCAACGCCAAAGATTCTAACAGGAGTAGTTCGAAATCTCAAACATTACCTTGATACAAGACCAGATATAAATTCACTTTATTTTACCAGTGTAGAACCTAGTAGAACTAAAGCATATCTACGTATGATAGATCGACTGGCACCAACAATGGGGTTAATAGGTACTCGCATAGCAGATGGCCCTGATGGAACCAGGTTTGCCCTTACTAGAGCTCAACCTGCCCAAAAACATGTGCCGTTAGTTAACAAAGAGAAAAGTCCAAGCGCATTACCAACTCCGCCGTTGCCAACAAATCAGAATAGCGGCAATTTTACTAACAGAATGACTAGCGGTGGTGGCATGGGAAGCCAGCGCCTTGATCGTAATCTAAACCCAATGAAACTTCCAAATACTTAATATGAAAATATCCGAATTACTTAACGAAGACTGGAACAAGGTCAACAAGAAAGACAAGACAGATGGTCTAAGTCAAAAAGCTGTCAATGCTTATCGCAGAGAGAATCCAGGCAGCAAATTAAAAACTGCTGTTACTACCAAACCTAGTAAATTAAAAGCTGGTAGTAAAGCAGCCAAGCGCCGCAAGAGTTTTTGTGCTAGGATGGGCGGCAACAAAGGTCCTATGAAAAAGCCTAATGGTAAGCCTACTCCTAAAGCGTTGGCCTTACGCCGCTGGAACTGTGAAAGCATTGAACAAATGCAAGAGTTAATCATGTTAGGCGAAACACACATTGCAGAATTGAAACAGAGACTGGATCCCAAATGCTGGAAGGGTAAACATAAAGAAGGCACCAAGATCAAAGGCGGTGTTCGTGTTAATAACTGTGTACCTAACGAAAGTGTATCGGAAAGCGAAAAAAAACGCTGTCTACAATGTGGTATGACTAACTGTAGCTGTAAACCAGGTACCTGTAAATGTAAACCTATTGCTGGTTGGGTTCCGGGCAAAGGATTTAAGAAAGCAATAGATGAAGCCGCCCTAGAAGAAAAATGGACACAGAAGTATAAGAGCTCAATCAACTGTGCTAGCCCTAAGGGATTCTCTCAAAAGGCGCATTGTGCAGGTAAGAAAAAATGAGAGCTAGTGATTTTGAAATCAGCAACTATTCTAAGTTAGATGCAATATTATCTAAACTCTGTGACCTAGTTGAAAAAGGACAATCCAGTAATAAAGATTATGGTATGGTTGCGTCTGCTGTGTTAGATCCCAATAACAAATTAGTTGCTAGATTAAATCGTCCTGCTAGCAACGGAAAAAGAATTCATGCAGAACGTGCTGCCATGGAAGCATATGAGAAACAACATGGTTCAATTCCAAGCGGCAGTATTATAATCACTACACTGAGTCCTTGTGATCAAACACATACGGATGAGCGTTATGGTGAAAGTTGTACCAATGTTGTGAATCAATCTAATGTAAAGAAAGTCTACTGTGGATATATAGATCCTACAGAAAAAGAAGATGATGACGCAAGACAATTTACTCTGTTAGAAACAACAGATTCATCATTACGAGATAAGTGTAAGAAATTTGCCAGTACATTTTTAGATAATGTAACTGAAAGCATAACACCTAACACTATACACAAATTGGCAGACCGTAAGGGCGTTAAATGGGATAATGAACCCAGTTTCCTTCGTCTTACCAAACGATTAACGGGCAAAGAGCACTTGGATGACTTAGACCAATCAGAGTTACAACAAGTTAAAAAACATTTAGAGAAACAAAGTGTGACTGAAGGCTTGAAATAAAATGAGAGTGCAAGAATTTACTCCACGTAAATTAGTTATCTTTGACATAGATGACACCCTAGTTCACACACAAACAAAAGTTCATGTTGTTAAAGACAGGCGGGTCATTAACAGTCTAAACAGCCACAATTTTACACACTACAAATTACAAGACGGTGAGAAGTTTGATTTTGGAGACTTTGCCAATGCAAAAGAATTCTTCAACAATGCTAAACCAATCATACCTATGCTTAATCAACTTAAGAATGATATTGCTACAGGCAATAAAGTTGTTATGGTTACTGCCCGTGCTGACTTTGATGACCGCGAATTATTCTTAGACACGTTCCGCAAGTATGGTGTTGACATGGGCAAGGTCCATGTTTATCGTGCAGGTAACATGCAAGGTAAGATGCAAACAGAAGAAAAGAAAAAGATTATTATACGTGATTTATTAAACAAAGGCAATTATACCAAAGCTATTATGTACGATGATGCTGTGCCTAATTTGGAATCATTTGTAGAACTCAAAGATGAATATCCACAAACTAAATTCTATGCGTGGCAGGTGAGCTTAGAAGGTGAAGCAAGTGAGTATCACCGTACTAATGAAGATCAGACTTTAGAAGAACGTAAGAAAAAACGCAAACCTCGCAGAGCCGCATATGGTCCTAGTCTATATGGTGGTTACGGATATTTCTCAAACTATGGCAACAGCGACAGTAGTGGAGACGCTGGTGGCGGTGATGGTGGCGGTGGAGAAAGCATTAAGAATGAAAACTTTGCTGATGGAAAGAATCCCCAAGACAAAGGCGATGCCAAACGCCACGGTGTCAATACCAAAGCATCAGTAAGTAGCTTGCGTAAAACTGCCAAGCAAGGTGGACGCAAGGGACAACTAGCACACTGGCTAGCCAATATGAAAGCAGGAAGGGCAAAAAAGAAATGAAAAAACTATTATTGATTGCGGCATTTTTAAGTTTAACAGGCTGTGCCAGCATTATGGAATACATTCCCAGCAGTTGGGATGTTAATCAAGCCAAGAGCATAACAGATATACAACAACAGGTTAGACACTTTGATTGTAAAACAGACTTGAAACCACAAGTTGATCAGCTGGCCAAGAATGTAGAATGGTTTGACATCTACAGTCAGACCAAACCCACACGTGACATAAACAAACTAACAGGCACTATCAAAGATACTGTTAAAGAATTGCAAGAGCGTGTAGCCAAAGGNCCGGTGAGTCCATTNTACTGTGACCTAAAGAAGAAGATTATACAACAACAAGCAGACATACTGGCTAAATCAGTACAAGGGAGATTCTAATGAGTGCATTAGCAGAGTTAATGAACAGTGGTAACACTTGGGCCGCAGAACGTGCCCAGTATGCACTACAAGTACACCAAGCTGTGGGNGCNGGACAACTAAGCGCCAGCGAAGCCAAAGAGATCTTACAAGATTTAATCAGCACAGATAAACTAGAAGAAGCGGCAGCTGATCAGCAAGCCCGTGCCGCACTGGTGTTTGGTGTTACCCAATTAATTTCCCTTTATTAGTCAAATCTAGTTGACCTTACAGTCGTTATAGTATAAAATATACTAAAGGACTGACAATGACAAGATTAACAGGTATTGTAACTAAAGGTTGGGGCAGTGAAGAGATTTGGGCAACCAATGACAAATACTGTAGTAAGTTTATGCACTTCAATCAGGGTGCAAAGTTCAGTATGCACTTTCATAGTGTCAAAGAAGAAACTTGGCGGGTAATGAGTGGTAAGTTTATGCTTAGATTTATTCAAACTAGTGATGCAAAAATCTTTGAGTATGAAGGAATTGCCGGAGATGTATTCCATATTGCACCGTTACATCCTCATCAAATAGTTTGTTTAGAAGCCGGCACAATTCTGGAAGTGTCAACAGCAGACAGCGTAGAAGACAACTATCGAGTAATGCCCGGAGATAACCAACGTGAGCCAACCTAATATTATCTGGACCGGTGGAGGTTCGGAGATTGGATCTAAATGTGTAGTTGGATTGGACCGTGACGGTGTTATCAACGAGGACCTTGGCACATACTGTTTTAAAGCTGATGCATTTAAACCCATTCCTGGTAGTATTGAAGCCATGGCTGAACTGCGCCGTAAGGGTTATAAGATTGCAATCATCACTGATCAAGGCGGCATTGAAAAAGGATTGTTTACAGAAGCAGACGTAGATGCAGTCCACGACTACATGTATGAACTGTTAGGACAAGCAGGATGCTTTACTATTGATGCATTGTACTACTCTGCTAGCAGTCGTAAAGATGATCCGTTTGCTAAACCCAACACGGGCATGTTCAAACGCTGTGAGAAAGAAAACAAAGCAATCAAGTTTAAAGAAGGTTACTATGTTGGCGACAAGATGAAAGATCTCAAAGCCGCAGTTCGTATGGGTGCTAAGCCTGTGTTAGTACGTACAGGATACGGTAAAGAAACAGAACAAGAGCTAGGTCGTTATTCAAATAAAGAAATCAAACGGCGTGTAGTAATATTTGATAACCTAGCACAATTTGTAGAGTCACTAGAATGAAAGTATTCGTTAACGGAACATTTGATATACTGCACTTAGGGCATCTTGCATTGATTGCCTATGCTCGTAGTCTGGGTGATACTGTGTTAGTAGGCATTGACAGTGACGATCGTGTACAATCACTTAAAGGTCCTAGTAGACCAATTAAGGGCGAGTTTGAACGTGCTTGCATACTGTCTGCACTAAAGGATGTAGAAGAAGTATGTATCTTTAATACAGATGAAGAGCTAATTGAATTAATAAAAGAATGCGATATAATGGTTAAAGGATCTGACTGGAAGGGTAAACCTATAGTCGGTGAAGAGCATTGTAAACGTATAGAATTTTTTGAGAGAATAAATGAATACTCGACCACTAACACAATTAAAGATATTACTAATCGGTGATGATTGCGTAGACACTTATGTCTACGGAACTGTTGATCGTATTAGTCCAGAAGCTCCCGTGCCGGTGTTTGAACCTAAGTATGAAATAGTCTTAGACGGCATGGCAGGCAATGTGCGTAAGAATTTGGAAGCGTTAGGATGTGATGTAAAATTTTTACACGGCAGTACTAGTAAGAAGAAGCGTATAATTGATCAACGTAGTAAACAACAATTACTTCGCATAGACAATGACACAGCTAGCGATCCTATAACAATTGAAAGTGAATTGCCGGCATACGATGCCATTGTGATAAGTGACTATAACAAAGGCGCAGTTACTTACGAACTAGTTGAAGATCTACGCAGTAGATTCAAAGGCCCAATCTTTATTGACACAAAGAAAACAGACCTAGCTAGATTCAACGGATGTTATATAAAGATTAACAAACTAGAGCATAAACGTGCTACAAGTTTACCCGACGACAGATGGCTAATTGTTACACATGGTAGTGATGGTGCAGTTTGGAACGGCTGGGTGTTCCCGGCAGAAGTAGTGGGCGATGTTACTGATGTCACTGGTGCTGGAGATACATTCCTTGCGGCATTTGCTTATGAGTATCTAATACAAGAATATGTACAAGCCGCAATTAAGTTTGCTATTAGAGCTAGCGGCATCACAGTACAGCATGTTGGAGTATATGCTCCACGGTTGGATCAACTACTATGATTGTCTTAACAGGTGCAAATGGGTTTATTGGAAGCGTTGTACTTGGTTACTTAAACAAACAAGGCATAGATGATATTGCCCTAGTTGAAATAGAACCTATACCCAGCCGCTACTTAGAAGGTAAGAAGTATAGATCGTTTAATGGTAACATTACAGATCCAACATGCGTTATACATATTGGNGCAAACTCTAGCACACTTGAAACTANTCAAGAAAGCATTAACTTAACTAANATAAGTCCAACTCACCATTGGAATACTATTTGTAAAGAGAATAACATTCCGTTTATCTTTACCAGCACTGCGGCAGTATACGGCAACGGTACTGGGCCATTAAACTTGTATGCAAACAGTAAACAAACTAGCGAACAAGACATGGATGGAGTTATACTAAGACTGTTTAATGTGTATGGTCCTAATGAATCACACAAAGGTCGTATGGCCAGTACTATCTATCATTGGTACAATCAACTGGTAGACACTAACACTATAAAGATATTTGAAAATAGCAACAACTATTGCAGAGACTTTATTTGGGTAGAAGATGTTGCCAAGACTATCTATCATTTTGTTAACAACTATAAACCCGGAACTTATGATGTAGGCACTGGATCTAGTTATAGCTTTGAGTCTATTGCAGATCTTATTATAAGCAATCATAAGAACGGGCATAAAGAATATATCCCTATGCCCAAAGATTTAAAAGCTCAGTACCAACTCAATACTNGTGCTGATGTNNCTAACTTATACTCTGCCGGAGTAGATGTTGATAGCTTTCTAACTCCCGCAGATGGTATTGCAGAATANNTTAAGTACCTGTCTTCTCAAAGACTATTTTAAGTGCTTTAACTAGATCTTCAATCATTCCATCATCATGAAACGGAGTAGGCGCAAAACGTAATCGTTCAGTGCCTACATCAACTGTAGGATAGTTAATTGCCTGCACATAGATGTTGTGATCGTTTAATAATGCATCACTCATTGCTTTGGCACGTTTAGCATCTCCTACTAGTACAGGAACGATATGTTCACTAGCACATGGCATAACAGTAATGCCGGCAACACCTAAACGATGCTTTAGTTTACGAGCACGTTCTTGATGCTTTTCACGCACTTCATTATGATCCTTCAAATACTTGATAGCGGCCAATGCGCCAGCACAAGTAACAGGACTCATGCTTGTTGTAAAGATAAAACCAGCGGCAACACTACGAATAGCATCTGCTACAACAGCCTTACAAGCAATGTAACCGCCCTGGACTCCAAAGGCCTTTCCCAAGGTACCGTTGACTATGTCAACTTTGTCTTGTAGTCCCAACTGCTCTAACTTGCCAGCACCTTTCTCACCATACAGGCCAACAGCATGTACTTCGTCAATGTAGGTAATGGCTTTGTACTTTTTAGCTAACTCACATATCTCTTTAATATGTCCACAATCACCGTCCATTGAGTATACTGATTCAAATACCACACACGGTNNATTGCCNTGTGCAAAACTGATCTTGAGTTTCTGATCTAGATCTGCTAAGTCATTGTGTTTAAACACAACTTTCTTAGCCTTACTGTGTTGAATGCCTACAATGATACTGTTGTGATTGTTTTCATCGCTGATGTATTCAATGTTGGGAATAATTTTAGCCAGAGCAATCAAGGTCCACTCGTTGGCCACATAAGCTGAACTAAACAACAAGGCTTTTTCTTTCTTATGTAAAGTAGCTAACTCGTGCTCTAGCGCCACGTGATAGTGACTGGTACCACCAATGTTTCGTGTGCCGCCTGACCCGGCGCCAGTCATGTCTAATGCGGTGTGCATGGCATCTAGTACTACCTTGCTTTGTCCCATGCCCAAGTAGTCGTTGCTACACCAGTTGGTTATGTTCTTAATGTTGTAAGGGCCATACCAAATAGCCTGTGGGAACTTGCCATTTTCACGCAGAATATCGTTGAATACACGGTATTTGCCGTTTTCTTTAAGATCTGTAATTAGTTTTTCGAATGGTTCGATGTTTATCATAGTAACGTATTTATAGCATAAATATTGTTAGAGGATACAAATAATGGCCCTAAACGGAATATCAACACTGACAATACCAACTGGCTTAACAGCAACCAGTTTTAACGGGGGCGGCGCCAGCAGTTATCTAGTGGCAGTGGGCACGTTCAACTATGACGCATACGGAGTAGGAACCCTAGCCACTAGAAAAGACAGTGGCACCTTAGACACTTACATGGCACAGGTAATTGCCCTGGGTGCTGGTGCTAGGAACTGGACTTTTGTGCCAGCCAACGGCCAACCCAGTTTTACAAGATCAATGAACCAACCTGATGGCACAGGTGAATCCAATGATCCTAGTGAGTCTGGTGTTGACATTTGGACTATCACCACAGCAAATTCACTAGCCCTTGCAGGCAGTGGTGCTGGTGAACTTAATACATCGTTAATTCCCAACGGCACATCATTTGTCATATACGCAACTGAGTTAGGTGGCGGCGGCGGAGCAGACAAAGAGGCTAGGCAGATTGCTAAACTTGACATAGCTGAAGCTAAACGTCAGGGCAAGGTAGTTGCTAGAGATGGCACCATTACTGGTAGTTTAGATGCTACCAAACCGTACTATCGTGCTAAAAATACTTACGATCTTGCATTTTTGCCAACACAATATGATGGTACCGATATTGTTGACAACGCCAACACCAGCGGATTATTACAAGGTCGTCCTTGGTACGATCCAAACACCGAAGCAACATACAACGGTGAAGTTATTGAAGTAAGCCCAGGTATATGGCGTACTAACTATGAAGGTTATCATTATGAAAGTGCTAACTTCTTTGATACTGCTGCCTTAAAGGCTGCTCCTAATAACTTTGACGCTGCTGACAATGACATCAACGAACCAGACCTACCCAACTCCACTAGTATGATGCTGAAAGGTTACTTACGAGTAACATACACTGGCAACTACACAATATATTTGAGTTGTGATGACGGTGCTTACTTGTGGTTTGGCGACAATGCTATTACCAACTGGCGAAGCGGTGATACATTAACTAACGTGATTATATCAAACGGCGGTCTACACGGCGAGAGTGAAGTGTCAACTACAGTCGCTCTAACAGCAGGCACATACATTCCCTTGCGTGTGATGTTTGGTAATGGTCCAGACGGTCCAGGAGTGCTAACTGTCAGTTATGAGTATCCAGGACAGGCCAAGACATCAGACTTTACTGGTAAAATCTTTTACAGAACTTCCACTAACGGCTTCTAATAAGTACATATATGAAGATTAAAGAACTCCTAACTGAAAGTCTAAACAAGAAGGATACCTATCCAATCCTATTGGACTTTATCCGTTTTGCCGCCAAAGACTTAGAGCTAACCAGCTTGCCTAAGTTTGACTTTGTGTTTGATAACAAAGAGTCTATGGAACGTAGAAGCTTTGGTGGATATGCTCCGGGCGACGAACATATTACTATCACAGTAAAGAATCGTCACATCATGGATGTATGCCGTACATTAGCACATGAACTTGTACACTACAAGCAAGACTTAGACAATGAGCTAGAAGATGATGAAGCAGGATCTACAGGATCACCACAAGAAAATGAAGCCAATGCCCGAGCGGCAGTAATCATGCGCAACTGGGGTAAAGCACATCCATCGTACTTTGGACAAGAAAGCGTTGCATGAGCTGGGGTTACCACTTAATATTAGATTGTAGCGATTGCAATCTAGAATCTATTACTGATAGAACAACTATTAATAATTTTGTTGTTACATTAATTGAACGAATTAATATGACAGCATATGGTAGTCCACAAATAGAACTCATGCTGGTTGGTACTGACAACGAAGGCTATAGTCTACTGCAAATGATAACAACTAGCAATATAACAGCACACTTTGTTAATTCAACAAAGGCCGCTTATATCGATGTGTTTAGTTGTAAGGATTTTGATACAAGCCAAGCAATACATACTGTAGAAGAATTCTTTAGTCCTACAAGTATAAAATCAAACCTAATATATAGACAAGCATAAAAAAGGACTCCGAAGAGTCCTTTAGTGTTTTTATAGTATCAACCTACTAAAAGCTATGCTTACTTCTTTGTGCCCGTATTAACGAACCCATAGAACTTTTCAGCCGCTTCCATGATCTTGTCTAAGCCTGGAAACTCTGGCATATCTACTCTGGTAACAACTTGACCAGTCTTTTCGTCTTTGGCCACTGACATTTCCCAACCGCGGAACTTTGAGTGGTATTCTTCCATAACAGCGTCTTTGGCCATGGACAGCACGTCTGTGCGGATCTCGTAACC
>JGI25912J50252_10000762_pt1 | contig 10383 bp, 8 predicted proteins | sample LauGreSBDMM110DD_2_FD_50252 | JGI IMG/M metagenome (IMG submission 50252)
GGTGGTTGGCCCAGAATAAATCAGCGCATGAGAGCAACAGGCACTGTAACTTCCCAAGTAATAATGGTTGATTTTCCAGACGCTCCAGCAAAAATAACACCACAACAAGCCTTCGAAAATATTAAAGGCACAACAGCAGCCTTTAATGAAATGTCTTACGGAAAATTTAATTATTTAATGGAGCCCACCTATAAGTGGTATCGAATGAGCAAAAACGCAACCGAATATGATCCACTTGGTCCCACATTTGAAAAGCATCGCGCATATCTTGAGGAGGCTTTGAAATTAGCGGATCCTGATGTTGATTTCTCTAAGTCTGAAAGTTTTATTGTTTTGACTGATCCTAATAATGTTCCTTTTGTTGCTGGTCCAGCATTTTCAGCTACTGATCTACCAATAAATCTTGATAACACTGATTTTTATAATGGCACAGGTTCTGCTGCTGATTTAGCTACGTGGGGATTTATCTGGGCAAACCATGAATTAACTCATACTCTCGGACTTGTTGATTTATATGCGTCCGAGAGTAAAGATACAACAAATTATTATGACATTTTGAGATTTACTGGTCAGTTTAGTTACATGGNNGATANTNCTCCAGATTCTTTTGCCCCAGGTTTGTTTGCCTTCGAAAGGTGGAATCTTGGTTGGTTAGAAGATGACCAAATAATTTGTACAACTGAAANTGAGATTACCCAGTTAATAACTCCGTTAGCAGAAATTGGTGGCATAAAAGCGGTCATAGTTCCAATCACTAGCACCAAAGTAGTTGTTGTGGAAAGTCGCCGACCAATAGGAATAGATCGTAATTTGAAAAAAAGTGGCGCCTTAGTTTATGTAGTTGATTCAGCTGTGCAATCTGGTTTAGGACCAATACAGGTTTACCCCGTTGACACCAAAAATGATCCACAGTTTACCCAAGCACCTAGAGCTGTAGGGGAAAATATAGAAATTGAAGGATTAAATATAAAAGTCATAAATAGTACTATAACGGGCGACACCGTGACCATTAGTAAAAAGAAGTAAGATTTCTTATTGTTACTGCTAAACTTTTTCTAGCGTTAGTTATGAAAAACCTCGCTGTAGAAAATTGGAGACGTTATTAATTCTTATTTGGCTTCTAACGCAATTACAATAAGTGCCATAGTTTTGTTGATTTGTGGAATTTACGTATTATTAAGGTTTTTTAATAAAAAAAGTGAAAACGGAAAGATTTGTCCCAGATGCGGGAAAAATCCAGCCCTAGAAACAGTAAAACTATGTGTTGAGTGCTTCAAGGAGTGGCAGTAAATTTTATTTCTGGCCGGTAATCTAGATAGATTTAAGGTTGGCCAGATCAAATATGGGTATAGCAATTAGTATTTTGAACCCAGACTTTGCAACTAAAACACTAGAGGCAGCCTTAAGGGAAAGAAAAAGCGTTTAATTTTAGGCTTCATATTTAATACCTTTTATTGCTAGATTGAAGCCATGACTGGTAACTGGACCAACTGGGTTGGTAATCAAACTTTTGATTACGCCAGTTATGCCCAGCCCGCAAATGAAAAAGAAGTTGTTAAAGCCGTTAAGAAAGCTTTAGAAAAAAAACAAAACATAAGAGTTATGGCCACTGGTCATTCTTTTACCCCAATTGTGCAAACAGATGGTTTATTACTTGATTTAGCAAAAATTAGTGGCATTAAAGCTGTTGATCCTTATAAACAAAGAGCATTCGTAGGTTCGGGAACACCCATCAGTGCACTTGGTGAACCACTTTGGGAAAAAGGATTAGCGCTAAGAAATCAAGGCGATATCGATGATCAAAGAATTGCTGGAGCTATCTCAACAGGAACGCACGGTTCAGGAACAGAATTTGGTAGCTTCTCATCAATTTTAAGATCGTGTCGAATTGTTAGTGGCACTGGTGAAGTAATTGAAGTAAATGAAAAAACTCCTGATTTGTTAAATGCCGCTCAGGTTTCCGTGGGCATGCTTGGGGTAATGGTGGGATGGAATTACAAGTCACCAAGAAATACAAATTACGCGAACATATTGATCATGAACCATTTTCTGACGTAATTAGAAACTTTCATGAAAGAGTTAAAAAAAATAGAAACTTCTCCATGTTCTGGTTTCCCAGCGAAGAATCAGCTTCCCTCTATAACATTGAACTTCCTCCGGGGGAAAAAGCAACTGACACTTGTCATGTAAAAGTTTTCAATGAAGCAAGAGATTCGGAACAAGATTCTTATGTTGCAAAAAGACGAGTTGATCGCTCTTACAGAATTTATCCGATGGTTTATTCACCAAATTTTCATGAACTGGAATATTTTATCCCCCTAGAAAGAGCAGTGGATTGCATTAATGAAATGCGTGAATATATGTTGAAGAATTTACCTTTAAGCATTTTCCCCTTGGAAATTAGAACTTGTGGCTCTGAAGATGGTTTCTTATCATCCAATTACAAACGTGACACTTTAGTTGTTTCAGTTTCAGGAATGCCCGGTGTTGATTACTGGCCATATTTGAGAGAAGTTGATCGGATACTGGGTAGATATGACGCACGTGTGCACTGGGGCAAATTACATTTCTTAACCAAAGCACAATTACATGAGCGCTACCCCATGGCTGATAAATTTATAAAAATTAGGAAAAAATTTGATCCTAATGGAGTGTTCTTAAACGATCACTTAAGACCATTATTTAATTAATTTTCTGTAATCAAACTGTTTTCGTTTTAAGAGCTATTTTCTTTTTCTATTCAATATTTCGTGAACTAATACTCCACCAATTAATCCCCAAAAAGGTGCTCCGAGATTAAAGGCAGAAATTCCAGAAACTGTGATTAATAAAGTAACAAGACCTGCTTCGCGGTAATCAGGATTTTCTAATGCTTCATTTGTGCATGATCCAATTACCGGAATCAAAGCTAAACCGGCAAGAACAGCCAGTAACACAGGCGGCAATGTTCCAAAGAATCCCATTACGGTTGAACCAAATAATCCTAAAATTATATAAAAGATTCCGCAAGCAACTCCGGCAAAATATCTGGTTTTCGGATTTGGATCAGCATCTTTTTGAGTAGCAATTACAGCGGTCATAGCAGAAATGTTTACACCACTATTTCCAAATGGTGCTGATAACAAGGAAATAATTCCACCAACTGTGACAACGTTATTTATTGGTGGCTCATAACCTGAGTTATATAAAACTGCGGTGCCGGTGGCGTTTTGCGTGGTCATTACTAATAAAAATATTGGTAAGGCCAAAGTCAGCATTGAACCTAAAGTAAATTCTGGTGTTACCCACATTGGTGCTGTGATTGAAACATCTATATTTGGGTTAATTAATTCTTTTTGCATTAACCCAATAATTAATCCCACAGCTAAAGCAGGAACAACTGGAGCACGCCATTTATATCTTTTAGCAATAAAAAACATCAAAATCATTCCTAAACCAAGTAGCGCATTACTTTTTAAAGAAGAGAAAACTTCCACCCCGAAGCGAAACAAAATTCCACCTAACATTGCCATCACTACTGGTCTTGGCACCAACGCCATTAATTTGCCGAATAATCCGGTTAATCCCACCACTATTAAAGCAATGGAGGCAATTACATATGCACCTAAAACTTCAGGATAAGAATGCTCAGTTAAACCAGTAACTAATAACGCTGTGGTGGCCGCAGCCCATGCACCAATTACTGGCATGCCGTGTCTAAGTGTTAAAACTAAACCAAATAAACCTGAACCAATAAAAACTGTTAATAGCCAGGAAGAAAGTTGTTGATCAGTGAAATTTCCAGCAGTTGCAGCTTGAAATAAAATCGCGATAGGGCCAGTGGCTGAAATTAAAACAATTAAAAAACCTGAAAGTAGTGCCCCCCAAGTAAATGATTTGGGAAGATTCTTTAAGTTTTGTGATATAGCTTGAAAGATTGGAAGATCGGTAGTGCCACGTTCTAGTGGGATTGACATGAAAATACTTTAGTGTTTATGCCTTAAATCTTTTAACTAAACAGGCCTAAAACCTTCTTTAACTTCATGTTGGCCATGTTTAATCATGATGTGGTGAGTTGTCGTATATTCCAAGACAGATTCTTGGCTCATGTCTTTACCGAAACCGCTTCCTTTAACTCCTCCATGAGGACCTTCAGAAATTATTGGTAGATGATCATTAATCCAGGTAACACCTGCTTGAATCTTCTTTGAAATTTCTAAGGCTTTACCAACATCTTTGGTCCAGATAGATGAAGCTAATCCATATTCACTGTCATTTGCCAGACTGATTGCCTCTTCATCATCTTTGACAGAAGTTATGGTTATGACTGGCCCAAATACTTCAGTTTGTATTATTGAATTTTCCTGTTTAACATTTGAAAGCAAAGTTGGTGTGTAATAAAAACCAATACCATCGATTACTTTTCCACCTGTAATTAAAGTGGCACCATCATTAATAGCCTTTTGAACTTTTTGATGAACAAGATATCTATGTTTTTCAGATATCAGCGGACCAATATCTGAACTTTTATCTTTAGGATCCCCAACTTTAATTGATTCCATTTTTTGTTTCATTAACTTTTCTAAGTCTTTTACTACGGAATGATGTGCATAAATACGTGTCGCAGCTGTGCAATCTTGACCAGAGTTATAAGTACAAGCAAGAGAAATTGCTTGGGCTACTTGAGATAAATCTGCATCTTCTCTGACAATTACTGGAGCTTTACCACCAAGTTCTAAATGAACTCTTTTTGTAGTTTCACTTGCAGATTGCATTACCTTTCTGCCAGAATCACTTGAACCAGTAATGCTGACCATAGAAATGCGATGATCTTTGACTAGTTGTTGAGCAACTTCTGCATCTCCCAGAATTATTTCAATTGTGCCTGGCGCAAATATTTGTTTTGATATCTCAATTAATTTAATTGTCGAAGATGGGGTTTGCGGCGCAGGTTTAATAACCACTGTGTTTCCCGCAGCTAATGCTGGACCAATTTTCCAAATGGCCATAATGAATGGGAAATTCCATGGAGAAATTGAACCAATTACTCCAATAGGTTTTCTAACCAAAAGAGATGTGTAACCATGATTAAACGAACCAGCACCTGTTCCATCTAAAGATCTAGCTGCGCCGGCAAAGAATCTGAGATTATCTAGCCCAAAAGGAAATTCTCCTTCTCGCATAGTCGACCATGGCTTTCCTGTTTCTGAAACCTCTAATTCACAAATTTCATCTGCATGTTTTTCAAGTAGATCGGCATAATCTAATATTTTCTTTGAACGTTCTCCCGGTGTTAATTCAGACCAAGGTGTAAACGCAGTTAACGCTCTACTAATTGCCTCATCGACTTGTTGTGTTGTTGAATCAGCAATTTCTCGAATTACTAAACCCGTTGCGGGTTAATTATTGCTCTGTTCACTATTTAGCTAAAGCCTCAATTTTGGTGGCAGCTTCTTCAATTCCTTTACGGGATCTAACAGCCTCACCAATTTTATTTAATTTTGAAAGTAAGCCGAATCATTAAGCAATTTATCAATTGCTCCAGTTAGCTCCTCATCTTTAAATGCATAAGTTGCCAGTCTGATGCCATGCCCTTTTTCGTGAACTCGTTGAGCATTGTCATATTGATCCCAAAACAAAGGTAGAACGATCATTGGTTTTCCAAAGTGAACAGACTCTGTGGTGGTGTTATTTCCACCATGAGTGATAACCAAATCAACTTTTGGAATAATTGATATTTGTGGCAAGAATTCGGCACCAACCATGTTGGAGGCTAATTCGAATTCATTAGCCTGTGGGCCTTTAGAGACAATAAATTTGTGCTTTGTTTTACCCAGAATACTTACCAGTCGCTTCATGAGTTCAACATCAGCTGAACCCAAAGAACCTAATGATAAGTAGATCAATTTAGATTCAGCTGGTCTATTTGTAACCTCTTGAGGTAATTCAAATGCTGCATCTGTTGAGCGAACACTTGAATCAATCCTGTGCCAGTTATTACCCAAAGGTCTTTTATCTGTGTAATCAAGTTCTGTTGGATAAACATACATATTTAATTCTTTTGAAGTGTGAATGAAATCCAAATCTGGCAAAGCAGGTGCTCCTTGGGAAACAACCCAAGCATTAAATTTTTCCCACATAGTTCTTTGGGTTTTTTCGTAAGCTTGATTATAAGAATTCCATGAAGATGGATCATTTTCTGCTAATCCAGAAAATGGTGGAGCAATTTTTTCACCTAAAATTTCTAGGGGATTACAAGAAACAATTCTCACAAAAGGAACTCCCGCAGTTACTGTTGCGGGAAAACAAACAACGTTATCTTCGATGATTACATCTGGTTTATGTTTAGCAATTATTTCTTTAAGTCTTGGTTCGCAATAAATCGCACCATCAATTAGTGCCTGACGGGTGGGAGTAATAAAAGTTTCAAGTTGTTCAACTGTTGGTTTTCGAAATTCTGGGGAAGTATCTCTAATAAAATCTTTCCAAAATTGACCTGCACTTTGCGCATCAGCATTCTCTGGTGGAGCTGATAAATCAACTAATTCTTCTTTAAATCCAAGTGGGGATAATCTTCCACCCCATGATGATTCAGCAGCAAAAATCACATTATGACCACGATTCTTTAAAACGTTTCCTATTCCAATGCAATTATTGGTTGGTCCATATGCGGATTCTGGCCAGAACAGAATTGTTTTGCTACTCATTTCATATCTCCCTTTTTAGAAAACTCTGATGTCTTGTGGTCTAAATGATAGATTCACTTGATCACCAATTTCAAGACTGGCTGATTTATCTGCGTAAACCCTCACTATTTCGTTATTTTTTAATTTAATATTTATATTTTTCCGATAACCAGCAAATACGGAATCAACTATTTCACCCGATCCATCCAGGACTTTCACTATAGAAATATTTTCTGGGCGTATCAAAAATGAGATTTGCTTTCCGCTTTCATAATTATGTGAAACAGTTATTTCACCAAGTGCTGGATGTTTAAAACCAGTTGTAGTTGAAGTTGCTTTCAATAGATTGCCATCTCCAATGAAATTAGCAACGAATTCATTTGTGGGATTTTCGTATAGTTCTTGTGGCGTAGAGATCTGTTTAATCTCACCTTTATCGAACACAGCAATCCTATTTGCTAGTGAAATAGCTTCATCTTGATCATGAGTGACGATAATAAATGTAATTCCAAATTCATGCTGAATTCTTTTTAGTTCAATTTGCATTTCTTGCCTAATTTTTTTATCAAGTGCACTTAAGGGTTCATCAAGTAAAAGGATTTTGGGTTTTCTGGCAATTGCTCTAGCTAAGGCAACTCTTTGTTGTTGACCTCCAGAAAGTTGATTTGGTTTCTTTTTGACATGATCTTGAAGTCCTATCTTTTCAATAATTTCAAAAGTTTGATTAGAAATATCTTCTTTCGATAAAGAAGTATTTGTTAATCCATAGGAAATATTTGAAAAAACATCCATATGAGGAAACAAAGCGTAAGACTGAAACATTAAATTCACTGGTCGTGTTCTAGTAGGAATTGCCAATAAATCACTTTGATTCATTAAAACTTGTCCGGAGTCAGGATATTCAAATCCTGCAATAATTCTTAACAAAGTAGTTTTGCCACATCCAGATGGACCTAGTAAGGCAAACATTTCATTAGTTTTAATATCTAAAGAAATATTGTTTAGAGCTGCAACCGATCCAAAATTCTTAGATAGGTTTCTAATTTCAAGTAAGTTTTCACTCATATCGAATCAGCAACCTTTCCAATTCTTTGCGCCAAAAGAACTCCAACAAAACTTATAACCAGAAGCAACGTTCCCAAAACATTTATTTCCGGTGTTACTCCAAATCTAATCATGGAATAAATAACCATTGGAAGGGTCGGAGTTTCTGGACCGTTTGTGAAGAAAGCAATCACAAATTCATCCATAGAGAGAGTGAAGGAAAGAACGGCTCCAGCGATAAGTGAGGGCATTAATTGCGGAATAGTTATTTTGAAAAGCGTTTTCACAGCACTCGCCCCTAAATCAGTTGACGCTTCTTCAATAGCTGGATCAATTAAACCTATACGGGCTAACACAACTGCAACAACGAAAGCTGTACAAAAAACAGTGTGAGAAATAATAACTGTAGTAAGACTTAAAGACAGTGAAATTGTTGAAAAAGTTGTAAGTAGTCCAATTGCTAAAACTAAATCTGGCACAATGGCAGGGGCAGTAGAAAAAGTCCTTAAGAATCCTCCCGCTTTCATTTTGTTTAGTCCAATTGAAATTGTTGTTCCAATTATTAACGATAAAACGGTAGTTACAACAGCAACAAAAATAGTTCTTTGAAAACTGGACATAATTGGCTCGTTTGACCAAATAGTTTTATACCAATCTAAACCAAAGCCTTTCCAAATTAAGGAATTACTACTTTTATTAAACGAAAGACCAACAACTGCAGTTATTGGTAAATAAAGAAATATGATGACAAAAACTGCAACTATGGCAGATAAATTAATACGTCTATGCATTTATATTCACTCTTTTACTTACATAACTTTGTATCGAAATTAGCACAATTAAAATCAGAGCTAAAATAAGTGCAAAAGTTGCACCAAAAGGCCAATCTCTGGCTTTCAAAAATTGATCTCGGACCAGATTTCCAATCATTACAGTTTTTCCGCCACCAAGNAGTTCTGGAACCACAAAGTTACCNAANCTNGGAACAAATACGAAAATGAATCCGATAAGAATTCCAGGCATCGCTAATGGAATCGAAACAGTTCTTAATGATTTCCATGCACTAGAACCTAAATCAAATGCTGCTTCCGTTAAATTCTTATCAACTTTTTCTAAGGCTGCATAAATAGGTAAAATCATTAAAGGTAAATAAAGGTAAGTCATACCAACAATTACCGCGGCTGGGGTATAAAGCATTTCAATTGGTTTATCAATTAAACCGATATTTCTTAAAAATTTATTTATGATTCCTTCGTTATTCAATAAAACTAGCCAAGCATACGTTCTTACTAAAAAGTTAGTCCAGTAGGGCAAAATTATGGCCACGATCATTATTACTTGCCATTTGCGTGAGAGNCTTGAAATAAATANNGCTGTAGGAAAGCCAATTAACANAGACAAAAACGCAGTAGCACCTGCTATTAAAAGGGAATTGATNATTACTTGTACAAAGACAGGATCAGTGGCTCGAGCAAAATTATTAAAATTTATAGGTGTTGTTACTCCACCAAAGCGTCCTGCAGTAAGCACGGACATAAATAACATTGATAAAACAGGGATTGCGGCAAATAGTGTTAAGAAAACAAGACCAGGGGATGCCCAAGCCCAACCGAGATGGCGGGAGGTTTTACTCCCGCCATTTTTAACCAATCGGTTACCTAACTAATTAACTTGAAGTAACAGACGTTGCTAGATCTGTGTACAACTTGGAATCTGTACCTAGATCAACAACAACTTCACCTTTAAGTAAATCAGCAGGTGTCAATCCCATATTTGGATATGAGGTTGCAAGTGCTGGATCCAAAGTTTCTGTTGCTGCTTTGTTAGGAACTTTGTAAAGAATGTTATTAGCTACCCATGCATGTACATCTGGTTGCAAAATGTAGTTAATAAATGCGTGAGCTGCTTCTTTGTTTTTACTAGAAGACAAAATCACCATGGTATCTGCCCAAAGATCGCTTCCTTCTTTAGGAATTACGAACTTAATTGCTGGGTTTTCAGCAATACCGTAGTTGCACCAACCATCCCAAGCTTCTGATAACACAGCTTCGCCTGAAACCAGTTTTGTGTAAAAAGCAGTGTCATCATATGCAAGCAATGTTGGCTTGGTTTTGATTAATTGCTCTTTAGCTTTTGCAATTTCATCTGCATTGGTTGTGTTCATTGAGTAACCAAGTAATTTCATTGCAGGAAGTGCTAACCAGCGTTCGGTTGCAAGCATCGTGGTCTTACCTTTAACAGAATCTTTTGGATTCAAAAGGTCATTCCATGAATCAGGAGTGAAGTCAATTAAGTCAGAGCGATAACAAATACCAGTTGTTCCCCATGCGTATGGAGCTGAGTAGTTGTTTCCCACATCGTAAGCAAGATCTGCTACTTCTGGATAAAGATTAGCCAAGTTTGGAATCGCTGCTTTATCGAAGTTGGTAATTTTTCCACCAGCTGATAAAGCTTGTGCATATTGACCGCTAACAAATGCAATGTCAATTCCTGAATCATCAGAGGCAGTTAACTTACCCATGACTTCTTCGTTAGTCGCATGATTTGTAATTGTGATCTCAACACCAATTGCCTCTTTTACTTTTGCTGCCAAATCTTCTGGGTAATAACCTGCCCAGTTAGAAATAACAAGTTTTTGTGTTGTTATATCTACATCTGGATCTACTGCTGCTGA
>JGI25912J50252_10000769_pt1 | contig 10356 bp, 14 predicted proteins | sample LauGreSBDMM110DD_2_FD_50252 | JGI IMG/M metagenome (IMG submission 50252)
GTAATAAAAGTGCTGGGGTCGCGGTTGACATACAGTTTTTTTGCTTGGGTGCCGGCAATATTCAAATCGACGTTGGGCGCCTTCTCGCGCCTGGCCGCTGGCGTGAGCACCGTCAGGTACAAATCATCTAAATTGGTGGGCCCCATGGTTTTTAAGCCGTTGTGGTCGAAGTATTTCTCCACCAAATCGAGCTGCTGCAACACGCTGTGNCCCAAAATCGCCTTGGGGTTGTTGGCAAAACCCGCTACCGCTGCACCGCGGTCGCGGCCATCACAGAACTGAATAATGCCGTGGCATCGGCTGTTGCTGGCCTTGGGGTTCATGCCATCGCTCTCCATCAGGGTCAAGCGCGCAAAGTCGTCGGGCGCGAACTGGTAGTGCCGCGCCATGCCTAATATCTTTTGGTAAACCTGCTGCTTTTCCTCAGGCGGTATATAGCCCTTCTCCACCGCACGGTCCAAGGTTTTTTGTAACACTGGGTTTTGACCCGCCAGCATGGGCAGGTTGGGTGTGGCTTGCAAACGTTTGGTTTGCAAGGCTTGCTGGGTGGGTATATTGGCCGCGGCTTGCTGGGCAAGGCTGAGCACACTCAAATTCAGTCGTTGGCCTGGATAAATACGGTCGGGGTTGGCAATGCCGTTGGCTTGGGCCAAATCTTGGGACAAACGCAGAGCTTCGGTGTTGGACACCGGTAGTCCCTGCTGCGCCAAGTGNTCTTTCACGATNTTGCTCAAGGTGTCNCCTGCTTGCACCGCCACGCTGGGCACCTGCGGATTCAAAATGGTCGATGAATTGACACCCGACCTTTGCTGCAGTTGGGACAAGGTTTGCGCAAAACCCACCCGNCCGGGCAAGGCCAAGCTGGTATTNCGNGCAGAATTATTCGCGTCATTTGGATTGACAAACGTTGTTTTAACGAGTGCTTTGGGATCAACATTGAAGTTCATTTTGCGTTCGACTCTGGGTTGAAACTCGGTTGGCATCAAATTTGCATCGGGTGTAGGCATGACGCTAAAACGTCAAAACTTTCACACCCTTGGAGACCATCTTGCAATTGCTGTGCCGTACCTTCCAGACACTTCCCAGACCCGCCCGTGGCGCCAGGGCGTTGGTAGCCGTGCTCTTGGGCTGCGTGGTCTCACTCACCCAAGCGCAGAATGCGCCTGTCGCCGCCAGCGCTTGGCCCGTGCTGGAACTGGGTGCCAAACAATGGGTGGTTGATACGCTGAAAATCGATCCCACCTTGGTTTCCATCCTGCCCATGGACAGCCGCATCAAAATCCAAGCCTGCAACCAAGACATTGTTTTTGACCAACCTTTTGGCAACAAACAAAGCGTTCGCGCCCGTTGCGCCCAACCTTTGTGGCAACACTTTGTGATGGTTCAGGTGAAAAACACCTTGGGCAACCAAATCAGCCAAGCCAGTAAAAACAGCAATGTCAGCCGCGCCGTGTGGGTTTCCACGCAGTCGCTCAAGCGCGGCACCGTCTTGCAAGCAGGCATGTTCAAACAAGCCGATATGCCTGTTCCTGCTTATGAAAGCCGNTTGGTNGGCGATGAGCGCGAGATGATCAATATGGAGTTGCAGCGCGATTTGCCTGCCAACACCCCCCTGCGCTTGCAGGACTTGAAGTCCTCGACCATGGTCAAACGCGGTCAACAAGTGTTGGTGGCGGTGGGCGAAGGCAAAGGTTTTTTAATCACAGTTCGGGCTGAAGCCCAACAAGATGGCACTTTGGGCGACCAAATTCGCTTGAAAAACCCCGAGTCGGGCCGATTCTTAACAGCGGTAGTGACCGGCATGAACACGGCTCGCGGTTTGTAATGAGTACAAAATGATTCTTTTAAAATTTTGTCCATTTTTTTGTTGTACAGCCCTCAAGTCTTAAGATTTGGGGTCGATACTTCCATCGTGTAGCTTTAGATAAACTCCACATTCTTTCTTAAGGAATCATCATGTCTGACCCTGTTTCAAATAACGCCAGAATTGCCAGCAATGCCGCATCGCGCGCATCTTTGGAAAAGCTAGAAAGCAAATCCAAAGCTGTCAAAAGCGCACCTGCTCCTGAAGCCAAGGCTGCGCCCGCGCCAGCACCTCAAAATGCTGATACCGTCAACCTGAGCAAGGTCGCTGAACGCATCAAAGATGCACCTGACTTTGACCGCGCCAAAGTTGAAGCGATCAAAACTGCGCTGCGCGAAGGCAACTACCCGATCAATCCCCGCCGCATCGCTGAAAACTTTGTCGCGTTGGAAAAAATGATCTGATCACCCCAAGGACTTTTCCATGAATGCACAAGCCCTTTTTGAAGCACCCCAAGCCGTGTCTTACGCCGATGTGCAGTTAGACCGCTTGACGGACTTGCTCGACGAGGAATTCAATGCACTCAAAGAACAAGACTTGGATGCTTTTGAAGAACTGCTGAATGAGAAAAACCATATCTTGGCCGATCTCAGTCAACTCACCGGCGTGCGCCAACCCGAAGACGCCGACCGCCTCGGCCCCGAATGGACACCCTTTCGCCAACGCATGGTGACTTGCCGCGATATGCACAGACGCAACGAAATTTTAATTTTGCGCAAACTCGACGCCATCCGTGGTGCCTTGGAAAGCTTGAATGTGAACGACCCCACCAGCCCGGTAGAGGTATATGACCGACTCGGTCAAATTAAACGCCTCAAACGCATGCGCGGCTATAACGAGGCTTGATCATCCGCTTTTGCAGCCGGTGCCTCAGGCTCTGCCTTGGCTTCGTCCCCAGGCTGCATGCCTTTTAACCAATAGACCCAAGACAAAATCACCGCCACAGCGGTGTACATGTCTTGCGTGATTTCTTCCCCCACATCGAGCCGACTCAAGAGCGCCAACAGTTGCGGATCTTCGGCCACATAAATGCCTTGGCGCTTGGCCTCAGTGATGATGCGCAGCGCCAACTCCTCTTGGCCTTTGGCCACCACGCGGGGGGTTTTTTGTTTGCCGTACTCAAGGGCAACAGCTTCAAAAGGCGCTTTCATAGTTTCACGCCCTTAAATCGATGACCGATCCACGCGTACCCGAGGACTCGCCCACCCGCGCCAGTGGACGCGGGGCGTTGAAAATTTGAAACGACTGCAACTGCAAGCCCGCCGCGCCCAACTCTAGGCCCAACTCGCCCGAGCGTTCTTTCGCCAAATGCGCCACTTCGCCGCGCAAAGCCCACATCACCAAATCCACATCGCTGCCTTTGGAGATTTGGGTATTCAGCCACACCTCACCCAAGACGCGGCTGCGCGAATGGATGTCCACACTCAAGGGCGGTTCTTCTTGGCCTTTTTTGCGCGGGGGACGCTGAAAATGCAAATCAACCGGATCGGCGTCGACGAACGGCAAGATGACATGCAAAGAGAGCTCGCCTTGCTGCATTTTTTGCGCACTCTGGGCTTGGGCGGCCTCGAATTCGCCGCTGGCATCTTGTAATTGGCGCAAGCTGTCTTTGTCCACCGGCTTTACCGAGGCTTCGCTGAGCAAACCCAATAAATTCTTCAGCAGTGTTTTGGGGTCATCCGCGCCCTCTTGGCCTTGCAACAACATACTTTCGATGCTGCGCGACTGACCCAACACGGCTTTACGCAACATGCTGGGGTTCATTTGCGCCAAAGAATTGCGTTGCTGCAGTAGACGTTGCAGCCAAGGGCCGAGCTCGGTTTGGGTGATCCAACTGCCTTGCGCCACATCACTCATTAATTTTGAAAAAGCGGCAAATCCAGGCGGCTGCATCAGCAGCATGCCCAGGCGGTTGGACTGGGGCTCTAGGGCCGCCACATCGGTGGGCCGTGCCAGTGGGGTCTGCACACCAAACAACTGGTTCACCGGAGTTGCCGTTGTCGCAGGGGCTTGGCCATTGGGGTGGGCTTGAATCAAAAAACCCCAACTGCCGGCGTTGTGGCTGACGCGTAAAAAAGGTTTGTCGCCGTCTTTGAGCACCCAGCCATTAGGCAATTCAAAAAAGAAATCTTTTACCCACAACCGCACTCTTTGATCGTGCACCTCGGCGGTGGCTTGGACGATTTGCCCGTCCCGCAGTCCCAATTGCTGTGCCACCGGCGTTTGTACCCAGAGAGCGCGGTTTTCTGCCTGGACAGGCCCTGTCCGGCTGGCAGCATTCACAAGTTCGGGACCGAGCATCTGGCAAGTCCTTGGACGCCATTCAAGGCGCAGCAGGTATCAGGGGTAGCGCACCCAGTTGCGTTTATTGGGTTCTACCAGAGCTTGAACATTGCCCGCTTGGTGTGAGGCCGCCCCGCCCACCGGTGCAGGCAAGGGGTTGGCTGGCAGGGTATTGGGTTTTGCTTGGGCGTTGGCGTTAGAGGCCGCGCTGGGCATGAGTTTTTGGATCAACTCGGTTTGGTCAGCCAAGTTCAGCACAGTGCCGGGTTGCAATTTTTTCGAATTAGGTTTGATGAAAACATTCGGGTTGTTGACCACCACCCAGTCGCGCAACACGTCGGGCTTCAAGGGGCTGTTGGCATAGTATTTTCTAACCACTTTTTCTAAGGTGTCGCCCGCCACCACCGTGTGGGTCTTCCATACGGGTGCGCCATGTCTTCGACCACCGGCTTGGTCGCCGCGACCACTGGGGTGACCACGGCAGAAGACGACCCAGGAACCATGTCTTGAATATCGGCCTTGGCCAGTTTGATGGACTTGGCCATGGGCTTTTTGGCCGATGGGGTGTCAGCGGGCATCAGCTCTTTGGGCAACTCCAAAGGTGCTTGACGGGGCGTCTCGGCAGCACCGGCTGCAGCCATCAGCACAAAGGAGAAAAACACACTGCTGAAAAGATGTTGTGGGAAAGCAAACATGGTCAATCACTCCTGAGATTCAAGGCGTATGTGCAATNGCGACCCATTGCGCATTGGCGGGAAATTTTGAACCCGCGCTGAGCTTGAGTTCCGCATAATAATCGCTAACAGAGACCACCTCGGCCATGGCCAAACGTTCTAAAGCGCGGGGCTCCAAAGCTCTGAGAGGCAGTTTTTGTCGATCTGCCAGCACCATTTGGGTTCCTACGCGAATACCGCTGGCAGCGCCGCCGGCAATGCGCACGNTGCCGGCGTAAACATTCAGCACTTGGAACTGCGGCACTTTACAAGACAGCACTTTTTCCATGCCTTCTTGAAATTTTTGAATGCTGGCTTGGATTTGCGACATCACCACGGGGGCCAAGGGCTTGGACTCAATGCCCACGGTGCGCGGCACATCGATGCTGATTTGCTGCGAACCGCGGTAGGCGGGGTCTTGACCCGCACCACGGCCCATCAATTCCCAGGTAACGTCATACACATTGGAAGCGTAAAAAGAGTCACGCTGGCAGACACGCGGACACGCAACACCCAAGGCACGTGCTGCTCACCCTGCCCGACCAGCAACTGCTCATAGCCGTCGGCGGGGAGTTTTCGCTCGCTGACACGCCAGTTCTTGGCATGGTGCGAGGCGCTGAATGTTTGTTGGCGAAATTGCTGGCTGATCAATTGCGCTTCATAGCGACGTTGCGCAGACATGGGTCCGTCGTAGCGCACCACCCAGTTGAGTTGATGCCAGACGCCGCCGTCAACCGCAGGGGACACGCAGGCAGCTGCCAAAGCAGTTTTGCCATCGAGTTGCATGCCGGTGGCTGTGGGCTGGCGGTCCATGTCGCGGCCATAGGCCATGATACGCACGCCGCGCACTTCCATGCCGGTGACAAAACTGCTGCTTTCTTGCAACGCGCCGTTGCCGTCTACCCATTGAGTAGCCCGCACTTGGGTGGGCCCCTCTAAGGCGCGCTGAACCAAGGACTGGCGAATCGCCTCCAAGCGCTCTTCAGCCGTCAGCGACTGGGCGGTGACTGGTGAGAGCAGGCCGCTGCTTAAAGCCAAGGCGGTAACAGCAAAGCAAAACGAAGGTGAGCGCATGGCAGTCAATTCTTTGAATGTGAATTAACGGCGTGCGGCGATTTGGGTCAAGTACAGGGTGCGCAAGTCTTGCACCGCATTGCGGTCCAACGACAAAGTGGTCTCGTAAGTGTCGTCACCGATGGGGGTGATGCTGACCAAATTGGCACCATAGATGACGCCTTCCACACGAGCGCGGAAAGTGTCATTCATCACAGTCATGTCAGCCACCGTGGTGCTGGCGTCCATTTGTTGGCCATACACCTGTTCGGTCAAGGCGCGGTAAGCATCGAGCTTGGACGCACGAATGGCCAGCAAGCGCTGCTGGGCCGCGTTTTTATGGTTTTGAATGCTGATGACTGCGTAGCCTGTTGCCACAAAGGTTTCGCGCTTTTCCATCATCGGGGTGATCATGGTGACGGGGGAAGGCTCGGGGGCAACCACGGGGGCCACGCGGGGGGCTTGCGCACCGGCAGGCGCGCCAATGGCCACCACAGGTGCATTCGCTGGGGCAGTCAAACTGTGAATGGTTTCGCAAGCAGTCAAGCCAGACAGTGCGCTAACAGCAAGAGCAATTCGGTAGATCATGGCAATTTCCTCTTTAGGGGGAGTCAGCCGTGTGTGGCACATCCTCACACGCTGTCTTCAATCGGGTACAAGCTATGAATCGGCGCACAGCGGCGCTTCTTTAAAATCTTTCTTTGGTTGGGGTGGAATACTTTTGACGACTTGCCGTATTTGACCCGCTGGTCACAATACCTACAAGCATGAAATCCCCTTCTCATTTCATCGGTAACAGCCCGATTGCGCAGGCCCTGCGCCGCCTGATCTCCACCATCGCCAACTCGGCTGCCACGGTACTTATTACTGGCGAAAGTGGCACGGGCAAGGAGTTGCTGGCGCGTTCTTTGCACGAACAATCCGACCGTTTGGGCGGCGCTTTTGTACCTATTAATTGCTCAGCCATTCCCAAAGAGTTATTGGAAAGTGAACTCTTTGGTCACCGCAAAGGATCTTTCACAGGCGCAGTGGCTGACCGCATTGGGCGCTTCGAGCTGGCCCATGGCGGGACGATTTTTCTGGATGAAATTGGCGATATGACGCTGGACATGCAGGTCAAATTGCTGCGTGTGCTGCAAGAGCGGGTGATTGACCCGGTGGGGTCGACCAGGCAAATTCCTATCGATGTTCGTGTCATTGCCGCCACACACCGCGATTTAGAAACAGAAATTCAAGCGGGACGCTTTCGCGAAGATTTGTACTATCGTCTTAATGTGTTGCCGGTGGTCACGCCGCCCCTGCGCGAGCGCTGCCAAGACATTCCTGAATTGCTGCATTTTTACGCATCACGTTACAAATCGCCGCAATCGCAGAGCATAAGTTTTAACCCCGCATTCTTAGACGCCTTGGTCAACTACCCATGGCCTGGCAATGTGCGCGAACTGACCAATTTGATGGACCGCTTCAGCACCTTGTATGCCGGGCAAGAGTTGGACATTCGCTCCATCCCGCCGAGTTTGCTGCCCAAAGGGCTGGTACCGGTTCAAGCCGAGATGTTGCTGCACATGGGGCCGTGTGTGTCGCAAGACATGACGCCGCCGCCCGAAGTGCTGGCCGAAATGGCCGAGTCTGCTGGCATGGTGGATCAACCCGTGCCGCAAGACAACGAGGTGGAGAGCATCATCATGTTGGCCCAAGGCATGCCGCATTTACCGCCCGAGGGCATATCGCTGAAAGACCGTTTGGCCGAGATTGAGCGCAACATCATCGAGCAAGCTTTGGAGCGTTCGCAAGGCAATGTCTCGCGCACCGCCAAATTGCTCAATCTTCAGCGCACCACCTTGATCGAGAAGATCAACAAATACGACCTCAGAACCGCCTGATTTATTTCGGGTCTTGGTTGAGCACAGTGATGCTCATGCGACGGTTGCGCGGATCAAATTTATCTTTGGGGTTGAACGGGTCGGTATCGGCCACACCCTCGATGCGTTTGAAACGCACTTCATTGATGCCTTTTTTCTGCAAAATTTGACGCGTGACTTCGGCGCGTTCGGCAGACAAAGACCAGTTGTTCTTGCCCTCAGGATTTTGGAAAGGCACGGCNTCGGTGTGACCACGGATGGCCACTTGGTTGGGCATNCCACCCAAGGAGGCAGCCACTTCGNNAATNAANGCTGCAGCCTTGCCCTGCATGCCCACGCCNCCGCTTGGGAACATCGCAAAGTCGGCGTTGTCGATGATTTCGATGCGTAAACCGTCTTTGTCACGGCTGATCGACACCTTGTCTTTCAANGACTCGAATTTTTTGTTTTCAGACAACTTTTCTTTCAGCTCTTGTTCGAGCTTTTCAAAGTTTTCTTTGTCTTGCTCAGCAGCTATGGCTTGGCGTTCAGCTTTGCTGAGCTTGTCGGGGTCAGCGCCGCCCTCGCCTTGGCCGCCCTCGCCTTGGCCCAAGCCCTCGCCTTTGCCACCCTTGGACGGGTCTTTGGCCTCGTTTTCATTTTCGGGGCCAGGGTCGGTGTCCGGGTTGGGCCCGCCCTCGGACTTGGGCGTCAAGCGCTCGAGCAATCCGGTTTGGCGTGAACCATAAGGAAAAGCATCGGGGTCGATGATGGAGCGACCACCCAAAACGCCATTCGAGCCAGCCAACTGACCCACAGGTATCAAGCTGTGCGAGGTGGGTTTGAAATAGTCGGCAATACTTTTNCGTTGGTCGGCGTTGGAGGCACCCAGCAACCACATCAACAAAAAGAAGGCCATCATGGCGGTCATCATGTCNGCCAGGGCAATCTTCCAAGCACCGCCGTGGGCGCCGCCGTGACCATCTTCAATTTTCTTGATGATGATGACGGGGGCCAGCGCTGCAGTGNCAGCTGCTGCCGCCGCTTCGGGCGCGGCTTCTGCAGGAGAGTCGTCAGCGAGGGCGTCTGCGTCGGCGGCAGTTGCTTCAGCCATGTTTATTTGCCTCGCATACCGTCAAAGATTTCTCCAAATGACGGCTTGTTGTGGCTGTTGATGACCGACCTGGCAGCCTCGATCACCAGTGGCATGGGGTGGCCATGCAAATTGGCAACGATGAGTTGTTGTACGCATTTGTAGATTTCATTGTCTTCTTCGATGACCTGCCCGATACGCACCGCAAAAGGACCGGCGACACCGTAAGCCAACAACACACCCATGAACGTACCCACCAGCGCACTGCCAATCAAAGCACCCAGCACAGGTGGGGGTTGGTCAATCGCGCCCATGGTCTTCACCACACCCAGCACACAGGCCACAATACCCAGCGCCGGCAAGGCGCCTTCCATGCTCGCCCAAAAACCGGCGTTGGCCATCTCGTGGTGGTGGTGGTTTTTTATAGAAGCGGTCATCACGTCTTCGACCGCGTAAGGGCTTAAGTTGCCTGAGGACACCACCATCAAACGAATCGTGTCACAAATCAAGCCCATCAAAGCATGGTCTTGCAACATCGGTGGGTATTCAGCAAAAATCGCACTAGATTCTGGGTTTTCAATATGCGGCTCTAGAGCCACCGCGCCCTCGGCTTTGAGGGTTTTGAGAATTTTAGACACCACCAAAATGACGGACAAATAATCATCCTTGTGGTACTTCGGGCCTTTGAATACTTTACCCACAGCACCAAAACCCGTGCCTACCGCGGCACCACTGTTACTGATCATGCTGGCAGCCACAGCCGCACCAAAAATCTGGGCGAATTCCCAAGGCGCGGCCTTGATCACAGGTGTCAAATCGCCACCGTGGGCAACGAACACACCGAAGACGGCGATCATCAAAACGACTAAACCTATTGCTGCCATTGCAAGCTCCAATTGTTTAGGCATGCCGACGCTGTTCGCACCAACATGCCTAGCTAAACTCCCTCTAGATTAACTGATAAATCTGTCGAATTTAAAACAACAAATTTTCAGTTAACAAATTCACGGCCAGAGGTGGTTCGCGGGATCAATGCAGGCACGGTTTCCCATGCGCTGCGGATTTCAGTCATCAGGCTGTGGATTTCATCCAAAGCCACCAAATCATTGCGCGCATTCACATACAGCAAACGGCGCGTGATGTAGTTATAAAGTTCATTCAAATTGCCGGCAAGTTCGCCGCCTTTGTCGAAATCCAAGGCGCCTTGCAGACCCAACACGATGCGGCTGGCGCGGGCAATGGATTTGCCTTTTTCAGCAATATTGTTGTGCTGTATGTGGCCCTTGGTGGTCGCCAAGCTTTCAATCAAGCCGTCAAACAGCATTTGAATGAGTTCGACATTGTTGGCTTTGGAAACGCCGGTGGTGACTTGGACGTCGCCGTAACTTTCAATGGCTCTGGAATTGGCTCGCATGATCAAGTTCTCCTGTGTTCAATCGTTGACCAAGGATAGATCGGCGCCATGGGTGTGAACTTGAGATCAGGCAGCAACGGGAACCGCCTTTTCTT
>JGI25912J50252_10000781_pt1 | contig 10288 bp, 10 predicted proteins | sample LauGreSBDMM110DD_2_FD_50252 | JGI IMG/M metagenome (IMG submission 50252)
CCGTCCAAATTAACCCGCAATGTTTCGCGCCATTGATCGTCACTCATCTCCAGCAGTGGGCAAGCCAGACAAATGCCAGCGGCATGGATCAGCACATCGATGCTGCCATGCTGGGCCACGGTGAGATCGACCAGTGCACGGCATTGGCTGGAATCACCCACATCAAAGCCCATGGTGTGTACCGATGGTGCGCTGCTGCGCAGCGATGCACTGAGCGTTTGCAACGCAGCGTCATGGCGATCGGCCAAAACCAACCGTGCCCCTTCGCGTGCAAACAGTTCTGCACAGGCCTTGCCGATACCGGATGCGGCGCCGGTGATGAGGATGGATTTGTTCTTGATGGTCATGCTTGTTCTCCAGATTGACACTGAAATGAGATTAACATAAGATGAAAAAATCCCACGATACGAGATAATCAAAATGGAAAAAACAGCCCCCAGGGACTTTAAANTTTACAAAGAAGCGGACTATCCCCAAGATAAAAAGGCCAGCCCATATCCCGATTGGCCACCCCAAGCTTTTCATGTCAGCCACTTGAGCGAAGGTTCTTTCAAAACCGATGGATTTCGNCCTTGGGCCTTGTCACGAGACATGGGCATGATCGAAGCCACGGGGGGCATGGTCGATGTGCATGTCAACCGCCGCGCCAAACCNTATGACCCGGCAGAAATTGCGCACCGCCACTTNCACAACGTGCACTACCAAATGGTGTACGTGCTCAAAGGTTGGGTGCGCAGTGAGTTTGAAGGCCATGGTGAGTTTTTGATGAAAGAGGGCAGCTGCTGGTTGCAGCCGCCACGCATCAAACACACGGTGTTGGGTTTTTCCGATGACCTGGAAATTTTGGAAGTCATCATCCCNGCCAATTACGACACAGTGAACCTCAACGAGCCCCCCAAGGGCACNCCCGACCCGGCTGGTGGAGCGCCCCATGCTCGATAACCTCAACGCCATGCGCGGCAAGCGCGCTTTGATCACTGGTGCCAGCGCTGGCATTGGCCGCGCCTGTGCCATCTCTTTGGCCCAATGCGGCATGCACCTGGTCCTGACTGGCCGCAAAGTGGTCGAGCTCGAAGCCGTGGCCCAAGAATGCCGCGACAAAGGCGTGAACGTGGTGGCCCTGGCCGGTGACTTGAACGACAAGCCCTTTGTGCGCCAGTTGGCGAAAACCGCGCATGACGCCGATGTGTTTGTCAACAACGCAGGCATCTTGTACTACGCACCGCTTTTGGACATGCCGGTCGAAGAATGCGAGCAAATGTTCGCCACCAATGTGATTGCTTGTTACGACATCTCGCGCGAGGTGGCCCAGCACATGGTGGCGCGTGGGGGTGGACAAATGATTTTTGTCACCTCAGGCTCGGCGCGCAATGTGGGCATGCATGCGGTGGTGTACGCCGCCACCAAACACGCGGTATCGGCTTTTGCCAAAGGCTTTCGCCTGGAGCTCAAAAGCGCCAATGTGCGGGTCACCGAACTGGCCCCAGGCATGGTCGACACCGATATGCGCAAGGGCATCACCCACCCCGAGGTGCTCAAGGCCTTGGCAGCGCGGCCGTTCAAGCCCATCTCGGCACAAGATGTGGCCGATGGGGTGGTGTATGCGGTGTCCTGCAAGCCCAGCAACAGCCCCGATTTGATTGAGTTGCGCCCACCGCGCGCCTGAGGCCCACCATGGATTTGGGATTGAAACAACAAACCGCGCTGGTCACTGGCGCATCGCAAGGCATTGGCCGCGCGATCGCTATCGCACTGGCCCGTGAGGGCTGCAACTTGCACCTGGCCGCGCGCAACCCCGAGGTGTTGGACGCCTTGGCCCAAGAACTGCGCCAAGCCCATGGGGTAACCGTGCAGATCCATGCCTTGGACTTGAGCCAAGCTGGGGTGGCCGATCAATTGGCCGCTGCTTGTGGGCCCCTGGATATTTTGGTCAACAACGCCGGCAACACGCCGCGCGGGACTTTGTTTGAAGTCGATGAAGCCACGTGGCGACAGGGTTGGGAGCTGAAGATTTTTGGCTACATCAACCTGACCCGCGCTGTTTACCGCGAGATGTTCAAGCGCCAACGGGGTGTCATCGTCAATGTGATTGGCATTGGTGCTGAAAAGCTCGAATACGCCTACGCAGCGGGCTCCATGGGCAATGCGGCCTTGGTGGCGCTGACCAAGACTTTGGGCAGTGTGAGTTTGGACCATGGCGTGCGCATCTTGGGGGTGAGCCCGGGTTGGGTCGAGACCGAAAAAGCCAAGCGCACCTTGAAGCGCCGCGCCACCCAAGAGCTGGGTGACGAAAACCGGTGGCGCGAGTTGACCGCGCATTTCCCGCGTGGGCACTTGATCCAACCCGATGAAATTGCCGACGTGGTGACCTTTGCATGCTCGCCCAAAGCCAGTGCCATTTCGGGCCATGTGATCACGGTGGACGCGGGTTTTGCCGCGCGTGGTTATGCGCCGCCAGTGATCAAGCTTTGATGACCACCGAACCCCCCATGTCGAACCCCTTGCAACAAAAACTCGCTGCCGGTCATACGGCCAAGCTGATGTCCTTGCGCTTGAGCCACCACATCGACGTGGTGCAAATGCTCAAGGTCGCGGGCTTTGATGGTTTTTATATCGACGCCGAACACGGCATGTATTCGCTGCGCGATGTCTCTGACCTGTGCCAAATGGCCTTGGCGTGTGGACTCACGCCCTGGGTGCGGGTACACAGCGCGACTGTGAGCGCCATTGGCCCGGTGCTCGATGCGGGCGCGCAGGGCATCATCTTGCCGCACGTCAACAGCGCCGCAGAGGCCGCGCTGGCTGTCGACCTGTGTCGCTACCCACCCCAGGGCCATCGATCCATGGCCGCATTGGGGCCCACGTCGGGCTACCAGCGCTTGCCCGCCAAAGAGTCGCTGGTGCAGCGCAATGCGGCGGTGATGGTGGTGGCCATGATCGAAACCCAATCGGGCTTGGACCAGGCGGCTGCAATTGCCGCTGTGCCTGGCGTGGACGCGCTGATGATGGGGCCCATGGATTTGAGCCTGGAGTTGGGCATCCCAGGCGAGTTGCGCCACCCGCGCATCTTGGCTGCTTACGACACCAGCTTGAAAGCGGCCCTGTCAGCGGGCAAGCACTTTGTGTGTGGCGACGCAGGCGGGCCACCGGTGGCGCAATTGGTGGCCCAGGGTGCGCGCATTTTGCTCGGCAGCAATGACGCCAACTATCTGTTGCAGGCCTTGAGCCAGGCTGCCCAAACTTTGGACCGCGAGGCCTGGGTCAGCGCCCCTTGAACCCGGCAACAGCCCCAGCGATGGAGCTGGGGAGGGGCGGGTGTTCAGTCGAAACCGGGCGGTTCGTCGACGGTGACGGTGTCAAAGCTGCCCGGGATGATGATCTCCAGCACTTCCAGGTCGTCTGAATACTCCAGCACCGTGTGCTTGATGCCAGCCGGTTGTATCCAGCAACTGCCCGCGACCATCATGTGTTCGCCTTGGCCTTCAAATTCGACCCGGTTCCAGCCTTTCAGGACATAGACCATTTGAAACTTGACGTCATGGAAGTGGCGCTTGCTCACAGCTTCCAGGTCAAATGGGCGACCGCGCGCGTTGATATGGGCATCGACCAAACCACCGGTGGCCTCCTTGGCGCCCAAATCGCGGTACACGATGTAGGGGCGCAGGCCCTCTCCCTTGAACTCCGAGGTGGCCAAATGGCTGACGTGAAATTTTTGGATCGGCCATTGGCCCAGGTCGCGCATGGCGGTCTCTGCTTTGACCGCGTGCAAAGGGGGATCAAAGGTCTTGGGCTTGGGGGTCATGGGGTTCTCCGGTGGGTGCGGTGTTGGGCCGCAGGTGGTGGTTCAGTCGGCGCGGATTTGGGCATCTTTGACGATGCGGCTCCAAATTTTTTGTTCTTTGGCGATGTAGGCCGCAAATTCGCTGGGCGGACCGCCGCCGCCCACCGCGTTGTCGGTGGCAAAGCGTTCGGTCACGGCGCTGGATTTGAGCGCTTTGAGGCTTTCTTCTTGGATTTTTTTCACCACATCGGCGGGCGTGCCAGCGGGCACCAAGATGCCATACCACTGGGCGGTTTCAAAATCTTTAAAACCCATTTCGGCCACGGTGGGGATGTCGGGCAAACCTGAGATGCGCTGCTGGGTGCCCACCGCAATCGCGCGCAATTTGCCCGCGCGGATGTGGGCGCCCAAGGCGGGCAGGCCCGCTGAAGACGCATGGGTGCGTCCGGCCAGCAAGTCAGCCAGTTGTGGGCCCGTGCCTCGGTAGGGAATGTGGGTGAGGGTGATGCCGGTCACCAGCTTCAAGTATTCCATGGCCAAATGGCCTGCGCTGGCGTTTCCGGCCGAGCCATAGTCGAGCTTGCCAGGGTTTTTCTTGGCGTAGGCGATGAACTCTTGAAAGGTTTTGGCCGGCACATCGGGGTGAATCACAAACACATTGGGCACCTTGGCCAACAAGGTCACCGGCATGAAGTCTTTGTTCACGTCGTAAGGCTGGTTGCTGAGCATGTAGGGGTTGACCGCCAGCGTGCCCACATGGCCCAAGATGAGGGTGTGGCCGTCGGGCACGGACTTGACCGCCTCCATCATGGCCACGGTGCCAGCCCCACCGGGCTTGTTTTCCACAAACACCGATTGGCCCAAGGACTTGGTCAACTCTGCGGCGACGGAGCGGGCCACGATCTCGCTGGTGCCGCCCGGGGCAAAGGGCACCAAAAACCGAACCGGTTTGGTCGGCCAGTTGCTGGCCAGTGCGCGGCCCCAGGTGGCGCCCAGGGCCAATGCCCCAGTACCTTGCAGCCAAGCGCGGCGAGTCTGCGCGTCAAAGAGGGCGGCGGCGTTGGGCATGGTGTTTCCTGTGGGTCAAGGGCGTCGGGTTTTTTTTCACGCCCGTGGCAGCGCTCAAAATTGGTAACGGCGCAAGCCGCCATCGACCGGGATGACCGCCCCCGTGATGTAACTGGCCCGGGGTGAGGCCAAAAAGGTGACCAAATTGGCCATGTCTTCGGGTTCGCCATAGCGTGCCATGGGGATTTCGTTTTCGCACTGCCACTGGCGGTATTCGGGGGTGTAGTTGCGAAAAATTTGCTCCGAGTGGATGCGCCCGGGTGGCACGCAATTGACGGTGATGCCGTGTGGGCCGACCATGCGCGACAAACCTTTGGCCCAGGAGTGCATGCCCGCTTTGGCGCAAAAAGCGCCATTCACATGGTCGGGTTCGCTTTTGCCCGTGATGTTGACGATGCGACCCCAGCGGTTGGCGATCATTTGATCGATCAATGCGTCGGCCAGTTGGCGTGGGCGGTGAAAGTTCAGCGTCATCGCCTCTTGCCATTGGGCTTCACTCACATGCAGGTCTTTGAAGCTGCGCGAACCACCTGCGTTGTTGATCAAAATGTCCACCCGACCCAGGCCTTTCAGGGCCGCTTGGCTCAATTGCTGGGCAGCGTCTTCGGCGTACATGTCTTGGGCGATCAATATGGGGGCCTTGCCGCCAGCGGCCACGATGGCCGCAGCCACGGCTTGGAGTTTGTCCAAGCGACGCGCCGTCAAAGCCAGTTGCACGCCCTCGGCCGCCAAGGCCAGGGCAATGCCTTCGCCAATGCCCACAGAGGCACCGGTGACCAAGGCGGTTTTGTCGTTGAGTTGCATGTCCATGGCGTTGTCCTTTGGCTGGGGTGTTTTGAACCCGGGGGGCGAGGGCCCCGGTTCTGTGGAATTTATTCTGAGCCCAGGCGCAAGCGGTTGGGCAGGCGTTTTTCAATCGCAAACTTGAGCAAGGCCGCCACCCGGTAGATGCCGTGGGCAAATTTGCCATAGGGCATGGTCAGGAAAAACGCCATGACCGCCGCCAAATGGATGGCCAAGGTCAGCGGCAGGGCGGCAGTTTCGCGCAGGGCCAACAGGGCCAGGCCAGTGGAGCCGCACAAAAACAGCAGCCCAATGAAGGCGCGGTCCATGGGCTTTTGGGCCGCGTCGCCGTGCTCGGGGTGGCGGTGCAGGTTGAGCCACAACAAACCCAGGGGGCCAACGACCAAACCAATGCCCCCCACCGTGCCCAACACCACCGGCAGGCTGGTCACCGGGTAGGGCGCCACCCAGCCCCACACATAGTGGTAGAGCGTGGCCACGCTGGTGGAGGCAAAGCACAGCATGAAGCCGTAAAAAGTCGCATGGTGAAAGCGCTTGCGCCACAGGGTGGTGCTGTCATCGGTTTCGTTGCAACCCAGGCCGTGGCCGCCATCCAGGTACTTGAGGCGCAAAGCGTCATGGGCGGCTTCGGCGCTGGCTGCGCTGTGGATGGGCGCTGGGTTCGTGCCATCCATGGGCAGCACGGCGCGCCAAAAGTCGCGCACCCCCAGGCCCAAGGCGATCACGCTGAAGCCGAACACAGGGGCAAACATCCACAACCAGCAAACCATGCGGAAAGATGGCGTAGAAATTGCCGCCTTCGATGCGTTGCCACCAACTGCCTTGGATCACCATGGTGGCGATCAAAAACAAAGCCAGCGACAGGGTCAAGGCCCAAGCCACGGTCAGGCCATTGCGTTGGTACAGCGTGCCCAAAGCACGCGGCCAGGCAAATTGCTGATAAGTGGTCACGCGCACTTGCGCCAAGGATTGGGGCACGTTCACGCCAAAGGGATTGGGCGGGGCGTATTGGCAAGCGTGCAAGCAAGCGCCACAGTTGTGGCACAAATTGGCCAGGTAGTGGGTGTCGGCGGCGGTGAATTCCAGTCGCCGTGTCATGGCCGGGAACACCGCACAAAAGCCTTCGCAGTAGCGACAGGCATTGCATATTTGCATGATGCGGGCCACCTCGGCTTCTGGGGCGCCCATGGTCAAACCTTGGGGGCCTTGCGCCAAGGCACGCGCTTGGTCGGTCAGGCTTTGCAAAGACTCAAGCTGCGACATGGTCCACCCCCGTGTGCAAGGCGGCTTGTGCCGCGTGTTGTCCGGCCACACGGCCAAACACGGTGCCAATGGTCATGCCCACCCCGGCGGTATAGCCTTGGCCCAGCACATTGCCCGACATCACTTCGCCCGCAGCAAACAAGTTGGGACTGGGCTCGCCGCGCACAAACACCGCCGCTTGGTCATTGACTTTGACGCTGAGGTAGGTGAAGGTGATCCCCGGTCGCAGCGCATAACCGTGGTAGGGCGGTGTGTCGATGCGACGCGCCCAATGGGTTTTGGCCGGTGTGATGCCTTCGGTGTGGCAGTTGTCGAGCACCGCATGGTCAAATTCGCCCTCGACACAGGCGTCGTTGAAGCGCGCCACGGTGTCGACCAAGGTGTCGGGGTTCAAGCCGAGTTTTTCAGCCAACTCGGGCAGGCTGTTGGCGACGATGGGCGGAAACACCGAGGGCATGAAGCGGCCCACCGCTTTGGCATCGATGATGGCGTAGCCAATTTGGCCTTGCTGGCCAGCGATCAAGCGGCCCCAAATGGCGTAGCGCTTGGGCCAAAAATCCTCGCCCTCGTCGTAAAAACGCTGGCCATGTTGGTTGACCATGATGCCCAGGGACACGCAGTCCAAGCGGGTGGTGATGCCCCCGTCAAACAAAGGCGCGCGGGCATCAATGGCCACGCAATGCGCTTGGGTGGGGTCGCCAATCGCGTCAGCCCCGCTGTCGAGCATGTGCTTGAGCAGCACGCCCATGTTGAAGCGCGTGCCCCGGATCAAAAAGTTGTCGGCGGTCCATTCGCCCCATTGGTTTTGGCCCCAGGCCTCGCGTTGCCAGGGAATGTTGGATTCATAGCCACCGCAAGCGACCACACAGGCGCGGGCGGCGAAACGCCGCTCGCCCGCCCAAGCGGCGACAAAACGCGGGCCGTCCCATTCCAACCGGTCCACCTCGGTGCCGTAGACGATGTCCACGCCCAGCTTTTCGGCGCTGCGGAAATAGGCGTTGATCAAGGCCTTGCCCCCGCCCATGAAAAAAGCATTGGTGCGCGACAGGTGCAAAGTGCCTGACAGCGAGGGCTGAAAGTGCACCCCATGGCTGCGCATCCAATGGCGGCAGCGCGAGGACTCGCGGATCACCAATCGGGTCAGGTGTTCGGTGGTTTTGCCTGCGGTGACTTTGAACATGTCTTGCCAGAATTCTTCTTCTGGGTAGGCCTCGGTGAGCACGTCTTCGGGGGCATCGTGCATGCAGCGCAGGTTGCGGGTGTGCACCGAATTGCCGCCACGCCATTCTTTCGGGGCGGCTTCGAGCAGCAGCACTTTGGCACCCGCTTCGCAGGCGGTCAATGCGGCACACAAGGCGGCGTTGCCGCCCCCCACCACGATCACGTCCCACACAGCTTGGTTGTTTACAGGGTCTTTCATGGGGCCAGACTGTAGCGGTTTTGGCGCCTCAGGGGGTCTCCAGCGAGTCCTCTGCGCGCCACCTAAAATGCGTCCATGACTATCAAATCAGACAAATGGATTCGCCGCATGGCCCAACAGCACGGCATGATCGAGCCTTTCGAGCCCGGCCAGGTGCGCGAGGTCAATGGCCAAAAGATCGTCAGCTACGGCACCAGCAGCTATGGCTACGACATCCGCTGCGCCCCCGAATTCAAGGTGTTCACCAATATTTACAGCACCGTGGTGGACCCCAAGAACTTTGACGAAAAGAGTTTTGTCGATATCACCGCCGATGTGTGCATCATTCCGCCCAACAGCTTTGCCCTGGCCCGCACCATGGAGTACTTCCGCATTCCGCGCAATGTGCTGACCATTTGCCTGGGCAAAAGTACCTATGCGCGCTGCGGCATCATTGTCAATGTGACACCTTTTGAGCCCGAGTGGGAAGGTTATGTGACGCTGGAGTTCTCCAACACCACGCCCTTGCCCGCCAAAATCTATGCCGGTGAGGGCTGTGCCCAGGTGCTGTTTTTTGAGAGCGACGAGGTCTGCGAGACCAGCTACAAAGACCGCGGCGGCAAGTACCAAGGCCAAGTGGGTGTGACCCTTCCCAAGGCCTGATGCCCCCTGTTGTGGGGCCGCCACCCCCGGGGTGAGACAATGGCGATATCCATGAGTTCTTTTTCAAACCTTCAGCTGGCCCCCGAGCTGGCACGCGCCGTGGCCGAAATGGGCTACGAATCCATGACCCCGATCCAAGAGCAGGCCATTCCGGTGGTCTTGTCGGGTCGAGATGTGATGGGGGCGGCCCAAACCGGCACCGGCAAAACCGCCGCTTTCTCGCTGCCCTTGTTGCAGCGCATGATGAAGCACGAAAACGCTTCCACCTCCCCAGCCCGCCACCCGGTGCGTGCCCTGGTGTTGTTGCCCACCCGAGAGCTGGCCGATCAGGTGGCCCAGCAGGTGGCGGCGTATGCCAAGTTCACCGATTTGCGCAGCACNGTGGTGTTTGGTGGGATGGACATGAAGCCCCAAACGCTGGAGCTGAAAAAAGGCGTTGAGGTGCTGGTGGCCACTCCGGGCCGACTGCTGGACCACATCGAGGCCAAGCACGTGGTGCTCAACCAGGTCGAATATGTGGTGCTCGACGAGGCCGACCGCATGCTTGACATCGGCTTTTTGCCCGATTTGCAGCGCATCCTGAGCTATTTGCCCAAGCAGCGCATCACCTTGCTGTTTTCAGCGACCTTCTCGCCCGAAATCAAGCGCTTGGCGTCCAGCTACTTGCAAAACCCCATCACCATAGAGGTGGCGCGGCCCAACGAAACCGCCTCCACCGTCAGCCAGCATTTCTACAGCGTGAGCGACGACGACAAACGCCGCGCTCTGCGCCAGTTGATCAAGCAACACGCCATCACCCAGGCCTTTGTGTTTGTCAACAGCAAACTCGGTTGTGCCCGGCTGGCGCGCACGCTGGAACGCGATGGCCTCAACACCACCGCCTTGCACGGCGACAAAAGCCAGGACGAGCGGCTCAAGGCGCTGGATGCTTTCAAACGCGGTGACGTGGACTTGCTGATTTGCACCGACGTGGCCGCCCGTGGCCTGGACATCAAAGANGTGCCTGCNGTGTTCAACTTTGACATCCCGTACAACGCNGAAGACTATGTGCACCGCATTGGCCGCACAGGCCGTGCGGGGGCGTCAGGCTTGGCCCTGAGCTTTGTGTCGGGCAATGACAACCGCTTGGTGGTGGACATTGAAAAGTTGATCAAGAAAAAGATCGAGCTCGAAGCCATTGAATTTGACGATGACCGCCCGCGCGAGCGCATCAACACCGGGCGCCGTGCCTGGGGCGAAGACGATCCGCGCGATGTGCTGGACGCCCCACAGGCTCCGAGCAACCGCACCGCACCCCCTGCACGCAGCCC
>JGI25912J50252_10000787_pt1 | contig 10222 bp, 9 predicted proteins | sample LauGreSBDMM110DD_2_FD_50252 | JGI IMG/M metagenome (IMG submission 50252)
TTTCCTCTTTTTGGATGATCAACTTCGACCACCGTTCCAGTCGCCCTCAAGGATTGATCCTCAGCGATCTCCTTCATGGACAAAATGGGTCCGCACGGAATNTCAAACTCATTGAGAATTTTCATGGCTTCAAACTTTGTCTTGGTCATGGTCCAAGCTTCAATACGATCAAATATCGACTTCAGGTGGGGNAGACGTGCAGCAGGAGTCGCATAGTCAGGATGGGTAATCCAGTCTTCTTGACCAATTACCTTACATATAGATCCCCAAACTGGGGCCTGGGTGATGAAGTAAATGTATGCATTGGGGTCGGTTTCCCAGCCCTTGCACTTCAAAATCCAGCCCGGTTGGCCACCACCTGATGCGTTACCAGCACGAGGAACTGCGTCACCAAACTTAGAGTCTGGGTACTGAGGGTATTCTTTGAGTAAACCAGTGCGATCTAGTCGTTGCTGATCTCGCAATTTGACTCTGCATAGGTTGAGAACAGCGTCTTGCATTGCTGCTAGCACCTTTTGTCCGCGTCCTGTTGTGTTGCGCTGGTAAAGGGCTGCCACTATTCCCAAGGCAAGATGTAAGCCAGTGCCGCTGTCACCGATTTGGGCGCCAGTGACGAGAGGTGGGCCGTCGTCAAAACCTGTGGTTGAGGCAGAACCGCCTGCGCATTGCGCAACGTTTTCATAAACCTTGCAGTCTTCATAAGGGCCTGGACCAAAACCTTTTACCGAGGCAACGATCATGCGGGGGTTTAACTCCTGAATCTTCTCCCAAGTGAATCCCATTCGATCAAGTGCGCCCGGGGCAAAATTTTCTACCAATACATCACAACTTTTGATCAAGGTATTGAGAACTTCTTTACCTTTGGGATTCTTGGTATCCAAAGTGATAGAGCGTTTGTTATGGTTAAGCATCGTGAAATACAAGCTATCAGCATCGGGCACATCTCTTAATTGACCACGGGTTGCATCACCCTCACCAGCTTTTTCTACTTTTATAACGTCAGCCCCAAACCATGCCAGCAACTGAGTGCAGGTAGGACCCGATTGGACGTGTGTGAAGTCGAGAATTCGAACTCCGTCAAGCGCTTTGCTCATGCAGTAACTCCTTTTGTAGTCTTGGTTTATTTTTTCTTATTGGCCTGAGGGTTGAGCATAGTAATGCGACCACTCTCGGTTCCCGCAGTCTCGTCTATCACTGCATTTATAAGGGTGGGCTTACCTGAGGCAACAGCCTCTTTTAAAGCGGCACTTAGCTCTTGTGAGGTTGTGGCGTGTACACCCGTTCCACCAAATGCTTCAATGATTTTGTCGTAGCGGGCGTTTTTAACAAACACAGTTGGCGCTACGTCGGAACCGCCAGATGGATTGACATCAGTGCCTCGGTATACACCATTGTTGTTAAATACGATGACACAAATGGGAAGGTTGTATCGGCATATGGTTTCCATTTCCATGCCACTAAAACCAAAAGCACTGTCTCCCTCAATGGCGATCACGGGCTTACCGGTGGTGACGGCTGCAGCCACCGCGAAACCCATACCGATCCCCATAATGCCCCATGTACCAACGTCCAGACGTTTGCGGGGCTCATACATATCAACAATACTTCTTGCAAAATCCAAGGTGTTAGCGCCTTCGTTCACAACGATTGCATCTGGTCTAGATTTAACAACATCGCGTACAACAGCCAACGCACTATGAAAGTTCATAGGTGTCGGAGTAAGCGCAAGCGTTGCCCCCATCTTGCTGAGATTTTTTTCTCTACGCTCTGCAATAGCGGCGGTCCATTCGCTAGGAGGAGGCGCCCAGTTGGTGTCAACTCCCTTTAACAAAGCGCTAACGCAAGAACCGATATCACCAATCACGGGGGCAGCGATGGCAACGTTACTGTCGATTTCCGTGGGAGAGATATCTATTTGAATGAATTTCTTGGCATTGGGTGCGCCCCATGTCTTACCCTTACCGTGCGAAAGAAGCCAATTTAGGCGAGCGCCGATGAGCATTACTACATCAGCCTCAGCCAAAACATAAGACCGTGCAGCCGAAGCTGACTGTGAGTGCGTATCAGGTAGTAGGCCCTTGGCCATCGACATGGGCAGATAAGGAATCCCAGTTTTCTCAACCAAGGAGCGAATGTCTGCATCAGCTTGCGCATAGGCGGCGCCTTTGCCCAGCAGTATCAGCGGACGTTTCGCGGACTTGAGTAAATCTAAAGCGCGTTGCACTGCATCTGTGGCTGGAATTTGGCGGGGTGCAGGGTCGACTACTTTGATCAATGATTGAAGTCCAGCCAATGCATCCATCGATTGGGCGAATAGTTTGGCTGGGAAATCTAAATAAACCCCGCCAGGCCTGCCTGAAACTGCAGAACGTATTGCCCTAGCAATGCCAACGCCGATGTCTTGTGCATGCAGTACACGATAGGCCGCCTTGCAAAGCGGTTTTGCGATTGCCAGTTGGTCCATCTCCTCGTAGTCACCTTGCTGGAGGTCGACTATTTCACGTTCGCTAGATCCGCTGATCAATATCATAGGAAAGCAGTTAACAGTTGCGTTTGCTAAGGCGGTCAAACCATTTAAAAAGCCTGGAGCAGAAACGGTTAGGCAAATGCCAGGTTTTTGTGTCAGAAATCCAGCTGCAGCAGCAGCGTTTCCGGCGTGTTGCTCGTGACGGAAAGAAATCACACGCATACCCTCTGCTTGTGCCATTCGCGTCAAGTCAGTGATGGGTATACCTGGCAAACCAAATATGGTGTGGATATCATTGAGTTTCAGAGCTTCAATGACTAGATGAAAGCCGTCAATAGTTGGGCTGTTGTTTGGTTCCGTCATGTTGGTTTTTTCTTTCAGAAGAATTAACGTCTTGCGAACAATTGCCTAATTTTGTTGAAAATTGGAAGTAGCAAAAGCGTTAGAGCAAGAATGGTAATTCCTGCTGATAAGCCGGAGTTGAAAAATATGGATAACTTTCCGTCTGACAATAACATGGATTGTCTGAAACTTGACTCAGCCATGTCACCTAGGACTAGGGCTAGTACAAGTGGTGCCACGGGATATTTGAGCTTTTTCATGGCGTAACCAAGAACTCCAAAAATCACCATCAAGGCGATATCAAGTAAATGGTTATGGACAGTGTAGGCGCCTACGGCACAAATCACCACTATGACAGGCGCGATGATCGAGAAAGGAATACGAAGAATGGCGGCCCACCAAGGCACAGTGGTGAGAACCACTATCAGGCCGACGATATTACCTAGGTACATGGAGGCAATGAGGCCCCATACAAATTCCTTTTGCTCTGTAAAAAGCAGGGGGCCAGGTTGCAGCCCCCAGATAAGCAATCCTCCCAAAAGAACAGCTGCGGTAGGGGATCCTGGAATACCAAGAGTCAGCATCGGTAACAAAGCACTTGTGCCAGCTGCATGGGCTGCTGTCTCAGGTGCAACAACGCCCTCAATCTTGCCGGTTCCAAACTCATCTGGCGTAGAGGACATTCGCTTGGCTACGCCATAGCTCATGAATGAAGCAGGGGTCGCCCCACCAGGCGTGATGCCCATCCAGCAACCAATTAAACATGCCCGTAAGGATGTCGCCCAATACTTAGGCAATTCTTTCCAGGTCTCTAAAACATCACGCAAGCTGATACGGCCGTGTTTCCCTTGAAAAGATAACCCCTCTTCCATGGTGAGCAATATTTCGCACAAACCAAAAAGCCCAATCACGGCAATTAGGAAATCAAATCCCTGCAACAAACTCTCCTGGCCATAGGTCATGCGCAAGGTGCCCGTCACACTATCCATGCCAACAGATGCTAGGGCGAAACCCAGCATCATCGACAACATTGTCTTGATGGGGGGCTCTTTGCTCATTCCAACAAAGCTACAAAAGGTCAGTAATTGAACAGCAAAAAATTCAGGGGGACCAAATTTGAGCGCAAACTTGGCAACGAGTGGCGCTAGGAAGGTCACCATCAAAATGGCAAATAAAGCGCCAACGAAGGATGAGGTGAAAGCAGTTGTTAAAGCATGTGCTGCACGCCCCTTCTGCGCCATCGGGTAACCATCAAAGGTGGTTGCAACAGACCAAGGCTCACCGGGGATATTGAACAAAATGGAGGTAATAGCGCCCCCAAACAGTGCGCCCCAGTAAATGCAAGACAACATAATGATGCCCGACACAGGAGTCATGCTGAAAGTCAGCGGCAACAAAATAGCCACGCCGTTCGCTCCACCAAGACCAGGTAAAACGCCAATGAGCACCCCAAGCAAAATTCCGATCAGCATAAAACCCAGGTTTTGAAAACTCAGTGCTACAGCGAATCCTTGAAATAAGTTATTGATTTCATCCATCGTTAGTAGCCAAAAAAAGTTTCTATTGGGCCTTTTGGTAGGGGAAGTAAAAACCAGACATCAAAAAGTAAAAACAAGGCACCAGAAACACAAAGACCCACCAATGCAGACTTCAGAGGGCTGTATTTACCTTGCCAGACCATAAAAGTAGAGATAAACAAGACCGAAGAGACATAAAAACCAATGAGCACCACACCTAAAACAAAGAGACTAGTGGGAATCAAAATTGTCATCATGAGACGAAGCTGTGAATAGGTAACGAAAGGTTCAACGTTTTCACTCTTCTTCCACCCCAGCAGGGTTTGGACTGCTACAACGATTGCGCCAACAATGAGCGTGCATCCAATGTAGAAGGGGAAATAGCCTGGTTGAGGGCCATCGCTAGACCATTGGTAACCTGTACGAAAACTATCTATTACGACCAATAATCCAATGCCAGCAAAAAAGGCTGCGACTACCAATTCCATCCATCGCATTTGTATGTGGTCTGATTCTTCTTTCATATCAAAAACCTTTAATTTTCAAGCGCACCTAAAGATTAATTCGCTATGAATCCTGCTTCTTTCATGAGTCGGTAGTGCTCCACCTCGGCTTTGAGTAACCACTCTTGAAATGCGTTACCAGTCATAAAAGTGTCCTTGAATGCACCTGTCTCCATGAACTCTTTCCAATCAGGTGTTTCGCGAACTTTCTTAAATAGATTTTCGAAATATGCGACCTGGGCTGGAGTTGACTTAGGCGGCATAAAGATCCCGCGCAACATTAGATACTCGACGTCAAGACCTTGCGACTTGCAAGTTGGAACATCTTTCCAGGATTGCGTAGGAGTGATTTTTTTAGGGTATGGCATCGGGGCAGTGTCAAATACACATAACGCTCTAAGCGAGCCGCCTTTCCAGTGCGCTACTGCTTCAATGGGGTTGTTGACTGTGAGATCAATATGCTTGCCAACGAGTTGTACTGCTACGTCGCCACCACCCTTAAATGGGATGTAGGTTATTTTTTTACTGGTAGCTTTCTCGAGCGCAACATTAATGATTTGGTCTTCTTGTTTTGATCCTGTACCACCGAGTTTGAATTTACCGTTATCGCCTTGCTTGATAGCTTTGGTTAATTCAGCAGTGGTTTTATAGGGTGCTTCTGCATTGACCCAAAGGACGAATTCATCGAGCGCCAGCATGGAGACGGGGGTAAGGTCCTTCCAATTGAAAGGTACTCCGGTTGCGAGTGGGGTGGTAAACAAATTAGATAGCGTGATGATGATTTTGTGTCCATCGGGTTTTGATCCCTTCACATCTAAAAAACCTTCTGCGCCTGCCCCGCCTGACTTGTTGATAATGACCAGCGACTGATCCATGAGTTTGTGCTTAGTGACAACCCCTTGTAAGAACCTAGCCATCTGGTCGGCCCCACCCCCGGTTCCTGCGGGGACAATAAATTCAATATTTTTACTGGGTGTCCAAGATGCTTGTGCTAGTAAGGAGCTTGGCGCCAACCCCAAAAGAAAAAGAGCAGTTAAATATAAAGAGTGTTTTTTCATGTGAATCCTAATTAGTTAGGGGAATAAAAAATTAAAAATGCGATCAAGATAATTAAGAACAAGACTAATAGAATCTATGCCAGATTGCGTAGGTGTTTACCTTTATGATTGGTTTTTAGAGAAAATACTATTAAAAATTAATAAAGACATATTAGTTTTCTACTAAGTACAAAATTCACCCTAACGCTCAACAGTGTGCGATAAGTTTCGCAACTGTTTTTGCCACCCTGAAATTTTAACCAACCTCTTTTGATGCATATTGAACTCTTTTTTATACTAGCCGCAACTGGCGCCCTAGTAGGCTTTATGGCTGGGCTTTTAGGCATTGGTGGCGGCTTGCTTATGGTTCCTGTGCTGAGTCACCTTTTAACAAACATAGGCGTTCAAGAGGACCTATCTATCAAGATGGCCATCGTTACCTCTATGGCCACCATTTTGTTCACATCGATCTCTAGCGTTCGAACCCACCAAAAGAAAGGTGCAGTGCGATGGGATGTGGTGAAGGGACTTACGCCCGGTATCTTGCTTGGCAGTGCCTTATCGAGCCTATGGATTTTTGTCGTCCTCAAAGGTTCGTCCCTAGCTATTATTTTTGGCGTCTTTGTCAGCTATTCGGCCATACAAATGTTTTTGGATAAAAAGCCAAAACCTTCCAGACAAATGCCTGGTTTTTTGGGGCAACTTGGTATGGGGGGCGCGATTGGCTTATTGTCTGGTTTGGTTGGAGCAGGTGGTGCTTTTGTTAGCGTTCCACTCATGACTTGGTGCAACATAGCTATACATAATGCCATCGGCACCAGCGCTGCTTTGGGTTTTCCGATCGCACTGGCAAACGTTGCAGGTTTTGCCATCAGCGGTTGGCATCTAGAAAACTTACCCCCTGGCGCATTTGGATATATCTGGTTGCCAGGCATGACAGTCATCGCCTTGCTTAGTGTTTTGACGGCACCTTATGGTGCAAGGGCCGCACACAAACTTCCAGTTAAACAACTCAAAAGGGTATTTGCGGGGTTGTTGGTTGTTTTGGCTGGCTTTATGCTCAATAAAGGCCTGAACGCGAGTGGGTAGTTAAGGTGTCTGCAAGGGCCTCAAGGCCGTCATCCTGAACCGGGGTTCAGGTGGGCGAGGTCAGATTGACGTTGGGTTCATCTGACGCGAGACGATCACGCTCATCAAACGATGTTCCAAGCCCGGAGCTCTATGAGCATTGGTTCAAGGAAATATAAAGCCCCAAGGACCGAGCAGACGCTTTCATTGTAGACCTGCGTCACAACAATTGGTTGTCGTGTCCGAGTACTGTGTCCATGCGTTGCAACAAAGATTGCAACTGCGAGGTGGAGAGGTTGGGGGCACCTGTATCTGATGCGACAGGCTTGTCGGTTAAATCAAACGCGAGGTTAAGCGCAGCTAGCACAGCGATGCGGTCACGCGCTTTGATCTTGCCTGCATCGCGAATTTTGCACATGGCCTCATCGACTTTTTCAACCGCTTGGTTGAGCCGAACTTCGCCGTCTTCTGGGCAACCCAACACGTAGCCATGCCCCATGATTTGCACTTCTACTTGCTTCACGCTTTGTCCTTTGCAGTTTGTTCTTGTGGCAAGCGATCGATCAGCGCGTCAATGCGGTGACGGGCTGCACCAAGACGGGACTTCATCAGGTCTCTTTCTTGGGTGAGTTGCTCAACCTGCGCGGTTAACAAAGCATTCGTTCGTTGCAGTTCTTCGTGTCGAACTAACAAACGCTCCGTGCGCTCGGCAATTTGGTCAATGAGGCTGGATTGGGGCATGTGGTCGCATTTTAAGGGGACTGGAGGCTGAACCGTTAAGATAGCCTCTGTTGGTGCTCGCGGTGTGGTTCACACGCCGCAGTTCAACGGGAAGCAGGAGGGTTACGTCGCTCGCTCGACAAGGCCCCACCTGCGCTGCCCCCGCAACGGTCAAACGGACGAGTTTTCACAAACTCCGCTTTTGTCAATTAGCCACTGAACGCCTTGAACAAGCGTTTGGGAAGGCGACAAAGGTTGTCTCCGTCAGCCCGGATACCGGCCAACAAGGTGGCAGTGCGTCCAAAACGCACCGCTAATTCGTCCATGCACTGTCGGGGAAGGCGGTGAGGGCAAATTCTGTTGGTTTTCTTATGACTATTTTTTCTTTTTCGTCTACGCGAGCATTTGCATTTGCATTTTTTATTATCAATTTCTTTGGGATAAATAAATTACTTGCATATGAAGTTGATTCAGTTGTTGTTACAGCAACCAGGCAAGAACAACGAGCTAATGAGTCAATTGCAAGCATCACAGTGATTGAAAGAGAAGAGTTAGATCGATTTGGAGCAAGTACTTTAGGTGAGGTGGTTAGCAGAAGTGTTGGTGTTGAAGTTAGTCGCCAAGGCTCTGCTGGAGCACCTGAATCGGTTTTTATTCGAGGGGCAAATAGCGGGCATACGTTAGTCCTAATTGATGGTATTCGCTTAGGTTCGGCGTCTCTCGGTACTACAGCTTTAGAAGCTATACCGCTTGATCAAGTCAAAAGAATTGAAATATTGAGAGGGCCGNGCTCAGCTCTTTACGGCTCTGATGCAATTGGCGGTGTCATAAATGTAATTACTCAGACTCCAGGTGTAGATGCTGGCCCTACTCTGAGGGCGTCTGCTGGTGTAGGGTCTCAGGGTACCGTGATGACTCATGCTTCGTTCGCTAAAAAGCACGAAGCAACTTCCTATGTGATAAGCGTGGGAGCCGCAAAATCAAAAGGAATTAATGCATTGATAACGAAAAGTGACCCTGCCTACAACTCAGATAAAGACGGTTATAGCAACAAAAATTTTGGAATGAACATTGCTCATGAATTTGACAAAAATTTTGTAATTGGAGGAGGTCTTCTTGAGTCAAGCAATAAAAATAAATACGATTCTTATCAAACGGATCCAAATACTTGGGCTATTTCGAATAGCGGTTTGGATTACCGAAGAAGTCAAAAGATTACTGAATCAAATCTTTATGCAAAGTTATCACCTGTTGAAAATTGGTTTTCTACGTTTCGTTTAGCAAATGGGACAGATTACAGTGAACAGCCAAGCAGTTCAAGCATAGTTGGATCGCCAAATAGCACTTTTGAAACAACTCAGCGCCAATATATGTGGCAAAACGACTTTAAATTACCCATTGGCAAAGCCCTTATTTCGGTGGAGAGATTGGAACAAAAGTTAAGTTCAAGTAGCGTCTACACATCTTCTGCAAGAGCAACTAATGCCTATGCAGCTGGCTGGAATGGAAGATTAGGCTCCAATAATTTTCAATTTAATTTCCGTCAAGACAGGAATACTCAGTTTGGAGTTAAAAATACTGAGTTTCTTGGATATGGATACCAGATATCGCCATATTGGAATATGGCTACAAGTGTGAGCACTGCCTTCAAGGCTCCAACCTTCAACGATTTGTACTTCCCAGTCACCCCGGGTGTAGGTGGCGGTAACCTAAACTTAAAGACTGAAGAGTCGAAGAACCGCGAGATAAGTTTACGGTACGGCGATGGTAAGGTTTTAGGCCATCTCACTTACTTTGACAATAGGCTCAAAAATTTAATTCAGTGGGCTGACGCCAACGATGGAACCTTTGAGTGGTATCCCTTCAATACTGAATCTGCACGCATTAAAGGAGAGGAAGTTGGTATCTCTGTTAAAAGTAATTCGTGGAAATACAAAGCTGACGTAACTCTGCAAGATCCCAAAGACACAAACAGTGGAATGCAACTTATATCGCGTGCTAAAAGACATACAAACCTGTCGAGTTACTATTCCGAGGCGAATTACATGCTGGGTGCTGAGATTAAGTATGTTGGAACAAGATACTATGATTCAACCAATTCATTGCCCATGGGTGGATATAGTTTGGTAAATATTTTTGGGGAATATAAATTAACTGACGAGTTAAGGGCTATCGCCCATATTAATAATTTATTTGATCGCAGTTATGAAATGGCACGTTCGAGTTCTGGGGTTTTTGGGGTTCCTGGCATCTCAGCTTTTGTCGGTGTAAGGTACTCGATGAGGTAACTTTCCGTAATATTTTAAATTAATCTAATTGCTATTTGCTTATCTCTTGACTAAATCCAAGATAGGCGCTTCCTCTATGAATATGTCGAACCTAGAAGAATTGAATCATTCCGCCTGTGAAGACGGAAAAGACACCTACATCGATCCTTCTTCCGGCTATCAAGTACTAACCAGCGAAGCTCTCCTAAAGAAGGGCAAGTGCTGCGGAAACTCATGTCGTCACTGCCCTTATGGCCATATCAATGTAGAACGTTCGGGCGCTGCGCACGTGGCTATAAAA
>JGI25912J50252_10000789_pt1 | contig 10211 bp, 13 predicted proteins | sample LauGreSBDMM110DD_2_FD_50252 | JGI IMG/M metagenome (IMG submission 50252)
CAAGGTAGAGATTGACACCCGTACCGGCGAATACCGCAAGCGTGTGTAACCGGCACTGCCCACCAAAGAGCTCCTTTTAGGGGCTTTTTTTTCGTCTTCACGCGGCCATTTGCTCCACAATGGGGGAATGGAAAACACCAACAATTTGTCAGAGAACCGTTTGGCCGATGCCTGGGCGGAGTTAGGGAACTATGCGGGGAAGGCTCATCTTTTAGAGGCCGATGCCAATCGGCTTGCCTTCGCTGATCCTGAATTTTTAATGCGCAGAGAAACCCGCGGCATCCGATTTCAATTGGAAATGCTCAAGCCAGAGCTCAGCCAAGCGCAGCAAGGCATCGAGCACACCGTGGTGGTCTTTGGGAGCGCCCGATTTTGCGCACCTGATGTGGCCCAAGCCGCTCTGTTAGAAGCCCAACAAAACGACAACCCGACCGCATTGGCGCAAGCACAACAGCAGGTTCGCAATGCAGAGCGTTATGAACAAGCGCGACTTTTTGCGCAATTGGTTGCTAAAGATAACTCAAACACCCCGTTAGACAAACGCTTTTTCATATGTACAGGCGGCGGGCCTGGAATCATGGAAGCCGCTAACCGCGGCGCCCATGAAGTGGGCGCCATGACGATTGGCTTGAATATCACCCTGCCCCACGAGCAACAGCCCAACCCCTACATCACGCCCTCATTGAACTTTAAGTTTCATTATTTTGCAGCGCGAAAAATGCATTTCGTCATGCGAGCAAAAGCTCTGGTGGCGTTTCCCGGTGGATTTGGAACCTTAGACGAATTATTTGAAATCATCACCTTGGTACAAACCCAAAAAGCCAAACCGGTTCCTATTATTCTTTTTGGAAGTGACTATTGGAAACGTTTGATCGACTTTGATGTGCTGGTTGAAGAAGGAACGATTCATCGCTCCGACCTCGACCTCATTCATTACAGCGATGATCCGCAAGAAGCATGGGATTACATCAAGAATTTTTACCAGCTTTGAGCTTTTTTTTACGCGTTCTTTTAAGGCCGAATTTTCCAAGCCACGCGCGATCCCAATGCGACCAGGGTTCCCACGGTCCAAAAAACAATAGGAACCCCCACCAGCATGCCTGCAGTTCCAAAAAGCAAAGGCATCACTACGCTGGAGAAATTGATCGTCATCAAGCGCAAGCCCAAAGCCTGGCCATGTTGATCGTGTGGCGTGATTTGGTGGAGCATGCTCATGATCATGGGTTGTACCGAACCCAAGCTAAGCCCCAATAAAACAGAACACAGCCCCATTGCCCACGCTGAATACATCAAGGGGTAGACCATGAACAAGGCGGCAGTCATAAGCATGGCTAACGCAACAACGACCCACTCTTTAAGGTGAGAAGCCCAAAGGGGCATCAGCACGCGAATAAACGCGGCTGCGATAGCAAATCCGCCAAGAATGGTTCCGATAACGGAGGCACTCAAGCCTCTTTCGTGCCCCAGAACAGGAACGATAAAAGTATGTACATCCCAGCATGAAGACAGCAGCCAATTAACCAACAAGAGATGTCGCATGCGTGGCGCATGCAATAAATGCCATGCAGAGCGGGGCAGCTCGCCTTGTTGGGTCGCCACCGGCGGCAGCTCGGTTGTTTGCCGAATACACAACCAACTCAAGACTGGCAGGAGGCCCATAGCTAAAAAAGCGATTCTGAATCCAGAAAAGTCCAAGTAGGCCGACACACCGTGACCCGCATAATCAATCAGCAAACCAGCGCACACGGGCCCTAGAAAATTAGAGACGGCAGGCCCGATCGCCAACCAACTAAAAAACCGTTTGAGCTCAACCGCGTCTTTGGCACTGCGACCGACATGGCGCTGCAAGGCAATCGATGTCGCACCGGTTGCTCCGCCCATGCACAGGGCGCTTACACACAACACTTCGTAGCTCGGCCAAAGCATGGGCAAGGCGGCCCCAACCATAGCCACAACAACGCCTATGCCCATGGGCCGACGCAGCCCATGTTGATCTGCGAAGCGGCCTGCAGGTAACGCTAAAAATACCTGCGTTAAAGAGTACAAGGCCAGTAAGACGCCAACGTGTAACGCGCTATGGCCGAGTTTCAGCGCCAACAAAGGCGCGGCCAGGCGCATACCGGCCATGCTGGCATGTAAAAAAACATGCCCTACGATCAAACGAGTCAACGCCCAAGAAGCACCTTCTCCCCTGAAGGAGAGAAAACTCACAACAAAGATCCGCTGGAGTTTGGCGAGGAAGAATCAGACATCGGATCAGACATCGAATCGGGATCGGTATCGGTGTCGTGGTCTTTGTCCATCGGAATCAACTGGGACACTTGCGCGTCTGGCAAAGCTTCCACTTTTTTCAAGGCGCGACCCATCGCACGGCTACGCACCTCGGCGTTGTCTAATGTTTTGAGCACACCTTCAGTTTGGGATTTGACCTTGGCAAGTACGTCGCCAAACTTTCCAAACTCGGTTTTGACCGCTCCCAAGACTTGCCAGACTTCGCTGGAGCGTTTCTCCAGTGCCAAAGTCCGAAACCCCATTTGCAATGAGCTCAGCATGGCCAGCAAGGTAGTAGGGCCCGCTAAAGTAATGCGGTGCTCGCGCTGCAGGACTTCCATCAGACCCGGACGGCGCAAAACTTCGGCGTACAAGCCTTCGGTTGGTAAAAATAAAATTGCAAAATCTGTGGTGTAAGGGGGTTCGATGTATTTCTCTGCAATCGACTTAGCCTCTAGGCGAATCCGCACCTCTAAGGCCTTGCCAGCCGCTTCCGCATCGGCCACATGCGCCCGGCCCTGGGCGTCTAATAAGCGCTCGTAATCTTCGTTGGGAAACTTTGCATCGATGGGCAACCACAGCGGGGTTCCGTCGTCGGCCTTCCCCGGCAGTTTGATCGCGAAGTCCACCACGTTTTTACTTCCCGGGCGGGTAGCCACTTGAACGGCGTACTGGTCGCTGACAAAAACCTGTTCCAACAACGAGGCCAATTGCGCTTCACCAAAAATTCCGCGCGTTTTTACGTTTGTGAGTAAATGTTTTAAGTCGCCCACACCTTGCGCAAGGGTTTGCATTTCGCCTAAACCTTTGTGCACTTGTTCAAGGCGGTCTGCGACTTGTTTGAAGCTCTCGCCTAATCGCGCTTGGAGCGTCGATTGCAGTTTTTCATCGACCGTTGCACGCATTTCATCCAACTTAGCTGCATTGGTGGTTTGCAACTGCGCCAGTTGTAGGTCCAAGGTTTGGCGAATTTCAGCCAAACGCCTGGCATTGGATTCACTCAAACCCGTGAGCTGGGTACTCAAAGTATCTGAGAGCGATTTTTGCAAACCTGCGAGCTGCTGACCAAAAGCATCGATCTGGGTGTTTTGGGTGCGCGTGGCTTCCGCGCTTTGTTGAACCAAGGTCTGCTGAAACGTCGCAAGATTTTGGGCTGTCTCTTGGCGTCCTGCACGCGCTGATTCGGTTACTTCTCGGCGCAGTTCGCGCTCAAGCCGCTCAGAATTGTTTTGGATGCTATTTAAAACTTCTTGGCGCTGCGCTTGAAGTACCGGGTCATGGGGATTGGTTTTGTCTGAGCGAAGACGCAAAACCATCAAGATAAAAACCAACTGAACCAGCCCCAGCCCGAGCAACACCCACCAACCGTATTCATTCACACGCATTCCCCAGTTTCATTGTTTTTCCTAATAACCGCGCTGATTTAGTCTAGCCAGGTGGTGAAGTTTTGTACCTCGACCCGTGGCGTGTGGAAGGTGTTGACCACGGCGTCCGCATCGGCATAGCCCAAGGCCATTCCACACACCAGCATTTCATCGGGCCCGGCGCCAATATGCGGCAAGATGACTTTGGAAAATCCATTCCATGCGGCCTGAGGACAGGTATGCAAACCCCGCCCCCGAGCGGCCACCATGATGCTTTGTAAAAATCCGCCGTAATCGACGAGTGAGCCGCGCCCCATCACTTTGTCAACGGTAAACATCAAGCCCACTGGCGCATCAAAAAATCGAAAGTTACGTTGGTGCTGTTGGTGCATTTGGTCTTTGTCTGCTTTGCCAATGCCTAACAAACCATACAAGCCCCAGCCGTTTTCGCGCCGGCGGTCAATATACGGGCTCACCCATTGTTGGGGGTAGTAGTCGTACTCTTCTACATACTTCGCCGCGAGATCTGGATTTCCCCGCATCGCATCGTGAATCGTACAAACTTTGTCTACCAAGGTAGTGCGGCTATTGCCTTGNAATACATAGACCTTCCAAGGCTGACAGTTGGTGCCAGACGGAGCCCGGCTAGCCACTTNCAACAACGACTCCAACGTCNCACGGCTGACAGGTTGATNCGTAAAAGCCCGTGTGGACATGCGCGAGGTAATGGCAGCGTCAACGAATGTTGACTCNGAAGAGGCAGAACTCATAACAAGGATTCCAATACAGTTTTAAGTTTTTCAGGAAGTGCCGTTGGGATGCGCGTTGCGGCATTGACATACACATGGACAAAATGCCCTTGGGCTGCGGCAAGCTCGCTTTGCCCAAAAATGGCCAGTCCATAGCGCACGCTGGAAGTTCCCATTTTTTCTACGCGAAGCCCCACTGTAATCGGCTCTGGAAAGGCCAAGGGGGAAAAGTAGTTGCAGTGGGTCTCAACCACCAAGCCGATCGTCTCACCGTTGTGAATATCCAAAGCCCCCTGCTCTATCAAATAGGCATTCACCGCAGTGTCAAACCAACTGTAGTAAATGACGTTATTGACGTGCCCATAGGCGTCGTTGTCGCTCCAGCGGGTGGTTACGGGACGCAACACGCGGTAAGCGCTTCGGTTTTCAGCTTGGGGTTTGTACATACAGCAGATTAGAGCTTCGATTGTGCCACTCCAAGCGCTAACTTTTGAGATAAAAACCAACTTTTAACACGCTGCACCCCACCTCCAGAAAAAATATTTAGGTTAAAAATACCAATGGAATCATAGACTTAGAAAAATATGTAACTTTTTTGCTGCATTGCAACAAAAAAGTCTTGCAAACTCAGAATTGCTGCCTATAATTCATTCATGCTGCACTGCAACATATCGAGGCCAGGGGCCAAGTTACGGAGCAGATGGTGTTTAGAACTTTAACTTTTGGAGTATTTATATGTTGACCGTAGAACAAATCGTCGCCGCCCAACGTGCTAACGTTGAAACCCTTTTTGGCTTGACACACAAAGCTTTCGAAGGCGTAGAAAAAATCGTTGAATTAAACCTGACCGCTTCTAAAGCAGCTTTGTCTGAGGCTTCTGGCCACACACAAACCATGCTCAGCGTGAAAGATGCTCAAGAGTTGTTGGCTTTGCAATCTGGCTTGCTGCAACCTTTGAGCGAAAAAACGGCTGCTTACAGCCGCCACCTGTATGACATCGCTACCGGTGCCAGCTCTGAGTTCACTAAATCGGTTGAAGGCCAAGCTGCTGAAGCACAAAAGAAATTTGCTGCTTTGGTTGATACCGCTGCTAAAAACGCACCTGCTGGCTCTGAGTCCGCTGTTGCTGTGATGAAAAGCGCTATCTCTGCTGCCAACAACGCTTTGGAATCCGTACAAAAAGCGGTCAAGCAAGCTACCGAAGTGGCTGAAGCCAACTTCAATGCAGTGGCTGCCAGCGCAACCCAAGCAACAAAAACAGCAACTGCTAAAAAGCGTTAATTGAAAAGCGGCTTCGGAATTGAAATAATTTTCAGTCTCCGAGGCAATGCAAGGGAAAACCCTGACATAATTTAGTCATTGAGAAACATCCGTGTTTCTAACCTGTTGTCTCCTCGGATTCTTTCGAAACCTCTAGGTTCAGGGATCCCTTCAAGGCCTCGTTGCAAAACGAGGCCTTTTTTTTGATCAATGGATTCACACCACGCGTTAACGCGATTTGGCTGCAATAGCCAAACGCAACTGAGGNAAGGCTTGGAGCATGGCTTGGCGGCCGGCTTCTATCGACCGTTTACGNGANCTNAAGTCAGAACTCGAGACGCCTGTCAAAACCGGACGCACCACCACATCGGCGTCTTTGAGTTCAAATCCGTTGATACTTTTGCCCATGATGCTAAAAGTTTGCAGCAAAACTTCAATCGTTCCGCTGGCCGAACTTGCCTCTGGTGGGCTTGAAATATCAACTGCAATCACCAACTCGGCCCCCATTTTTCTCGCTGCACGCACCGGAACCGGGGAAGACAATCCTCCATCCACATATTCATGGCCATTGATTTTTACGGGCGTAAAGACGGCGGGTACTGCGCTTGACGCACGCACCGCAGTTCCCGTATCGCCGCGCTGAAACAATATGTCGTTGCCAGAGTTGAGATCGGTTGCCACAATACCCAAGGGCATTGGCATCGCCTCAATGGGCTTTTGTCCCACCTGCGCGTTGACATACTTGGCCAAAGCTTCACCGCGCAATACCCCACGGCCAAAAAACGGAAGCGTCCAATCTGCGATGGTGGACTCCTCCATGGTCTCGGCTACTTTTTGAAGTTGCGCGCCATTTTTCCCACTCGCATACAACGCGGCTACCAAACTCCCCGCCGATGTGCCGGTGACTAACGCGGGGTTAATTCCTGCTTCTTCAAGCACTTGAATAACCCCGACATGGGCGAATCCTCGCGCCGCTCCGCCCCCTAGTGCCAAACCAATTTTGGGTGGGGTTTTAGGTATTGCAACGCTGACTATTGGCGCCACAACGGGAGGCGTTGGTGGTGCACTTGCACAACCGAACAACACCAAAGACGTCGTCCAAAGGAAAAATTGAAACAGTATTTTTTTCATGGTTTATCAAACAGGCCTGTGACACAATAGATTGCTACATATTAAAGAAAAAGAGAGCGCACCATGTCCCGTCAAAGCATTTGGGCTTCCAAGGTTGCTGCCCTTGTGCAATCAGGCAACAGCCAAGCGGCATTGGCGCAAATCAAAGTTGCACCCTCTGTCAAAGACGTCAAACAACTGCGTGACTTACTCTTGAAAAACAAACTGCTAGCGGCCAACCCGAATGTCGACAGCGCGACGTCCGATCAAATTGTGGCGCTTTCAGCGCCTCGACTGCACCGCTCCCCCTAAGTGGACTGAAGTAGTCGGGCGATTTTCCGCTCTTTTTTATGGCAGCCAATCCAACGCTTGCATATAGTCTGCAGACACCATCAAATTATCCCAAGACATCGCCTGACTTTTTGGCAACAACTTCCAGCGACGCTCTTCGCTGGTCTCGCTGACTTGCCAATGGCCTTTGAGCTGCGCTTCAGTCAAGCCAGCAATGAGCTCATCGATGGGAGAGGTTTCTCCCGGCTTAAGGGGCAAGGATTGGTTGCATAAAAGAACCAAATCACAACCCGCGTGAAGTGCCGCAATGGAGGCTTCGGTGTAACTCAACTGGCGGCCACCCAGGTGCCTTGCGGCAGCCATCGACAAATCATCGCTAAATATGGCGCCACCAAATCCCAACTCGCCGCGCAATACCTCTTGGAGCCAAACGCGTGAAAATCCGGCAGGCAGAGAATCCACTTTCGGATAGATCACATGGGCGGGCATCACGCTATCCANAGCGGTTCCCAACCAACGGTAAGGCGCGGCATCATCTTTCAAAATTGCGGCGCGTGTTCGGCGATCTATCGCGGTGGCNACNTGNGAGTCNGCTTTGACAAAACCGTGGCCGGGAAAGTGTTTTCCACAATTGCCCATGCCGCTTTTTAAAAGCCCATGCATCACGCTTTTGGCCAAGAGACTCACGACCCGGGGATCACGCGCAAACGCCCGGTCACCAATCACGCTGCTTTCACCGTAGTCCAAATCCAAGACGGGAGCAAAACTGAAATCCACACCACACGCACGCAACTCGGAACCCAAAACAAAACCGCAGGCGGTCGCGGCCTGGGTGGCATCTAAGGGACCGGATTTTTTCCCTTGTGAGGCGCATCCATCCACATTTGGCCCAAAGCACGCATGGGTGGCAAGTGGGTAAAGCCATCGTTTTTAAAGCGCTGTACACGCCCGCCTTCGTGGTCAACGCAAATCAAAAGGTCCGAACGCAGTTTTTAATGCTGCTACACAAGGCGGTGAGTTGGGCGCGGCTTTCCCAATTACGGGAGAACAAAATCAAACCGCCAACTAAAGGATTTTTGAGTCTTACGCGGTCCACTTTAGTGAGCTTGGTACCGGCAATATCAATAATGAGCGGGGCGTGGAAAGTCATGGTTTGGATGGGTTCATTTCGACGACACAAAAACTCGCGGCATAGTCTGTCTCATCGGTCACAGTGACGTGAGCAAGGAGTCCTTTGGATTCAAACCACACTTTAAGCTCGCCATGCAACACGATAAAAGGCGCACCACTGGCATGGTTGGCAATTTCACAGGAGCGCCACGTCATAGGCATGCGCATCCCCAATCCAATCGCTTTGCTAAACGATTCCTTGGCGCTAAAACGGGTTGCAAGGTAACGCACGCCTCGCTCGGGCCAGCGCGCACTGCGCTTCTTCCATACGAGCAACTCTTGGGGACTTAAGACTTTGGCAGCAAAACGCTCACCATGGCGCTGCAAACTGGTACGGATTCTGCGAACATCACAAATGTCGGTGCCCAGTCCGTAAATCATGGTCGAAGGCAGTGCAAGTATTGCTTCACCGTCTCGGTGTAGCCTAGTTCTAACGCATCGGCAATGAGCGCATGGCCAATCGATACTTCACTCAGCCCCGGCACCGCCCGAGCAAATGCCGCTAGGTTGTCGCGGTTTAAATCATGGCCTGCATTCACGCCCAGACCCACAGCCAACGCCGCTCTTGCCGCATTGGCAAAACGGTCCAGTTGCGCCGTTTGGCTTGGTGTTGCCCAAGACGCAGCGTAGGGTTCGGTATAGAGCTCGACCCGGTCTGCGCCTACGGCTTTGGCTTGCGCCATCGCATCAGGCGTTGCATCCATAAACAAACTCACCCGCAAACCCCACGCGTGTACTTGTGCAATCAAGGGGCGAAGCCGATTGGCGTCTTGAGGAAAATTCCAACCATGGTCGCTGGTAAATTGTCCTTCGCCATCAGGGACAAACGTAACTTGATGCACAGGCAGTTTGCGGGCGATCAAGTCAGCAACGCAGTCCATGAGATTGTGCAGAGGGTTGCCCTCAATATTGAACTCTTTATCTGGCCAGGCCTTCATTAAATGGGCGAGTTCCAGGACGTCGTCGGGGCGAATATGGCGGGCATCTGGGCGGGGATGAACCGTGATCCCTGAAGCACCCGCTTGGAGACACAAAGTCGCTGCACGCGTAACGCTTGGAATACCCAAATGCCGGGTATTTCGAACCAAAGCCACTTTATTGAGATTAACGGACAGTGCAGTTGAATGGGTTGTCATAACAAGGAGACTAAGCGTCAAAGAGATTGGATATCCAACATCATTTGCCGCGTTCGCAGGGTTTTTACCCCGCTATGGTAGTGCAGGAGTGAGCGGAGCTGGGGCTTGAGTGCATTACTCAAAGCGGCGCAGGCACGCAAAGTCGTTGTAAAGGGCACGCTGCTGTCAAGTGTCGCTTGCAATTGGGACCACTGCGCGCCACTTAAGCTGGCGCGGTCATCGTCGTGCGCCAAGCGCAGCCCGCCTTCCGGAACCAAGGTGTATTGGTGGGTCGGCTGTAAAGCGCCGAGCGTCATGGTTTGCGCGTCGAGTTGCGGCAGCAAGCCCACTTCTCGCAAAAGAAAAAGTTCAAAGGANCGCAGCGCGGCNTCTAACACTTCTCCATGCGCACTGGCAATCACTTCCACCACATTGGCATANGCATCAAACAAAGTGGCATGTGGATCGTCGCGGGCTAACAANGTCATCACCAACTCATTGATGTAGTAGCCGGAAAGTAGTGCCTCTCCTGAGGGCATCGCATAGCCTCCCTGCCACTCGGCGCTCTTTAAGGTGCGGATTTCTGCATCGCCGCCAAAGGCCAGATGCAAGGGCTGCAAAGGCAGCAAGATGGGCCTGAAGCTCGAACTCGGGCGCTTCACGCCTTTGGCAATTAAAGCGATGCGTCCGTGGTGGCGCGTAAAAACTTCCAAAATGAGACTGGATTCACTCCAGTCATAGCGGTGAAGAACAAATGCGGGTTCGTCTGCGATTCGCCGTGTGGCCATTTACTCGTATCCAAACGAGCGAACGCGTGCCTCATCGTCCGCCCAACCGGATCGTACTTTGACCCACATTTCGATAAACACTTTGGCGTCAAG
>JGI25912J50252_10000795_pt1 | contig 10185 bp, 11 predicted proteins | sample LauGreSBDMM110DD_2_FD_50252 | JGI IMG/M metagenome (IMG submission 50252)
CTGCTTGAGCTGTCGGTTATTGGTTAATGATCCAGGTCAGGGCGTTGATCGGATTTACTGGACGCTCCGGTTACCTAGGTTGGGTGAGTTGAAGTGTTTGATATAGTAAAAACGTGAGTAAAGAATTCATTCAGGCAAATTGTCAGTATAGGCAAGGAAAAATTTAACGTTTAGCTGCTTCTCTGCTGTGTTATTTGATGCTTTGATTTGAGATTAAAGGTTTGCGAAATGACTTCCTCTTTCACTGATTCCATACAAGCCCTTGACCAACAACTCATTCAATTGGTATATCGAAGCCGTTCGCTCATAAAGGGTACTGAATACGACACACTAATGTCTACATGCCTGCGCAAAAATCCTACCCGTGGCATTACTGGGGTGCTAATTTCTCATTCAGGCTGGTTTCTTCAAGTGCTTGAAGGCTCTGCGGTCAACGTCAATTCACTCTTCAAAGTAATTGAAAATGATCCGCGTCATTCTGATTTCCTCCTTTTGAGGTTTAGTGCTGTTGTGGCTCGCGACTTCTGTGATTGGTCTATGGCCTCGATAGAAGTTGATGAGCAGCGTTTTATAAACATAGCAAATCAATCTCTGCAAGCTGAAGACGTAGCCATGTCTGCTGTCAGGGATTTTCTATGCTACGGAAAATGGATGGATTGAATTTCAGCAGACTGAAATCAAGTGAGTTTTAAAATAGATCAAAAATAGTTTTGATGTACAAATGGACGCAGAAAAGTAAATTGTGTGGCTGACTATCTAATCAACAGATAAGCCTATCTACTCAAACCTGCAACTAAGTTGGGGACATCGCCGTTAATTGCACCAATGAATGGAGATTGCGGATTTATTCGGTAATCAGTTTTATTATTTTAATCTGTAAGTTGAGATTTTTCAACAGCATAAACATACGAGGATTTTCAGCCAAAGTGTCTGAATGCTTGTTCAAGTAACCCAGCTTTGCCCGGCTAAAGCAACTGGGCTGGTTAGCTAGCGCTGATTAATGGCAAACTCTCCGCCAAATCCGCAACAAGCTTACCCACGACTACCCGGACAATCCCACTGAACGTTTTGAAAGGTTGCAAGCCGCTTTCCAAGCTGCCGCACAGCTTAGATCTATGCTTGCGCGCTTTCAAAGCAAAATCAAGCCATAAATTGTGGCTCAACGATGTTGCTTTTAAAGCATACGACTCCCACATCAGCCTTGATGGGCAAACTGCAGGACGCGCCCAAAAGCGGACAAGATCCTATTCAAACCCTGTTCCCAACGAAGGGGCACTAGTTTTACAGATCATCCAGTCTATGTAATGAAAGACTGTAGTTTTTGAGGTGGAGTTCATGTCGGAATGGGAAAATGAACCAACCAACGAAGTCAGAGTTTCTGGATGAAATTGGCTCGAAAAAAACAGTCAAGTCAATATTATGACATTGAAAATAGTGTATAGTCAATGTAACGTTTGAGTGGTTTGTATTTACGATTTAGGAGTTGAGAAGATGAAAAATTCATTTGTTCCGAATTATTGGAAGTGGATGCCTGAATTTAGCTGGAGTCACTTTTTATTGCGCATACCACTAGCAATCGTCTTCATATCGCAAGGATTGACATTGCTACCGTTTGATTCTACGGAGGGTCAAAAGATTGGAGTTGGTGCTGCGTCCTGGTGGATTATGTCATATGGCGAACTGTTAGCAGGCATTGGTTTATTGGTAGGTGGGCTTGCTTCGTTACCAATTTTTAGACACTTACCGATGATTGATGAACTGGGTGATTCAATTACAAGATTTAGTGGGATAACCATTTGTTGTATTACTACTGGTATCATATGGATAATCTCTAAACCGCCTAGTTTGTTAGATGTAATTCTTTACGATAACTTTCATTTATTTTTGTGGGTCGGGGGATTATATTTTGCTCTGCGTGGTAACTTTGCTGGAGCTGTAACTAAAACTCAAACACAAAATAATCCAAAATCAGATATTTCAGAGCCTATATAAATGTTACAATTTAACGAAAGNTCAAATCATGTGTTCTCGTCAGTAAGTCCTGTGGACTAACAGAAATCTGGGCTTCTAAAATATATATAAAACACTGACTTAAGTTTAAAAATAGCCGCTATGTAATTCGTGTAAAAGAACGAAAATTGTAAATTACAATTTTTCCAGCACTCGCGTAGATTTTGCACCCAGCGCTGTCCTTTTGTACGCGAAAAGTTGGACAGTTGGCTTGGCGCTCGAACTGGATTCGGCAATAACTCAACTCCATGCGCAGACACCAAACTCAATAAATTCCGCAGCCTAGGAATTGAAAACCGTGAGATGTTTTTTTGAGGTAGAAACTGGGGAGAAGAAATATCGTCGACTTTCACATATCCATGAAACAATCACTTCAACTTAGGCCAAGTAGCCTTCACGAAAAGCGTGGCGCTTCATAGTGTTTATGGAGGCTATTCGATGACGACTCATTTCTTCAGTGGCGGGATCGCCATCTCAGGTGCCCAACTGGCTTCAACGATTGCCAATATGGCTTCGCTAGGTGGCATCGGGCATCACCTAAGGATCAAGAACCAGTGATTGAGGACAGCGACGCGCCAATTAAAAATCATTCGGAAATTTTTTCTACTGGAGATCCTTATTTCACACACCATCAACCCCATTGAAAATGCTAGAAAAGATTTTGTAGGACAGGTTTCAGGTATTGACCTGACGCGCCACCTTAGTGATGCCGAAGTCGCCGCTATCCATGCGGGTATGGACTATTTTGGGGTGCTGGTATTTCACGACCAACACTTAGACGATGAACAGCAGATTGCGTTTAGCCGTCAACTTGGCCAACTGGAAGAAGCTACCGGTGACATCATGTCCGAAAAAGACCGACGTCTGAGTATGGAGTTGAACGATATCTCCAATCTAGACAAATACGGTGAATTGTTACCCCGTGATGACCGACGTCGCCTATTTGGGCTAGGTAATTTGTTGTGGCACTCTGACAGTTCTTTCAAGGATGTGCCAGCCAAGTATTCGCTGTTGTCCGCTCGCAAAATTCCTAGTGTAGGCGGTAACACGGAATTTGCAGATATGCGTGCCGCGTATGACGCGTTGGACGATGCAGCCAAGGCCGAGGTGCACGATCTCATTTGCTCTCACAGCCAGATCTTTTCGCGCGCTATTTTGGGCTTTGATGATTTCACCGAGGCTGAGCGGGCCAAGTGGGCGCCTGTGCGCCAACGCTTGGTGCGCCGTCACCCCAATACCGGTCGCTTGTCGCTGTATCTGGCAAGCCATGCTGGCGGTATTGAGGGCTGGCCAATGCCAGAAGCGCGTTCATTCTTGCGCGATCTGAACGAACATGCCACCCAGCGTCAGTTTGTGTATGCGCACGTTTGGCGAGCATGGGACCTGGTGATCTGGGACAACCGCGTAACGATGCACCGCGCACGTCGCTATGACCCTAAAGAGGCGAGAGATATGCGCCGTACAACTTTGAGTAACGAGGTGTCGAGTTTGGAGTAAGGGACGTTTTGAGCGAGTTGTGCATCTGGAAATGAAAACAGTGAAATTGCACGTGTAATCGGTTTTTAGTTCGTAGGCTTTTGATCAATCCATTCTGATTCAAACCATTTGAAGATCGCGAAACTAATCTGGTTACTTGAGCTATTTACTAAGTAACTTAATGCAGTTAGTACTTCTCACCACCCATGATTCCCAGTAATGCCAGAAGGCTTTGGAACACATTGATGATGTCTAGGTATAGAGCCAGAGTTGCACTTATATAGTTGGTTTCGCCACCATCAATGATTTGTTTGATGTCATAGAGCATGTAAGCACTGAAGATACCAATTGTTTTTCATCGAGTACCAGCAGTGCGCCAATGTTTTTTCGGCTATCAACTCGAGGGCTTGTCTGACTGTGGATTGAGGCGAAACCGAGTGTGGATTTTGAATATGCTTGCCGGGCTCAAAGTTTAAGTGCAACAATTTTGAAAAGTTATTATTGCATGCTCAACCACTACACCCAACTCCAAAAAGGGGAACGCGCATTGATTCAAACGATGCTTGAACACGGATTCAAACTGCGTGCAATTACACGCAGTTTGAATGGTGCCGCCTCGACCGTCTGCCGCGAATTGCGGCGTAAGGTCAGCAGCCCCTGCAATGATGCGGTCCCTCGGGGTTACTTTACGATCGCCTGGTATATAGCTGCGTGCACTTTTTCTTCGATATCGGGTACACGCGGTATGCGCTGGCTCATGAACACGATGGCGATATTCTCCTTCGGATCCATCCAGTAACGTGTGTTGTAGATGCCAGCCCACATGAACTCGCCGACAGAACCCAGTTCCGTAAGGCCTCGTTCAGAACGGATACCGAAGCCGAGGCCGAACTTGTCACCAAGGTTGCCGGTCGCTGCCGGATCGAGCCGATCCCAAAGGCTGATGGAACCGATGGCGTTGGTACGCATCAGTTCAACCGACTTGGATCCAAGGATTCGATTTCCGTTTATTACCCCACCGTTCAACAGCATCTGCATGAATCGCAGATAGTCCATTGCCGTGGAAGAGAGCCCAGCGCCGCCGGAGAAGTAGGTCCGCTGATCCTGATAGGGCTGGTTGGCCGCGAACATAAGCGTACCCCAGCGGATAGTCTCATCTGCCGCTCTAGCGATACCGCCCTTGCCATCCGGAATATATAGTCCCGCCATGCGGCTGCGCTGCCCCGCAGAGATGAAGAATTGCGTATCTTTCATTCCGACTGGTTTGAAGATGCGCTCCTTAAAGAAACGGTCAAGCGTTGTGCCTGACACCACCTCCACTAGGCAACCGAGCACGTCGGTACTGAGTCCGTACTCGTACACTGACCCCGGCTGATGCAGCAGCGGCAGCTTAGCAAGCTTACGCATCGCATCGCAAGTCTGTCCACCGTTCGGAGAGAGTCCATCTGGTACGCCACCTTCTTCGTACACAGGTGCTGCTGCGTTGCCCCAGAACCGGTAGCTAATACCGGAAGTGTGCGACAGAAGATCTCGAATAGTGACCTCGCGGTTCGCGGGTACTAGGTCGTAACCAGCCTTTGGATCCTTGGGATCGCGTGGCACCATCACTGACTGGCCTTTGAACTCTGGAATATATTTTGACACAGGATCCTTCACCAGTAGCTTGCCGTCCTCCTGCAACATCATCACCGCCACGCTCGTGATCGCCTTGGTCATAGAGGCGATGCGAAAGATTGAGTCGACCTTCATCGGCGTTCCCAGCTCAGCGTCCGCCGAGCCGAAGCTCTTAAGGTAGACCAACTTGCCGTGGCGTGCGACGCCAACCACCGCGCCGGCAAGTTGCTTGTCCACGATGTAGGGTTTGAGTGCACCCTCGATGCGGTCGAGCCGCTCGGCGGAGAAGCCGACATCAGTCGGAGCCGCCTTGGCAAGATCGGTTGCTGAAGCCAGCGAGAAATGCAATGCGAGTGAGGCTGAAATTAATAAAACAAACATTCGCTCAAGTTTCATTTTGATCTCCTATTGTTTGACTAGTTATTGAGAGCGCTGATGATTCGTTGCTCAATNTAAANACTAACAGACATAAGTTAGGGATGGTCTAAAAAAAACCTCAATTAAAAAAAGATCTCGGGCAGCAAAACTTCATCATGTGAAATTTGCTGTTGGCCGAAAGAGAGTTCAATTCTTGCCACAATCTACCTGTTCACCGATGAGTTCTATTTCGCCATACTGGAGATCCCTGCCCATGAAAATCGCCAGCGTTCGCACGACTCCTGTTCTTGCCCCCTTACCCCGGCCCGTGCGCACCGCTTCGGGCACCATTAACCAGTTTCCGCTCGTCTTGATTGATGTAAGCACCGATGCAGACGTGGTGGGCCGCGCTTACGCGCAGGTGTATCTGCCTGAGCTGCTGCCGGCGCTGGAGCGAGCCGTGGTCAGTCTTGCAGGAATGGCCACGGGTTTGCCGCTGGTGCCCCTAGATGTTCACGCTCATCTGCTGCGCCGTTGCCGTCTGTTTGGTATGAAGGGACTGTTGGGCGTGGCGCTCGGTGGACTAGACATGGCGCTGTGGGACGCATGGGCACGCGCACGCGGGGAGCCACTGGCGCGCTCGCTCGGGGCCGAGCTGCGGCCGCTGAGGGCGTACAACAGTGTCGGACTGTACGATGCGAATGAGGTAACAGCGATCGCACAAGAGACGCTGGCGGCGGGTTTTTCAGGTCTCAAGATCAAGGCTGGGTTTCCAACCTTCGCCGAGGACCTGGCCGCCGTCCGCGCAGCCAAGCGGGCGCTGGGCAACTCAACCGCGCTGATGATCGACTACAACCAGTCGCTTACGCTGCCGGAGGCGATGGCGCGCTGCAAGGCCCTCGATGACGAAGGGCTGGAGTGGATCGAGGAGCCGGTTCTGGCCGACGATTTGGAGGGCTGCGCCCGCATTGCCGAGGCCCTCACTACGCCGCTCCAGATCGGCGAGAACTTCCACGGACCCTCTGAGATGCGAGCGGCAATTGCCGCGAGTGCCTCGGATCTGGTCATGCCGGACGCGCAGTTCATCCACGGGGTTACTGGCTGGCTCGAGGCCTCGGCGCTGGCCCAGACGGCGGGGCTGCCCATGTCCTCTCACACTTTCGTTGAAGCAAGTGCGCAGCTGCTGTGCGCGACGCCCACCGCGCACTGGGTCGAAGTACTGGACGCCGCCGGCGGGTTGCGACATGCGCCTCTGAACATAAGAGACGGGATGTTGGTGCCCTGGGAAACGCCGGGAATAGGACTGGAGTGGCGCGACGACATAGTCGCGCGGTGCCAAGTGTGACGCTGTAAGGCATTGTTGGGGCAACGGCAAATCCGACGGGTAAGACGGATAGCGAAGAGACGTGGTCTTTTTCTTTTGCTCTGTCACCGGTAGATGTGGAATTTTGGCGGTTGGTCATGATGATCGAACAGTCTTGTCTCAAGCGTGCAAGGGTGTTGGGTTTCTTTTGCTGGTGGCGGCTGTTTCAACAGAGAAAGCCAGGATACTAAAAAACCCATATAAATCAAGGGTTTATAGAGATAATTACGGAGCGTGTAATGTTTCGTGTAATTGACCAAAAAATTGCAAATTACAGTTTTCCAGCACTTTCGTAAATTTTGCGCTCGGCCGCGTCATTTTGCACTCGAAAAGTTAGACGCTAGCCTTGGGGCTCGAACTGAATTTCCTAAAAGTTCGACTCCATGCGCGGACACCGAACTTGATTAGGCAAAATCACCTAGTAACAGATGACAACTGAAATTAAATGCTGTGGAATATTTTTTTAAGTTTTAGCTTTACTCGTTGGGGCAGGATTTACGACAGAATCGTATTTTTGAAAGATTGATGATTCTCCATTTACATGGACTAAAAGCACGGAGTAAGGATCTTTGCGACCTTTGTAGAAAGGACCATCCATGCCTGGCGAACCCACTACCATCCCTGGCACGGTCAGTCCGATGGCCTTGGGTTGTTCACGCAGCAAGCGACGAATTTCACGAACTGGCACGTGCCCCTCAATGACATATCCACCTACTCGCGCAGTGTGGCAAGAACCCAGTTTGGCTGGCATACCAAGCTTTGCCCGCATTGCTTCATTGCCGCTTTCAAATACCCGGACAGAGAATCCTGATTTTTCTAGGATGTCTACCCAATCTTTGCAGCAGCCGCAGTTTGGGTCTTTCCAAACTTCGACCAAATTGGTCTGCTGCTTTGTTGCTGCAGCTGTAAAGGGGAGCGTGAACACTCCAACAAGCCAAAATCGACGATTCATGGTGGATTTTAAAAAGTTTTGAAATTATTTTTTTATTTTATTGCGCTTTTAAAACTTAATGGCGCGCATATCTGTCATAAGGGTTTTGACTCACACAGCTGATTTAGCCAAGCATCATCGAAAGCGTGCTGCCAATGAAGGTGAATCCATCAATTCAAATTTAGATTAACTTTGAGCCAGACATCAAACTATTTTGTGGTGATAAAAATGGGGGCATATCAGAATGCCCCAATTGATGGTGGTGCTAGGCTAAGTGGAAACTGTTCTCTGCGTGTTTTACGCTGGGGCGCTTGGGGTGATGATCCTTAGAATTTACGAGCCACTATCTGAGATGTAACTAATCCAACTTACTATCGCTTTACCCCACCTTGGCTTAAGCCGAATTAAAAGCCGAAAAATCCTTCAGCTCATTCCAAATAGCCCCATCAAATTCAGCTGATACAACCAAGATACCAATCAATTAAAAAAGTTTGATTACATTAACTGGTTGTTAACTAAATTTCCCCCTATTGTGTGCTTCCTTGCTTTAAAAAAATTACCCTCACCACCCTTTTACGCTTGCCTACTGGCTTTTTTTGCCATGACACTCGCACAGGCCCAAACCATACTGCGAATCACCACCATCCCTGAGGAGGCGGCTACCGAGCAGGTTCGAAAGTTCACACCGCTTGCAACTTACCTAGAAAAACAGTTGGATATGAAAGTTCAGTTCACACCCGTGACCGACTATCCTGCTGCCGTTGAGTCGCTGGTGAACAAAAAGGTAGATCTGGTTTGGTTTGGTGGGTTCACCTTTGTGCAGGCCAGTATTCGTTCGGGTGGAAAAATTGTGCCCTTGGCGCAGCGTGAAGAAGACACTAACTTTAAATCGGTGTTCATAGCCAAGACCAATTCTGGTATCAAAAGTCTGGCCGATATGAAGGGCAAGCAAGTCTCTTTTGGTTCACAAAGCAGCACCTCCGGCCATCTGATGCCGCGCAGTTTTTTGTTGCAAGCCAATATCGAACCTGAAAAAGACTTTAAGCGCGTTGCCTACAGCGGCGCACACGATGCAACCATCGCATCCGTGGTCAGCGGTAAGGTTGACGCTGCTGCACTAGACATAACGGTATGGCAAAAGTTCGTCACCGAAAACAAGGTCAACACTCAGGATGTGAATGTGTTCTTCACAACTTCGTCTTACTACAACTACAACTGGTCTGTTCATGCTGATATGCCAGCACAACAGCGCGAAAAAATCAAGGCTGCTTTGCTTGCACTAAATGCTGCAAACCCTGAGCATGCCGAGATTCTCAAACTCAATCGCGCAACCCGTTACGTGCCTACGACGCCTGAAAATTACAAAGGTTTAGAGTCGGCTGCTCGCAGCGCAGGGTTGTTGCAATAAACGGTTCGTTCACCCTTGAACATCGAGCTTTCGGCCTTACAGGCCCGACACCCATCGGCATCTGCGCATGCCCCCGCAGCCTTGCAAGGTTTAAGCCTGCAGCTCGGTGTGGGCGAGCAGATTGCCATCATTGGCCCCTCGGGTGCAGGCAAGACAAGCTTGCTTCAAATATTGGCTTGTGCCCAGCGTCCGACCACCGGAGAGCTTCGTTTGGGGGGGCTAGACCCTTGGCGTTTGTCAACCAGTGCGCTGCGTCGTTTGCGCGGCCAATTGTTTCTTGCGCCCCAGGTACCGCCATTGCCACCGCGCCAACGCGTTGTCACCTCGGTGTTAGCCGGACGTTTGCCTGCTATGAGTTTGGCGGCCAGTTTGCGCTCGCTGTTTTATCCAAGCGATATTCCAGCAGCCTACGAAGCGCTCAGTCACTTTGACCTAAGTGACAAGTTATTCGAACGGGTCGACCGCCTCTCGGGAGGTGAGCGTCAACGCGTGGGATTGGCCCGCGCTTTGCTGTCACCTGCCAGTCTGTGGCTCATTGACGAGCCCTTGTCTGCACTTGATCCCATGCGCGCTCGCATGGCCATGACCGGCTTGGTAGGGCTTGCGCGTGAGCGAAAAATCACAATGGTTGCCACCTTGCACCAAGTCGACATGGCCCTCTCGCACTTTGACCGAATCATTGGTCTGCTCGACGGACAAATCGTGTTTGATTTGCCATCTGCACAAGTCACCCCCGAACGACTGGCGCATTTGTACAAACAATACGAATATGAGTTAGGCCGCGATGCTTTGCAACCTGAGCTGGACCAAGGCCTGCTTGTGCCTGCGCCTGTTGTCATGCACTGCCGCTAAGGCCAGCAGGNTCTTCGCACTTTTCTGTTNTCAATGTCTGCTAAACCATTGCCCCAAGCCCAACTGGCATCCGCTGGCAAGCTTCGCGATCCAGACTTTTCATCAAGGGTGTTTTGGCTGAGCTTGGCCCTATTGACGCTCTGGCCATTGGGCGTAGCCACCGAGTTTCGACCC
>JGI25912J50252_10000802_pt1 | contig 10158 bp, 6 predicted proteins | sample LauGreSBDMM110DD_2_FD_50252 | JGI IMG/M metagenome (IMG submission 50252)
CGGAGTTGAAGCCAAACTTCGTGAAATCACGCACACGCTGGGGGAACAAAATACCCACCAAATGATCACACTCATGCTGAACCACTTTGGCGTGAAAACCATCAGCCGTTCTTTCAATGGCTTGACCATGCTGATCAAAACCAGAATAACGAATGTGCTGCCATCTAGGCACAACAGCTCTCAAACCAGGCACCGAAAGACAGCCTTCCCAATCNTGCTGCAGCTCATTGCCGATGGGCGTGATGACAGGATTGATCAAGACGGTGTAAGGAATAGGGGCTGCATCAGGGTAGCGTGAAATGATTTGTCCCGTTCCAAAAATGACCAGCTGAATATCCCAGCCAATTTGTGGCGCAGCAAGGCCTGCACCACTTGCCGCGATCATGGTCTCTTTCATGTCCACAATGCCGTCCAGCAGTTCCGGCGTATTAAATTCGAGCACTGGTTTTGCAATTCGCATCAGGCGCTCATCACCCATCTTTAATATTTCACGAACGGTCATTTGGATCTCCTCTTAACAATGACAAAAGGCCAGCTTCATCGAGAACCGGAACACCTAGTGCAAGTGCCTTTTCAAGTTTGCTGCCGGCCTCTGCACCAGCAACCACGTAACTGGTTTTTTGACTCACAGAGCCAGCCACTTTGGCGCCGGCTTCTTCTAGCATGGCTTTGGCCTCATCACGACTTAAGGTCGGCAATGTGCCAGTGAGAACGATGGTGTGGCCACTTAAAGGTTTGGGGACGCGCTCTGCAGGGGCGCCTTCTTCCCAACGAACGCCACAAGCTCTGAGTTGGGCCACAATTTCTTGGTGGTGCGATTGGGCAAAGAATGCAAGCACGCTTTGCGCCACGATGGGTCCTACGTCTGACACTTCTAAGAGTTGGTCTAATGGCGCATTCATGAAAGCATCCAAAGTACCAAAGTGGCGAGCGAATTCTTTGGCTGTGGCTTCACCGACATGCCGTATGCCCAAACCATAAATGAATCTAGGCAAGGTGGTGGACTTAGAAGCTTCAAGTGCTGCCAAAATATTGAGCGCAGATTTTTCTGCCATGCGATCCAGTTGAACCAGCGCACTTAAACCTAATTTATACAGATCTGGCAAGGTACTGACCACGCCGGCATCCACCAGTTGATCGATCAATTTTTCACCTAGACCATCTACCTCTACAGCCCTTCTTTGCGCAAAGTGCAGAAAAGCTTGCTTGCGTTGCGCACCACAAAAAAGGCCACCACTGCATCTGTAGTCAGCCTCATCTTCATCTCGCAAAGCTGCACTGCCACACACTGGGCAGACATGGGGCATGGTAAAGATTGGGGCCCCAAGCGGGCGCTGAGCAAGGACAACACTGACAACTTCAGGAATGACGTCACCTGCGCGCCGAACAATGACGGTATCACCCACCCGAACATCTTTGCGCCGAGCCTCATCTTCGTTGTGCAGGGTTGCGTTGGTGACGGTCACACCACCCACAAAGACAGGGGCCAATTTGGCAACAGGTGTTAGTTTTCCGGTTCGACCTACCTGAATGTCAATGGCCTGAACTGTTGTGAGTTCTTCCTGCGCAGGGTACTTGTGAGCGACGGCCCAACGGGGCTCGCGCGTGACAAAGCCAAGTTTTTCTTGAAGCCCAAGGTCATTGACTTTGTAAACAACGCCATCAATGTCGTAAGGCAGCTTATCTCGCACTTGGGCAATTTGTGCGTGAAAATCAATCAATCCGCCGGCACCTCTGACACACTGAGTTTGTGCGGCGACTGGAAAGCCCCAAGCCTTGAGCGCTTGCAATAAATCATAGTGCCGCTGAAAAGGCGCTGCAGCTAATGGCCATCCTGACACCTCACCTAAGCCATACGCAAAAAAACTCAGGGGCCGTTGCGCGGCGATGTTGGAATCCAATTGGCGTACAGCACCGGCTGCCGCATTTCTTGGGTTCACAAATGTTTTCTCACCCTTGTGACCTTCAGAGATTTTAAGCAGTTGACGTTCATTGAGGGCATCAAAGTCGTCTCTCCGCATGTACACTTCGCCGCGAACCTCCAACACAGAAGGCACTTCAAAAAGTTGCAACGGAATTTGCCCGATGGTTCGAACATTGTGAGTGACATCTTCACCAAATTCACCATCGCCTCGCGTAGCGGCTTGGACCAAAATACCATTTTCATAACGCAAGCTCATGGCCAGCCCATCAAACTTGAGCTCTGCCACGTATTCCACTTCGGATGCGCCTTCTGGCAAACCTAATTCTTTTCGAATTCGGGTGTCAAAAGCAGCTGCGCCACTGGCCTCAGTATCAGTTTCGGTTCGAATGCTCAACATGGGAACTTGATGACGAACTGAAGAGAACTCAGGCAATACAGCACCGCCTACGCGCTGTGTTGGTGAATCTACCGTCAGCAGAACGGGATACAGGGCTTCAATACTTTGGAGTTGCTGAAACAATCGATCGTATTCAGCATCTGGAACTTCAGGTGCATCCAAGGTGTAATAGGCATGCGCGTAGCGATGCAACAATTTTCGAAGTTGGATGGCTTGTTCATTTGCAAGGTCGTAGGCTGAAGGTGCGTTCGCCTTGTCTTCTTCCGATCCTGAAAACAAATCTAAGTTCACAATGAATTTGGCAACACGATTACGAGAACAAACGACGCGCCTGTGGAGAGCCGGCTGACAACTCACGTGAATCTAGGGCATCGTAAAGGAGTTCTAGATCAACAGCAATGGCGTTTAAATCTGCCTCGGTAAGTGCGTGTCCAGCACCATCGGTAATGACACCGTCCATCTCTTTGCCAAGAATTCGGGCTGCTTCGCGCAACCTGGCAAACGCTTGTTCTTCTCTGGGAACCTGAGGCACATCTAGGCTCAAGGTAAATTCTTTGATTGCAGACAAGGCCGGATCATCGGCCATGGCCGCTTGTGTATCAAAGGACAAAGACAAGATGGGGGGCAGGCCTTGAACAGCTGCAGCCAAAACCATTCGACCGGGAATNACNCCGGCCACAAAACCCCAACGCGCAGCGTTTTGGTGAATGTAGCCCGGACTCCATGCTGCTGACGTGGCGCAAACTGTGAAGCTAAGTTGCGCATCGTGCGCACTGGCAAATTGATCAAGTTCACGGGCACGTGCCACTTCTTCCAACATGTCTGGAAACTCTGGTGCACCCCCAATTGAATCGGCAAAGTTTTGGGCCTTGATCACATACTCTGAAAATTCAATTTCATTCAAGGGCCCTATCCGGTTGGCCAATTGAACACCCGCCTGAAATGCGTGGTACCTGCGCCCAGCCACTGGGGTTTCCCATTCGCCCGTATTGTCATTCAAGCCTTCAACAGCAAATGGTTTGGTACCTACTCGGCGCGTGGTAGGCAAGGCCGCTAACGCAGCATCTCCTGAAACCTGCACATCAACTTCAATTGCGGCAATCACATCGATCAGTGCATCTAGCGGCGGCTTCTTTTCAGGCGTGGGCAGAATGCCAATTTCATCGTCTAAATAGGCTGATTCTTTCAAACCTGGGCGACCCAAATCTGCAGGGTCTAAGACAGGGTCGACGCCAGCCGTAGAGTCGGGTGCCGCTTGGCGTGGCGCGTTTTGCCGAGCCGTCCAGAGGTTGTACAAAACAACACCCACCAAGGTCACGATACCAATAATGGCCAAACTATTTTGCAAGGAGCTCATATAAGGTTGTGCAAAGTACAGTGTCAATCAAATTGATTTGTTCAGGCCGATTCGGCAATCGAAACTGCAGCTTCCATGTCAACGGCAACAATGCGGGAGACGCCCTGCTCTTGCATGGTCACGCCAATCAATTGCTCCGCCATCTCCATCGCAATCTTGTTNTGACTGATGAACAAAAATTGGGTTTCTTTGCCCATGCTCTTGACCAATTTGGCGTAACGCTCTGTGTTCGCGTCGTCCAAGGGGGCGTCCACCTCGTCCAGCAAACAAAAAGGTGCTGGGTTGAGCTGAAAAATGGCAAACACCAAGGCAATGGCCGTGAGGGCCTTTTGGCCCCCAGACAGCAAGTGAATGGTCTGATTTTTTTGCCCTGGCGGCTGAGCCATGACTTGAACACCCGAGTCNAAAATTTCATCGCCCGTCATGACCAAGCGGGCGCTGCCGCCGCCAAACAACTCAGGGAACATGCGGCCAAAATGTTCATTCACAATCTTGAAAGTGCCAGCCAAGAGATCTCTGGTTTCAGCGTCAATTTTCTTGATGGCATCTTCAAGCGTGGTCATGGCTTCGGTTAAATCGGCGGTCTGCGCGTCCAAGAATGCCTTGCGCTCGCGGGATGTTGTCAGTTCTTCTAATGCCGCTAAGTTCACAGCGCCCAAAGCCATAATTTCACGATTCAGTCGATCGATTTCAGATTGCAAGCCCGTTAAGCGAACATGGCCATCTTCAATAGATTTGGCCAAGGCTTCAAGATCTGCCTCTGCATCAAGCAGCAACTGAGTGTATTGCTCAAGCCCTAAACGAGAGGCCTGCTCTTTGAGTTGCAGCTCGGTAATTTTTTGGCGCATCGGATCGAGTTCACGCTCAAAACTCATGCGCCTTTCATCACTGGCACGCAATCGCGCAGTGAGGTCATCGTATTCGCTGCGTTTGGCACCCAAAACCTGCTCTCTGTCCATTTTCATGGCCAATGCATTTTGCAAGCCGGCCTGTGCCGCCGCATCGGTGAGCCGGGACAATTCTTCCTTAGCTCGCTCTTGCTCATCCGCAATCGATTTAATTTGCTGAACTGCAGTTTCCAGTCCACGCTGAAGTTCTGAGCGCCTGGCCTCAAGGCTGCGCTGCGAAAAAGTGGCTTCTTGCGCCAAACGTTCAAGCGTACGTTGCTGCTCACGACACTCTGACAGTTTGCGCTCAGCTTCTATCACGCGCTCATCTAGTTGTGCGTGGCGCTCTTGACTGTCAGCCAACTGCATATCCAGTTCTTCAAATCGGGCTTCCGCTGTGATTCGACGCTCTTGAAGTGCTTCTAACTGGATGTCAATTTCTGACATGTCTGCTGCAATTTGCTCGCTGCGAGCCTGCGTTTGCGCTGCCCATTGCGACAGGCGAAGTGTTTCAACCTGAAGTTCGTGGGCTTTTGTTTGGGCCTCAGAGGCTTCTTGCCTGGCCGACACCAAGCGCTGCGCTGCATCGGAGTAGGCAGCTTCAGCGCGAACGGAGGCAGACCTGGTTTCTTCAGCAATCAAGGTCTGTGCACGCAATTGTTTTTCAAAATTTTCAATGTCTTGGGCGCGGGCCAAGAGACCTGCTTGTTCAGAATCGGGAGCGTAAAAACTGACACTGTGTCTGCCAACGGCATGACCCGACTGAACCACAAAACATTCGGCGCCTTGGAGTTGATCACGCCAAGCCATGGCATCTTCCAAAGAGGGCGCTGTGAAATAAGATTGGAGCCAATCTGTCAGCAATGCCGAGAGGCCAGCATCAGACAATCTGAGCAAATCGGACAGGGGCCGGCAAGCTGCAGGCAGCCCTTTTCGAGCCGGCGTTTGAGTCGCATTGGGCGGTGAATAAAACGACAGCTTGGCAGGCGGTGCATCGGATGCAAAAGCCTTCACCATGTCTAGCTTCGAAACCTCCAGTGATGAAAGTCTTTCACGAAGCGCAGATTCCATGGCGTTTTCCCAGCCGGGTTCCATGTGAATCTTGCTCCACAAACCTTGCAACTGATCAAGGCCGTGCTTGTTCAGCCAGGGTTTGAGTTTGCCATCGGTTTTGACTTTTTCTTGGAGGGATTTAAGCGCTTCAATCTTGGCCGTGAGATCGGCCAATTTGGCCGATTCATCGTTCACGGCCTGCTGCTGATTTCGGCGCTCTTGGTCCAATTGAGGCGTTTGTTCTTCTAAGTCTTGCAAGGTACCACTGGTCAACTTGGCCAAAGAATCTGCATCGGCCAATTGCTCTTGCAGTTGAACAAGTCGTTGTTCATCTGGGGCATCAAGTGCATTTCGATCGGCTATCAAACGCTCTTGCCTGAGTGAGAGTTGCCGAGTTTGGTCTTCGATGTTGCGCTGATCGGCCGCCAGGACCTGAATTTGCTGTTGAACCTGCACCACACTGCCTCTTTGCTCGTTGGCTTTGGCTTGCGCTTGACGCATGCCCTCTTCCAAATCAGGCAAGGCTTGGGCTTGATCTTCGACTTGAGCAGCCAATGTGAGGGTTTGATCTTCGGCTTGGAGAGCCTGCTCTGCCAAGGCTTCCAACTCTGCAAGGGCTTGTATTTGCTTTTCGGACCATTCTGTTGATTGGGCCTGCAGTTGAAGCAAGCGCTGTTCAGCGCGTTGCCGACCTTCGACTACAAAGCGAATTTCAGCTTCTAATTTAGAAACTTCAGCACTGGCCTCGTACAACAAGCCTTGCGCCTGATTGACTTGATCGCCAGCGGCATAGTGCGCTTGCCGCACGGTTTCTAAGTCTGCCTCAACATGCCTCAAATCGGCGATGCGCGCCTCCAAATCAATGACAGCCTTGTCTGCATCGGCTTTGATTTTGACTTGATCGGATTCTGCATCTGCGCGTTTGAAAAACCAAAGCTGCTGCTGCTTTAAAGAGCTGTCAGCTTTTAAAGCATTGAACCGCTGAGCCACTTCAGCCTGCTTCTCCAATTTTTCCAAATTGGCATTCAATTCGCGCAGAATGTCATCAACACGCGTTAGATTTTCTCTGGTATCTGAAAGGCGATTTTCAGTTTCGCGGCGCCGTTCTTTGTATTTAGAAACGCCTGCAGCTTCTTCCAAAAACAAACGCAATTCTTCCGGCCGTGACTCAATGATTCTGCTGATGGTGCCCTGACCAATGATGGCGTAAGCACGAGGACCTAAGCCTGTGCCAGAAAAACATCTTGAACATCGCGTCGGCGCACGGGTTGGTTGTTGATGAAATAACTGCTGTTGCCGTCTCGTGTCAAAACGCGTTTGACCGCAATTTCTAAAAATTGTCCCCATTGCCCACCCGCACGGTGGTCTGCATTGTCAAAGACCAATTCAACGCTGGCCCGACTGGCCGGCTTGCGGCTGTTGGTGCCGTTGAAGATAACGTCTTGCATGGATTCACCGCGCAATTCGGAAGCTTGGATTCACCCAAAACCCAGCGGCAGGCGTCCATGATGTTGGATTTTCCGCAACCATTGGGGCCGACAACACCGACCAACTGCCCAGGCAGCACAAAATTGGTGGGTTCTGCAAAGGATTTGAATCCAGATAATTTGATGGAATTGAGGCGCACAGGAGTCAGAAATTAGGTCAGTAGGCACAACTCGTGCCAGAAGCCTCCATGTTAACCGACCCAAGGGCCCCATCAGTCTGGAAAACACCTGAAATTGAACTCGAAAACAGGCCCACAATTGCCGGATAATTGGGGCATGAACCCCCTCTTGGCCACCCTCCAACCCTATCCCTTCGAGCGACTTCGCCAATTGTTCGCAACGGTCACCCCTCCCACAGACCGCGCGCACATTAGTTTGGGCATTGGCGAGCCCAAGCACGCAACGCCCGAATTCATCAAAACCGCCCTCAAAGCGTCGCTCGATACAGCACTGTCTGGATATCCAGCCACTGCGGGTGAATTGCGCATGCGGGAGGCGTGTGCCCAATGGCTCCAGCGCAGATACCGCATTGAAATTCAAGCCAGCACACAAATTTTGCCCGTCAATGGCTCCAGAGAGGCCTTGTTTTCCTTGGCCCAAGCGGTCATAGACCCCACAAAACCCGGTGCTCGTGTTGTCAGCCCGAATCCCTTTTATCAAATTTACGAAGGTGCCACGCTTTTGGGGGGTGCCGAGCCCTACTACGTGGCCAATGCGCCAGAAAACGACTTCTCAGCCAACTGGCAGGCAGTGCCTGAGTCTGTTTGGCGCACAACCCAACTCGTTTTTGTTTGCTCACCCGGAAACCCCACCGGAAAAATCATGCCCTCTGGCTGAGTGGCAAACCTTGTTCGAGCTCAGTGAAAAATATGGCTTTGTCATTGCCTCAGACGAGTGCTACAGCGAAATCTATTTTCGCGATGAGCCACCCTTAGGCGGTTTAGAAGCGGCCTCTCTTTTGGGTTACAAAGAATTCAAACGTTTGATCGCCTTCACAAGTTTGTCCAAACGCAGCAACGTGCCCGGCTTGCGCAGTGGCTTTGTGGCTGGCGACGCCGCCATCATCAAAGATTTTTTGCTGTATCGCACCTACCACGGTTGCGCCATGAGTGGCGTGGTTCAAGCCGCCAGCATTGCGGCTTGGAACGACGAAGACCATGTGCTTGAAAACCGCAACTTGTACCGCACCAAATTTGCACAAGTCACACCGGTCTTGGCAGAAGTCATGGACGTTAAGCTACCCGATGCCAGTTTCTACTTGTGGGCAGGTATTCCAGCGGCTTGGCACAACAGCGATACCGATTTTGCACGCGAGCTTTATGCATCAGAAAATGTCACTGTGCTGCCTGGCAGCTACATTGGCCGTACCGTCGATGGACAAAACCCTGGCCAAGGCCGAGTTCGAATGGCCTTGGTAGCCGAAACCGCCGAGTGCCTGGAAGCTGCACACCGCATGGCAAGATTCATCAAAGCAGGCAGACCCTCATGAGCGCCACCCTTCGACTGGCTGAGCAANTGATCTCATTGCCTTCCGTNACCCCCGAAGATGGTGGCTGTACGGCCTTGATCAATTCGCACCTTGAACCTTTGGGCTTCCAATGCGAAGTGATTGATTTGGGGCCAGACAACTTTCGGGTTCGAAATCTTTGGGCCAAAAGAGCGGGNACCTCAGGCCAAACCTTGGCATTTGCAGGACACGTTGATGTCGTACCCACAGGGCCTTTGACAAAATGGACCAGCGATCCCTTCACACCCACTCACCGTGAAGGCAAACTGTTTGGGCGCGGTGCAAGCGACATGAAAACCTCACTGGCNGCCATGGTGGTNGCCACCCAAGAGTTTTACCAAGCTTGCCCCAACCCTGCATTAGGCATTGCGTTTTTGCTCACCAGTGACGAAGAAGGCCCAGCACTCGATGGCACCGTGCGCATTTGTGAAATGCTTCAAGCCCGCCAAGAAACGCCCGACTATTGCATTGTGGGAGAGCCCACATCTGTCAAACAGACAGGCGACATGATCAAGAACGGAAGGCGTGGTTCTCTGAGTGGCAAATTGATCGTCAAGGGCATTCAAGGACACATTGCCTATCCGCAGTTGGCAGACAATCCTGTGCACCGCGCCGCACCTGCGCTGGCCGAGTTAGCAGCCATGGTGTGGGACGGGGGCAATGAATTTTTTCCGCCAACCAGCTGGCAGATCAGCAACGTGCAAGCAGGCACTGGCGCCACCAACGTCATTCCAGGTGAAATGCTCATTGATTTCAACTTTCGTTTTTGCACCGAGTCCAACGAAACCTCATTGAAAAAACGTCTGACCGATGTCCTGCTAAAACATGCTTTGAAGTTTGACATTGAGTGGACGCTGGGCGGCCTGCCCTTCCTCACCACGCCTGGCACGCTTGTCAAAGCCGTGAAAGAGGCTATTCATGAGGTGACAGGACTTCAAACAGAGCTGTCGACAACCGGCGGCACCAGCGATGGCCGCTTCATTGCGCAAACATGCCCTCAGGTGATTGAACTGGGCCCGCCNAACGCCACGATTCACAAGATCGATGAGCATGTGGCATTGGCCGACATTGAACCGCTTAAAGACATTTACAAAGAAGTCTTGTTCAATTTGAACAAGGCCTGTGCAATTGAGCCGGGGCAAAAGCCGTAAGGCATCAATGCAATGGATCTCAAAGAACTGATACACGCTAGCGCAAATAGACTAGATGAAGCCAAAGTCGCATTTGGCCATGGCACCCTGAATGCGCAAGACGAAGCCGCTTGGCTTGTTTTATGGCAACTCAAATTGCCATTGGATCTTGACCTCACAGNTGACANGCTGCGCACTCAAGAACAAGCAACGGCCTTGAACCTGAATCTGAATGTGGCAGATATTTCTGCCNCTCACATCCAAGCATGCNAAGCACTGATTGAGCAACGCATACACACACGCAAACCTGCNGCCTACCTCACCCGGGAAGCTTGGCTTCAAGGCATTCCCTTTTACGTGGATGAACGCAGCATTGTGCCGCGCAGTTTCATTGCAGAACTGATTGCAGAAGGCGC
>JGI25912J50252_10000803_pt1 | contig 10157 bp, 10 predicted proteins | sample LauGreSBDMM110DD_2_FD_50252 | JGI IMG/M metagenome (IMG submission 50252)
GAACACCGCATCCAATATTTGGACGACCAACAAACCCACCGCTTGCCCAGCGACCCCGCCGATTTGCAATGGATGGCGCGCAGTTTGGGTTTGTCTGACACGCCCGACATGCTGCGCGAGTTGCAACAGCACCGCGATCGGGTGGCTGCCGAGTTTGAGCGCTTGCTGGGCCAAGAACAAAGCGCCAGCGATGGCGAAACCCCAGTCTCTGTCAGCAGCGACTGGAGCGCGTTGCTCGAGGGTTTGTCGCCGCAGTTTCAACAGCGCATGGCCTTGTGGCCGGCCATGCCAAGGGTCTTGGCGTTACGTGAAGACGCCCGCGAGCGTTTGCTGCGCTTGGTCCAGCGCACACAGCAATGGATTAACCAAGGCTTGATCAGCGAAGAAGCCGCGTTGCGCTGGAGCGATTGGATGGAGCCTTTGCTTCGCCGCGAAACCTATTTGGCTTTGTTGCTGGAGCGTCCCCAAGTGCACCGGCAGTTATTGCGTCTTTTGGGTGCGGCACGCTGGGCGGCCAGGTATTTGCGCACCCACCCAGGCGCGATCGATGAATTGGCCAACCCCGAGGTGCTGGATGAGCGGCTCGACAGCCAACAACTTCGCCAGCATTTGCAAGCCAGGCACGATGCGCTGGCCGCCCAAGGCGGTGACGACGAAGAAAGTTTGCTCAACCTGTTGCGCCGAGCACATCACGGCGAAACCTTGCTGACGCTGGCGCGCGATGTGGAAGGGCGTTTGAGTGTGGAGCAAGTCGCTGATGATTTAAGTTTGCTGGCCGACACCTTGGTTGAGGTCGCCGCCTTGTGGGTTTGGGCGCGGCTGAAAGTGCGCCACCGTGAATTGCCGTGTTTTGCTGTGCTGGGCTATGGCAAATGGGGTGGCAAGGAACTGGGCTACGGCAGCGACCTCGATATCGTCTTTGTCTACCAAGATGATCACCCGCAAGCAGGGGAGATTTACGCGGCTTTTGCCCGCAAGCTCATTCAATGGCTCACCATCAAAACCGGTGAGGGTGATGTGTATGAAATCGACACTGCCTTGCGCCCCAATGGCAGTGCTGGCTTGTTGGTGACTTCTTGGGAGTCATTTGCCGATTACCAAAGTCAGCGCGGCTCCAATACCGCTTGGGTTTGGGAGCACCAAGCGATGACGCGGGCGCGGTTTTGTGTGGGCGATGAGGGCTTGCGTCAGCCGTTTGAAGCCGTGCGTCGCCAAGTTTTGTGTGCCCCCCGAGACCCGCAGGCCTTGGCCCGCGAGGTGGTTGCCATGCGCGACAAAATGCGCGCAGCCCACACCTCCAGAGCCGATGCGTTTGACTTCAAGCACAGTGTGGGGGGCATGATTGATGCTGAATTCGTGGTGCAATTTTTGGTCTTGGCCCACGCCCATCAACACCCAGAATTGGCGNACAACCTGGGCAATATCGCCTTGTTAGAGCATGCCGAGCGCTTGGGCTTGTTGCCCGTGGGCGTGGGTAGCGCCAGCGCTGGCGCTTACCGAGTGCTGCGCCACTTGCAGCACCAAGCGCGCTTAGACGAAGCGCCTGCGCATGTGCCGGCAAGCCAAGTAGAGGTGCAAAAACTGGCTATTGAGGCTTTGTGGCGTTTTGTATTTTCGTGACCAAGGCGCTGGTTGAATAGCCGCTGACAAAGCCAATAGCCAGTGCAGTGCCACCCCAACTGCGCACCAAGGCTGACTCGGCCAAGCGGTCCATGTCGTAGTCGCCGCCTTTGACATAAATATCGGGGCGTAGCTGCTTGAGGAGTTGCAAGGGCGTATCTTCATCAAACCAAGTGACCAAGCTGACAGAAGCAAGAGCCGCCAACAAAAGTGCGCGGTCTTGCTGAGAATTCAAGGGGCGCTCGGGGCCTTTGCCCAAGCGCTTGGCTGAAGCGTCGGTATTGACACCCACCACCAGCGAAGCACCCAATTGACGGGCTTGCTCCAAGTAGCTGGCGTGCCCTCGGTGCAGTACATCAAACACGCCGTTGGTGAACACCACCGGCCCCAAGCTGCGCAAATCTTGCATCCGCTCAAGTGCCAGTGAAGCTTCGCAGACTTTGTCGGCAAAAGCATGGGGTGCGGTCATGCGCGACGCTGACGCCATTGCGTGACCTGCGACTCGATTTGGGCCAAGTTGGCGATGACCGACACTTTGTTGGGCGCACGCCGCTGTAACACCGGCGCGCGACCGCCGGCCCAAATCTCGACATGCGCGGGCATGAGGCGGCGCAATTCACTCAAAGCATCCAACACATGGTTGGGGTTTTGGCTCACGCTAAAGCTCAGCGCCACGATGTCAATTTGGTAGGCCGCCGCTGCTTTGATCATGTCGCTCATGGGGGTTTTCGCACCCATGGGCAAGCAGTGACAGCCTTGCAAACTCAGCAGGCATTCAGCCATCAACAAACCCAAAACATGGTCTTCTTGGGGGAAAGTGGTGAGCAATATGCGCGGTTGCCGTTGCGGGGCATGGCTTTGAAGTTGGTGAATCGCCTGTCGCAAAACCCCGACCACGCATTCGGTGTAGAGGTGTTCTTGAAACACCTCGATCTCGCCACGCATCCAAGCGTCGCCCACCATGGCATTGAGCGGGGCCAGTAACTCGATGACAAAGCGGCTCACCCCCATGCTGACGACGGCTTGGTGCAAAAGACTGCGCACGCCATCGATATCGTGACAGCGCAACAAAGTCAAAGCGTCTTGCAAGGCATAGTCAGCGCCCTTTTTGTCTTGCGCCAAGGCCAGTGGAGCGCCAAGCATTGCCTCGGTGATGGTCTGCAGTTGTTCAGTAGACAAAGCCACCACAGCACCTGGGCGGTGACCCGCGTCTAGCAAGCGTTTGATGACGCGCAGTTTTTCAACTTGAACCAAGGGGTAGGTGCGCTCGCCAAAACTGTCACGCAAGGGCTCGGGGAAACCATAGCGACGCTCCCACACCCTGAGAGTGTCCTTGCCCAAACCCGTATCGCGCTCGACGGCGGCTATCGAAAATCGCAAATGATTTGAGTCGCCATCGCTTAAATTCATGGGGTTATTTTCATAATAAACAGGGCCGTTCACTTTCGTCATGGACAATAACATGAAACCCTTTTAAGGATGCTCCATGAAAACATTGCACAAAACCATTTTTAACGCCCTGCTGTTTGCCTTCTTGGCAGGTGGCTATGCAGCTTGGGCGGCTGACACCAAACCCGCGCCGGCGGCCCCCGGTGCGGCCGAATGTCCCTCGGTGCTTCGATACACGGTAGACCGATTGCAAGACGAAAAACCGCAAAACCTGTGCCAGTACGCGGGTCAAGTGGTGGTGGTGGTCAATACCGCCAGCTTTTGCGGCTTCACGCCTCAGTACAAATCTTTGGAAGCCTTGTACGACAAATACAAAGGCAAAGGCTTGGTGGTGTTGGGTTTTCCTTCCAACGATTTTTCCCAAGAACCTGCCAACAACCAAAAAATCGCCGACTTTTGTGAAAACACTTACGGCGTGAAGTTCCCCATGTTCAGCAAAACCACGGTGCGCGGCAGCGATGCCTCACCCTTGTTCAAGCAACTCACCCAAATCACCGACACATCCCCCAAGTGGAACTTTTACAAATACCTGATCAGCCGCGACGGCAAACAGGTGAAGAGCTTCAACAGCAACACCGACCCCATGGAAAAAGCTTTTTTAGCCGAAGTTGAAAAACTGCTTGTCGCCCGAGTGAATTGATGCGCCAACGGGTAGCCGTTATAGGCTCAGGCATCGCTGGCTTGTCTGCTGCCCACCACTTAAACCCGCATGCCCAGGTGAGCTTGCTGGAGGCGGGCGGGTATTTTGGGGGACACACCCACACGGTGGACGTCAGCTTGCCCGACCTCAGTGGCCAAACCGTGAGCCATGGTGTGGATACAGGGTTTTTGGTCTACAACCAACGCACCTACCCGGGCCTGATTGCTTTGTTTGAGCAACTCAACATCCGCACTGCGCCCTCAGATATGTCCTTTTCCGTGCAAGCGCATTGGGATGACAACGGTCAAGTACTTGAGTGGAATGGCGCCAATCTAAACAGCGTGTTCGCGCAGCGCAGCAACTTGTTCAGGCCGCGTTTTTGGGGCTTGCTGCGCGACATCTTGCGCTTTAACCAACTCGCCACCGAACTGGCCCAAACCGGCCAATCAGATGCCTTGGCCCAGCCTTTGCAAGATTTTTTAGACCAGCATGGTTTTGGCAGCACTTTTCGCAACGGCTATTTGCTCCCCATGCTGGGCTGTATTTGGAGTTGCCCGACCACCCAAATGCTGCAGTTTCCGGTGGCCACCATGGTGCGTTTTTGTGACAACCACGGTTTGCTTCAAGTCAACAACCGCCCGCCTTGGTTCACTGTGGACGGCGGCGCCAAGCATTATGTGAAAGCCATCACCGACACCCTCAGCGATAAGCGCTTGAACACCCCCGTGCTGGGCATTGCCCGTGACGCACAAGGTGTGCGGGTTCGCACCGCGCAAGGGGTGGAGCATTTCGATCAAGTGGTGTTGGCCACCCACCCCGACCAAGCACTGGACTTGCTAGAGCAGCCCAGCGACGCCGAGCAAGCGCTGTTGGGCGCTATCAGCTTTCAAGCCAACCGTGCTGTGTTGCATACCGACACCAGCGTCATGCCCCAACGTCGTTTGGCTTGGGCTGCATGGAATTACCAACGCACCCAAGCCCAAAGCGAAACCGCCCATGTGTGTTTGCATTACTGGCTCAATCGCCTGCAGCCCCTGCCCTTCAAGCAAGACGTCATCGTCTCACTCAACCCGGCTACACCCATAGACCCCGCGTGCATCTTGGGCAGCTACGACTATGCGCATCCGGTGTTTGATTTGCCCGCCATCGCCGCGCAAGCCGAGCTGCCGCGCTTGCAAGGTCAGCAACACACTTGGTATGCAGGCGCTTGGATGCGTTACGGCTTTCATGAAGACGGCTTTCAAGCCGGCTTGGCCGCCGCACACGGCTTGCTGGCGCAGATTACCCACCAGGAAGAGGCCTTGGCGTGAGCCAGGCAACACCGCTGATGGCTTGGGGTCAAGTCCGGCACAGCCGCGCTCGGCCGAAAAGCCATGCGTTTGCCTACCCCACATGGTTTTTATTGCTGCCCATGCGCAGCATGGCACTTGTGGGAGGCGGTGTCTTGGCCTTGAACCGCCGGGCCGCGATTTCTTTTCATGATGTCGACCATGGCGATGGACGTGCGCCCTCGCAAGGCGGCGCTTTGGCTTGGCTAGACGAGTTGCTGCTCAGCCAAGGCATCAAAGATGCCCAAGGCGAGGTTTGGTTGCATTGCTATGCCAGAGTGTGGGGCTATGCCTTCAAGCCGGTGAGTTTTTGGTATTGCCACCGCGACGACGACAGTTTGGCTGCCATCGTGGTGGAGGTAAACAACACCTTTGGCGAGCGTCACTGCTATGTTTTGCACCAGCCCCGCTATGGGCAAACCTTGCATGCCGACAAAGTATTTCATGTGTCGCCCTTTTGCCATGTGCAAGGTCAGTACGACTTTCGCTTCATGCGCACTGTTCATGAGGGCAAAGCCAAAACCGTGGCGCGCATAGACCACAGCGATGCGCTGGGCTTGCTCATCAGCACCAGTGTCAGCGGCAGTCTTCAGCCCCTCACCACAGCCGCGCTGCGCACTGCCTTGTGGCGCTACCCCTTGCAAAGTTTTGGCGTGATTGCGCGCATCCATTGGCAAGCGCTGGGGCTGTGGCTCAAACGTGTGCCGTTTGTGCGCAAGCCCCCGCCTCCCGAACAGTTTGCCACCCGTGGTGGTCTGTGAATTTTTTGTCTCAACGCCTATCAGCTTAACCATGCCCAGCCTGCACTCCACCAACCACACCGCCCCCCTCATTTCAAGTCCCGCCGCACCCATGGCGGCACAACGCGCTTTGCGCATGCTCGAATCTTTGACGGTGGGTGGACTGAGTGTCGATCTGCCCGATGGACGACAACAGACTTTTGGTACCGCCCAAAGCGGGCCACAAGCCAGCATCCGTATCCACGACTGGCAAGTGTTTGCGTTGACCATGCGCTCGGGCGACATNGGTTTTGCCCAGAGCTTCATTGACAAGCAATGGGACACACCCGACTTGACCAGCTTGCTGCAACTGCTGGTGGCGAATCGACGCGTGATGGACGATTTGATTTTTGGTACGTGGTGGGGACGCTTGGCTTACCAAGTTCGCCACTGGATGCGGCGCAACACCAAAAAGAACAGCAGTAAAAATATCCACGCCCATTACGATTTGGGCAACGGCTTTTACAGCCTGTGGCTAGACCCCAGCATGTCTTATTCCTCGGCATGGTTTGATAACGACTACAACCAACCCCTTATCGCAGCACAACATGCCAAAGTACGTCGCGCCCTGCGCATGGCGGGGGTGCTTGCGGGTCAGTCCCAGCGTGTGCTTGAGATTGGCTGCGGCTGGGGCGGCTTGGCCGAAATTGCTGCCAAAGAATGCGGCGCCAAAGTCACAGGCATCACCCTGAGTCCCGCACAACTGGCCTATGCCAGCGAGCGCCTCGGCGCGCAATCGCTGCACGCAGATTTGCGTTTGCAAGATTATCGCGATACCAACGACGGCCCCTACGATGCCATTTGCTCCATCGAGATGATCGAAGCCGTGGGTCGGGCTTATTGGCCCACTTATTTCCAAACCATTGCGCGCTTGCTCAAACCCGGCGGTCAGGCTTGCATACAAAGCATCGTCATCGCCGACGACTTGTTTGAGCGCTATGCCTTGGGCACCGACTTCATTCAGCAGTACATATTCCCCGGTGGCTTCTTGCCAAGCACCAGCCAGTTCAAAGCACAAGCGCAGGCCGCAGGCTTGCAAGTGGTCGACAGTTTTGCCTTTGGTCAAGACTATGCGGAAACCTTGAAACGTTGGCGCGAAACCTATGTGCAGGCTTTGCCGCAGATGGGCGACTTGGGCTTCGATCAACGCTTTGAGCGCACCTGGGTGTTTTATTTAGCCTATTGCGAGGCCGCCTTTTTGGAACGCAACACCGATGTGGTTCAGTTCACTTTGCGCAAACCCGCATGAGCGACAAGCCAAGCGGGCATGTGACTGCCATGGCGTTGGCTCGCTTGGGCCTACCCGCTTTGCCCTTGGCCTTTGTGGCTTTGCCCTTGTATGTGTTGTGGCCGCATCACTTTGCCACCCAGTTTGGGGTCTCGCTTTCTTTGATCGGTGGCTTGTTGCTGTTGGCACGCGCCTTAGATGCCTTGATAGACCCCAGTCTGGGTCACTGGCTAGACAGTTGTTATGCGCACAGCCCGGCGCGTGTGCTGCGCCGCTGCTACTTGGCCGCGCTACTTTTGGGTTTGTCTTTCATCGGCCTGTTTTTTCCGCAATGGCTGCTTGGGCGCGATGTGGCGCAAGCCGATTTACTGCTGTTGGTGGGCGCTTTGCTGCTGGTTTGTTATCTGAGCTACAGCGTGCTGACGATTGCCCTGCAAGCTTGGGGCGCTCGATTGGGCGGTGACGCTGTGGCACGCAGTCGATTGGTGGGTTGGCGAGAGGGCTTGGGCTTGGCAGGCGTGATCTTGGCCTCTGTGGTGTCGGGCTTTGCCGGTATACCGGCGTTGGTGGCACTGTTCATTGGCGTGCTGGTTGTGGGCATGCTGTCATGGTCGGGCGCGATACAACCGGCGCCCAGCCCGAACACAGATCAAGTCGGTTGGTGGTCTTCGCTTTTACATCCTTTGAAAGACACAGCGTTTCGCGGCTTGCTTGGGGTGTTTATGGTCAATGGCATCGCGTCGGCCATTCCTGCCACGCTGCTGGTGTTTTTTGTACAAGACCGCTTGCAGCTTGACGCGCAAATGCAGGCGCAGTTCTTGGGTGTTTATTTTGTGGCTGCGGCGCTGTCCATGCCGCTTTGGCTGCGCGTGATTGAACGCTTTGGCTTGCTCAGCGCTTGGGCCGCCGGCATGGCCATGGCGGTGATGGTGTTTATCTGGGCCTTCGCCTTGGGCGCGGGAGATGTGTGGGGATACACCGCTATTTGCGCGCTGTCGGGTCTGGCTTTGGGTGCAGACTTGATCGCGCCAGGCGCTTTGCTCAATGGCGTTTTGCAAAGCCGTGGCCCGCAAGACAGCCATGCAGGCGCCTATTTTGGCTGGTGGCAAGTAGCTACCAAGCTCAATTTGGCGCTGGCCGCTGGCATCGCTTTGCCTTTGCTAGAGTGGCTGGGCTACACCCCAGGCGCGCAAGACCCCAGCGCCTTGGCAGCACTCAGCGGGTCGTATGCCTTGCTGCCCTGTGCTTTGAAATTGGTGGCGCTGTGGCTTTTGCTCAGTGCTGCGCGTGTAAAACTGATGAACAAGGAGACAGTATGAATCGACGTTTATGGTTGTCTGCGGCCACGGCCACCGCTTTGGGTGCGAGTGGCTGTGCGGGCCCCTCTTTGAATGACTATGCCCAAGCCCAGCCGGTGCTTGATCTGAAAACATACTTCAATGGCGTGATTGACGCCTGGGGTGTTTTCACCGACCGCTCGGGACGTGTGGTCAAGCGCTTCACCGTGGTGATGAACTGCAGCTGGAATGGCGAGCAAGGCGTGCTCGACGAAGACTTTGTGTATGCCGATGGCAGCACCCAAAAACGCATTTGGAAATTGCAGCACCTGGGTGACGGCAATTACAGCGGTTCGGCCGATGATGTGGTGGGACTCGCCAAGGGGGCCAGCCGTGGCAATGCGTTTCGCTGGGGCTACACCTTGGCGCTGCCGGTCGATGGCAGGGTTTGGGAGGTGCAGTTTGACGACTGGATGTACCTCATGAACGACCGCGTTATGCTGAATAAAGCCAGCATGTCCAAGCTGGGCATATTTTTGGGCGAGGTCACTTTGGCGTTCACCAAGCGGGCTTAAAGCATGGCTTGGCTCACACCTTTCAATAAACCCCTCACCGAGTGGCGCGGCCGCAGCGTGTGGCTGGTGGGCGCGTCCAGCGGCATAGGCTTGGCCTGNGCCAAGGCCTTGCANGCNCNGGGTGCCAAGGTGTGTGTATCAGCCAGGCAAGAAGCCTTGCTGCAAGCCTTTGTGTCAGATCATCCTGGCAGCATGGCCTTGCCCCTGAACGTGACTGACGCGCAAGCGGTTCAAGCGGCGGCCCGGATTGTCGAAACCCAGCAAGGCTTGGATGTGGTGATGTATTGCGCCGGCGTCTACCAGCCACTGCGCGCCACCGACTACAACTTGGCCGTCATGGAACAACACATGGTGGTGAACTACCACGGCGCTTTGTATGTGCTCGATGCCGTCTTGCCCACTTTGTTGGCCCAAGGTCACGGTCACCTCAGCTTGGTGTCTAGCGTCGCTGGTTACCGAGGTTTGCCGCAAAGCTTGGCCTATGGCCCCAGCAAAGCCGCGCTCACTCATTTGGGCGAAGCCTTGTATCTGGATTTGCAAGACAGCGGCATTGGCGTGAGTGTCATCAACCCCGGGTTTGTAGACACGCCGCTGACTGCGCAAAACCAATTCACTATGCCCGCCCTCATCACTTCAGCGCAAGCCGCGCAATTTATTGTGCAAGGCTGGCACGACGGCTTGTTTGAAATTCATTTCCCCAAACGATTCACCCTGTGGTTGCAGTTGCTGCGGGTGTTGCCCTACCGTTGGTATTTTTCATTGGTGCGCCGCGCCACAGGCTTGTAACTATGAACCCAACTTCTTTGAACGAAACGGTAGACGCTTTAGTGCTTGCCTTCGAACAACTTCAACCCGCCGACCTGTCCACCTTGAGCAACTGGTATGCGCCTGACGCACGCTTTAAAGACCCTTTCAAAGAGGTGCAAGGCGTGAGCGCTATTGCGGCGGTTTTCACACATATGTACGAGACTCTGCATGAGCCACGTTTTGTGGTGACCGAGCGCATTGTGCAAGGTCAGCAGTGTTTTTTGGTTTGGGATTTTGTGTTTCGCTTCAAGACCATGGACAGTGCAAAAAACCAATGCATACGCGGGGGCTCGCATCTGCAGTTTGTGCAAGCTGTTGATGGCGCTTGGCGCATCAGCTTGCACCGCGATTACTGGGATGCAGCTGAAGAGTTGTATGAAAAACTGCCGCTGGTGGGCGGCTTGATGCGCTGGCTGAAAAAACGCGTTAACAGTTAAGCACAGGCCTTAAGCCG
>JGI25912J50252_10000805_pt1 | contig 10153 bp, 6 predicted proteins | sample LauGreSBDMM110DD_2_FD_50252 | JGI IMG/M metagenome (IMG submission 50252)
CCGGTGGCGATCAGGCGCACCCCAATGTCTTCGCGCAGGAGCCGCGGTGCGCCGCGATGGCGCTCGGAGTACGCCCAAAGTGCGGCGCCGGCATTCACCATGCCCAGTCCCCACAAGGTAACGGCCAGCTGCAGCACGCCAACGCCGGGCTTGGTGTCCAGATTGATGATCGCCGGAAAGAGACCGAGGATGAAAATAAAAAATCCAAAGATCACGCTTGCCACTGCGGCACGCGTCATGCGGCTCAGCTCAATGCCGGGCGTGGCTGGCGGTTCAGTACTCATGCGGGCAGCCCGCGCTGCAGCAGGCGCAGCCAGTTGCCCTGCAAAACATTTTTCTCGTCGGCGGCACTGTAGCCCAGTGCGCGCAAGGCCGGCCCAACTTGGGCGAGGTCTGCAACGGTGTCAAGCGGATCTGGAATTGAGTCGGCGCCAAAGCCGCCGTCAAAGTCTGAGCCGATGCCCACATGCGTACAGCTGCCCGTGAGCTGGCTGATGTAGTCGGCGGCTTCTGCCACGCGCCCCACTGGCACCACTGCCTTGCCATCGGCCACGGTCCACGCAGATTTTAGGAAGCGGTTGTAAGGCACAACGCCAATCACGCCGTCACGCTCTGCCAGGCGCACAATGTGCGTGTCCGAAAGTGCGCGCTCGGGATATTGCAGCGCAGCGATGGCGCGCGGATTGGTATGCGAAGCCAGCAGCACGCCGGGATAAATATCCAAAGCCTGCGCCACGCCTTCATCTGACAGGTGGCTGATATCCAGCATGAGCTGCTGGTCTGCCATCACATCCAGCAATGCCACGCCCGCTCTTGTAAGCGGACCGGGCTGGCCGGTGCCGCCGGCGTAGCGCGTACTGCTCCANGCTGGTGCAATGATGCGCACGCCCTGTTCCGCCCAGTACTCGGCTTCGCGCGGCTCACGGATGGGGTCTGCACCTTCCATTAATAGCACAAAGCCCACGCAGTGCGCGTCCGGCTCGGGCTGCTGCCAGGATGCGGCCACCGCCTGCAGATCGCGTTGATTGTGCACGAGGCGCACCTGCGCATGCTCGTCTGCAAAGCGGTGGTAGTAATCCAATTGCAATTGCGCCATAACATGGGCTTCAGCTTGCGTGCGGTAGGTGTGCGGATCCATGTCGGCGCTGCCGTTGCGTGCCGGCTCAACAAATATGGTGGCGCAGATGATGCCAATGCGCCCCGCAAGCCATTGCGGCAGCCCCAGTGTGGCGCGTCCGTTGTTGGGCGGCACATCGCGCGCTGCTTCCTCTGCCCGGATCTCAAGCGCCGAGCGGCTGTAATCGCGCCCAAGCGCCAGTGCATTCCACGCAATGTCTTCATGCGCATCTACGATGAACATTGCCGAATCGTATGTGCAACGGTGCTGATTGTCAACGCAGGGTGCGCAAAACGCGGATGCTATACTCGCGCGATGATAGTGGCCGGGGTAATGGCAGCTGCGTGCGCATTGTACGCGCCGCCGGGAGTGCTGCTGTACCTTTGGTTGCGCACCCGCGGTTTGCAGTTCATTCCGGCGCTGGGGCTGGGTTTGGCGCTGCTTACCGTGTTGTATGCNGCCCTCGCCAGCGCAGCCGGCTATCATTTTTGGCGGCAGNTTGCGGCTACGCTGCTGCTGGATGGCGTGCTGTTGTGGCTGGCGCTGCGCGGCAGCGTGCGCCTGCGGCTGCCAAAAGCGCAGCCGTGGCAGCTGCTGCTGGTGGCCGNGATCGGCAGCGTTTACCTGGCACCCGCGCTGCTGATACCGGTGCCGTTTGACACCGATGCGCAAGGCTTNGGCCTGCTGATTGCCACGGTGCGCGCCAGTGGCTCGATCACCACGCTCGCGCCATTCTTCCCCAACATCAGCTGGTTTTATTCCCCGGGTTACTTCTTGCTGGGCGCGCAGCTGGCCGACCTTACCGGCGCCCGCATTCACGAAGTGATGCTGGGCCTCTCGCATGTGCTGGCGCTGGGCGTTGTGGCCGGCGTGGGCGCGCTGGGCCGCAAGCTTGGCGGCAGCACCACGGGCTGGTGGGCAGCCGTTGCGTGTGCGGGCGGGGTGGCGCTGTTCACCACGCTGCTTGATGGCGCATACACAAATGTTTACGGCATCTGGTTGATGGCCACGTTCTTGTGGCTGCTGGACTTTGCACTTGCGAGTGCGGAGCGCTGGCGCATTGGGCTGGCTGGTGCAAGCTTGGCAGCGGTGCTGCTTGGCCACCCGGACAGCATCATTCATTTGTTGATGGGGTACCTGCCGTTTTATGGCGCCGCATTGCTGGCGTTGCCGCGCCTGAGCGGTGCGCAATACCGGCGCCTGGCGTTGTGGGTGCCGTTGGCGGGCGTGGCATTTAGCCTGCCGTGGCTGCTGCGCGTGCTGCCGCTTGTGCCACTGATTGAGGTGCACGAGCGCCAGACGCCGCAGCTGCAGCATTTGCTGTGGCTGGCGGGCTTGAACGGCGTGTGGCTGCCGCTGGCGGCGCTGGCTGGAGTTTGGTGGGCGCTGCGCCGGCGCCACTGGCTGGATGTGTGGTGCGTGGTTTGGCTGCTGCCAATTGTGGAGCTCTCTTCGTTNGGCAATCTAAATCAATGGTCGCAGCGCACTGCGCTGGATCCGCTGCAAGTGCTCTACCCGCTGGGGATCGCGTGGCATGCCACCATCATCCCGCTGCCCCTGCTGGCGGCGCGCGCCTTGCAGCCGCTGGGTGCTTGGATTGCGCGCGCGGGCAACTGGCAGCGTTACCTCACGCTCAGCCTGGGCGCGCTGCTGGCAGTGCTGGCGCTGGGCATCGGCTTGCAGCAGCAGCTGGTGCAGTGGAGCCACGGCCGGGTGATGGCCATCACCGGCGCACTCGCCACGCCCGCAGACATTGCAGCCTACGATTGGCTGCGCGCCAACACGCCGCCCACAGCGCTGCTGCTGAATTACCCGGGCCGCTTTGAGGGGCAGTGGGCNCCCGTGATTGCGGAGCGCCCGGCGGTGTTCATCCGCGACCAGTTGTTTTACATTGGCGCCAACGGGCTGCGCAGTGTGCAGCCGGCGCTTGAAGCGGCCTACATGAATCCGGATCGGCCCGCGGCGTGCGCGCAACTGCGCGTGCAGGCCATTGCCTATCTGGTGGTGCCGCAGGCGCTTGCGCACCCGGAGCGCTGGCAGCAGCAGCTGCGCTGGCGTGCGCCGGCCGTGTGGGCGCAGCGCCCGCGCTTTGAAGCCTCTGCCTGCCTTGCACTGCGCGCTGATTTTGACGGCGCACAAGTGTGGCAGGTAATCGGCGCATCATGACGATGTGCCAAACGGCCAGCCTTCACAATGAAGTTTGGGGCCCGGACAATAATTTGAAATTGCGTTGTGCAGGCAGTTGATGCGCATTCTGCACATCATTCCCTACTTTTATCCGGCTTGGGCCTACGGCGGCACCTGCCGCGCGGCTTGGGAGCTGGCGCGCGCGCTGGTGCGCCATGGGCAGCAAGCAGTGGTGCTCACCACCGATGCGCTAGACGCGCAGCAGCGTGTTGGTCCCGCGTTTGAAGTTGTGGAGGGGGTTGAAATTCATCGCGCTGCAAACATTAGCAACCGGCTGGCATGGTCGCGGCTCTTCTTGCCGCTTGGTTTTCGCAGCCATCTGTACGCAGAAGTGGCGCGGGCAGATGTTGTGCACCTGCACGAGTTCCGCTCCTATCAAAATGCTGTTGCGCTGCCAATCATTGAACAGCAGCGCAAGCCGTTCGTTGTTACGCCGCAGGGCAGCCTGCCGCGCATCATGGGGCGCTACGCACTTAAGGCCGTGTATGACAGGCTGTACGGCCAGCGCATCTTGCGCAAGGCTGCCCGCTTGCATGCGCTTGATGACATGGAACGCCGGCAGTACATCGCGCTGGGGGTGGCGCCGGCGCGCATTGCCATCCGGCCCAACGGTATAGACCCGGCGGAGTTCCAAGCGTTGCCGGACCCGGATGCGTTCCGCACGCGCCATGGCATAGCCGCGCAAACACCGATCGTGTTGTTTCTGGCGCGGGTCAACCGCATCAAGGGCGTGGATTTCTTGGTGCAAAGTTTTGCGTTGGTGCACAAGCAGATGCCGCAGGCGCTGCTTGTAATTGTTGGACCGGACGATGGCTACCTCGGCGAAGTGCAGCGCCAAGTGCATGCACTCGGCATTGCGGAGCACGTGCGCTTCATTGGATTTTGGATGGAATTGAGAAGCTCGCCGCGTACCGGGCCGCAAGCGTCTATGTCCTGCCTTCCACCTACGATATTTTTGGAATTACCCTGCTGGAGGCGCTGGCTTGCGGCACACCGGTGATCGCCACTGCTGGCGTTGGGTTTGCAGATTTTATGCGCCAAAATAATCTTGGGGCAGTTGTAAAGTTTGGCGACACGCAGGCACTGCAAACAGAAATCGCGGCGGTGTTACAGCGGCCGTTGCCGGAGCTGGCTGCCCGGTCGGCGGCTGGTCGGCAGTATGTGCTGGAGAACTTTGCGTGGGACAACATTGCGCGCAATTGGCTGCAGGTTTACGCTGACTGCGCTGTGAACTAGCCATGTGCGGAATTTGTGGATTGCTGCAGGTGGGCGGCGGCGCGCCGGTGAATGCGGAGCTTTTGACGCGCATGCGCGACCTGATTGCGCATCGCGGCCCGGATGATGCCGGCAGTTATGTGGCGCCGGACGGGCGCGTGGGCCTGGCCAACCGCCGCCTTTCAATCATCGATCTTTCTGCCGGCGGCCATCAACCGCTGGCGAATGAGGATGGCACGGTCTGGATTGCGTTTAATGGTGAGATCTATAACTACCGTGAGCTGCGCCCGGCGCTGCTGGCGCGCGGGCATGTGTTCGCGTCGCAAAGCGACACCGAGGTCATTGTGCATTTGTATGAGGAGTATGGCGCGGACTGCGTGCAGCACTTGCGCGGCATGTTTGCGTTTGCAATCTGGGATGCGCGCCGGCAGGAATTGTTTCTGGCGCGCGACCGTTTGGGCGAGAAGCCGCTCTACTATGCGCATGCCGATGGCAGTTTTATGTTTGCGTCTGAGATCAAGAGCCTGCTTGCCAATCCGGCGCTGCGGCGCAAGGTAAAACCAGAGGCGCTCTACCACTACCTTACCTTTCTGACGCCGCCGGCACCGGACACGCTTTTTGATGGAGTGCAAAAACTCGCCGCCGGGCACTGCGCCTGGATTGCCCGCGACGGCAGCGTGCGCGTACACGAATATTGGAACATGTTTGCCGGTGCTCCAGCACCGGCCAGCCCGGGCGATGTGCTGGACCAGCTGCGTTCCACACTGCGCGAGAGCATCGCACTGCGCATGATTTCGGATGTGCCCTTCGGCGTGCTGCTTTCCGGCGGCATCGACTCCACAACAAATTTGGCGTTGATGACCGAGTTGCTAAAGCAGCCGGTGCGTTCCTTCTCCATCGGCTATGCGGGTGCCGGGGTGGAGGAGTACAACGAGCTCAACTTTGCGCGCGCGGCTGCGCGTGAGTTTGGCGCCGAGCATCACGAGGTGATCATCGGCCGTGAGGATCTCATGCGCTTTTTGCCGGACATGATTTATCACCAGGACGAGCCCATCGCGGACCCGGTTTGTGTGCCGGTGCATTATGTCTGCAAGCTGGCGCGCGAGTCCGGCACCAAAGTGGTACAGGTGGGCGAGGGCGCTGATGAATTGTTTGGCGGTTACGCACACTGGATTGCAGCGCTGCGCTTGGAGCGCACGCTGTGGCCAATGTTTGGCAGCCTGCCTGGATTCATGCGCCATGCGGGAGTCTGGCACCAAAGTGGTGCAGGTGGGCGAGGGCGCTGACGAATTGTTTGGCGGTTACGCACACTGGATTGCAGCGCTGCGCTTGGAGCGCACGCTGTGGCCAATGTTTGGCAGCCTGCCGGGATTCATGCGCCATGCGGTTGCCGGAATGGCGCGGCCGCTGCTTGGCGAGCTGCGCCATGAATACCTGCGGCGCGGGGCTGCGCATGAGGAGTTATTTTGGGGCGGCGCGATTGCATTTGGCGAGGCGGGCAAGCAGGCGCTGCTTACNGACGGATTTTTGCGGCAGGTGCGCGGCTTGTCCTCGCATGATCCGGTGCGTGCGCAGCGCCTGCAGTTTGAGGCCACCAGCCCCAACCGCGATTACCTGACGTGGATGAGCTATCTCGACTTGCGCATGCGCCTGCCGGAACTGCTGCTGATGCGCGTCGACAAGATGTCCATGGCAACTTCGGTGGAAGCGCGCGTGCCGTTTCTCGACCACGTGTTTGTGGAGCAGATGATGCAGCTGCCGCAGCGTGTCAAGCTGCCCGGTCTGCAGCCCAAGCATTTGCTGAAGCAGGCCGTGCGCGGCATCATCCCGGATGCGGTTATTGACCGCCCAAAGCAGGGGTTTCGCGTGCCCGTGCGGCAGTGGCTGGCTGAAGATTTAGGCGTACTGGCGCACGATTGCTTGCGCGGTTTTTGCCAGCGCACAGATTATTTCCGCTGGCCGCGGGTGCAGGCGTTGCTGCGCAGCAACAATGAACTCTCGTGGTACTTGCTGAACTTTGCGCTCTGGCATGAGCTGTGGATTGAGGGCGTCCCGCGCGATGAGCTGCTGGTTGCGCGGCAGCCTGCGCGGGTGCGGTAATACTGCGTGTTAATTCAGGCGGGCCCGTACATGCACTGTGTTTTGGGCTCAAGCGGGCAGGCAATGAAGGGCAGCTGCACCCGCATCAAAATGTAGGTGCTTGCAATGAAGAGCATCACAATTACGCCAGCCAGCACCAGCCGGCGCTGCTTGCGCCCAAGAATTGCAAGCAGGCCGCCAGCCAGCAGAATGCTGGCCGGCATTGTAGCGGGCAGTCCATAGCGCGCTCCGGCAAAAGTAAGTAGTTGCGTGCGGTTTGGCCACACATCCGCCCGTATAAACACCACGCCCCACAGCACTACACAGGTGCCGACTAACAGCAAGAGGTGCTTGCGTTCAGGTGTGCCGCGGGTGCGCCACAAGGCGAGCAACAAGCCTGCCAGCGCCAGCAGCGTCAGGCCGGCGAAGGGCAGCAGCTGCAAACGGGTAAGGCCCGGCTGCGTGCCGCCAAAACTGGACCAGTACATGCTGAAGATCCATGCCGGCAGTTCCGCCAGGTACACCTGGCTGGTGCGCTGCCATGACAGCAGCCCCCACAGCATTTGGTTGGGCTCGTAAGCCTGCAAGCGCACGAAGCGGATGCGCGGCCAGCGTTGTTCGGCCGAGCCATTGCGCAGNAAGTTTGTAAACTGCACACCATCCCAGCTGCCGGAAGTTGCGGCGGCACTATTAAATTGGGGCGGCACCAGCGGGTTGAACTCGCCCGGCGCAACCACCAGCTCATCATAAACAGCATTGCCTGCAAGCCCCGGGTGCAGCACCATTGCCAGATGCTCAGCGCCGGGGTCAATGCGCATGCTGCGCGCCCGAAACTCCCATTCCCCGGTTGCAGGCAGCTCCGCGCTGGTGCTGCCCAGCTGGTCTTCAAGCGCCGGAAACTTGAAGCGCTGCGCCGCGCGGGGCGCGCACCCAGCCGCCGACTGTTACCAGTTTGCCGCGCAGCTGCCGGACCGTACTCTCAGGCAGATATTGCACAATGCCATCAGCCGAGTCGTTGTAGAGGCGCTCGCATAAGTCATCCGGTGCGCACATCAGGTCATCGCGCACCAACCCCTCTGCATTGTCATTGCGGGTGGCCAGCATGCCAACGGCGCCAGAGTGCGCAGATGTGGTCAGCTGCGGCGAGCGCAGCGGACGGTGGCGCAATGCCAGCGCGCCATTGTTGATGAACCAGTGCGCCGGTGCCAGCAGGTCCACCGGCTGCAGCGCAAGCATGGCAACGCCAACTGCAGCGAGTGCAGACAGGATGGCGCGGCGCCGCAGTGCTGCGGGCAGCGCTGCCAGCAACCAAATAGCCGCCAATGGCGCGCCAATCCACGCCGATGTTTTGGTTGTGAAGCATGCCAGCAGCGCCAGCGCAGCAGCCACTCCGCGTGTGGCGCTCCAGCCGCGCGCATGGATGCTGGCTAATGCCCACAGCAGCATGCCCAGCGCACACGCCGCACCAACATCAGCGTTGGTTCCGGTGCTCAAGTCCGCCAGCTGCTGGTTGAAGCCGGTGAGGGCGGCGGCGCCAATGGCCCAAAGCTTGCGTTTTGGAAAGAGCTCGTGCGTAATACCGTAGGTGGCCACGGTCATGAGCAGGCCCAGCAGCAGCGTCGCAGTGCGGCTCATGAATGAGGCCAGCTGATCCGATACAGGATTTACAACAGCGATGGGCAGCGCAGCCCATGTGTAGTAGGCCACGCCGCGCTTGGCATGCAGCCAAAAATAAGCGCAGGGACTCACTTCTGGATGTGCGGGATCGGCGTACGGCGGCGGCACCTGCCGCCCGAGCAACGTATCGCGAATGGCCTGGCCGAGCGCGCTCTGCTGCTCGTTGTACGCGTGCGGCAAGCCAACTGCGTGGCGCATGCAGCCCGCAGCCATCAGGCGCGTCACGCCAAACTGCCAGTACTCATCCACGCCAAAGCCCAGTGGTACAATGGCGATGCGCAGCAATGCGATTGCAGCTTGCGCCACGAGCAGAAGCGTCAGGGCGCGCAGCGCTATGCGGTTTTGCATCGCGCGCAGTGTAACGACCCGATAACCCCTTGTCAACGACCGGCACAAAAGGCCGTACGCGAGCAAACGTGCGATGATGCCGGTGCGGCTGGCGGCGCTGATCTCGCATCCCATCCAATACTTCGCGCCGCTCTATCGCGAGCTGGCGCGGCGCCCGGACATCTCCCTCACAGTTTTTTTTTGCGCACGCGGAAATGTTGAAGGCAGCTTCGACAGCGGCTTTGGCCGCACCGTGCAATGGGACACGCCCCTGCTTGGCGGCTATTCTTCGCGCTTCGTGCAAAATTTTGCACTGCGCCCGGATCCGCAGCGCTTTTTGGGTGTTGTCAATCCCGCAGTGGTTGGCCTGCTGCGGCGCGGGAAGTTTGACGCGCTTTGGCTGCATGGATATTATGGTGCAAGCCATTGGCTGGCGATTGCGGCGGCGCGCACGCTGCACCTGCCCATCCTGCTGCGCACCGAGTCAACTAAATCCGGCAAGCACGGTGCGGCCCATATGATGAAAGCTGCCTTGATGCGCAATATTGCCGGCGCACTTTATATCGGCAGCCGCAACCGCGCGTTATACGAGTCATTTGGGGTGCCAGCGCAGCGCATGCACTTTGCGCCGTACTCCGTAGATAACCGGTTCTTTTTGCAACAGGCAGAATTATTCAGGGGCCAGCGCCTCCAGCTGCGCAAACGCTTCGGCATTGTTGGCGAAGGCCCGTGCATCCTGTTTGCCGGCAAGCTGATTGCGAAAAAGCAGCCGCAAGCCCTGCTGCAGGCGTTTCAGGCGGTGCGCGCAAAACATGCGTGCACGCTGCTGTTTGCCGGTGACGGCGAATTGCGCCCGGTTTTGGAGGCGCAAGTGCGGGATGCGCAAATGATGGATGTTCATTTTGCGGGCTTCCTCAACCAAACTGAAATTGGCGCAGCCTATGCGTGTGCCGACATTTTTGTGCTGCCCTCCCTATACGACGAGACTTGGGGTCTGGTGGTGAACGAAGCCATGAACTTTGGGCTGCCGGTAGTGCTGAGCGATGCGGTGGGTTGCGCGGACGACCTACTGCGACAGCGCGAAAATGGTTTCGTTGTCAGTGCCAGCCGCTTTGGAATTGAAGGCGCGGACGCAATCGCAGCATTGGTGGTGGATGCGGAACTGCGGCGCGCCTATGGCGCGCGCTCGCGCGAGATCATTGCCCAGTGGGATGTGCCGCATACGGCGGACGGGATTGTGGCGGCAGCGCACTCTGTTGTTGGTTTCAATGCGCCGCACTGATGGGCTGGTCTGTCAAAATCATGATCCGGTTTAGCGCGCTGCATTCGTCAGCTGCGCTGGATTGTGCAGCCACACCACAATAGCTGTGACTTTTCTTTTGGGCTTGTTCACCCAAGTGGGTGGAAGGGGCGGTGTGCAGGCGGTGTCCGTGCAGCTGGCGCGCCGGCTTGCGGCGCACGCACAAACTAGCGCAGCGCAGGTTGAGTTGCTGGTGTTAAACGATGCGCCCGGCAGTCTGCATCCGGTCAGTGCCGCGCTGCGCGGATTTG
>JGI25912J50252_10000823_pt1 | contig 10061 bp, 8 predicted proteins | sample LauGreSBDMM110DD_2_FD_50252 | JGI IMG/M metagenome (IMG submission 50252)
ACGATTGGCATCCACATCATGATCTTTGCTTGAAGCGGGTCCGGCGGGGTTGGGTTTAACTTAACCTGCACGTACATCGATACGGCCATGATCACTGGCAATATATAGTAGGGGTCAGGCACCGAAAGGTCATTGATCCACAAAATCCAAGGGGCGTTGCGCATTTCTACGGACGATAAAAGTACCCAATAAAGTGCAATGAAGACTGGGATCTGAACAACAACGGGCAAACACCCGCCCAATGGATTTATCTTTTCTTGTTTGTATAAATCCATCATGGCACGATTAAGTTTTTGTGGGTCGCCTTTTAGTTGCTCACGCAAGGTCATGAGGCGCGGCTGTACTTCTTTCATGCGGGCCATTGACTTATAACTTGCGGCCGACANCGGGAAAAATAAAAGCTTGATTAAGAGTGTCAAGATAACAATTGCCCAACCCCAGTTAGCAACGTAAGAGTGGATTTGCTCCAGTAGCCAAAAAATGGGTTTTGCAATGACCGTCAGATAACCATAGTCCTTGATTAAGTCAAAGCCCGGGGCAATTTTTTCTAAAAGAGTTTCTTCCTGTGGCCCAATGAACAGACGCGTTTTTTCAATGTGACTTGCGCCGGCAGCCAAGGGGGCAAGTGGGGTTTGTAGGCCAATGCGATATAAGTTTTGTTCAACCTTTCCNACATAGACATCCCTCACCGTTTTATCGCTTGGCAACCAAGCGCTCGCAAAGTAATGTTGAACCATGGCAATCCAGCCGGGTTCTCCAGCGGGAATTTGCCTTGGCATGGTCACTTTATTTTTTTCAATGTCTGAAAAATCTATTTTTGTAAACTTTTCTTTATCGGTGTATAAAGCAGGCCCTGTAAATGTGCTGTAGAACTCGCTATCGCTTACAGCGGTTCCATCGCGCACTAACTCGCTGTAGAGAACAAGTAGATTCGCAGCACCTTGTGCTCCTATTTGTGTAACACGATGCTCTACCTCAACCACATAACTGCCATCGCTCAAAAAGTAGGTTTTCTCAAGACGTACGCCACCCTTTTCGCTTATAAAACTTATAAAATTTTTATTATCGACACGCCCGCTTTTGCTCAGAACAAAGGTGGCTGTGTGATTTGGTAGATCATTGCTGGTGGCCGATATTAGGCCCGAGCGAACAAAGTATTGGTTTTGCGGTGTGATCTGCAAAAGGGTAATAGGCTTTTTGTCTACCCCCAATTGCTTGAGTAATTTAGCGTTTATTACGCTCGCTCCCGTTGCGCTTATTTCTAACTCCAGCACCTCATTTTTGATGCTATGTTTCTCGCCCGTTGTTAAATTTGTAACACTAATGGATGGGCCCTGTTCTGGTTTTGGAAGGCTTGCTTGCTTAGGCAGGTCGGCTGCGCTTGGTGGAGCGGCAGAGGCTTGTGGGGTTGCCGGGTTTGCCACGGCCGGAGTTCCCGATGGAGTTTCTTTTGGCTCTGGTGGTTTAGAAACGTTTGGCGTGAGTGGGGTTGGTCCAAAAAGAGCCTGCCGACCATCGTAAAGGAGCCAGTTGTTATAGAGCATCAAGCCCGAAATCGTTAATACTGCCCAAAGTAGTGTTCGCTTGATATCCATTTTTAATTGCTTGTCTTGGTAATAAATGATTTTTCGGTAGTCTCTTTAGCGGCCGGGTCGTAGCCGCCGGCTGACCAGGGGTTGCAGCGTAAAATGCGCCAACAGATTTTAACGAGACTTTTGACTGGCCCATGCACTTTAAGACACTGGCAGGCATATTCAGAACAGCTTGGTACAAACCTGCACTGGGTCCCAAAAAAGGGGGAAAGTGTAAGCTGATAGCCGCGCACCAAATGGCTTAGGGCCTTATTAATTGGCGGCATGGGCTAACTCCATCAATCTTTCCCTTAGCGTATTCTGCTCGTGTTTGCGCAGTTTTCCCTGCGTGTTTTTTCCAATAGCCTGACGTAGCTTAACTACGCAATCTCTCTTGCTGCCAAATGCGGGTGATTTAATAAGCTCCCTACTAAGCCTCTTTAACTTATTTCGGTCTACAGCTCGCTTTGCCAGCTTTTTTGCAATAGCCAGCCCAAGTTCGGGTTGCTGCTGGTTTATGGAGGCCTCTAAATACAACGCCCAACAACCATTCGTTGCGGGCCGTGTTTTTAACAGCTCTGCGATTCTGCTAGATTTCAACGCTCTTAAACAGCTAGGCGCTTGCGTCCCTTTGAGCGACGGGCATTTAGCACGGCGCGGCCGCCTTTAGTTTTCATTCTGACGCGAAAACCGTGGGTTCTTTTGCGGCGTGTTACGGAGGGTTGATATGTTCTTTTCATGATTTGTCCTAAGAAAACCCTCTATTTTCTCTATTTGTTTACGAAGCGTCAACTTAATACAAGGGTTTTGCCTAATTTTTATATTTCTGGGCACCGAATTTTAGATATCCATCTGTTTTTAAATGGTTTTTATGGTTTTTACACAAGTTATCCACATGTTATCCACCCTTGGCTTTCTTGTGGATAACTTTTATGAATCGCTACAATCAAGTTCTAAGTAAATCTATGAGCAAACCCGAAATCCCCCCCTTACTGGCCCAACTCAATCCCCTTGGATTTTGGGATTTGGCACTACAAACGCTGGCAAAAGAGCTTTCGCCGCAGCAGTTTAAAACATGGATACAACCCCTTAAAATTAGGGGCTATGAAGAGAGTGAGCGACTACTTTTAATCGGGGCCCCCAACCCATTTAAATTAGATTGGATTAGGCGCACATTTTCCTCACGACTTCATGAAATTGCGGCTGATTATTTTGGCTACCCCGTTAACCTGCAGTTCACCCTGGGTGCGGATGCCAATCGTGGCGGTCCCGCCCCCGGGCGCTTGATCGGCCAAGATGTTGAGCGCACCCCCCCTCATGTGGTGATTGACGAGCAGGCAGTCGAGGCGCCCACCCCCGGTTTTGATGCCATTGATGACGTTCGCAACCCCGCAGAGCGCGAACAGGCGAAGCTTAATCCGGCCCTTACATTTGAGAGTTTTGTCACCGGCAAAGCAAATCAGCTTGCCCGCGCGGCATCCATTCAGGTGGCTCATAATCCTGGAGCCTCTTACAACCCAATGTTTTTATATGGGGGTGTTGGGCTAGGAAAAACCCATCTTATTCATGCCATTGGTAACCACCTTTTAAAAGAAAAGCCGGCTGCAAAAATTCGCTACATCCATGCAGAACAGTACGTCTCTGATGTGGTCCGCGCTTATCAACAAAAGGCTTTTGACCGCTTTAAGCGCTACTACCACTCCCTCGATCTTTTGTTAATCGACGATATTCAGTTCTTTGGGGGTAAATCACGAACCCAGGAAGAGTTTTTTTATGCCTTTGAGGCGCTGATTAACAATGGCGCGCAGGTCATTATTACTAGTGACACCTATCCAAAAGAGATGGAGGGCATCGACGAGCGTTTGATTTCACGATTTGATTCTGGTCTTACAGTGGCCATTGAACCGCCTGAGCTTGAAATGCGGGTAGCGATTCTTATGAAGAAGGCTGCTGCTGAGGGTGTGCCCATGAGTGAGGATGTTGCTTTTTTTGTAGCAAAGCATCTCCGATCTAATATCCGTGAACTCGAGGGAGCGCTTCGAAAGATATTGGCTTATGTTAGGTTTCATGGCAAAGAGGTCAACATCGAGGTAGCCCGCAACGCCCTTAAGGACCTGCTTTCTATCCAAAATCGTCAGATCTCGGTTGATAGTATTCAGCGCACTGTGGCTGATTTTTACAATATAAAAGTCGCAGACATGTACTCTAAAAAGAGGCCTGCTAATATTGCCCGGCCACGGCAAATTGCCATGTTTATTGCCAAGGAGCTTACCCAAAAAAGTCTTCCCGAAATCGGGGAGCTTTTTGGCGGGCGTGACCATACAACTGTTTTACATGCGGTTCGCAAGATCGCCGAGGAGCGGCAACACGACTCGCATCTTAATCATGAGCTTCATGTGCTAGAGCAGTCCCTAAAAAATTAATGTGGACAAGTCTGTGGACAAAGGCTGGGATAACCATGTTTTTAAGTTGTGAGTTATTTTGTGGATAAGCGGTGGTGGTGTTTTTATGTGGGATGCCTACACAATTTGTCCACACGCATTACCAGACTTATCCACAAGAAAGTTTTCTTGGAACGCCCTGATTTCGCTATAAAATTTAGGTTATTAACAGAAAACTAAACCCTTACTACTATTACTATTTTGATATACATACAGGAATATAAAAACAATGCAATTAGTTAATGCTACTCGGGATGAGTTATTAAAACCGCTACAGGTTGTTAGCGGTATTGTTGAACGACGCCATACCCTTGCAATTTTAGCCAATCTTTTATTTCGCAAATCTGCGAATACAGTTTCGTTCGTTTCTACGGACATTGAAATTCAAATAACAACAAAAGCGGTATTTGGTGTTGGGGATGATGAGGTAACAACTACTGTGGGCGCCCGCAAGATTTTAGATATTTTGCGTGCTCTTCCGGAGGGGCCTGTTAGTTTGAGCTTGAAAGATAATCGCATGGTTGTGCAAGCGGCAAAAGCCGATTTTCTTTACAGACCTTGTCTGCCACGGAGTTCCCTATTATGCAAACTAGCGGTGAACAAATCGCCTCGTGGAAGATGAGCCAAAAGGCATTTAAACAACTCATAAGCCAGGTCTATTTTGCAATGGCACAGCAAGACATTCGCTATTATTTAAATGGAATGCTTTTGGTGTTGGAGGGAAAAGACCTTATTGCAGTTGCTACTGATGGCCATCGTCTAGCATTTAGCCAAACAACACTAGAGAACGCCCCCACGGGCAGCGGCCAGAAACAAGAAATTATTATTCCCCGTAAAACTATTTTGGAGTGTCAGCATCTTCTGAGCGATGGTGATGAACCACTAGAGCTTAGCCTTAGCGGTAATCAGATTAAATTAAGTTTTGGGGATATTGAGTTAATCTCCAAACTAGTTGAGGGAAAATTTCCGGATTATCAGCGTGTAATTCCGAAGGGTCACAAAAATACACTAATTGTTGGCCGCGATCTACTGCAGTCTGCCCTACAAAGAGCTGCCATCTTGACAACCGAGAAATTTAAAGGGGTGCGGTTCTCTCTTTCAAACAACAAAATAACTATTCAATCAACCAACGCTGAGCAAGAAGAAGCGCAAGAAGAGATTGAAACTCAGTACGGCGGAGAGGTGGTGGAAATTGGATTTAATGTGACCTATTTATTGGATGTTTTGGCTAACATAAAAAACAGTGATGTTCAAATTAGCTTGGGTGATGCCAACAGTAGCGCCGTTATTACACTCCCAAACTCAGAGTCATTTAAGTATGTCGTTATGCCAATGCGCATTTAGACTCAAAAAAGAAAGTAAGTTATAAAAAGATATGTCTGAAGAAAACAAAGTAGTAGAGCAGTATGGTGCCGCTTCGATTCAAATATTAGAGGGTCTAGAGGCGGTAAGAAAGCGCCCCGGCATGTATATTGGCGATACCTCGGACGGAACAGGCCTCCACCATTTAGTTTTCGAGGTATTAGATAATTCAATTGATGAAGCGCTTGCAGGCCATTGCACTGAAATATCTGTGGTTATACATACCGATAACTCTATATCTGTTATTGATAATGGTCGTGGCGTACCAACCGGCATTAAGTACGACGACAAGCACGAACCTAAGCGCAGCGCCGCTGAGATTGTGATGACAGAGTTACACGCAGGCGGCAAGTTCGATCAAAATTCATATAAGGTGTCCGGCGGTCTTCATGGAGTCGGGGTTAGTTGTGTAAATGCGCTATCTAAGTGGCTGCGACTCACCATTCGTCGTGGTGGTAAAACACATTATATGGAGTTTGGTCGCGGGGTTGTACAAAATAGAAATATCCAAAAAGAGAATGGGGTTGAGGTATCGCCAATCTCGGTAACTGGAGACACCGATCTCCGTGGGACCGAGGTCCATTTTTTAGCAGATGAAGAAATCTTTGGAAATATTGAGTATCACTATGAGATCTTAGTAAAGCGCATCCGCGAACTTTCTTTTTTAAATAACGGCGTTCACATTCGCTTGGTAGATCAGCGTAGTGGGCAAGAAGAAGACTTTGCGTTTTCCGGTGGCGTTAAGGGTTTTGTTGAGTACATTAATCAAAATAAAACAGTTTTACATCCCAATATCTTTTATGCCGTTGCAGATCGACCATCAGACTTGGGCGGAACGATTACAGTCGAGGTGGCGATGCAGTGGAACGATGGGTACAACGAACAAGTTTTATGTTTTACCAATAATATCCCACAGCGCGATGGCGGTACCCACCTAACGGGTTTGCGTGCGGCGATGACCCGCGTTATTAACAAATACATTGATGAGAATGAGGTTGCCAAAAAGGCAAAGGTGGAAATATCGGGCGACGATATGCGTGAAGGCCTCACCTGCATTTTGTCGGCAAAGGTACCTGAGCCGAAATTTTCGAGTCAAACAAAAGATAAATTAGTTTCTAGTGAAGTTCGTGGCCCTGTTGAGGATGTGGTTGCTCAGGCCCTAACCGAATATCTTGCTGAAAAGCCACAGGATGCAAAAATTTTGTGTGGCAAGATTGTGGATGCGGCAAGAGCACGGGAGGCCGCCAGAAAAGCGCGCGAAATGACGCGTCGTAAAGGCGCCCTTGATGGAATTGGGTTGCCAGGAAAGTTGGCAGACTGTCAAGAAAAGGACCCCGCTAAATCCGAATTATTTATTGTCGAGGGAGACTCTGCGGGCGGCTCAGCAAAGCAAGGCCGGGATCGCAAATTCCAAGCAATTTTGCCCCTCAAGGGAAAAATCTTGAATGTGGAAAAGGCCCGCTTTGATAAGATGTTGAGTAGTCAAGAGGTGGTCACACTAATTACTGTTCTTGGCACCGGTATCGGGGTTGAAGAATACAAAGCCGACAAGCTTCGCTATCACCGCATTATTATCATGACCGATGCTGATGTTGATGGTAGTCATATCCGTACGCTATTGCTTACGTTCTTTTATCGGCAAATGCCAGAACTTATCGAGCGCGGTCATATTTATATTGCCCAACCGCCGCTTTATAAAGTAAAACACGGCAAAAGCGAGCAATACATTAAAGACGACGTTGAATTAAATCAGCTCTTGTTTAAGATTGCCCTTGAACAGGCGTCGATTGAAACCCCTTCCGGAGAAAAAATTTCTGGCCCAGCCCTTGAGGACTTAGCAAAAAACTATCAAACGATTCAGGCTGTAGTTGATCGGCTTGCGCGCACCATGGATGAAGATGCCCTACGTGCAGTAGCTGACGGGGTCAGCCTTAATTTTGATACAGAGGATTCCGCGAGCGAGTCTGCGGTGCGACTTAGAAGGGCATTCTTAGAAAATCAGGCCCCCCTCTCCGTGACCCCTGAAATCACAGTCCAAAAAGAAGAGCGCACGGATCGCTACCGCCTGTTGCTTGCCAGACGTATTCATGGGAACCTAAAGCTTTCTGTCCTAAGTTCAGATTTTGTTGCTAGCGATGACTACCAAAGCTTGGTAACAGCCGCAACGGCCCTTTCAGGCCGAGTTTTGGCTGGAAGTCGCGTGCGGCGTGGTGACCCAGAAAAATCAAACAAAGAGCATGTTGTGCAAGATTTTCGTGGGGCCTTTGAGTGGCTTCTTGCAGAGGCCGATCGCTCAATTAGTCGGCAGCGCTACAAGGGCTTGGGTGAAATGAACCCTCAGCAGCTTTGGGAAACAACGATGGACACAACGACGCGCCGCTTGTTGCGCGTTCAGATTGAAGATGCGATTATGGCGGACCAAGTGTTTACCACCCTTATGGGCGATGAGGTTGATCCCCGTAGAGCATTTATTGAGAAAAACGCGCTTATTGCTCGCAATTTAGATATTTAAGTCATGAAAAAACGTACAGCCCCTAAGGTGGTGGCAAAGAGCCATATTGCCGTCAAAAATTCTGATATTCATGGCCGCGGTGTTTTTGTAAAAAAAGATATCCCAAAGGGTTCGGCCGTAATTGAGTATATTGGTGAACGCATTAGCTGGAAAGAAGCCTTACGTCGGCATCCGCATGATCCTGAACAACCAAATCACACCTTTTATTTTTCGTTAGAGGATGGCAGGGTTATTGATGCAAATGTGGGCGGCAATGCGGCGCGCTGGATAAATCACTCCTGTAAACCGAACTGCGAGGCGGATGAGATTCAAGTGAGTGGCGAGAGCCGAGTTTTTATTTTTGCTCGCCGAAAGCTTTTGCNCGGCGAAGAACTTTTTTATGACTACTCTCTAAATCTTGATGGCAAGTTAAGCAAAAAAGAAAAAAGAGATTACGCCTGTTTCTGCGGTAGCAAAAAATGCCGTGGCACGATGCTGGATCTTGGTTAATACCTTGAGACGGCATGTTGTTTATTACTATTCAAGAATTAGAAGCCGCGATTAATTATTGGCGCTCACAATCCCCAGCACGGGGAGAAGAATTGGTATTGTCAAAAGAAGCAGCTGCGCTTGCCAAACCTTACGCCCTCATGATTGTTCAGGGGTCTCAACGAATTCCGATTGATATTTTGGATGAAACCTGCAAGGAGGCTCTTGCAAAGTTTTTGGCTGTTCGTAATTCTCTTTAAATAATTCGAGCAAAAGAATACAAGAGTCAACGTAAATTTTTGTGGAAACGCTAGTCGATCTTTCATCCTATTTGTGGGCATTGCTTTTGCTTGCCGCTTTTGCATCGGGCTTGGTAGATGCGATTGCAGGCGGCGGCGGACTGATTCAGGTGCCGGCACTATTTTCAGCATACCCAGATGCGCACCCTGCGACACTATTAAGTGCCAACAAGGTCTCCTCAATTGGCGGAACCATTAATGCAGCACGGCGTTACTTAAAACACGCACGCTTACCTTGGAATATTTTGGGCCCGGCTATCTTTGCAGGATTTGTGGGCGCCCTCCTCGGCGCTTTGGCGCTGAGCGTTTTCCCACCTGAGCCCTTGCGCAAAGCTTTGCCGTTTATGTTGGTTGTGTTGTTGATCTATACCTGGTTTGCCCCGAATCTTGGCTTAGAAAATCGACCAGCTCATAAAGTGGGGAAGAATGAGGTTTTAAAAGCGCTTGCAATGGGCTTAGTGATTGGCTTCTACGATGGGTTTTTTGGGCCAGCGACGGGAAGCTTTTTTCTGTTTGCCTTTGTGCGTATTTTTTATTTCGATTTTCTTCACGCTTCCGCTGCAACTAAACTTGTGAATGTTGCTACCAATTTTGCAACCGTCTTAATGCTTGCAAGTCTTGGCTTTATTGATTGGCCTCTGGGTTTAAGCTTAATGGTTGCAAATATTGTTGGCAGCCAAGTTGGAACGAAACTGGCGATTCAGCACGGCAGTCATTTTGTTAAGAAGTTCTTTTTGGTGGTTGTGCTCGCTCTGATTGCGAAATCAGGGTATACAGCATTTTTTCCTATTTAAATCAATCATTTATAAAATAATTAAGTGATATTGGCGACTCTGTTTCACGTGAAACAGTAAAAATGCTATGATCAACGCCCGACAAGAGGGCAATCCATGCTTTATTCCAAGAAATTTGATGTCATAGTGGTGGGCGGAGGCCATGCCGGCACCGAAGCTGCTCTCTCGNCTGCTCGGATGGGTTGCACAACTCTTTTGCTAACCCATAGCATTGAAACCCTTGGTGCGATGAGCTGTAACCCCTCGATTGGCGGTATTGGTAAAGGCCATTTAGTAAAAGAAATCGATGCCCTAGGCGGCGCAATGGCAGCCGCGACAGATGAAGCTGGAATCCAGTTTCGCATTCTTAATTCCAGCAAAGGGCCTGCAGTTCGTGCAACGCGCGCCCAAGGCGACCGCCTCTTATACAAGGCTGCGATACGGCGGCGTCTTGAAAATCAAAAAAACTTAAGCTTGTTTCAGGCGGCAGTAGACGACTTAATTGTCCAGGGCGATCGGGTTTTTGGCGTTAAAACCCAAGGCGGCCTTGAGTTTAGGGCGCAAGCCGTAGTATTAACTGCCGGCACATTCTTGGATGGAAAGATCCATGTTGGATTAATGAACTATAGTGGCGG
>JGI25912J50252_10000825_pt1 | contig 10047 bp, 9 predicted proteins | sample LauGreSBDMM110DD_2_FD_50252 | JGI IMG/M metagenome (IMG submission 50252)
GGATGTATCGCCGTTTGCTTGATTACCGGCTCAAATGCGGGGGTGTGCCACAATTCTAGCGGATCAGCGGGTTGCACATCATAATGACCATAGACTAGAACGGTTGGCAATGATGCATCTATAATTTTTTCAGCATAAACAATTGGATGACCCGCTGTAGAAATCACCTCTACCCCATCTAAACCAATATCATTTAAATGAGTTGCTAAATGAGTTGCGCAGGCAGCCACCTCTTGCTGAAATGCAGGATCAGCAGAAACAGAAGGGATTCTTAAAAGTGAAAACAACTCTGAAACAAACTTGTCTTTGTGTTGGTTAATAAACTGTTGTGTTTTTTCCATAATTTTTTGCTGCTTCAAAGTTGCGAAAAATCGGTGTGTTTTGCTGCTTGGGAGTTTATATTAATTTTGTAATGCAACTTTATTGTCTTTTTTGACGTCTAACCGCCAACTTGCACATATGAAACACTTACTACACCTCGTTTTTATTTTTGCATTCGGTTCGCTTTTTGCACAGCCGATAGCTGTCTCCACCTCCCAAACCCCTCAACAATTAGTAGACAACGTTTTGTTAGGTTTTGGTGTCACAGCTTTTAATGTCACAATCAATGGAAATCCTGCGCTTTCAAATACAGCGCAAACTAATGTCGGGTACTTCACCAACACCAACCCTGCCTTCCCAATTAATAACGGTCTTATCCTATCAACGGGCAACGCAAGCGCAGCAGTTGGCCCAAATAATAGTACTAATTTTACGCTCAACAACCCCGCAACAAGCCTAGTTACCTCTGACCCCCACCTCAACGATATTGCGGCCGGAAACGTCACTAATGGGGTGGTGTTAGAATTTGACTTTATCCCCTCTGGTGACACCCTCTTGTTTAATTATATGTTTGGTTCAGATGAATACCCTGAGTTTTCCCCATCTTCTTTCAACGATGCCTTTGGACTTTTCTTGTGGGGTCCTGGAATTACCGGCCCATATGTATTAGCTGGTTATCCTAATGGGGGCAACAACATCGCAACCATTCCTGGTGGTATTCCAGTAACAATAAACAACGTAGGTGATGTATCCAATACACAATACTACGTCTTCAACGAAGCCAGCTCTACGCTAACCTATGGAGATGCCATTCAATACGACGGTACAACCGTGCTTCTTACGGCTTCCGCTAGTGTTCAATGCAATGAATTGTATCACATCAAACTTGCTATTTCAAATGTGGGAGACCAATCTTATGATTCTGGTGTGTTTTTAGAGGCCGGCTCATTTAGTTCTGCAGCAGTTGATGTTGCGGTTGCTACTGTCTCGGGTGATACCACTATTGTAGAGGGATGTACTTATGCTGATTTTATTTTTACACGCCCTCCAGGGCAAACCAACGACACACTGATTATTAATTACACCATAGGNGGGGTTGCACAACAAGGCATAGATTATAATACACTCATAAATCCTATTGTTTTCTTGCCTGGTGAGGACACCNTTATAATTACCCTAACACCTACACAAGATGGTGTCAATGAGGGTTTCGAGTCNGTTATTATTAGTGTACAAATCATTAACCCTTGCGGAGACACCATTACCTCTTCTGGGACCATTTATATAGGCGAAGGTCCTATTATCAATATTCTTGGCAACAACCCTACTGTTTATTGTGCCAGCGATAGCGTCTGGCTCACCGCAAGCGCCTCCGGCGGCTATGCTCCTTATGATTATCAATGGGAAAATTTAGCTGGAGCCAATCTGGGCACCAACGACTCCATTTCAGTAGGAATCAGTCAAAACGGCACTATGTATTATTTAGTAACCGCTACTGACAACTGTAGTTTTACCCAGGTCGACACTGTGAGCATTACAATGAACCAAATTTTGGCCATTGACACAATTTATGTAGGGCCCTCTACTTGTGTACCAACAGGTTTTGTTTCTGTCCAGGTATCGGGCACTCAAGGTGTGCCTCAATACAACTGGATCGGCCCCGGCCCTGGAGGTTTTATAGATGCCTCTGTGTGGCAAAACATTCCTACAGGTTGGTATTACATTACTGTTGAAGATAATGTATGTTCGGTTTCAGATAGCGTATTTGTCGATGTGCTCGATCCACCGGTGGCTGAGTTCAGCGCAAGTGTAACAGCCGGATGTGCTCCTTTAAACGTAAGCTTTACCAACACCAGTCAGAATGCAAATACTTTTAGTTGGAATTTTGGGGATGGCCAAAGCGCCAGCAGCAATGACCTCAGCGCTCAAAACCATGTTTTTGATGTTCCGTTCGGAACTTACATCGTTACATTAACCGCCAACCAAGGCCCACAATGTTCAGATGTAACAACCATTGCTATTCAGGTGGATGTCTGTGGATGTACAGATCCGCAGGCTACCAACTACAACGCAAATGCAAACGTCAATGACGGCTCTTGTGTTTACCCAACGGGTTGTACCGATTCTTTGGCGCTTAATTTTGATGCAACAGCGCAAATCGACGACGGTAGCTGCCAGTACGAACAGCCATTTGGACCAAATGTTATCTCACCTAACAATGATGGAGACAACGATGTGTTTTTTATTCGCAATACAGAAAGCTTAACTTCCTTAGAGTTAATCATTTTGAACAGATGGGGCAATGTTGTTTATCAAGAATTGTCCACGAATGTTCAGCTGAAGAATCCGCAGTGGGATGGTAAAATAGACGGACAAACAGCTGAAGAAGGAATTTATTTTTACAAATTTGTAGGATATCTTGGTGTCAACCTACAAGAAACAACCGGCCATGGTTTCCTTCACCTTGTGGACAAACAGTAAGTAACGGTTTTTAATTAAATGAAACCTTCACTATTGCGCTACATTTTACCCGGTTTTGTGGTAGTGGCCGCAATAATTATTTTCTTTTACTACGGCCAAATGCCTCGCCAGGCCATTGGTGATGCTAAATACGGAGGGGTGCTAAATATCTCTGTTAAAAGTGAGCGGGTAACTCTTTTTCCTCTTGCTGATCATACACTAGATCACCATCGCATGCAGCAGCTTATTTTTGAGCCGTTACTCCAACCTTCGCAAACCCAGAGCGGTTGGAAATATTTTCTTGCCAATAATATTTCAAGTTTAAACGCCGGTAAAAAATTACGCATTCAACTGCGTAAAAACGTACATTTTTCCGATGACCCTTGTTTTCGTTTTCACTCTTCAGAACTCTCTGCGGAAGATGTCGCTTTTAGCTTAAGCCTCGCCTGTTCAAAAAACACAAGTGCAAAACAGGATCTTATTTTACCCCAAATAATAGAGGGCGGACTAGCGTTTTACGAACAAAATGCCGACCCTCTTCTGGCAACCGTTCGTGGAATACGCATCATTGATAATTACACCTTAGAAATTTCGCTAACCGGTGCTTACAACCATTTTTTAAATGTCTTGTCTAGCCCTAGTTTAGGAATACTTAGTAAACAGGCCGTGCAATATTACGGCAAAGAAATAGACGCAAACCCAGTTGGCACGGGGCCTTTTCTATTGTATACGGTCGATAAAAATAAATACACATTTAAGCGTAATACAAATTATTGGCGGCACGACCGCTTTGGAAACCGACTTCCTTATCTCGAAGAAATTCGTTTAAAAATTGGCGTGCCAGGAGAAGATGCACATGCGCTTTTTTTAAAAGGCCAACTTGATTTACTCTTTGATTTACCTATCGAAGATTTGAGAGGGGCGTTTGGAACACTTTACGACGCGAAACGCGGTAAAAACCCTTTACACGAAATTTATATCAAACCAGCGGCGAAGGTTCATTATTTGCAATTCAATAGTACTCAAGCGCCTTTTGATAATCCCAACATAAGAAAAGCGTTTGCAATGGCAATTGACGCGACAACCATTTGCAATAGTGTATTAATGGGAGAGGGCCGTGCATTAAACAATCTATTGATACCAACCACAACCCAACACAAAAATCCTTATCTCCAACCAGACAACCGGGGCTTCTCTGAAAAGATGAACGAGGCAAAAGCCCTATTGCAACAAGAAGGCTACCAATCTATGGCGTCGTTTCCGAAAATCAAATTTTATATTGGTAGCAAAAAAAACACAGCAGCTTATAAATGGTCAGTAGCAGTAGCCCAAATGCTTGAGCAGCATCTAGGGATTACACTTGAACTATTTGAGCAACAACCCCCATTAAACATGCAGCCCGCATCGGTTTGGCGTATCGGCTGGGTTGGTGATTACCCAGGCCCAGAATCTTATCTAAGGCTTTTTTACAGCGCAGCCCAAAAACAATTATACTTTAAGAATGAACTTGTGGATTCTCTGTATTTGGCTTCGGTTTTTGCCGGTTCCATAAGTGAAAAAGTTGCAGCGCAACACCGCTGCGAAAAAGCAATTATAGACCAACAGGCATTATTGCCTATCTATACCGAAGATTTTATCGCCCTCTATCGAATTGGTNTTCGCAATTTTAAACTCAATGAATCAGGACTACTAGACTACGCAAAAGTATTTATCAAAGAGTTATAAAAACAATANGTTTACTTTAGGTTGTCTTCTACCCACATTTTTCCCCAGTTTTCGTGTTCTTTTGTGGTCCAAAGTTCGGGGTAAAAAATACGTTTTTGGAATCTTGGAGGTAAATATTTTTGCCAATTTGTGCCGCCTGTGGCTGTCACGTCTTTATCTTGTCGGGCTAAGTACTTCACCGCTGATTTATAATGAGCAAGTGGCCAATTGATGTTTACGTTGGTATCGTTTTGACGAAGCNCTTGTTTCACGTTTTCATCGGCTTGATCTTCTTTGCTGAGGCGTAAGTATNCCTGCCATAAGTTTTTATGCTTACAATGGTTGCCAAGTGCTATAAAGTGGTTCTTGTACTTTTCTTCAAACTGTATGAGCGTAAGGGTTTTCTTGCCGCTTTCTGCCTCCGTGGCTCCTGCTTTCCAATAAATATGGTCAAACAATTGATCTATTTCGTCCACTCCACGCATTTCTTCGCGTACATCTTTTGCCACTAAATTGATAAAATCAGTGCTGTAAATTTCTATTTCTCTGTATTGAGCAGATTGAAACCCCGATGCGGGTAATAAGCTCATNCGGAATTTTAAAAATTCCTCGCGATCCATCCCGTCTATCATAACTTCAAAACTTTTCACTAAGGCATCAAAATAACGATTAATGCGGCCCACCCTGTCGATAAAATGGCTTTTATTGAGGCTCGTCATTTGCCCAAGGGCCTCAAATTCACGCAGCGCTAACTTAAAATATAGCTCTGTTATTTGATGATACATGATAAAAACAACTTCGTCTGGAAAAGATGTTTTTGGTTTTTGTAAACTCAAAAGGGTGTCTAGTTGGATGTAGTCCCAATAGGTGGTGACGTCGGCATGCAATAAGCCCTCTAAATAGGCATTAAAATCTTCGCCAAGCGCGGCATATTTTTCATTTAACTGACTAAGTTTCTCTTTGAGCTCTGCTGTGATTTCCATCTTTTTTTGCTTGATATGCTAGTTCGAAATTAAACAAAATTTAAGTGCCTTAAGAATTTTTACCTTTGTAGCATAATCAAACTAGCGCATGATCAACTACAATCCAAAAAACTGGCTCAATTTTATCTTTTCATTTCATAAAAGCGACACCGTTCGTATGATGTGGAAAGAGCTTGTTTATATCAGTGCGCTCTCCATACTTATTGCCTATGTGGAAATCACCTTTTTTCCAGAGGCGTACTTTTTAAAAAATTTAACAGCTGTTTACTCTTTGCTTGGTTTTGTTATTTCACTTTTGTTGGTTTTCAGAACCAACACCGCTTATGATCGTTGGTGGGAAGGACGAAAAGCCTGGGGTGCTCTAGTTAACGATAGCCGTTCGTTAAGTTCTAAATTAAGCGCNCTCCATTTAACAGNNGAGGAAAAAATCTCCTTTACTCGGCTTATTCCNCTCTTTGTTTATGCAACCAAACAACATTTACGCAACCAGGACCTTAAAGAAGAAGCCTCTGCTCAACTCGNCTTAAACGATNTGGAATTAAGCGGTCACCAGCCTTTAAGAATTGTCCAAATGTTGCGGGCTGAGGTCGAACAACTATACCAAAAAGGAACTGTTCANCATATGCAATGGTTTGCGATAAATAACGATTTGGACGCGCTTATTGACTCTCTAGGAATATGTGAACGAATTAAAAANACCCCCATTCCTTTTTCTTACAGCCTCTTTATCAAAAAGTTTATNTTCATTTACGTCATAACGATGCCATTAGCATTTGTTCCGTTGTTTGGATATTTGTCTGTGTTTATATCAACTTTTGTGTTCTATGCGCTGGTCAGTATGGAATTATTGGCAGAGGAAATTGAGGATCCGTTTGGTATAGACGAAAACGACTTGCCTACGGATCAACTTTGCTTAACCATTCAAGATAACGTGCAACAAATATTTGGGGCATAAAAAAAGCGCCTTACGGCGCTTTCGGAAAATATGGTAGTTTTTATGATTTCACTTCTTCGTCAAAAATGCGTTTTGGGCGCAATTGCTCGAACAAACCTAGGGTAAGCCAATAAGGAAGGATGAACCCTAATAAAAAGAACAACATCCAAAAGGCCATACCGACTATTAAAAGAAACATTACAATACCGAAAGTGCTCATCTTCTATTATTTTTACATTTAAAAACACTTCAAAATTACATAAATTAATTCACAAACACCAAAAAATGGAATATCGCATCGAAAAAGACACCATGGGAGAGGTAAAGGTTCCTGCCCACCGCTATTGGGGAGCACAGACCGAAAGATCTCGCAACAATTTTAAAATTGGCCCCGAAGGTTCGATGCCCATCGAAATCATTCATGCTTTTGCCACCTCAAAAAAGCTGCCGCTCATGCCAATCATGAACTCGGTGTTTTGGCGCAAGAAAAAAAAGACCTTATCTCTAAAGTTTGTGATGAAATTTTAACCGGTCAGCACAACAATGAGTTTCCCTTGGTTGTTTGGCAAACCGGCTCTGGGACGCAATCTAATATGAATTGCAATGAGGTCATTGCAAACCGTGGCCACGTGATCAGCGGCGGACAATTATCTGATGCGAACAAGGTGCTCAACCCCAACGACGACGTCAATAAGTCACAATCTTCCAACGACACCTTCCCTACCGCAATGCACATTGCCGCGTATAAAATGGCTGTAGAGGTAACTCTTCCTGGTTTAAAACACTTGCGAAACATTCTTCAACAGAAAGTAGTCGCATTCAAAGACATCGTCAAAACAGGGCGCACCCACTTTATGGATGCAACGCCACTCACCCTAGGTCAAGAATTTAGTGGTTATGTGGCACAGCTTGACTACTCCATGCGCGCAATAAACAATGCATTAGCGGTAGTTGCTGAGTTGGCTTTGGGCGGCACTGCTGTCGGAACAGGCCTCAACACACCTAAAGGTTATGATGTTTTAGTTGCTCAAAAAATTGCTGACTTTACAGGGCTTCCTTTCATTACTGCGGCCAATAAATTTGAGGCCCTTGCTGCTCACGACGCTATGGTCGAGTTGTCTGGTGCCCTTAAAAGATCGGCTGTCTCCTTAATGAAAATTGCAAATGACATCCGTATGCTATCTTCTGGGCCGCGTTGCGGAATAGGAGAAATTATTATACCAGACAACGAGCCAGGATCATCTATCATGCCGGGTAAGGTTAATCCAACACAACCGGAGGCGCTTACTATGGTGTGTGCTCAGGTCATGGGCAACGACGTAACCGTAAGTATTGCTGGTTCTAACGGACACTTTGAACTCAACGTTTTCAAGCCGGTCATTGCCGCAAATGTATTGCAATCTGCGCGCCTCCTCGGCGATGCTTGCGTCTCTTTTGCAGACAACTGCGCTGTGGGTATTCAAGCTAATTTGCCGATGGTAAAGCAGCACCTGGAAAACTCCTTAATGCTTGTTACAGCACTCAACACAAAAATTGGTTACTATAAAGCGGCAGAAATTGCTAAATATGCCCATAAAAACGGCACGACACTTAAAGCAGCCGCTGTTGGGCTTGGGCACGTAAGCGCTGAAGAATACGATCAAATCGTTGACCCATCAAAAATGATAGGTTCTTTAGATTAATTACGTGGTGTTTCTTAAGTCTTTGAGTGAAGCACAAGCATAATAATGATTAATTTTGTGCTTAAATTTTTTACATGTTAAAAATTAAAGTTAGCAACCCGGTAGTAGAACTCGATGGCGATGAAATGACGCGTATCATCTGGAAATTCATCAAAGACAAGCTTATCTTGCCTTATCTCGATATAGACATCAAATACTTCGATCTTGGTATTGAAAAAAGAGATGAAACCAAAGATCAAATCACAATTGATGCGGCTGAAGCAATTAAAAAATACAAGGTTGGTATCAAGTGTGCCACCATTACCCCAGATGAAGCAAGAGTTCAAGAATTTAACTTGAAATCTATGTGGAAGTCTCCTAATGGAACCATTCGCAATATTTTAGATGGCACTGTTTTTCGCGAGCCCATAGTTATGCAAAATGTGCCGCGCCTGGTAACAAACTGGACGGCCCCAATTATTGTCGGACGTCATGCTTTCGGTGATCAATATCGCGCTACAGACGCCGTTTTTAAGGGGAAGGGGGAAGCTAACCATGACCTTCACTCCTGAAGATGGCCGCGAAACACAAACTTTTGAAGTGTATAATTTCAAAGGTGATGGTGTGGGCATGGCTATGTACAATACCGATGAATCTATTGCTGGTTTTGCGCGCAGCTGTTTTAATATGGCTTTAACTAAAAAATGGCCTCTTTACCTCTCTACAAAAAACACCATCCTCAAAAAGTACGATGGCCGTTTTAAAGATATATTTGAAGAAATATTTAATGCGGAATTCAAAGCACAATTTGAAGCAGCCGGTATTATTTACGAACACCGACTCATTGACGACATGGTTGCTTCTGCCCTAAAGTGGAATGGTAATTTTGTTTGGGCTTGCAAAAACTACGACGGCGACGTACAGTCTGATACCGTTGCGCAAGGTTTTGGCTCTCTAGGCCTAATGACCTCCGTTTTAATTACGCCAGACGGACAAATCATGGAATCTGAAGCTGCACACGGAACAGTAACCCGCCACTACAGAGATCACCAGGCAGGTAAAAAAACATCCACCAATCCGATCGCCTCGATCTTCGCCTGGACCCGTGGTTTGGCATTTAGAGGAAAACTCGACAATAATCAAGCGCTTATTGACTTCTGTAATCAACTAGAGCGCGTTTGTATTGAAACCGTTGAAAGTGGTACAATGACCAAAGATTTGGCCGTTTGTATTCATGGCAATAAAGTTAAACACGGTGAACACTTTGTTTATACCGAAGAATTCCTAGACGCACTTGATCAAGGATTACAAGCAAAAATGCATTAATTTTAGGGGCTTAGGCCCCTTTTTTTATGCGCCTACTGCTCAAAATAATGAAGTATATCAAAATCATTTCATTTCTAATCTTGGGGTTGTTTTCTTGTAAAACAATTACAATTGAATTACCCATTCCAGACCTCAAAGTTATTGATGAGATAGGTGCTCTTGAACCTTCTTTTCTTTCTTTACAAACCGAATTAGCGCTTAAACCGTACTTAACGGAGGCAGATCAAGCCTTAGATCAAAAGTTTAATGGAGAACAACAACAATGTGAAGGAATTAGTTACAAATACCATTTTGAACGCGACCCATTTGATTTTGAGTTCAAAGGCAACGAAGTGCGCTGTGAGATAAGCGGAAAATTTGATTTAAGTTTAAATTATTGCCCTGCCTGTCAATATGTTTTTGGTGATGAACGTTGCATGACGCCAAGAGTTTTTGCTTCTTGCGGCGTAAATGAACCCAAAAGAAAAGTAATGATGTCATACAAAAGTCAAGTAGAAATAACACCTGACTTTAATCTCAAGTCTCAAACAAAACTTCATTCATTTGCGCTTGTTGATCCCTGTAAAATTACTGTTATTAAGTACGATGCAACGGCTACAATCGAAAAAGAAGTCAAAACGTCCTTGGTGCAACTTGAAAAAGAAATAGACAAGCAACT
>JGI25912J50252_10000826_pt1 | contig 10040 bp, 10 predicted proteins | sample LauGreSBDMM110DD_2_FD_50252 | JGI IMG/M metagenome (IMG submission 50252)
CCGCTTGATTCGGAAACAGTCCGAAGGCGAGAAACCTGATCGCCCATGATCAATAATTCACTTTCAGGTCCATCCCCGAATAAAGACTTGCGACCTGTTCACCATACCCGTTGAATTTCTCGGTATCCCGGCTCGCAAAGAAATCCGGCAGGAGCCTCTCCCGCTTCTGGGTCCAACGCGGGTGATCCACCTCCGGGTTCACATTCGAGTAGAACCCGTATTCTCTCGAATTAGCTGCTACCCATGCCGTTACCGGCTGTTTTTCGACGAATTCGATCCTGACAATCGATTTTCCGCTCTTGAACCCGTATTTCCAAGGCACGATCATCCGCACAGGCGCACCATTCTGGTTCGCCAATGTCTGCCCATACATGCCGACCGTCAGCAATGTCAGCGGATGCATCGCCTCGTCTATGCGCAGCCCCTCTGTGTAGGGCCAATCAAGCATGTCGCTTCTAAGCCCGGGCATTTCGGACGGGCGGTTTACGGTCACGAATTTCACATACTTGGCCCGGCTAGTCGGCTCCACAAGCGCCGCAATCTTGTTGAATTCCAGTCCGATCCACGGGATCACCATCGACCACGCTTCAACGCAACGGAAGCGATAAATCCGTTCCTCAAGGCCCATATCGATGAGCTGGTCGACATCAATTGTTCGCGGTTTTGTCACTTCGCCAACAATCTCGATGGTCCACGGCTTCGTCGTCAATGTGCCGGCATTCCGGGCCGGATCACTCTTCGACGTGCCAAACTCGTAGAAATTATTATAGGACGTCGCCAAATCATGATCTGTCGGGGTATCAGAGATCTTTGGTGCCGTGTTGGGAAGCGCCTCAAGTGGTCGGCGGAGACCTGATGCAAATGCCGCTTTCCCCATCATTGCCAAGGCACTGCCGCCTGCAGCAGCGGCCAATAAAGCCCGACGGTTCAGATAAACCTCCCTGGGGGTAATTTCCGATGACGGAATAGGTTTTGATATCAATCGCGGCATGGGTGTCTCCCTCGTCAATTTTCCTGACCAAATAGATACGCACGCAACATTTTTTGGACCTTAAGCATCCTTGAATTTAAAAAAGGCGGTAAGACTTACCCGGAAACAAACGCCTCAACCGCCGGTCGGTTTGGAATTGGTGCCACCGCACCATATCCCTGTGTCGATAATGCGGCAGCACCATTTGCATAACGCGCCGCTAAAAATGGGTCGCCACACCGCCTCCACTCCGCGAGAAATGCGCCGTCAAACGTATCACCCGCACCTGTGGCATCAACGGCGTTTACAACCATCGTCGGAACATGTCGCTTCTCTGCTGGTGTCGCGACCATCGTCCCGTCCTTGCCGAGCGTTAAAGCAACGATACGACATCCGAGAGCTAGATAGGCATCACAGATGTCATCCGGCGTCTGTAACCCGGTCAATTGTCTGGCATCGTCTAGGCCGGGAAGGGCAATGTCACTAAGCGCAAGCGCCGCATGGATAACCGCCCGTGCCCGGTCAAGCGGCCAAAGTCGCAATCTCAAATTTGTATCATAACTCGTGATCGTTCCGGATGACCGAGCGTGTCTCAATGCTTCGAATACAAGATCACAAGCGCTAACCGAGATCGCCTGACTGATCCCCGAAACATGCAGAATATGCGAGGATTCAATCAACTCTTTAGGAAAATCGGAGACGCCCATCAAACTCGCGGCAGATCCTGCGCGATAATAACTGAACTGGTGGCCGTCTTGGCCATGCGAAATGAAATAGATTCCCGTCCGCGCATCTGATCGCACCTTTACGCTGTCACGGTTGACGCCTTCCCGATCCCATAAATCCAGAAAACCCTGCCCGAACGCATCATCTCCGACTGCCGTCACATAGGCGACACGGGCACCCTGTCGGGTGGCGGCAATTGCCGCGTTCGATGTATCTCCGCCATAGCCGGGCAGATAGAGTTTCTCCCCGGCACGCATCGTTTCACTGAATTCCATCAGGGGTTCGCCGATGGCGACGAGGTCATAAGAGCGGTTCATAATAAAACTCTCGGAAATGGTATGCGACTAGTCTTCTCGGATGTTCATCGGATTGGCAACTCCTGATACCCTCTTGAACATGCGATTTAAACCACCCATATTGTTGATGTGGCTATAAGGGCCATGGAGTGCTGCATAAGCAGGCTTCCACTACGAAGTGCCTCGAAGGGGCTTCGCCATGACACGAATATCGCCTTTGTCGTCGCCATTTCTGCTTGGCTTCGATGACATCGAACGGGCTCTCACACGGGTGTCTAAATCCGCCAATGACGGATATCCACCCTATAATATCGAGCGTCTGGCTAAAACGGAACAAGAACCGGAGCGGCTCAGGATAACCTTGGCTGTTGCAGGCTTTACACAGGAACAATTGGACGTCTCGGTCGAAGAGAACCAACTGATCATCCGTGGCCGTCAAATCGATGATCAAGAACGTTTTTATCTGCATCGCGGCATAGCCGCTCGGCAGTTTCAACGGAGCTTCCTCCTCGTCGAAGGCATGCAGGTACTCGGCGCCGATCTTTCTAATGGGTTACTTTCCGTCGATCTGATCAGGCCGGAGCCTGACCGGGTCATCCGTAAGATCAATATTCTCAATCGCGATTGAGGCCCGTTCAAATGATGGTCACTTTCAACCGCTCAAGGAGGGTTAAATGAATATCAAGACCGCACATCAGATCCCGGAACATATCGCTAATTCGATGACAATTGAGACACTTGCCGCTTTGGGCGGTGGTAAATTGGCCTATTTGAAACCGATCAAGTCAGACGAAATCAGTGCTATCTTTCCAGGTGCTCCGCAAATTGCACCAGGCCTGAGTCCTGTTCGCACTGCTGGCTGCTGACGGATCACCGATCCTGATCACTGATTCGCGTGATGCCGCCCTTGCAAACGCAATGGAACACGATCTCGAAACCGTAAGCATTCACTGATCGTCTAGGTTTTTTCGACCTCGACCATGCGTGTCATCTGGTCGAGAAAATCAAGAAGGATGTCGATTTCAGCCGGGCGGCTGAGAGAATGATCTCCGCCTTTGATCAAAGTCAGGCTCGCGGGATCATCTGCGAGGCGCTCCATCAGCCTTAACGCGTGCTGCCACGGCACGTCCAAATCTTCCATACCTTGAAGGATCCTGACGGGGCATCCTGTGTGAATGGGGTGATCAAGCAGAAGATGGTTCCTGCCATCATCAATCAGCTTCAATGTGAGTGTAATCGGCCCCCTGTCCGTTGAACGAATCCATTTTCCTTGCTTTTGCAGGGTTTTACGGGTCTCCATATCAAGACGATCCCAAAGAAGCCGCTCGGTAAAGTCCGTTGCAGGCGCAATCAGAATGGCACCTTTTGGCGCTTTAAGCCCCTGCCGTGCCAGCGCCTTGATTGCAAGCAGAGCAAGCCATGCACCCATGGATGAGCCAACAAGAATGGCTGGTTGATCATCAAAATGCTTCAGCATGGCGATGCTGTCGGCAAGCCAGTCTGAAAGCGTACATTCCTCGAAAAGTCGCTCGGAGTGTCCATGGCCACTATAATCAAACCGAACAACGGAATTTCCGCGTCTTTGCGCCCATTCCGCGACAATTGAAGCCTTTGTCGACTCCATATTTGAATAAAAGCCCCCGAAGAAAAATACTCGGGGACCCTTTCCCTTGAATGCTTTCACCGCAATTCGACTTTTCGCTCGCCCAGTTCCGTGCTCAATAAATTGCAAATCAGTCATGTTGCTCCTAAACATGCGCGCCTGGCAGCAAAAGAGTGCTACAAGCGTTGAGTCAGTGATAAGGGCACCCGAATCGANNAAACCGATCCGAGAANAGNCCGAATAGAGCCGGTTTGAGATGAAAAAAGCAATAGAATCTCCGTTTGCCAAACAACCCAGCCGATATCTCGCTGATCGGACGATCCTGCAAATTATTCCGTCTCTTGAAGCGGGGGGAGCCGAGCGGACCACCGTCGATATNGCTGAAGGTTTGGCAAANCNNGGGGCAAGAGCTCTNGTNGCCACCGAAGGNGGTCGNCTAATCCCCGAACTTCAAGCAAAGGGCGGAATCTGGCTCCCCTTTCCTGCAGCGACAAAAAATCCATTCGGTATTCTTGCGAATGTGATGCGGTTACGAAGAATCTGCCTGCGAGAAGGCGTCGATATCATCCATGCACGCTCGCGGGCACCGGCTTGGACGGCGCTAATGACCGCGAAACTGCTAAATATTCCGTTTGTGACCACCTATCATGGCAGCTATGCCGGGCGTTCGGGCGTCAAAGTCCTCTATAACTCCGTCATGGCGCGGGGCGACGTCGTGATCGCGAATTCGTTCTACACCGCATCTCTAATCCGCGAATTGCATCCCTTCGCTGCCTCGAAAATCGTCGTCATTCATCGCGGCACGGATCTGAAGCATTTTCTTCCGTCCTCGGTTGATATTGCGCGGATCGAGCAGTTGCGGGAGGAGTGGGGCGTTGATCGTCATCGCCGCATCATTCTGCTCGCTGCACGTCTGACGAATTGGAAAGGCCAAAAAGTTCTAATTCGCGCCGCAAAATTATTAGTTGATCGCGGCATGACAGATATTATGGTTATACTTGCAGGCGACCCCCAAGGACGCACACAATACGTCCGCGAGCTCGAATCGCTCATCAGAGAACTTGATCTCAAAAATCATATAAAAATAACAGGCCACTGCACCGACATGCCGGCAGCCTTTGCAATATCAGCGGCAGTAGCCGTGCCTTCGACAGAGCCCGAGGCTTTTGGTCGATCTGCCGTTGAGGCGCAAGCCATGGGAACCCCAGTAATTGTTAGCGATCTTGGAGCTGTTCCAGAGACGGTGTTGGCGACCCCCGAACACCCTGAAGCGCTCCGTACCGGGTGGCGCGTGCCCGCAAACGACCCAATCACACTAGCAGAAGCACTCGAAAAGTCAATAAATTTAGGCCCGAATGCGCGTGAAACATTGGCCGACAACGCCCGAAAACATGTTGAGGCCCACTTTTCGCTCGGGCGGATGGTTGGAGATACACTGGATGTTTACGCTGCAATTTGTGATAGAATATAAAATGAGCGAGAATGGTGCGTGATCTGTTGACATCGCGCCCGTTTATGTAATTTCATACGTGGGATAAACTGGCCGCGGAATTGACCAAGAACGGATTTCCGTTTGAAATCGTCCAACGCCGATTAGAGGAGAATAAAGCCATTCGCAGACCTATGAGAGCAGCGCCCATTCCGGTAAAGGAAGGGCCACGCGCCAACCGAGATATCCGTGGCGTTAGAGAAGTTCAGTTGATTGATGACACAGGCACAAATCAGGGCATCGTTTCGTTTTCGGATGCGATAGATTTGGCGGAGCAAGCGGGCCTTGATCTCGTTGAAATTGTGCCCAATGCGACACCTCCCGTCTGTAAAATATTGGATTACGGTCGCTTCCGCTTTCTTGAACAAAAGAAGGCCGCTGAAGCCCGAAAAAAGCAAAAAGTGGTTGAAATCAAGGAAATCAAGCTTCGACCAGGCATTGATGATCATGATTATGAAACCAAAATGAAAGCTGTACGCCGGTTTTTCGATGAGGGAGATAAGGTCAAGATCACACTTCGTTTCCGAGGCCGGGAAATGGCCCACCAAGAACTCGGGATGAAACTGCTTGATCGAGTCAAGTTAGAAATGGCCGATATTTCGAAGATCGAGTCAGAGCCTTTACTTGAAGGGCGGCAAATGACCATGGTAATGGCACCACGCTAAATCATGCGAAACTAAATATAATCGTGGTATTCGGTCGGCGCTCAAAATATCAAGCAAGACGACCGAATATTTTTGAAAGTAATACAATGCCTTTACAACCCGACCTCAGATCCGACCTTGCAGCAGCATTCAGGCTTGCCGCACACTATGAGTTCAATGAAGGCATCTGCAATCACTTTTCGGTAGCCCTTCCTGAGGGACCAGAGCGCTATCTCATCAATCCCTATGGAGTTCACTGGTCCGAGATGCGCCCGGAAAGCCTTTTGCTGATTGATGGCTCGGGATCAGTCATTGAAGGTGACGGAGAAGTTGAAGCCACCGCACGCAATATTCACATCGCCGGACANCGCGCCAATCCNAAGCATCTTTGCATTCTGCATACCCATATGCCGTTTGCCACAAGCATCACTATGATTGAAAATGGCNGNCTTGAAATGGCCCATCAGACTGCAGCCCGGTTTTTTGGGCGGACGGCATATGAGGAAGAGTTTGGCGGATTTGCTCTTGACGAGTCAGAGGGCGAACGCATTGCGGGACAGGGTAAAAATCGTGGTGATGCGGACATTGTTTTTCTTGCCAATCATGGCGTTATGGTTGGCGGTCCGTCCGTAGCAGTAGCCTTTGACGACCTCTATTTTCTAGAACGCGCCTGCCGTCAACAAGTCTACGCGATGTCTACAGGACGGCCGTTGAAAATCATTCCCGACAAAGAATGCCGACACACTGCTCGTCAATGGATGCAAGTACTCGAATTCCAAGCGACAGAGCATTTCAAAGCTCTGAAGCGCACGATTGGTGCGTAACCAACGTGCGGCGGTCTGAATAGACCGCCTCGGTCACACTCCGATTAGTTACATCGTTGCGCCAACAACCCACGGCACAAATTCGGCGTCTCCGTAACCGAGTTCTTCCGACTTTGATNGTTCTCCGGATGCTACTTCCAGTATCTTTGAGAAGATTTCCTTGCCTTTGTCTTCGATCGAAACACCATCAAGAACGTCACCGCANTTGATATCCATATCCTCGGTCATCCGACGATACATTTCCGAGTTTGTAGCAAGCTTGATCGACGGTGTCGGCTTGCACCCATAGGCAGAGCCGCGGCCGGTCGTGAAGCAAAGAATATTGGCGCCACCAGCAACCTGGCCGGTTGCCGAGACTGGATCGTAGCCGGGCGTATCCATAAAGACGAAGCCTTTTGTATCAACCTTTTCGGCATATTCGAAGACGCCCGTCATTGTCGTAGTGCCGCCCTTAGCGGCCGCGCCAAGCGACTTTTCTAGAATAGTCGTTAGCCCGCCAAGCTTATTGCCCGGAGATGGATTATTGTTCATCTCCATCTTGTTGCGCTTGGTATAATCTTCCCACCAATGAATACGTTGAACGAGTTTTTCACCAATCGCACGGGTCGCAGCTCGGCGGGTCAAGAGATGCTCGGCGCCAAAAATCTCGGGCGTTTCAGACAAAATTGCCGTTCCGCCATGCCGCACCAACTCGTCAACAGCAGCACCAAGCGCGGGATTGGCTGTGATACCCGAATAGCCGTCCGACCCGCCACATTGGAGAGCAAGCATAAGCTCGGAGGCCGGAACTGTCTCTCGCTTCGCCTTGGAAGCAATCGGCAACATCGATTTAATCGCTTCAACACCCGCCGCAATTGTTTTCCGCGTCCCGCCGACTTCCTGAATGGTCATCGAGTGGAAAGTTTCGCTTTCTGAAATATTGTAAGCCTCTTTCCAGCGACTGATTTGAAACCCTTCACATCCCAGGCCCACCATAACGACGCCTGCAACGTTTGGATTTGTAGCGTATCCCCATTGGGTACGTTTCAGAATTTCATAGCCCTCGCCTTTAACATCGAGCGCACATCCGCCGCCCTGCACGAGAGGAATTACGCCATCAATGTTCGGGTAGTCCTTTAAGATACCGGAGCGATTGATTTCCTCAGCCATAAATCGCGCTGCCGTCGCCGAACAATTTACGGAAGTCAGAATTGCGATGTAGTTTCGCGTGCCCACAGAACCATTTGCCCTACGAAAACCTTCAAAAGTAGCGCGCTCGTGAAGCGGCAGTATCTCTTCTTTTCTTGCATCTTCAGCAAAGCGATAGTCTCGCTCGAATTCGTGAACGACAACATTTTGCTCGTGGACCCATTCACCTGGGGCGATAGCTTTGCTCGCAAAACCAATGATCTGACCAAATTTTACGATCGGAGCCTTCTCTGCTATCGCAGATATGGCCATTTTATGGCCCCGCGGAATACGGACTGTCGCTGTCGCACCATAGGCTCCGGCACCAGCGTCAATGGGATCAACCGCAGTCACAACATTATCGGAGGCGTTAAGTCGAAGCGTTCTCGGAGCATTTCCGGTAGGGGCGTTCATGATTTTCTCCGCTCATTTTGGTCAGATATCTGCTCAATCCTGAGCGTGATTACTAATCGATAGCGCAATCGATGGCATTCGCCAATAAGAACCGAACGTTCATTTTACTAAAAAATGTTCCACGTAGTGTCATCATGATTTGATTTACCCGAAAAACATGGCAAGGGTTTTACCTAGCTTCAACATCGTTTGAGAAACAGCGACATGCCCAAAATTGATCTTCAAACCCGAACTACCCTTCCTGCAGATGTGATGCTTGGCGCTCTTGCAGGGCGGGTATGGCGTCCTGACGTTAACGGGCCGTCGGTCGTTGCGATCCGACCAGAGGGTGTTGTTGATATTTCTCGATTATTTCCGACAATGCGCGATCTTTGTGAGGATAGTGACCCTGCTAATGCTCTCCGCGCTGCTTCGGGCGAAAATCTTGGCAAATTGGAAACTATTCTCGCGAATACATCAGCGGATCAACAAAATCCGCACAAACCATGGTTCATTGCTCCCAATGATCTGCAAGTCATCAAAGCGGCAGGAGTTACCTTTGCCGTTTCAATGCTTGAGCGTGTCATTGAAGAAAAGGCGCGTGGCGATTTTGAGGCGGCGGCAAAACTGAGAAGCGAAATTACATCGCTAATTGGCGATGATTTGTCGAAATTGAAGCCAGGTTCGCCGGAAGCAATGAAATTGAAGGACGTTTTGATCAGCCAAAACGCCTGGAGCCAGTATCTGGAAGTCGGAATTGGCCCTGATGCAGAGATTTTTACGAAGGCACCGTCTATGGCGGCCGTTGGAACAGGGGCAGACGCCGGTATTCATCCCATGTCGACCTGGAATAATCCCGAACCTGAAATCGTACTTATTGTAGCATCTACCGGAAAAATTGTCGGCGGTACTTTAGGAAATGATGTAAATCTGCGCGATGTCGAAGGACGATCTGCGCTTTTACTTGGAAAAGCAAAAGATAATAATGCGTCAGCTTGCGTCGGGCCGTTTTTCCGCTTCTTTGACGCTACTTTTTCACTTGATGACTTACGTTCAGCTGTCGTTACTGTTCGTGTTGATGGCGAGGACGGGTTTTCTCTTGAAGGCTCCTCATCAATCACGAAGATCAGCCGCGACCTTGCGGATCTGGCTGGCCAAATGCTGAATAAGCATCATCAGTATCCTGACGGGGCTATCCTGTATACAGGAACAATGTACGCCCCCATCAAGGATCGTGATGCTCCCGGAAAAGGTTTCACGCACAAGGATGGTGATATTGTTACAGTATCAACACCGATGCTTGGCAGTCTTATTAACAGAATGAAAGCAACTGATGCTTGCCCGCCTTGGACGTTTGGTACTTCACATCTTATGCGAAATCTCGCGAAACGGGGTTTGATCTAGATTAATATTCGCGCGTTGTCTTTCATACCGTAACTCTAAAAACAATAGATCAGGAAAATATAAAATGACCGAACTATACAAAAACTACATTAATGGTGAATGGGTCGAGGGCAATTCGGTTACTGTCAATATCAATCCATCCGATACAAACGATATTATCGGTAATTATACGCGAGGAACGAAAGCTCAAACCGAAGAAGCCATTACTTCTGCTAAAAACGCCTTTGCCAGCTGGTCTAGAACAACTCCCCAAGAGCGTTATGAAATTTTAAAGAAAGCGTCAGACGAGATTTTAGCTCGCAAAGATGAACTCGGCCGGCTTCTTTCTCGTGAAGAAGGGAAAACGCTTCCTGAAGGTATTGGTGAAGCAACACGCGCGGGGCAAATCTTTGCATTTTTTGCTGGCGAAGCTCTGCGATTAAATGGTGAAATGGTTCCAAGTATTCGCCCGGGAGTTGGAATTGAAATAACTCGCGAGGCTGTCGGCGTTATTGGAATGATTACGCCTTGGAACTTTCCTATTG
>JGI25912J50252_10000829_pt1 | contig 10022 bp, 8 predicted proteins | sample LauGreSBDMM110DD_2_FD_50252 | JGI IMG/M metagenome (IMG submission 50252)
AAAACTTTGATGTGCAATAAACTGTGTAATTGCCTATTCTCTGCAGTTTTAGCAAAGCGTCCAGCTCTGGACGCTTTGCTACTCTGGACGCTTAGGTTGCTCTGGACGGGTAGGGGGTGTCCAGAGTCTGGATGCTTGAGTTGGTCACTTCGGAGGGACCTGAGGTATCAGTTCACCAAAATTGAAACAATTTTGAAGTGATCTCATACATATTGATCGGTCACTGCATTGATGATTCATTGGGCAGGAGTCCCAATTGTTTAGGAAAATAAATACGCCATAGGGTTAGCACTGTAGTTTCTTGAGAAATAGGGCTTCATACTAAAATTAATAAATGAAAAGTTTGNTTGTTCTGCAAAGTCATGTTTTCTTNNATGAAACAGGAGTTAATCCCAATGACCATCACACGTCGTAATTCGATCCTCTACACGGTGNCAATGCTCGCAATGCCTGCGATGGCCCAGGAGCAACGCTCCATGCAACTCACTTTCGTTGTGCCCTTTCCGCCAGGCGGCTCGACAGACCAGATGTCGAGGATGATCGCCGAAAGAATGTCANGAAGTCTTGGGCAGGCTATCNTCATTGATAACAAGGCGGGCGCGGTCGGCCTGATCGGCACCGAATTTATCGCCCGGGCGGCGCCCGACGGCCTCATCTTGGGCGCCGTTGGTGGATCCACTGGCGTGCTAGCGCACCTGATGGGACCTGTTCCGCGCTACAAGTTCGATGACCTAACCTATGTGGGGCAGCTTGGGTACGTGGAATTCGTGCTGGTCGCGCGCAAGAACCTTGCGGCCAACAACGTGAAGGAATTGATCGATCTGGCTAAGGCGTCTCCGGGCAAGCTCAGCTACGGCTACAGCGGTACCGCGGGACAGTTGGGTATGGAGTTGTTCAAGAACATGACTCGCACGGACATTGTTCAAGTTCCCTATAAAGGTGATGCGCCAGCACTCGTTGACCTGGTCGGGGGGCATGTGGACCTCGGCATGGTTACGGTGGCTGGGTCTATTGGGCAGATCAAGGCGGGCACAGTGAAAGTCATTGGTGTGGCTTCCAGGATAAGGTCGCGGGCAATACCTGATGCGCCGACGATTGCCGAGAGCGGTTTGAACGGCTACGAGGCGGGCGTTCCGACGATGCTGGCGATGCCAAAGGCAACCCCCCGGCCGATCGTCGATCGGATGAATGTGGCACTCACTGAAGCGCTTTCGGACTCCGTCCTGGTTGAACGTTTTGCATCTATGGGATTGGGCGTGAATCGTTATACGCCCGCCGAAGCCGATGGTGTGATGAAAGCTGAATACAACAAGTCGGCGCGCCTTTTGAAGGAAGCCAACATCCCCACGGAACGGTGACTGTGATTTTCGATTTCTTCAAGCTAGAGCATTCCAACGAAATAGCAGTGGCGACGTTCGCGCTCGGCCATCAATGCGCTCTCTAAAGACGTCTACCGTTAACGGAGAGACCTCTTATGCAATCAAAAAAAGCGCGAAAACTTGTGCAAGCCCCGTGCGCTGCCCAGCGCGCTTAGCGTGGACGAATTTCTAGAGCAGTCTGATTCAAGGATCACCATCATGTTCATTTTTGAAAAAGCTGGCACATTACGCCTCACGCAACAGATCTTTAACGTCGCATGCATCTTCGCAGCGTCTTTATTACCGGTCGATGCGGCGATGGCGCAAACCTATCCGACCAAATCCATCACGTTTATAGTGCCCTTTCCTGCCGGGGGCCCTGTCGATATTCTGGCCCGATTGATCGGAAAGTCTCTTGGCGATAAATTGGGGTTGCCGATCATAGTCGAGAACAAGCCTGGGGCCTCGGCCACTATCGGCGCAGCTTATGTGGCAAAGGCTNCCGCCGACGGCTACACGCTNCTGGTGACGGCAACGACTCACACCGTTACCGCTTCGACCTTTGCAAACCTTCCATACGATGCGATTAACGACTTTGCGCCAGTTGCATTAGTGGGGGAAATGCCGATGCTAGTAGTGACCCACCCAGCTGTACCTGCGAACACGCTAGCTGAGTTCACCAAACACGTNAAAGCCAATCCTGGCAAATTGAATTACGCAACTGGAAGTCCGGGNGGAACGGCACATCTGATGACTGCGATGTATCTTCAGCGGGCCGGAGTGACCATGACGGATATCCCTTANAAAGGTTCTGCGCCCGCGGTGTTTGATCTCATTGCGGGCCGTGTCGATCTGTACTTCGATGTNCCAGGAATCGTTCTNGCCTACGTCCGCGAAGGGAGGCTGAAGGCACTCGCCGTCACCACCAGTACCCGGCTACCTGCGATCGCAGATGTTCCAACGGTTGCCGAATCCGGATATCCTGGTTTTAATGCCAGCATCTGGATGGGAATTCTGGCGCCGGCGAAAACACCGGAGCCTATCCTTGATAAGCTGAATATTGAGCTCAATAAAGTGCTCAAAGTGCCGGAGCTCGCACAGCGCCTCGAAAAAGAGGGATATCTAATCACTCCTGCGAGCCGCCGCGAGTGGGGAGAGTTCCTACGTAAGGATTTAGCGCAATGGGCGCCGATCGTAAAGTCACTAGGTATCAAGCCCCAATAACATGCGCCCTGGACCCAACCATTAAAACTCAATCTATTCCATGATTAGTGACGTACATCAGCCGCCATCGCGTGAGGGCCAGAACCGCCAGCATTCGCGAGCTTTTCCCTTGGGCGATCCAAGTCGCGAGTACGTTTTGCCTGTTATTTTGACCCCGGCTGAACTTCTTCACTAATCATCATCTATCATGCCAACCAGCCTGCCCCAACCTTCGAGCGATGAACCCTTCTCCGCGCCATCGATAGAGGAAATCCGGTGGGACCTCGCACCGCTTCTCAATCCCCGCTCGATTGCGATTGTGGGTGCGTCCGAAACGTCCTTTTTTAGTTCACAGCTGATGCAGAATCTGCGTCACTTCGCTTTCGAGGGCGATATCTATCCGGTAAATCCNAAGTATGAGGAAGTGGCAGGTATCAAGTGTTACCCGTCGCTGGAGACTTTGCCGGCCGCGCCGGACAACGTCGCCATCATCGTCCGCCGCGAACTGGTGAAGAAAACGGTGGAGGATGCGATAGCCGCCGGCGCTCGCTCGGCCACGATCATCGCGGCCGGGTTCGCAGAGACTGACCAACCTGAGTGGAAACAGGTTGAGGCCGAGATCCGGGACCTGTCGGTCAAGCACAATTTCCCGATCATGGGCCCCAACTGCCTTGGTAATATCAGCACGCATGCCAATGTCGGTGCCCTCACGGCCCCNATTCGTGGCGGNCTTCACAAGGGCAACATTGCCATCGTCATGCAGAGTGGCGGCCTGCTNCAGGGCTTGGTGATGCCGTTTTATCAGCGCGGCATTGGGCTGAGCTATGCGGTATCAAGCGGTAACAACATGTCGCTGGACCTGTCTGACTTCATCGACCACTTTCTAGATGATCCCAACACCGACGTCGTCTGCGCATATGTCGAAGGCTTTAGACAGCCNAAGAAGTTCAAGCGAATTGCAAAGAAGGCGCTAGATCTCGGAAAACCGATTCTNGTGCTCAAGGTCGGCAAGAGTGAGAAAGCGGCACAGGCAGCCTTGGCCCATACGGGTAGCCTTGCAGGCGCTAACAGCGTCATCGACGCGATCTTCGATAAATACGGGGTCGTGCGCGTCGCCGACTTTGATGACCTGATCGAGACGTCTGCGGTCTTTGCCCGTAGGGGCAATGGTGTCGAGATTCCGGCCGGAAGCGGCATCGGCGTTATGACCGGTTCGGGCGGATCGGTCAGCCTGTGCAGCGATCTTGCCGAAGAATTCGGTGTAAGGTTGGCGGAACTCTCGCCCGAGACGACGAAGAAGCTGGTCGAGGCTCTACCGCCCTCCGCGATCGTCCTCAACCCTGTCGATGCTACGGCGCAGATCCTCAACGATTTCGAACTCTACCGTACGGCAATGGCCACATTGAGCGACGATCCNAAAATCGGCGTCATTCTTTACATAATGGCCCTCGGCCTTGCGAGCAACGACGTNCCGCGCCACCAGAAGCTTCTGGACATCGTTATCGACGTGGCTAAGACCATTGACAAGCCGCTTGTCATAACCAGTCTAATGTCCCATTCGCTTGACGAATGGCAGCGCGACTTCCTTTCCCGGCACAAGGAGTTTGCGTATACACAAGGCCTAGGCAAGACGCTTAAGGCGATTCAGTCGCTGATTGATTACGACGAGGCCTGTCTCCGGAACCGAAATGCGCCGGTAGAAGCGATTGGGAGGGACGAAGCAAGGCGAGAAAAGTCGCTAGCCTACCTGCGCAGTATCGATCGAAGCGTGCTAACTGAGCACGAGACCAAGCAACTTCTCGAAATTTATGGCATACCGACTAGCCGAGAGAAGCGGGCGGTAACGGAGGATGATGCGGTCGCTGCCGCCGGAGCCATCGGCTACCCGGTCGTTATGAAGATCGATTCGCCCGACATCATGCACAAGACGGATGCTGGCGGTGTCAAGGTCGGTGTCAGGAATGCAGAAGAAGCGCGCCAGGCATTCCGCGACATCCTCGCCGGTGCAAAGCATTACAACCGGGATGCAAACGTGCTTGGCGTTCTTGTGCAGGAATTCATCTCTGGCGGCGTCGAAACGATCGTTGGCGTTACTACCGATCCGCTGTTCGGGCCTTGTGTAATGTTCGGCATGGGTGGCATTTTCGTCGAGGTCTTTGAGGACAATGTTTTCAAGGCTCCTCCGATCACTGAGCGCGATGCACGGTCTATGGTGGAGGGCATAAAGGGTTACAAGTTACTTAAGGGAATGCGCGGAATGCCGCCGCTCGACACCCAGGCCCTCGTAAGAACTCTGCAAGATATCGGGGCGATGGTGTCTGACCTCTCTGATGTCATCCAGGAGATGGACATAAATCCGCTGATCGTACTTCCAGATGGCAGGGGCGTGAAGGCGGCAGACGGCCTGCTTGTCGTGAGTAGCCTAGATGTCTAGTTCACAGTCTCTGATCTGTACTCGTCTTACCGAACTGCTCGGAATTGACTATCCGATCGTGCAAGGCGGTATGGTCTGGGCAGCCGGATCACGCCTGGTCGCGGCCGTCTCGAAGAGCGGTGGCCTCGGACTGCTGGGTTCCGGCTCCATGTATCCCGACGTGCTGCGCGAGGAGATCCACCGGGTCAAGGCGGCGACCGACAAACCCTTCGGAGTCAACGTCTCGCTGCGTCGCGACGATTCACAGGCCCTACTTCAGATTGTGCTCGAAGAGGGTGTTCCGGTCATAAGTTGCTCGCTTGGTAATCCCAACATCTATGTTGACATGATGAAGGAGCGCGGCGTCAAGACCATGCACGTGGTCACTAATACGAAACATGCTGCCAAAGCCGAACAGGCGGGTGTGGACGCGCTGATTGCCGTGGGCATCGAGGCAGGCGGTCATCCCGGACCCGACGAGCTGGCCCTGATGACGCTGATCCCGCAGCTTCGCGATGCGACCAGTCTGCCACTGGTCGCAGCTGGAGGCATCGTAGATGGCCGCGGCCTTGCGGCTATTCTCGCGCTAGGCGGTGATGGCGTTCAGATAGGTACCCGTTTCATCGCCACTGATGAGTCGGCAGTCCACGCAAATTACAAGAAAATGCTCGTTGAGGCTGGAGCGACTGACTCCGTACTGATCGGACGCAATGTCGAATTGGTACGCGTCCTAAAGAACCAGTTCACGACCAAGTTCATCGCTGCACAGAACGCCGGAGCTTCAGCGGACGAAATCCTTATGCTGTTACGCGAGGGGCGGCCCAAAATTACGCTTAAGGACGGCGACATGCAAAACGGTCAAGTGCAGGCCGGCCAGGGGGTTGGAATGATCCGAGATATCGTGCCAACCGCTGAACTCATGCGGCGCATTGTCGGACAGTATTGGCATGCAAAATCGACGATGCCGGGATAACCCCGGCGCGGTTAAATATAGAGGGAGCAATCGAAAGCGATGGAAGAACAAAAGACAGTCCTGCTTGATTTGAATGGCGACGGCGTGGCGACTGTGACGCTAAATCGCCCTGAGGCCATGAACGCGATCAATCACGCGCTCAAGGTTGAACTGGTCAACGTCATGAAAGAGGTTGCCACCAACCCGCAGGTGAGGTCCGTCATCTTGACGGGCAATGGGCGGGCGTTTTGCGCTGGCGGAGACGTAAAGGAAATGAGCGGCAACCGGGTAGCTTTTGACGCACGAGACCGGATGCGCAAGTACCTGCATGAAGCGTTGTTAACGATATACAAGATGGAAAAGCCTGTCATCGCCGCCGTGAACGGTTTCGCGGTCGGGGCTGGCTGTAACCTCGCGCTGGCCGCCGATATCATCTTGGCTTCGGAGGACGCAAAGTTCTCCCAGATCTTTGTCAAGGTCGGACTGGTTCCCGATTCCGGGGGGTTCTTTTTTTTGCCGCGTCTCGTGGGGATGGCAAAAGCCAAGGAGCTGGTCTTTCGCGGCAACACGATTGATGCGCGCGAAGCCGAGCGCATCGGCATGATTAATGCCGTATGTGCCGCCGATGAGCTGCTTAATCAGGCGATGGCCATGGCTACTGAATTTGCGCAAGGCCCGACAAGGGCGATTGGCATCGCCAAGACGATGCTTAATCAAAGCGCAGAAATGACGTTTGCCGCTGCGCTCGATTACGAGGCCGCGGTTCAGGCGATCGTTGCCAGCACGGATGACCATCGCGAGGGTGTCAAGGCATTCGCTGAAAAGCGCAAGCCGAAATTCGGCCAGTGACAACAACCATTGCTAAATAAAGGAGAGAGCCATGCTGGATGCGGTACTCGTAGAGCGGCGAGGCAAGATTGCCTACATCATATTCAACCGCCCGGAGAAGATGAACGCGCTCAATCGCGATATCTTCGAAGGCTTCGATGCCGCCCTCGATGAGCTGGCCGACGATCCCGAGATTGGAGTGGTTATCATCAAGGGCAACGGACGCTCTTTTTGCGCTGGCTTCGATGTGAGCTCAGATAATCCCGAGCGCACCAAGTTGAACTCTATCACCGCCGATCGCGATCGGCTTGAGGTCAATGTCGAGCGCTGGCTGAGAGTCTGGGACTTCCCAAAGCCGGTTATCGCGCAGGTGCATGGTTATGCGCTGGCCGGCGGCACCCAACTTCTGACCTGCTGCGATATCGTCGTGACTGCCGAAGATGCGACCTTCGGCTTTCCTTCCCTGCCTCTTGGCGGTGGCTACGTAGGTCCGATGTGGACCCACGTGGTCGGAGCGCAGCGTTCCAAGCTAATGGATTTCACCGCCGGCAGCCAAATTGACGGAAAGCGCGCGGTGGAATGGGGCATCGCGACGCTCGCCTTTCCCGCTGATCGCCTTGAAGAAGAAACGCTTGAGATTGCGCGCAAGATCGCAAAGACGCCACCGGATATTCTGCGCCTGAAGAAAAAGGCCATCAATCGGGTAATCGAATCTGGCGACTTCCGCACATCGATCACCAATGGTGCGCTGTGGGACTCTATCATCCATCAAACCGATGGCGTGAAGCAAACAGCCCAACGTATCAAGGAAATGGGCGTTCGCGGCGCCGTTGACTGGTTTAACGGCCAGGACGTCTGATCCCCAATAAAGACCGGAGAAAGTTAAAAATGACTACGAAAGTGCCCGACTACGACGACCTGCCTTTTCACGAGGAACTTCAGATGCGCTCTTCATGGGGCGTATTCGGCGAGGACGACCAGGTCGGTACGCTGAATTTTATTACCGAAGAGTGCGTAAAGGCGGCATCCTCAGAGATTCGCACGGGAAAGGTGTTCAACCTATCGCTGCCACTTAATCTTCCAGATCCTGCGATATTCCGCCAGAACTACAAGCACGTAATTTATCGTACGAGCCGCAATTCGCAGGACGATTACATCGACAATTTTTACATGCAGAATTCCAGCCAGTGGGATAGCTTGCGGCATATTCAGGCGCGCGAATTTGGATTTTATAACGGCGTTAGCGAGCAGGACGCAGGCCCTGAAGGCGACAAGCTGGGCATCGACCGATATGTCGAGAAGGGTATTGTCGGCCGCGGCGTGCTCATTGATGTTCAAGGCTACTTTGCTAGAAAGGGCGAACATTACGACGCCCGCAAAGAAACATTCCTCGGACCGGACCTCCTCGACGATATTCTTGCCGACCAGGGCACCGAGACGCGGCCGGGTGACATTCTAATGTTGCGCACGGGCTATGTAAGAGCGTATCTCGACGCATCGCCTGAGGAGCGGGTCCAGTTCAAGGAGCACCGCGACTGCGCCGGCCTTACCGCGAGCGAGCCTACCGCGCGTTATCTCTGGAATAAGCGGTTTTCGGCAGTCTGTTCTGACAATCCAGCTGTAGAGGTTATTCCCGGTCGGAGCGAAGACGGCTTCCTGCACCGGAGACTCATTCCAATGCTTGGCTTCGCTCTGGGCGAACTGTTCGATTACGAGGCGCTTGCGGAAGCCTGTGCCGCGACCGGCCGGTACACCTGTTTTTTTACAGGCGTTCCGCTCTACGTCCCCGGTGGCGTCGGCTCGCCCGCCAACGCAATTGCCATTAAGTAACAGCAGGAAGGAGCTATCCAATGGACCTCAAGGAAACGGAAGAGCAGCGTGTGTACCGAACCAAGGCGCGTGCCTGGGTCGACGAGAATGCGCCGCGCAACTGGCACCTGGTTGCTGAGAACTACGACAAGCTGGCTAAAGTCCTGACCGATTGGGAGCGACGAATGGCAAAGGCCGGCTATGTCGGTATTTCCGTTCCCAGGGAGTACGGCGGTCAGGGACTTACCTTCATGGAAGAGATCATCTTTAACGAAGAATTGGGCCGGGCCGGCGCGCCTCGCGGCATCAATAACATCGGTCGCAACCTTCTTGTTCCGACCCTGCTTGCTGTCGGTAGCGATGAGCAGAAGAAGCGCTACATACCTAAGGTGATGAGCGGTGAGCAGATCTGGTGCCAGGGCTATTCTGAGCCGAATGCCGGCTCGGACTTGGCGTCGCTTGCGACCAAGGCTGTGCGCGACGGTGATGAATGGGTGATCAATGGCCAGAAGGTCTGGACAAGCTTTGCGACCGAAGCGCAGATGTGTTTCATTCTCGCTCGTACCGATTTTGATGCCCCGAAGCACAAGGGGATCACCTATTTCCTTGTGCCAATGGATACGCTGGGCATCACTGTACGCCCTATAAAGCAGCTCAACACCAAAAGAGATTTCTGCGAGGTCTTTTTCGAGAACGTGAGGATCCCCGCCGAGAGTCATGTCGGCAAGGTCAACGAGGGCTGGAAGGTAGCTAACACGACACTGACTTTCGAGCGAGGTAGCGGCACGCTGGGACGCGCCGCCGTCTACATGCGCGCCTTTCATGACCTCTTGGACCTCACTAGCGATCTTGAAGTGCCGGCCACGGGCGGCAAGGTGATCGACAACGAACACTACCGCCAGCGTCTGGCGAAGTCATATATCGAGTTCGCGATCTTGCGCTACCATGGGCTGAACATCGCGAGCCAGGTCTTCAATAAGCAAGAAATTGGCCCTGAAGTTTCGATGCAGAAGCTCTATTACAGCGAGGCACACAAGCGCTTCGGCGAGCTTGCCATGGACGTCGAGGCACACCGTGCAAACTACTGGTTCGATTCCGGCATCGCCGACGGCCAGTTCCAGCTTTTATATCTGGAATCGCGCGGTGACACGATCCACAGCGGAACGTCACAAGTGCAGAAGAACATCATCGCCGAGCGCGTTCTCGGCATGCCTCGTTAGTCTTTCTGTGTCACTAGAAAAAAGGTATCGATGCGCTCTGTATTCGATGTTGGAGAAGACTCTGGGATCTCTCGGTTCCCGCGCAAAGTACTTGCGCTCATGCCTAGGTTCTGTGACCGCGCGGGGTCCCTGCGCGTCTCGCCAAAGTGATGTCCACATTGAGGAGACTCGGGGCCGCCGCAGCTGGCTAAGCTTTCAATCTATTACTCTTTCATTCACAACACTTCGCCGGTTTTGAC
>JGI25912J50252_10000836_pt1 | contig 9987 bp, 10 predicted proteins | sample LauGreSBDMM110DD_2_FD_50252 | JGI IMG/M metagenome (IMG submission 50252)
AATTTCTGTTTTAAATGATATTTGAATGCCATTCTTTTCACCATAAGTTTTAATAAGTTTATTAACTTCATTTTTTTTTTCGAATTCTGGATATAAGACTAGAAATGTATTTATTTCGCCAGCAGTTATTCTAACTAAAGCTTTATGTGTTTTAAACCAGACGCTGTCAAAAAAAACAGAACCAATTACTATTTGCATAAGAAGTATTGGGGCTATTAAGATTATTAAAGATCTAACAAATAAAGTTCTTGGGAATATTTTTTCTAACATTTCAATCTAGCCATAATACATATCCATTACCACGGACTGTTTGTAAGTATTTTGGATTTTTTGGGTCTGGTTCAATTTTTTTTCTTAGTCTTGTAACTAAAACATCTATACTTCTTTCTAGTACCAAGTTTGTAATTTTAGATATTTCTTCCCTTGAAAATATTTTTCCAGCAGAGTTAATCATGTTTTCTAAGAGTACTTTTTCACTAGCATTAATTTTTAATATTTTCTTATCTTTATGGATTTCCATTTTTTTAATATTGATATTAGCTTTTCCTATCTTAACTGTAGTTATTATATTTTTATTCTTTTTTATTCTTTTTATTACATTTTTAATTCTTAACAAAAGCTCTTTTGGTTCAAAAGGTTTTGGTAAATAATCTTCTGCTCCCAATTCTAATCCTCTTACTCTATCTTCGGCTTCACCTTTTGCTGTAAGAAGAATTATAGGTAAGTCAATTTTTTCTCTAATTTCCTTTGTAAGTTGTAAGCCATCTTTGCCAGGCATCATTATGTCAATAATTGCTAGATCAAATTTAACAATTTTTAATTTTTCTTCTGCATCTGACGCATTGATCGCTGTTGATACAAAAAAATTATTATTTTTTAAATATTGTTTCAATAGATCTCTTATCTTGTCATCATCATCAACAATCAAAATATGTATTTTTGAATTATCCATGAATTATTTTTTTCATTATTGATTTAAAATTTGAAACTTCATCTGAGCTTGAATTCTTAAGTGCATTAATTATTCTTTTTTTTTGTTTGTTAAATATTTCATCGCACAGTTTTATGCCTTTTTCAGTTAGAACTAACTCTCGTTGTCTGCCGTCTCTTGTTCCTTTTTTTTGGGATATAATATTTTTTTTTATTAGATCTTGCAGAACTCTACTTAAACTTTGTTTAGTGATTTTTAATTTTCTTAATATATCGGCAATACTAATGTTAGGATTTCCTTCTATAATACAAAGCAGCCTATGATGGGCTCTACCAAAAGAATTTTTTTTTAGTACTTCATGGGGATCTGAATATGAATCTATATACGCCTGAAAAATAAGTTCTATAATTTCTTTTAAACTTTTTTCTCTTAAATATAAAAGGTCTTTCATTTTAAAATTATATTGTATGTCAGTTTTATTGACATATCTACTTTACTTATTTACCAATATAATTTTAATTATTTAATACTTTAAACTTTAATGGATCCAATCCCTTTTGATAAAAGATCAGGAAAAATTTGGTACAACGGGAAATTAGTTGATTGGAAAGAAGCTAATTTACATATTCTTAGCCACGGACTTCATTATGCTAGCTGCGTCTTCGAGGGTGAGCGTGTTTATAATGGAGAAATTTTTAAATTAAGAGAACATACAAATAGATTGATTCATTCAGCAGAGAGAATGGGCATGAAGATTCCTTATTCTGCAGAAGAAATAGATAATGCATGTAAAGAAATAATTTCCGTACAAAATGTTAAGAGCGGTTATGTAAGACCAGTTGTGTGGAGAGGTAGCGAAATGATGGCTATATCTGCACAAAAAAGCCAAATTCATTTGGCTATAGCAACATGGGAGTGGGGCTCTTATTTTGATCCACAAATTAAAATTAAAGGAATTAGACTTGGTATTTCAAAATGGAAAAAACCAGCACCAGATTCTATTCCTTGGGACACAAAAGCTTCTGGTTTGTATATGATTTCAACTTTNTCCAAACATGAAGCTGAGNAAAATGGTTATCATGATGCTTTAATGATGGATTATCAAGGCAATGTAGCAGAAGCCACAGGCGCAAATATTTTTTTTATAAATACTAAGAATAATGAAATTCATACTCCAATAGCAGATTCTTTTTTAGATGGAATCACTAGAAGATCAATTATAGACATTGCAAGACAACTTAAGATTAAAGTTTTAGAAAGAAAAATAAAACTTGATGAACTCGATAAATTTGATGGCTGTTTTTTAACCGGTACTGCAGCTGAGGTGACGCCTGTATCTCAAATTGGAGATGTTAAATTTACCGTGGGTGATATGATTAAAAAGTTAGATGATGATTATTCAAAATTAGTAAATAAAAGTTAATTAATCTATTAGATCTATTCCTTTTCTTAAGTAAGCGTATCCTGTCCAAAGTGTTAGCATTGCAGACATCCACAGCAAATATATTCCTAATTGGATTCCATAATTAAATAAAAATTTATCACCAGTATTACCAGCTAATAAAATAGAAATGGCAATCATTTGTATTACAGTTTTTCCTTTTGATAAATTTGTCACAGGGATATAAACTTGTGCTTTAGCTAAAAACTCTCTTAATCCTGAAATTAAAATTTCTCTGGTTATTATTATAATTGCCGCTACTACATGCGGACCTTTAATGGTTTGACTCATTATTAAAAGCGCAAGCGCTGTTGAAACTAAAACTTTATCTGCAATTGGGTCTAGTAATTCACCAAATTTTGATTGCAGCTTATATAGTCTTGCAAAAAATCCATCGAGATAATCTGTGAAGGCAGCTATTACAAATATTATACAGGCCAACCAATCACTTAATTCTCCAGGAAAATAGAAAACAACTATCAATATCGGGGCAACAAGAATTCTTCCGATAGTTAAAATGTTGGGAATTTTCATTTTTTAGATATTAAACTATTTTTATTAAAAAAATTATAGATTTTATTTGCAACTAAATCACTTATTCCATCTATTTTTTTTATATCCTCTATACTTGCATTCTCTATTAATTTTACAGAACCAAAATGATTTAAAAGTAATTTTTTTCTTTTTTTTCCTATTCCGTCAATTGTATCAAGCGCAGATTGGGTAAAATTATTTTTCCTATTAATTCTATGTGAAAAGATAGCAAATCTATGAGCTTCATCACGCAATCTTTGTAAGAAAAATAGTAATACATTATTATTAATTTTGATTTTTTTATTATTGTAATAAAAAGTTTCATCACCTTGATTTCTTCTCTCGCCTTTTGCAATTGCTATCATGTTAAGACTAAAATGCCCCAGTTCATCCAGTATTTTTCTAGCTACATTGTAATGACCTTTGCCACCATCTATTACAATTAAGTCAGCGGTTTCATCTTCATTATTTGTTCTGATTTTTGCAAATCTTCTAGAAAGAACTTCTTTTAACATTCCATAGTCATCTCCAGGTTTAATATTTGTTTTCGATATATTAAATTTTCTATATTTTTTTTTAATAAATCCATTTTTTCCGAACACAACAAAAGCCCCAACAGCATTAAGTCCTTGAACATGACTATTATCATAAACTTCAATTAGGCTTGGGTTAAAACCTAAATTAAATTCTTTATTTATTAATGATAAAAAATGATCATTATTTTCATTCTCTAATAATTTTTTATCCAGGGCTAATTGTGCATTCTTAATAGCCAATCTTATGGAAAGTTCTTCATTATTATTTTTTGCAGTTTTTATATTAATTTTTTTATTATATTTTTTTTCTAACGCCGTTTTGATTAGATCTAAATCTTTAATCTGTTTACTTAAAATAATTTCCTCTGGCGGGATTTTATTTTCATAAAACTGAATCAGAAAAGAATAAATAATATCGTCTATATTATCTTCTTTGTCATGTTTTGGAAAAAAAGCTTGATTACCCCAATTTTGTTTTGATCTGTAAAAAAATACTTCAATGCAAGTAATATTATTCTTTTGAAATGCAACAATCAAATCAGCATTATTAAAATTATTTCTATTAATTTGTTGTGATGACTGAATTTGAGTTAATGCTTTTATTCTATCTCTTACTATTGCTGCTTTTTCATAGTTAAATTTTTTACTTTCAATTTCCATTTCTTTAGAAAGTTTTTTTTGTATAAGGGCAGATTTCCCATTTAGAAAATCAACGCTATCAATAACAAGTTTATTATAATCTTTTTCGTTGATTTCATTTGTACATGGAGCTGAGCATCTTTTTATTTGATGCAAAATGCATGGTCTCTTTCTGCTGTTAAAAGTTGTATCGTCACATACTCTTAATAAGAATACTTTTTGCAATGTTTTAATCGTCCAGCTTGCCGAACTAGGAGATGCGAAAGGACCAAAAAAAATATCATTCTTATTTTGCTTACCTCTAAACTTAGTGAGTTGTGGAAATTTATTCGACTTTGTTAGCTGAATATAAGGGAATGATTTGTCATCTTTTAATAATATATTATATCGAGGTTGATTTTTTTTTATTAGATTAGCCTCAAGCAATAATGCTTCTGCTTCATTTTGCGTTGAAATAAATTCTAGATTCTTTGTGCTAGAAACCATTCTTTCAGTTCTGGTTGGCAAATAAGAAGATGAAATGTAGCTATTTATTCTATTAGGCAAGTTCTTTGCTTTTCCCACATAAATAATGGTGTTTTTATCATCTAGCATTTTATAAACGCCAGGACCATTAGGTAAAAATTGAATTATATTTTTTATGATCTTTTTTCCTTGTTCAAAGTTTTTCATAACCATTTTTTTTAAAGAATTCTATCCCAACAGACTCAGTATTTTTAATTATATTTAGCTTTTCAATCTTTATTTTAATATTTAGAACATTTTTATTTTTAAAAATTTCATAAATGAAATCATTTGCGAAAGATTCTAAAAAATTATATTTTTTCTTTAAAAAAAAATTTATTTTATTAATAATTTCTTCATAATTAAGTACTGAATTAATATTTCCATCAATTACTTTTTTTTGTTTGCTTAAGATTTCAACATTAAATCTTAATTTTTGAGGTTTAGTCTTTTCAAAAGAATGGTACCCAATAATTGCTTTACAGACATAATTTTTAATAAAAATTATTTCTTTAGAGTTTAATTTTTTTTTATCTTCGAAAAGTTTTATAATATTGCTCTTATTCATTGATCCCAATCATATCTGGCGTTTTCCAATTAAGACTCTGTCCGCTATCGACAGCAATGATTTGTCCAGTAATTGTCTCGCTATTTGCCAAAAGATAAGCGGTCTTGCATATATCTTCAATTTTGACGGTCTTACCAAGNAAAGTATTTTTTGATTGTTTATTAAAATGTTTTTCAGTTTGTCTTTTGTTTTTAAGTACTGGACCAGGNGCAATTGCGTTAACTCGAATTGTNGGTGCTAATTTCATGGCNGCAGTTTTTGTTATTGTCTGCAACCCTGTTTTACTAATAGTGTATGAAAANAAATATGGAGTTAGTTTNAATATTCTTTGATCAAGAATATTTATAATAGATTTATTTTTAGATAAATTTTTAATTNTAGAAAATTCTTTAATAAAGGCAGCCGGTGCCAAAAGATTAATTTTTATATGCTCGTTCCAACTTTTTTCGCTNAAATTTAAAATATTATCATTATTAAAAATAGAAGCGTTATTAATTATACAATTAATANTTCCTAAATTTTTATTTGCAGTAGCGACTANTTTTTTTATTATTTTTNTATTTAAAAGATTGCCTTGAATACAAATGCATTTTACTCCGTATTTTTCTATTTCCTTTTTAAGAACTTTAGNTTGCTTTTTTGACTTATTAAAATGAATTGCAATATTCCACCCCNTTTTTGCAAAATATAAACATAGTTCCCTGCCAATTCTTTGAGAGGATCCTGTAATTAAAATACCTTTATTCATTTTANCTTTTCTTTTTTGCAATCATTCCGGCTTTGCCCTGCGTTGATCTTCCTATTAATTCTTTTTTTACATCATCGTTATAAACTTTAATTTTGGTACTCATGTTAATTTCTAATTCTCTTTCCTGAAGCTTTCTTATTTCATCTCTTATTTTTGCTGCTTGTTCGAATTCCAAGTTTTCGGCAGCTTTTTTCATTTCTTTTTCTAGCATTTTTAAATGTTTTTTAAGATTATCACCAATAGGGACATCATTATTAAAAGTAACATAATCTTTCTCAAAAACTCCCTCTAAAATGTCGTTAATTTTTGATTTAATAGACTGAGCTGTTATTTTATTTTTTTTATTGTATTCAATTTGTTTAGTTCTTCTTCTATTAGTTTCATTGATAGCTTTTTTAATACTTTCTGTTTCTTTATCTGCATATAAAATAACTTTACCGTCAATATTTCTAGCCGCTCTGCCNATAGTTTGTATTAAGGATCTTTCGGATCTTAAGAAACCTTCTTTATCAGCATCTAAAATTGCAACAAGAGCGCACTCGGGNATNTCNAATCCTTCCCTTAAAAGATTAATACCAATCAAAACATCAAAGACACCAAGCCTTAAGTCTCTTATAATTTCTATTCTTTCAAGCGTATCAATATCAGAATGCATATAACGAACTTTAATTCCATTTTCGTCGAGATATTCTGTCAAATCTTCAGCCATTTTTTTTGTAAGCGTGGTAACCAATATTCTTTGGTTGTTTTTAGAAACGGTAATGCATTCATTCAACAAATCATCCACCTGATTTTTAGCGGGTCTGATAAAAATTGGAGGATCTATAAGTCCAGTTGGTCTTATAATTTGTTCTGCAAAAACTCCTTTGCTTTGTTTTAACTCCCATTCACTTGGTGTTGCAGAAACAAAAACTGTTTGAGGTCTCATCATATCCCATTCTTCAAATTTTAATGGTCTATTGTCCATACAAGAAGGAAGTCTAAAACCGTAATCGGATAAAGTTTTTTTTCTAGTATAATCTCCTTTGTACATTCCGTTTAGCTGAGGAATGGTAACGTGGCTTTCATCGACAAATACTAAACAATTGTCGGGAAGATATTCAAATAATGTTGGAGGCGGTTCACCAGGGATTTCTTCCAGATAAAAATCTTGAATAATTTTCTATTCCAGCGCAACTTCCTGTGGCTTCAATCATTTCGAGATCATATCTAGTTCTTTCTTCTAGTCTTTGTGCTTCTAAAAGTTTTTTTTCATTTCTAAATTTTTCTAAAGTAACAATTAGTTCTTTTTTTATTTCTTTAATTGCTTTTTCTACTGTTGGTCTGGGAGTGATATAGTGACTATTTCCATATAATTTTATTAAATTAATTTCTTTATTGTCAGCTCCGGTCAGTGGATCAAAAGATTTTATCTGAGTTATTTTATTATCTTCAATTGTAATTCTCCATGCCTCGTCTTCATAATGGGATGGAAAAACTTCTATATTTTCTCCTCTAACTCTAAAAGTTCCTCTATAAAAATTTTGATCATTTCTTTTGTATTGAAGCTCAACAAGTCCTTTAATAATCTTATCTCTTTCATAGCTCTCATTCTTTTTAAAAATCAAAGTCATTTTACTGTAAGAATCGACAGATCCTAATCCGTAAATACAAGATACGCTTGAAACAATAATCACATCATCTCTTTCCAAAAGAGATCTNGTAGCCGAATGTCTCATTCTATCTATCTGNTCNTTTATAGAAGCTTCTTTTTCTATATAAGTATTCGATCTNGGAACGTAAGCTTCTGGAGTGTAGTAATCGTAATAAGAAACAAAGTATTCAACAGCGTTATTAGGGAAAAAATTTTTCATTTCACCATATAATTGGGCAGCTAAAGTTTTATTTGGAGCAAGAATTAAAGCTGGGCGATTTAATTCTTCGATAATTTTTGCCATTGTAAAAGTTTTTCCAGAACCAGTCACACCAAGTAAAACTTGATTTTTTTTGTTGTTTACTATTTCTGTTTTTAAAAAAGAAATAGCCTTAGGTTGGTCACCTGCAGGAGTGTATTCAGTTATTAGTTGAAATTTTTTTCCACCTTCTAATTTTTTTGAAGAAAGTTCTTTTGTATTTGATTTTTCTAATATATTAGTTTCTAAAAGATTTTGCATATTCCAAAATATAATTAATTTAGATGTCTATACTATCAACTTCTTTATCGAGAATAAAAGAATCTCCTACAATTGCAATTACTCAGAAAGCCAGATTATTAAAAGAAAGCGGAAAAGAAGTAATAGCGCTAGCTTCAGGAGAGCCAGATTTTGATACTCCGGATAATATAAAAGCTGCGGCAATTAAGGCTATTAAAGAAGGACAAACAAAATATACAGCCGTTGATGGAACACCAGAGTTAAAAAAAGCAATTGTTAGCAAATTTAAAAGAGAAAATAATTTAATTTTTGATGTAGACAATATTACAGTTGGCACAGGAGGTAAGCAGGTAATTTATAACTGCATTCTTGCAACTATTAATCCAGGAGATGAAGTTATTATTCCAGCACCATATTGGGTTTCATATCCTGACATCGTTTTATTAGCTGGCGGAACTCCAAAATTTGTAGAGTGTGATGAACAAAGTGATTTTAAGATTTCTGCTGAACAACTTGAAAAATTAATAACAAACAAGACAAAGTGGTTTATTTTAAATTCTCCAGCTAATCCTACCGGAATGTGTTACTCAAGATCAGAATTAACTGAGTTAGTAAAAGTTTTAAAAAAACATAAACACGTTAACATTTTAACAGATGATATTTATGAACATATTATCTATCACGATGTCAAAAGTGCCAATGATCCAAAATTTGTAAATATTTTAGAAATAGACAACTCTCTAAAAGACAGAACTATAGTCATAAATGGAGTAAGCAAAGCCTATGCAATGACAGGCTGGAGAATTGGATATGCCGCTGGTTCGAAAGAATTAATAAAAGCAATGCAGAAAATCCAATCTCAATCAACGACTAATCCATCTTCTATTAGTCAAGCTGCTGCAGTGGAGGCTCTTAATGGAGATCAAAGTTTTATTAACACTAGAGCTTTGGAGTTTAAAAAAAGAAGAGACTTTATTGTTCATGCTTTAAATAATATTAATGGATTAACCTGTGTTAATCCTCAAGGTGCATTTTATGTTTTTCCTAATTGTAAAAAAACAATGAATAAAAAAACATCTAGTGGAAAAATTATTAAAAATGATACAGATTTTGCAACTTACTTATTAGAAGAAACGGGTGTTGCAATTGTTCAGGGTTCAGCATTTGGACTAGAAGGTTATTTTAGAATTTCTTATGCAACTTCTATGCAGATTTTAGAAAAAGCCGTAATAAAGATTAAAACTTTTTGTGAAAGTTTAAAGTAGTCTTAGTGATTAGATAGATATTTTTCAGATTCAAGAGCAGCCATACATCCCATTCCAGCAGCCGTAACAGCTTGTCGGTACAGTTTATCTTTCACATCTCCTGCAGCAAATACTCCAGGTATATTAGTCTTTGTAGAGTCAGGTTGAGTTATGATGTAGCCGCTACTATCCATATTAATTTGTTCTTTAAACATAGCTGTCGCTGGATCATGTCCGATTGCAACAAAAAGACCGTGAGTTTGCAGCTCTGTGACCGCATTTGTTTTGATATTTTTTAATTTAACAGCAGTTACCCCTTTAGGGTTTTCTGTTCCAATAATTTCTGAAACAACACTATCCCAAATTACATTAATTTTAGGATGAGAAAATAATTTCTTTTGTAATAATTTTTCTGCTCTTAATTCGCCTTTTCTATGAATAAGTGTTACTTTTTTTGCAAAATTTGTAAGAAATAAAGACTCTTCAACTGCAGAATTTCCACCACCTACAACAACAACATCTTTATTTTTAAAAAAGAAACCGTCACAAGTTGCGCAAGCAGAAACACCAAATCCTTTATATTTTTCCTCAGATTCTAAATTTAACCATCTTGCTTGTGCGCCAGTTGAAATAATAACGCTTTCAGCAAAGTAATGGGTCCCAGAGTCTCCGATTATTTCAAAAGGTTTTTTATTAAAATTAACTGAAGA
>JGI25912J50252_10000837_pt1 | contig 9986 bp, 8 predicted proteins | sample LauGreSBDMM110DD_2_FD_50252 | JGI IMG/M metagenome (IMG submission 50252)
TGGGTGTTGGTGAAAGTGAGTTTCGGGGTGCCAAAAATATCGCTTGGAACGGTCAAGCTGTTCATAGCTTTGGTAAAGCTCTCGGTCGTGAGGTTCGTGCCGGCTTTTTGCGCTGCCTGGATCATGATGTCGATCATGATGTAGCCATAGGCAGAAAAGACGGTTGGGTCTTCGCTGAATTTGGTCTTGTATTTGTTGGCCCAAAAACGAATCGGCTGAGACGCTTCGTCGGTATAAGGGTTTTGAACGGACATCGTGGCGTAAATGCCGTCCATCGCTTTGCCGCCCAATTTATGGATCAAGTCGGTATAAGCGGCCACGGATGCAAAGAAGACCGGGTTAAAGCCTGTTTTACGTGACTCAGCCACGGTACCAATGGTTTCACGAATGATGGTTCCGAGTACGACGAGGTCACAGGCGGAGGCTTTCATTTTTGCCACTTGGCTAGAAAAATCGGTAGAGCCGCGTTTGAAAGATGTTTTTTCTGTCAGTTCCATCGACACCGTTTTGAGGCCGGCTTCTACACCGCGCAAAACTTCGAGACCAAATTCATCGTCTTGGTAAATGATGCAAACTTTTTTCGCATTTTTGTCCTTGACCATCTTGGGCAAGGTAATACGCATCTGATCGTAGTAAGAACTCAGGAGCGCGTATTTCAGTTTGTTGGGTTCGTCATACATCTCCCGAGCTGCAGTCAGCGGCATGAAGTTGATCACGTTCTTTTCGAACTGAATGGGCATGGCCGCATTGTTTTGGGCGGTGCCTAAATGGCCTGCCATAATAAAAATCTTGTCTTGGTTGACCAGTTTTTGGGCTGCAAGAACGGCTTTTTTCGGATCGTAGCCCGAGTCTTCAACCAGCAATTTAATGCGTCGGCCATGAACGCCGCCTTGCTCATTGAGTTCTTCAATGCGCAGTTGCATGCCGTTACGCGCTTGTTTGCCGTAGCCCGCGAGCGGTCCGGACAAGTCTTGAATCGTGCCGACCACGATCTCGGTTTTGTTAATGCCTTGTTGCACAACCGCTTGAACCGAGAGCGAGGCAAAGAGACTTAACAGGAGGGTAGAGAGTGTTTTAGGGTTCCAGAGTCTTTGCTGCATGGTTTTTTCCAATCGAAGGGTGGGTAAAAGGGGGCGTTCTAGATTAAAGGTACATGGCTTCGATTTGAGGCGCATATTTTTTCTCTACCAATTTGCGTTTGAGCTTCATGGTGGGGGTGAGTTCTTCGTCTTCCGCCGTGAGTTGGTTTTCCAGTAGGAAGAATTTTTTAATTTGCTCAACCCGGGCGAATTTTTTATTCACGCGCTCAAGTTCTCCTTGAATCAGGGCTTGAATTTCGGGAGCCTTGGTCAAGCTGGCGTAGTTGCTAAAAGGAACGTCTTGGTCCTGGGCAAATTTCTCTACGTTTTCATGGTCAATCATCACGATGACGGTAAGGTAAGGCCGCTTATCACCAATGACCACGGCGTCGGTAATGTAAGGTGAAAACTTCAAGTCATTCTCAAGTTCGCTGGGGGTGATATTTTTTCCGCCAGCGGTGATGATGATGTCTTTCATGCGGTCGGTAATGCGGAAATAACCATCACTGTCCATGATTCCCACATCGCCGGTATGCAACCAACCGTCAGCGTCAATGGTTTCAGCAGTTTTCTCAGGCAGATTCAGGTAGCCTGCGAACACATTTTTTCCGCGCACCAAGATTTCACTGGTGACAGGGTCCAAGCGAACTTCGTTGTAGCTTGCTGCGGGGCCAATCGATCCAGGGCGCATGCGATCTGGGGGCACACCGGTAGAGGCNCCACAGGTCTCGGTCATNCCCCAGACTTCNAGCATGGGTACACCCAAGGCCAAATACCAGCGCACCAAATCCGGCGAAATAGGCGCAGCGCCTGTCACCAAGTAGCGGGCGCGGTGAATGCCAATGAGTTTGCGAACATTGTTGAGCGACAAAACTTGCGCTACTCTAAATTTCAATTTGAGCCATCCGCTGACCGGCTCTTGCGCCAAGACCTTTTCGGCAATGGTGGTGCCCACGCCAATCGACCAAGCGTAGGTGGCTTGTTGAAGGGCTCCGGCTTCTTTTAAGGAGATCATTACGCCGGAATAAAACTTCTCCCACACGCGCGGCACGCCCGTAAAGACCGTGGGCGCAATTTCACGCACGTTCTCTGGAATCGTTTCAGGATTTTCGACAAAATTGAGTTTTGCGCCGGTGTACATCGCCGAATATTCGCCGCCCATGCGTTCTGCAATATGGCACAGCGGTAAAAAACACATCCGCTCGTCGTTTTCGTCTTGCGCTACCAGCAGGTTGTAGCCATGCACGGTAAAGACCAGGCTGCTGTGCAAGTGCATGGCACCTTTGGGCTTGCCTGTGGTTCCCGAGGTGTATACCAAAATCGCCAAATCTTCGGGCTTGCAAAGAGCGATGCGTTCTTGTAAAGCGGTGGGGTGGGCCGCTTTGTGGGCGCGGCCGAGTTCTCTAAGCGCGTCTAAGCTGATGACGTTGGGGTCGTCTAACGTGCGAAGGCCTTCCATATCAAACACCACAATTTTTCGCAGCAAGGGCAGCGTGCTGCGAACTTCCAAGGCCTTGTCGAGTTGTTCGTCATCTTCTACAAACAAGAATCGGGTACGAGAATCTTCGCAAAGGTAATGCACCTGGCTGCTCGCATCGGTCGGGTAAATGCCGTTGGATACGCCGCTACACGACAAAACCGCCAGATCGCCCAAACCCACTCGACCACGGTGTTGGACAAAATAGATGCGCAATCGCCTTTGGTAAAACCCAGGCTCAGTAAGCCGTTGGCAATTTCATCGACCGCGCAAGCGGTTTGATCCCAGGTCCAGCTGCGCCAGAGGCCGAGATGCTTTTGGCGCATCCATACCTGCGAGCCGCGTTTTTTGACGCCATTCCAAAAGAGGTCGGTGATCGTCTCGCCGGCCAAAACAATCTCGGTTTGCGGCTTGATATGGCCTAAGTCCCAAAGTGCACTCATGAACGGACCTCAAGGGAAAAATAAACGGTTGGGGTTTGCATCGTTATCTCCAAGTCTTTTTCTTTTTCCAGCGACGCTCATCGCGCACACCCTCTTCTTTGAGGCCCAAGTAAAACTCTTTGATGTCTTCTTTTTCGCGCAGATGGGCACAGGTGTCTTCCATCACAATCCGGCCATTTTCTAAAACGTAGCCGTAATCCGAGGCGTTTAGCGCCATGTTGGCGTTTTGCTCGACCAGCAAAATAGTGGTTCCGCGCTCGCGGTTAATGCGCACCACGATCTCGAAAATTTCCTTTGTGAGTTTGGGTGACAAACCCAGACTAGGCTCATCGAGCAACATCAGGTCCGGATTGGCCATCAAGGCCCGGGAGATGGAAAGCATTTGCTGTTGCCCCCCTGAGAGCAAGCCCGCGTCTTGGGCGGTGCGTTCTTTCAAGATGGGGAAATAACCAAACACGGTTTCAATGTCTTTGGCAACGCCGTCGCGGTCGCTGCGGGTGTAGGCGCCCATCAGCAAATTGTCATACACACTGAGCAAGGGGAAGACTTCGCGCCCTTCAGGTACATGGCTTAGGCCCTGCTGCACGATGAATGCGGGGTCTTTCGCGGTGATGTCTTGGCCTTTGAATTCAATCGAGCCTTTACGCGGATCAATGATTCCCGAGATGGTTTTAAGAATCGTGGTTTTTCCTGCGCCGTTAGAGCCCAAAACAGTCGCAATCTCTCCACGGCGAACTTGCAAGCTCACGCCGCGAATGGCTTTGATGGGCCCATACGCGCTTTCAACGTTCAAGAGTTTAAGAACGGGGGTGTCACTCACAGAAGGGGGCAAACTGCTCATGCTGAAGCTCCGGTGTGAAATGCGCTGCCGCTGGGGCGGCGCAGTGAGGACACATCGTCCTCCGATCCTAAATACGCTTCAATCACGCTAGGGTCGGTTTGTACTTCGCGGGGTGTGCCCATGGCGAGAACTTCACCTTGGTTCATGGCCAAGACACGGTTAGAGACCTTGGAGACCAAAGTCATATCGTGCTCCACCATCAAAACAGAAATCCCAAGTTCGTGTTGAATGTCTTGAATCCAGAAAGCCATGTCGTCGGTTTCCTCTACATTCAAACCCGAGGAAGGCTCATCGAGCAAAAGCAAAGAAGGCTCGGTACACAGTGCGCGAGCCATCTCTACCACTTTGCGAACGCCGTAGGGCAGGCCGGCGACAAAGGTGTCTCGGTAGTGTTGAAGGTTCAAGAAGTCGATCACCTCTTCGGCTTTTTCACGCGAACGCAGCTCAGCTTCGCGGGCCTGCGCTGTGAAAAATAGGTCTTGCCACAGGCCCGTTTTGCGGTGGGTGTGTCGGCCAATGAGCAGGTTATTGAGTACCGAGGCGTGTTCAAACAACTCGATGTTTTGAAAGGTGCGTGCGATACCGAGTTCTGCGACGTTTTGAGGTGCTTGGTCAGTGAGCGTGATCTGTCCGTTTGGGCCAAAGTAGTCAATACTTCCGGTCGTGGGGGTGTAGATACGGCTGATTAAATTAAATACCGTGGTCTTGCCTGCGCCGTTGGGGCCGATGAGGGTAAAAACCTCGCCCTTTTTGACATCAAAGCTGACTTGGTTCACCGCCAATACGCCGCCAAAGCGCACGCTTAAATTTTTTGCTGAAAGAAGAATATCTGTCATTTGAGACGGTCCGATTTTTGGAAGGACTTTTGCCGCTTGAACATGCCCTTGCGGTAGAACGGGAACATTTCGATATAGGTTCGAATTTTGAGCCAGCGGCCATACAAACCCATGGGTTCAAACAGCACAAAGCCAATCAGGACTGCGCCATATACCAACCCTTGTAATCCAGGGGCTTGGCCAACTACCGCAGGTAAATAGTCTTTCACCAGAGAAATCATTTGGGGCGCGGTGATTAAGAAGATGGCGCCTAAGAAAGCGCCATGCACCGAGCCCAAGCCACCAATCACAATCATGAGGAGCAAGTCAATCGACTGCAAAATATTGAACTGGTCAGGCGAAATAAAGTGCAGCTTGTGCGCGTACAAAGCCCCAGCAACCCCGGCCAAAGCGGCCGACAAGGCAAAGGACATGGTTTTGTAATGGGCCAAGTTAATGCCCATGCTTTGGGCAGATATTTCAGAATCGCGAATGGCAACAAAGGCGCGGCCTGTGGGGGAGCGCAATAAATTCAAAATCCCAAAAGTTGACAAGACTGTGAGGGCGAGGCACAGGAAATAAAACTGCTCTTCTGAAGCCAAGACCCAACCAAAGAGGTCAGGGGCTTTGACATTGATTCCCGCATTTCCGCCGGTGACAGATTCCCATCGCGCCAAGACTTCTTCGACAATAAATCCAAACGACAGCGTTGCCATGCCAAGGTAAATTCCCTTGAGCCGCAGCGCGGGTAAACCCACGATCCAGCCCACTGCGGCGGAAAATCCAGCCGCACAGGCCAGGGCCAAGGGGAAAGGAATGCCCGCGTTGGTGAGAACGGCTTGGGTGTACGCGCCAACGCCTAAGAAGGCGGCATGTCCTAGCGAGAACAATCCAGTAAAGCCGGCCAAGAGCATGATGCCCAAAGCGGCGATGCTGTAGATCAAGATAAAGGTCAGTTGCGCCAACCAGTATTCAGCAAAAAGCCAAGGCGCAGCAACCAACACCACCATCAGGAGGCTGTACCAAAAAATATGGCCGCCGTGCTTGGCAAGATGGATGTCTTGTGCGTAATCGGTTTTAAAAATAAAACGCATGTCAAACTTTCTTACGCAGTTGTTCGCCAAACAGACCGTTGGGTTTGACCATCAACATGACCAACACCACGATATAGGCGGCTGTGTCTTTAAAGCCGTCGGGCAAGTAAAAACCAGAGAACGATTCCACCAAGCCAATCACCAAGCCGCCCACAATGGCGCCCGGCAGGCTGCCAAATCCGCCGACCACCGCTGCTGGGAAAGCTTTGAGACCGATAAAACCCATATTGGCGTGAACAAACGTAATGGGCGCCAACAGCATTCCAGCAATACAAGCGACTGCTGCCGCCAAGCCCCAGGCAATGCCGTTGAGCCGCTTGACGGGGATGCCCATGTAATACGCGGCGAGTTGGTTTTGAGAGGCCGCTTGCATGGCGATGCCGAGTTTGCTGTAGCGAAAAAGCGCGAACAATAAGACGCACAGCACGCCTGTGGCGGCGATCACGACCATGTGTTCGACGTTGAGAACGAGGCCGCCAGCTTTCCAGAGTTCGTCTTTATAAGGGACAGGAAGCGCCAAAGTATCCGTTCCGATATTTGGAATCATGGTGATGAGGCCCCGGGCCACGTAGCCAATGCCGATGGTGAGCATCACAATAGAAAACGCAGGCTGCCCCAAAATGGGGCGAATGACCGCGAGCTCGATCAACATGCCTAACAAGGCCATGACCAAAATGGCCCCCAAAATAGAAACCCAATACGGTAAACCGAACATCGTCATCGCTACCAAGCACGCAAAAGCCCCCAGCATCATGAGTTCGCCTTGGGCAAAACTCACCGTCTCTGTGGCTTTGTAAATGAGCACGAAGCCCAGCGCGATCAGTCCGTAGATGCACCCCTGTGCGACTCCGCTAATCAACAATTGAAAGAACTGCACTTTTTCTCCTCGTGTGGTGCAGTTCGTTTATATCTCGAGAATGAATTTCTCTTGATAGGGTTCTTACTAGTTGAGGGGAATTACTTGTCTCTCGCGTGACTTTTCAACCTGTTGTATTTGAAAAATCCCTTGTTTATTTGCGGGGTATTTCTCTGGGTTTACCGTTGTCATCAATGGCCACGTAGGTTACCGAGGCTTCGGTGACTTTGATGTAGGTTCCCTGGCTTCGGTAACGCTCTGCAAAAACCTCCACCTTGACGGTGATCGAGGTTCGCCCAATGCGAACTACCTTAGAAAAAAAGGACAGGATGTCGCCGACGCGAACGGGTTGTTTAAAAATAAATTCGTTCACCGCAACCGTCGCCATGCGGCCGTCGGTATAGCGCGCCGGCAGCACAGACCCCGCCATATCCACCTTGCGCCATGACCCAGCCGCCAAAAATATCGCCGTTGGCATTGCAGTCGCCCGGCATGGGAATGACTTTTAGAACCAGGACCTGGTCAGTGGGAAGTTCAACGGGGGTTGGAGGCAAGGTTTCAGACATGGGCACAATCTCGGTTTAATTCACTGAATTGTCACTTATGCGCTCTTTTGGTCCTTCTGTCGACTCNCCCCGAACCGTGGCTGCTGCCGAAATACCGGTTNCCCAGCCACTTCAAGGGACAGATTGGTCCACCTTGCGGCGCTTGTTCCCCTATTTNTGGGAGTACAAATGGCGGGTGATTGCGGCCTTGGTGTTTATGGTGGGGGCCAAGATGGCCAACGTCGGCGTGCCTTTGTTGCTCAAAGATTTGGTGGANNCCATGACNCCGCAACCGGGCGACCCGCGTGCGATCCTGGTGGTGCCGGTGGCTTTGCTGGTGGCTTACGCTGCCTTGCGCTTGAGTACCTCCTTGTTCACCGAATTGCGTGAATTGGTTTTTGCTAAAGCTACCGAAGGGGCCGCCCGAACGATTTCACTAGGCGTATTTCGCCATCTTCACGCGATGAGTTTGCGCTTTCATTTAGAGCGCCAAACCGGTGGCATGACCCGCGACATAGAACGCGGAACGCGCGCGGTGCATTCTTTGGTGTCGTATTCGCTTTACAGCATCATCCCGACCTTGATTGAAGTCAGCTTGGTGCTGACCTTACTGGCGGTTAAATTTGACATGTGGTTTGCGTGGATCACGGTCATTGCGCTGGTCGTTTACATCAGCTTCACCATCTCCATGACCGAATGGCGAACCCAGTTTCGCAAGCGCATGAACGAGATGGACTCCAAGGCCCATACCCGCGCGATTGATTCGCTCTTGAATTACGAAACCGTCAAGTACTTCAATAACGAAGAATTTGAAGCCCGCCGCTATGACGAGAACCTGGAGCGCTACCGCCGTGCGGCCTTGACCAGTCAACGCACTTTAAGTATTTTGAATGCGGGTCAACAACTGATCATTGCCAGCGGTTTGGTTGCCATGCTGTGGCGTGCGACGCAAGGGGTTGTGGACGGCCGGATGACCTTGGGCGACTTGGTTATGGTGAACGCATTCATGATTCAGATCTACATTCCNCTGAATTTTNTAGGTGCGATTTACCGTGAACTGAAACAAAACTTGGTGGACTTGGAAAAAATGTTCACNTTNATGGAGCGTAACCAAGAAATTGCGGATGCCCCGGANGCCCACCCATTGAGTCTGCCACGNGGCGCTTTGGATGCNAGTGTNCGTTTNGCTGATGTGACATTCGCNTACGAGCCCAATAGAACGATNCTTCATCACATCAGTTTTGACATACCCGCAGGAAAAACGGTGGCCGTAGTCGGGCCNTCNGGTTCNGGAAAATCCACNCTGGCTCGTCTTTTGTATCGTTTTTATGATGTTCAAGAAGGCGGCGTTTATGTGGCAGAGCAAGAGATCAAAACGCTCACCCAAGCCAGCCTGCGCGCGGCGATTGGCATCGTTCCTCAAGACACCGTATTGTTTAACGATACGGTGGAATACAACATTGCTTATGGNCGCCCCGGCAGCAGTCGAGAAGACGTGAAAGAAGCGGCACGGGCAGCCCATATCGATGACTTTATTAGCTCTACGCCGGCGGGTTACGAAACCATGGTCGGCGAGCGTGGTCTNAAGTTGTCGGGCGGCGAAAAGCAACGCGTGGCGATTGCCAGAACGCTGCTCAAAAACCCACCTATTCTTATTTTTGACGAAGCCACCAGCGCGCTTGATTCAGCCAATGAGCGTGGTATTCAGGCCGAGTTACAGCGCGTAGCGCAGAATAAAACCACGCTGGTAATTGCCCACCGCCTTTCGACGGTTGTGGATGCCCATATGATTTTGGTGATGGACGCAGGGCGTATTGTGGAGCGGGGGACGCACACCGATTTACTCCAAGCGCAAGGCCGTTACGCTCAGATGTGGGCTCTACAACAAAGCAACGAAACCTCCAACGCATAACCGTCTTATGGAAACCAAATGGCTTGAAGATTTTGTCTCCTTGGCAGAGACCCGCAGCTTTAGTCGCTCTGCGCAGCTGCGCCATGTGACGCAGCCNGCGTTTTCTCGGCGGATTCAGTCGCTTGAAGCCTGGGCCGGGGTAGACCTCGTGGACCGCAGTTCTTACCCCACCCGTTTAACTCCCGCTGGCGCGACTTTGTACGAACAGTCGCTGGAGGTTTTACAGGCCTTGCAATCGACCCGGGCCATGATGCGCGGACACAGTGCGGCCGGCCAAGATGTGATTGAATTTGCGGTCCCCCACACGCTGGCGTTTACCTTTTTTCCCGCCTGGGTTTCCGCTTTACGCGAAGACTTCGGGCCGATCAAAAGCCGACTGATCGCCCTTAATGTGCATGATGCGGTGATGCGTTTGGTCGAAGGCAGTTGCGATCTTTTGATTGCCTATCACCACCCTTCGCAACCCTACCAATTGGACGCGGATCGGTATGAAATGGTCAGCTTGGGTCAAGAAGTGGTTGCGCCGTATGTGAAGCCGGATGACAAGGGTTTACCGCTCTGGACCTTGCCAGGTAAGGCCGGCCAGCCCTCGCCTTACTTGGCGTATGCGTCGGGAGCGTATCTCGGCCAAATGGTGGATTTAATTTTGAAGGAAGCCAAAACTGCAGTTCACCTGGACCGCGTGTACGAAACCGACATGGCCGAAGGCCTCAAAGCTATGGCCTTGGAGGGGCACGGCATCGCTTTCTTGCCCCACAGCGCAGTCAAAAAAGATGTACGCGCCAAAAAACTGGTGAGTGCGCTACCTCAAAATCTAGCTGGCCTACAAATCACGATGGAAGTGCGTGCCTACCGTGAAAGGCCAACCTCCAAAGAGCCCGCCCGCTCTGGCATGCCGGCCAGTCGCGCCTCAGGCGTAACTGT
>JGI25912J50252_10000845_pt1 | contig 9952 bp, 7 predicted proteins | sample LauGreSBDMM110DD_2_FD_50252 | JGI IMG/M metagenome (IMG submission 50252)
AATGCAGAAGTTGGCTCCACTCTTAATTTTTCATCAATTTTCATGACTGTGGTTTTTTCTCCATTAGTTAAATGCAAATGAACCTCCACTGAACCAGGATGTGTTTGCAAAACTGATTTAATGGAATCAACCACAGGTGGAGTGCACCTGGTTAAAGGTAATTTAACTATCACTGGACCAGTGCGTTGTTTATTTAAATCTGGCACTGAAAATTCCAATGCCACAAGTTTTGGACTTTCTTCTTCCCTGGCATCAATTTTTGCTTTCACTGCCAAAATGGCATCATCATGAATTAGTCCCGACACATTGGCATACGTTTGAGAAAAAACCATTAAATCAACAGCGCCGGCTAGATCTTCTAGCGTGACTATGGCCCATGACGCACCTTGTTTGGTAACTTTTCGTTGAATATTTGTTACTAAACCTGCGACAGTAACAATTTCACCATCATTTTTGTTACCGTGGGTAATATCTGCCATGGAAGTATCAGAGAATCTGTTTAATAAATGTTCAATTCCCAAAAGTGGGTGATCACTCACATAAAGACCCAACATTTCTCTTTCAAAATTGAGCAATATTGCTTTATCCCATTCACCTTCCGGAATTGAAATTTGTGCTCCAGTGATTGAAACAGTTTCACCACTTGAGGATCCAAATAAGTCATATTGTCCAATTGATTCAGCTCGTTTAGATTCACTAGCACTTTCAACTGCTTCTATGTGCACACTTAGTAAACCTTTTCGAGAATGTCCTAGGGAATCAAATGCCCCAGCTTTAATTAGTGCTTCAATAACTCTTTTACTGCACACAGCTGGATCTACTTTTTTCAAGAAATCAAAAAAGTCACTAAATCTCTCATTTTTTTGCCTGGAACTAATAAGAGCTTCCACCACATTTTCGCCCACGTTTTTAATTGCTGATAAACCAAAACGAATATCATTTCCTACAGGTGCAAATTCACTTAAGGATTCATTAACATCTGGTGGCAAAACTTTGATGCCCATGCGACGACATTCGTTTAAATAAATTGCTAACTTATCTCGATCATCTTTAACACTGGATAGCAGTGCTGCCATATATTCTGCTGGAAAATTTGCTTTCAAATAAGCAGTCCAATAAGAAACTAATCCATAACCTGCAGTATGTGCACGGTTGAATGCATAATCTGAGAAGGGAACCAATGTGTCCCACAAAGTTTTGATGGCGTCTTCACTGTATTTATTGGCGCGCATCCCATCTCTAAAGGGCACAAATTCTTGGTCAAGAATTTCTTTCTTTTTCTTACCCATTGCACGTCTTAACAAATCGGCTTTACCCAATGAATAATCAGCCACTTTTTGTGCGATGGCCATTACTTGTTCTTGGTAAACAATCAGTCCGTAGGTATCAGACAAAATTTCATCTAGTGGTTCAGCTAAGTCTTCATGTATTGGTTTAACTTGCGTTCTTTTATTTTTTCTATCTGCGTAATCATTGTGTGCGTTTACTCCCATTGGTCCTGGTCGATAAAGTGCCAGCACCGCTGAAATGTGTTCAAAATTGTCTGGTTGCATGGAGCGAAGTAATGCTCTCATCGGTGCCCCGTCTAGCTGAAAAACTCCTAAAGTGTCTCCCCTACTTAATAGTTCATAAGTTGGTTTATCTGTTAGTTCTAGCTCTTCTAATGTAAATTCAATATTTTGGTTTCGTTTAATGTGCGCTAAACAATCATCTAACACAGTTAGATTTCTTAAACCTAAAAAGTCCATCTTCAGAAGCCCTAAAGATTCACAAGCCCCCATATCAAATTGAGTGATGATGGCACCGTCTTGTTCGCGTTTCCACAAAGGCACCACATCAATTAATGGTTCGCGACATAAAATTACGCCTGCTGCGTGTACTCCTGGTTGTCTTCTTAAACCTTCCAGTCCCCGGGCTGTGTCAACGATTCGTTGCGCATCAGGATCTGCTTTATAAAGATTTCGAAACTCGTTTGCTTCTTTGAAGCGATCATCAGTTTTATCAAAAATTGAGGCAAGTGACATGTCTTTGCCCACAACTGGTGGTGGAATGAGTTTGGTAATTTTATCAGAAACCGCAAAAGGATAACCTAAAACTCGTGCTGAATCTTTAATTGCAGCTTTGGCTTTAATGGTTCCGTAGGTGATGATTTGTGAAACGTGATCTGATCCATATTTTGTGGTGGCATAACGAATCATGTCAGCGCGTCTTTTTTCATCAAAGTCAATATCGATATCAGGTAGGGAAACTCTTTCAGGATTTAAGAATCTTTCAAACAACAAACCATGTTTTAATGGATCTAATTCGGTTATTCCTAACGCAAATGCAATTACCGAGCCCCCAGCAGAACCTCGCCCTGGTCCCACTCTAATTTTGTTTACTTTGGCATAGCTAACCAAATCTGCTACCACTAGAAAGTAACTAGGAAAACCCATTTGATTAATTACGTTTATTTCATATTCTGCTTGTTTTTGATGGGTATCAGGAATTTGGTTTTTAAATCTTTTTGCTAATCCAATTTGAACTTCTTTAGCCAACCAGGTTTCTTCAGTCTCACCAGCTGGTACCTCAAAACTGGGCATTAGATTGGCGCCTTCAGTNAANTTCACATCACATCGCTCAGCAATCAATAAAGTGTTATCGCAAGCTTCTGGAAAATCCTTCCACAAGGAGCGCATTTCTGCTGGGGATTTTAAGTAGAAATCTTGAGCATCAAATTTGAATCTATTTGGATCACTCATAGTTGTTCTAGTGCCAACACACAGCAGCACTTCATGTGATGCAGCATCAGCGGCGTAGGTGTAATGCAAATCATTCGTGGCAACTAGAGGAATATTTAAATCTTTAGCAATCTTTAGTAATGCTGGTCGAGTTTTTGTTTCTATATCTAAACCATGATCCATTAGCTCACAGAAATAGTTTTCTTTACCAAAAACTTCTTGCATAGCACCAGCAACTTCTCGGGCTTTTTTCTCATCTCCTACCTGTAACCATCTATTCACTTCACCAGATGGACAACCTGTAGTGGCAATTAAGCCTTTGCCATATTTTTCGAATAATTCATAATCAAATCTTGGTTTGTAGTAATAACCTTCAATGCTGGCAAGTGATGAGATTCGAAATAGGTTATGCATTGCTTCAGTGGTTGTCGCCCACATGGTGATGTGAGTGTAAGGAGATTTACCTCGCCCAAACTCTTGATCTTCACTTTTTGAACTGCTACCAAAATCCAACATCTCCCTAGATTTACGACCGTTAGGTGCGTAATAACCTTCAATGCCAATTATTGGTTTAATACCTTGCTCGTTGGCGTGTTTATAAAAATCAAATGCACCATAAAGGTTTCCATGATCTGTAATAGCAATAGCAGGCATTCCAAGTCTTTTAGTTTCACTCATTAACGGATTTAGTCGAGCAGCACCATCAAGCATTGAATATTCGGTATGAACATGAAGATGAACAAAAGAATCACGATCGGACATGACTAACTAAAGGTCCTTTCTTTTGAAAAATACAAGGGGAAGATTTGTACTACTAATTTATGTCTTACTGCTGACAATTTTACTTATACGCCTCGGCGATGCGGGTAAGACTTAATGTTAAGTCTTGAGGATAAGTGGAGTTAAAAGTCATATCTACCCCAGTTTTTGGGTGACGAAGTGTTAACTCAGAGGCATGTAACCACTGGCGCAGCAATTCAAGTTTTACGGCCAGCTTGGGATCTGCTCCATACATTGAATCCCCAACACAGGGATGCTTAATGGCTGCCATATGAACTCTGATTTGATGTGTTCTGCCTGTTTCTAACTCAATCTTTAAAAGTGATGCACCAGCAAAAGCTTCCATGGTTTCATAATGAGTCACACTGTCTTTTCCACCATTTACTACCGCGTATTTGTAATTTTCTTGTGGATGCCTATCAATTGGGGCATCAATTGTTCCTTTGGAAGGATCAGGATGACCTTGTACTAGTGCGTGATAAATCTTTTTCACTGTTCTATCTCTAAATTGATCTTTCAAACTTTCGTAGGCTAATTCACTTTTTGCCACAACCATCACACCACTTGTTCCAACATCTAGGCGATGCACAATACCTTGTCTTTCTGGTGCACCACTTGTAGAATTGTGTGACCAAGTGCGCTCAAAGATGCTGTGACAGTTGGACCTTCCCAACCAGGACTGGCGTGAACTGCAACACCAACTGGTTTATCTATTACGACAATATCTTCATCAGCAAACAAGATAGGAATTGTTGTTACCTGATCAGCTGGATTTATCGCTGTTTTAATAATTGGGTTATATATAATTTTGTCACCAGTTGTAACACGGTGAGACTTTAAAGCTATTTTGCCATTAACTAAAACAGAACCAGCATCAATATCTGAGGCAACTTTGGTGCGAGATAGATCGAAACTGGAAGAAAGCAGGGCATCAATTCTTAAACCCTCTTGAGATTCTTCAACTTCTAACAAATATTCACTCATTTTTTTGAACTCTTTTTATAAGGATCTTTTCCAAATAAAGTCATGGCAGCAATAATTACCGCAGAAATACTCACACCCATGTCAGCAATATTAAAGATGGCCCAATAGGGAATCTGGATGAAATCCACCACTGCTCCACGAAAGACCCCAGGTGATCTAAATAAACGATCAATTAAATTACCTACTGCCCCGCCCAGCATTGCCCCTAAGCAAATAGCCCAACTTAATCTGACTACTTTTCGTCCTGTTCTATATATATAGAACGAAATCACAAAGGCCAACAGCGTAAATACCCAGGTGGTATTGGAACCCAAACTAAAGGCTGCCCCTGAGTTTCTGACGAAGGTTAGTTGCAGCACAGGGCCAGCACTCTGGCCAAAAATAGCTGGAATCAGCACAATGTTTGACGAATTTTCCAGAAACCGCACAGCTAAGTCTTTGGTTATTAAATCTAGAACGATTACGCCTAGTGCCATTCTCAGCATTAATTCTTGCAAATATGTGCGACTCTTCACCTAGCGAACACTACGCGTATCAGGGTTCTCCTAAACTACGAGAGCCCACTTTTTTCTTATTTCTCGTTTATTAAAAGTTAGGAAGGTGTCCAAAACGTGTATCGCGAGGTACCCAATCGCATCAACCTTCCTGAAATGGAACGCGAAGTATTGGACATGTGGGAGTCCGAGGAGATTTTTCATAAATCCCTTAACCAAAGAGATGAAAATAATAGTTGGATCTTTTATGAAGGTCCCCCAACTGCAAATGGTAAACCTGGAGCTCACCACGTTGAGGCAAGAGTTTTCAAAGATGTTTTTCCCAGATTCAAAGCCATGCAAGGTTATTACGTTCCAAGATATGCAGGTTGGGATTGTCACGGTTTACCAGTTGAATTAGCAGTCGAAAAAGAATTAGGTTTCACCGGCAAAACCGATATTGAAAAATATGGTTGCTGAATTCAATGCTAAATGTCGCGAATCAGTTTTACGAAATGTGAACGATTTCACCACCATGACTTCACGCATGGGCTATTGGGTGGATTTTGATAAAGCATATTGGACTATGAATCCAAGTTATGTTGAATCAGTTTGGTGGTCATTAAAAGAGATTCATAAAAAAGGTTTACTGGTTTCTGATTACCGAGTCAGCCCTTATTGCCCNCGATGTGGCACCGGTCTNTCAGATCATGAGTTGGCACTGGGTTATGAAACCATCACTGACCAATCTGTGTATTTGAAATTTCCTGTCCTTGATGGGGATCTTTTTCAGAAATATAAAAACCTTTCATTACTGGTGTGGACCACAACTCCCTGGACAACAATTAGTAACACTGCAGCTGCTGTTGGTCCCAAAATTGATTACTTAATTGTTGAATTAGCAGATGAACATTTTGTGATCGCTGAAGCATTAGTAGCTTTGTTGGGTGATGAAATTAAAGTCAAGGAAACTGTTAAGGGTAAAGATTTAGAAGGTATTCACTACCAACCACCATTTGGAAAAACACTTTTCGAAGACGATGCCCCCNCAGCCCTTCATAGTGTGGTTTTGGCAGATTATGTAACAACTGAAGATGGCACCGGAATTGTGCACCAATCACCTGCGTTTGGAGCAGAAGACTTACAAGTTTGTAGAAAATATGGATTACCAGTTGTGAATCCAGTTCAGGCAGATGGGCACTTCGCACCTCATACTCCACTGGTGGCAGGACAATTCTTTAAGAAAGCTGACAAAGATATCGTCAAAGATTTAAAGAAACGTGGCATTTTATTTAAAGACTTAGCTTACGAACATCAATATCCGCATTGTTGGCGTTGCCACACTCCTTTGATGTATTACGCCCAACCTTCTTGGTACATCAGAACTACCCAAATCAAAGATGCGCTACTCAGAGAAAATGAAAAAACCAATTGGTTTCCCAACACCATAAAACATGGTCGCTACGGCGACTGGTTAAACAACAATATTGATTGGGCTTTATCAAGAAATAGATATTGGGGCACTCCCCTTCCTATTTGGATTTGCGAAGATAAACATCAAACAGCTGTTGGGTCATTAAAAGAATTAAGTGAACTCTCTGGTCAAGATGTGACTAACACTGATCCTCATCGTCCCTTTGTTGATGACATCACAATTCCATGCCCGGAATGTAAAAAAATTGCCCAGAGAGTTCCGGAAGTAATTGATTGTTGGTATGACTCAGGTGCCATGCCTTTTGCTCAACTTAGTTACCCACAAAAAAATAGTGAACTGTTTAAGAAAAGTTATCCTGCTGATTTTATTTGCGAAGCAATTGATCAGACCAGAGGTTGGTTCTACACTTTGATGGCTATTGGCACTCTTGTTTTTGATCAAAGTTCATACAAAAACGTTGTCACACTTGGTCACATCTTGGATGAAAAAGGTCGCAAGATGAGTAAGCATCTAGGAAATGTTTTGGAACCAATAGCTTTAATGGATGAACACGGTGCAGATTCTGTGCGCTGGTTCATGTTGGCCTCAGGATCTCCGTGGCAGTCAAGGCGAGTTGGTCATGCTGCAATTCAAGAAGTAACCAGAAAAGTTTTACTTACTTATTGGAATACTGCATCATTTCTTTCTCTTTACACTCGTTTATCAACCTATAATCCTGGTGACAAAGTATTAGCTAGAAAAGATAGACCAGAAATTGATCAGTGGTTATTAAGTTTGGTTGATGATGCAGTTTTGCAAGTGACTAATGCCTTAGAAAACTTTGACACTCAAAAAGCTGGACGAGTACTTGCCGATGTGGTGGATGACATGTCAAATTGGTATGTCAGAAGAAATAGAAGAAGATTTTGGGATGGCGACCCGGTTGCACTTGCCACTCTCCACGAAGCATTAAGAACCATAACTTTGATCATGGCACCCTTTGTGCCTTTCATTACAGAACGNGTGTGGCAAGACATGTTTAAAACCACCACGGATACTTCATTGCAATCAGTTCATTTAGCTAATTGGCCTAAGGCAAATAAATCTGAAATCAGAACTGATCTGATCGAAAACATGGGACTAATTAGACGCTTAGTTGAACTGGGCAGAGCTGCTCGCGCTGNAGGTAAAATTAAGAATCGTCAGCCACTTTCACGTGCACTAGTTGCNGCTAAAAACTGGGATAAAGTTCCCCAAGATTTAAGAGACCAACTAGCTGAAGAATTAAATATTCTAGATTTACAATCACTGGGTGAAACTGGTGATTTGGTTAACGTTGCACTTAAGGCTAACTTTCGAACTCTTGGTGCCAGATACTCCCAAGAAACCCCCGCTATTGCTAAAGAAATAACTAAAGCAGATGCCCCATCTTTAGTTAAACAGTTAAGAACCAACAACAAAGCAGTAATCAAACTTGAAGATCAGGAATTTGAAATCACGACAGAAGATGTGATCATCACTGAAACCCCCCGAGAAGGTTGGTCTGTAGTAAGCCAAGATGGTGAAACAATTGCACTTGATTTGGAAATCTCTCCTGAATTAAGAAGTTTAGGAATTTCTCGCGAAGTGATCAGAATGATTCAAGAAGCCCGAAAAACTTCAGGCTTAGACGTTTCAGATCGAATCAACTTGAAATATCACACTACCGATGAACAAGTCGGGAGTTCAATTAGTGAAAATATGGAAGTTATTAAAAGTGAAGTCTTAGCGTTAAGTTTTGCTGCAGAAAAGGCAACGAGTGATCCGACCACTAAAGATGAAGATTTGAATCTAGAAATTTGGATTGAAAAAGCTTAACTGCTTTTAATCGTTTTGTGGTGTTTCAGTTATTACTTTAACTGGTCCAGTGCTATCAATTGACTCATGTAACTGAGGACCTAAATCAGTAAGTAGTCCAGATAACCAACCTCTTAAACGAGTACGGTATTCCACTTCTATTGCTTCAAGTCTTTTTATTTGTGCAGAAATTTCAGCTTTTTCTGATTCAACACTGGATGAAATTGATGCTGCTCTAGCTCTTGCTTCTCTTACTAGTCTTTCTGCTTCGTTGGTAGCTGCAGTTAATGCTTGCTGGGCCAAAGTTAAAACTTCAACGGGTGATTTGGTGTCAACNCTTTGAGAAGAAGAAAGNGTTGTACCTCTTTTAGCCATTTCCACTTCGTTTTGTAANAAAGCTATTTCTTCCACAATTTTTACTAAAAATGCATCAACTTGTTTAATGTCATAACCAGTGCGCCAACGGGTGGTGTCAAAAACCACACTTGATACTTCTTCAGGGGTTAAAGCCATTTTTACTCCAAAATTTAGTAACGAGGCCTAATCTACCCTGAGGACCTCAAATTGCGTTGGTTACAGGGAGGAAAATATGCCCATGGCTACTTGAATCAGGATGATAACAACCAGAAAAGACAAGTCCAATGAAACAGAACCTATCCGTACCGGTGGGATGAAACGTCGGAAAAAGTTCAAAGGAGGATCGGTTAAGGAATAAATAGTTTCAACAAGGACTAAAACAAATCCTGTTGGTCTCCAGGAACGGGCAAACATTTGCACATAATCAAANACTAAACGTCCGATCATCACTAACAGATATAACTGAAGTAGTTGAGCAATTAGGGAACCCATATTGATTTATCTTAATTAAACTTGATTAAAGAAACCATCTTGGGCGACTTGTTGACGAGCTTCTGCCCCAAGATCTACATTTGCTGGCGAAATTAAGAAAACTGAGCTAGTCACTCTTTCGATAGTTCCTCTTAACGCAAAAGCTAATCCTGAAGCAAAGTCCAGAATTCGTTTTTGATCAGAAGGTTCCATTTCAGACAAGTTGATGATGACTGGTGTGCCATCGCGATATTCTTCGCCGATTCTTCGTGCATCATTAAATGCGCGGGGGTGAAGTGTAGTAATTCTGCTAACTGCTTCGGCCATAACAGGTCTTGCCTGTGGGCTCATTCTTACTTCGGGTCTTTCAGCTAAAGCTGTGGAACCACTAGTGGAAAAAGTTCTTGGAGTGGGAGACCAACTTGGAACAACTGGTGCTTGCTCTTCATAAAATTCTTCAATTTCATCATTCAAGTAGTGTTGATTATCTTCAACTAGACCTAAATAGACAGCCATTTTGCGAAAGCCTTTTGGCATATCTTCCTCCTGGTCAAATATCTCTATGTCACGTAGGCACTCTTAAGTTGCTGTAGTTACGCCTGTGACTAAAGATAAATTTACCCGATTTTTGGCCTTTCACCGAGTAAGGCAGACCCAATTCGAAGGTGTGTCGCCCCATGCAAAATAGCCGCTTCTAGGTCATCACTCATGCCAGCCGACAAAATTGATGCTTGCGGGTAAGCCTTTAAGAAATCAGCCCTGATCACAGCCAACCTCGCTAAAGCATCTGCTGGGTTTTCCTCGAGCGGTGCCACACTCATTAATCCTTTCAATTCCAGATGAGATGAATCTGTGATTTGTTGAGCTAAAGCCATCAATTCAGTGGGCCACAACCCACCTCTGGTTGGGTCAGGTCC
>JGI25912J50252_10000846_pt1 | contig 9947 bp, 6 predicted proteins | sample LauGreSBDMM110DD_2_FD_50252 | JGI IMG/M metagenome (IMG submission 50252)
CAGGATACACTGGTAGGATGCAGATACGATCTGATATTGACAGTGGGACAGTTATTGCAGAACTAACTACTGCTAATGGTGGTGTCTTAATAGATAACACTNTAAAAACTATTACTTTAACCTTACCCGCATTAACTACAACAGGNTTTTTATTTACAACAGCAGTATACGATCTAGAACTAATATCNTCAGGTAANCAAGTAACTCAATTTTGCGGTGGTATTATAACACTGTTCAAAGAGGTAACTAGATGACCACTGAATTTATAGTAATTGAAACAGATAGTACCGAAACCGTATTAAATAATGATATTACTATAGTATTAGTAGACACTAATGTTTTACAAACTGTTATTGTACCAGTTACTGAAATAGTAGCTACACAACGAAAAGTTATTGAAACAGCTTCGTATATATCAGAATCAACAGTAGCCTTACAAACTACTGTACTATCTCCTGTAATTGCTTCAGGAGCACAAGGTCCACAAGGTCCACCAGGTAGAGATGGATCAGCAGTTGCTCAAGGATGGCAAGGTGCTACAGGATCTGAAGGTGCCCCAGGACCTCCAGGAGGGCCTATAGGTGCTACAGGAGCTAGTGGTTTACAAGGCGAAATAGGTGCTACAGGTGCTACAGGTGCAAGTGGTGTTACAGGATTTACAGGTGCTACAGGTGCAAGTGGTGTTACAGGATTTACAGGTGCCACAGGTGCAAGTGGTGTTACAGGATTTACAGGTGCCACAGGTAGTTCTGGTATACAAGGTATACAAGGTATACAAGGTTATGTAGGTGCCACAGGTAGTTCTGGTATACAAGGATTTACAGGTGCCACAGGTAGTTCTGGTATACAAGGTATACAAGGTATTCAAGGTTATATAGGTGCTACAGGTAGTTCTGGTATACAGGGCATACAAGGTGCCACAGGTGAAAAAGGTGATTCAGGTCTGGGCTTTTCAATAGCTAAGACTTATATTTCAGTAGCAGCTTTAATGGCCGATACTATACCCACAGGTATTTTAGTAGGTCAATTTGCTATAATTGATACTGGATCAGTAGAAGATCTTGAAACAAATAAATTATATATATGGACAGGTGTAGCTTATAACTATATAAGTGATCTGTCTGGTGCTCAAGGTATTAAAGGTCATACAGGTAGTACGGGTATACAAGGTATACAAGGTTATATAGGTGCTACAGGCAGTACAGGTATACAAGGTATACAAGGTACAACAGGTCCTCAAGGTACAACAGGTCCAATAGGTTATATTGGAGCCACAGGTAGTTCTGGTATACAGGGTATACAAGGAGCAACAGGCCCGCAAGGTATACAAGGTATACAAGGTGCAACAGGCCCGCAAGGTGCAACAGGCCCGCAAGGTGCAACAGGCTTTACTGGTGCAACAGGTTTTTCAAAGATTAGTGAAGCTACAGATGTTGATAAAGATCAACTAAGTGATGGCTCTTTATTAATTTATGATAATAATACGTCCAAGTGGACGACAAAGAAACTATTAGACTCACAATCGGTTGATTGTGGACTATTTTAAAAGGACATATAAATGGCTGCTATTTTAAAAATCAAGCGTGGTCTAACGAGTACTTCGATCCCCACGCTTGCAACAGGTGAACTTGGTTATTCAATGGGCGTTGGCACTAGTGCCAATGGTGGAGACAGGTTATACATAGGTACAGGAGTTGAAACCGCAGGAGCTGCAGCTAGTGTAGTTGCAATTGGTGGTAAATACTTTACTGAATTACTAAAACAAACTCCCGGTATACTCACAGCATCTGCTGCAATTATTGTAGATGCAAATAAAAAGATAGATGAATTATTAGTTGATAATTTATCTTTAAATGGTAATACTTTAAGCACTACAGATACTAACGGAGACTTATATTTAAATCCTAATGGTACAGGTAGAGTTTCAATAGCTAATGCTTTTAAACTACCACGTACAGATGGTACAGCAAANCAAGTTCTAAAAACAGATGGTGCTGGTAATGTAACTTGGGGCAGTGCTGCAGCAAGTGGCGTAACTTCNATTGATGCTAGTGGTGGTACTACAGGATTAACATTCTCTGGTGGGCCAATTACCTCAACCGGTACATTAACCTTAGCTGGTACTCTTGCAGTAGCCAATGGTGGTACTGGAGTAACTACTAAAACAGGTACAGGTTCAGTTGTTCTATCCGATAGCCCAACTTTAGTAACTCCTAATCTTGGTACTCCAACTACTCTAGTCCTTACTAGTGCAACAGGATTACCAGTTGCAACAGGTATCTCAGGATTAGGTGCTGGTGTTGCTACTGCTCTTGCTGCAGCAACTGGAGCCGCAGGTGGATTTATTACTGTTGGTAGTGCATTAGGTACTCCTTCAAGTATTACACTTACAAACGGTACAGGCCTTCCTGTTTCAACAGGTATTTCAGGATTAGGTACTGGAGTTTCTACTGCTCTTGGAATTAATACTGGTAGTGCAGGTGCTTTCCTTGTTGATGGCGGTGCATTAGGTACTCCTTCTTCGGGTACACTTACAAATGCAACAGGTCTTCCAGTTGCAACAGGTATTTCAGGATTAGGTGCAAATGTTGCCTCCTTCTTAGCAACTCCTTCAAGCTCTAACTTAGCTGCAGCACTTACCACAAAAACTGGTACAGGCTCGGTGGTATTTGGAACATCTCCAACTATTACTACTAGCATTGTTGCTGGTGGAGCAAGTTTTGACTTATTAAATACTGTAGCAACTACAGTTAACTTTGCTGGTGCAGCTACTGCCTTAAGTATTGGTGCTATCACTGGCACAACTACTGTTAATAATGATATTGTCTTAAAAGGCACTACAACAGTAGGTGGACACATCTTACCAGATGTTGATTCCGTAACTGATTTAGGTTCTAGTTCTAAACGTTTCCGTACTATATTCTTAAAAGGATCAACTATTGATCTAGGCGGAGCCACAATGTCTGGTTCTGCTGTTGGTGGCGTAACCATGACCAGCCTCAATGGCACCCCTATCGGTGACGTTGTTCAAAGCACTGGTAAATTTACAACTTTAGAGAGTACTGGTAATGTCATAGTTGGTGGTAACTTAACAGTTAACGGAACTCTTACCTCCATCAACACAACAGCAGTTGAAGTTACTGATAAGACACTTGAACTTGGTAAAACAGTTACTCCAACAGAAGTTACTGCTAACGGTTCCGGTATCTTTGTAACAGGCACTAGTGAACACAGTTTCTTATACAACAGTACTACCACAAGCTGGAATTCCTCAGAACACTTAAATATAGCAACAGGTAAAGTATACGCAATTAATGGTGTATCAGTACTTGAAGCAACTACCCTAGGTACATCAGTTACTGGTTCTAGTTTAACTAGTGTTGGTATACTAACAACAGGTACTTGGTCAGCAACTAATATTGCTATGAACAAAGGTGGTACAGGTTCTAGTTTAACAGCAGTTAATGGTGGTATTACTTACTCAACGGGTTCAGCACTAGCTATTAGCGCTGCAGGTACTTCAGGTCAGTTTTTTGTATCAGGTGGAGCAGGTGCTCCAACTTGGACAGATACTATTGATGGTGGAACATATTAATTAAAAAATATATACAGGTGATTTTTCACCTTTTAGATAACTTGCCTTTTTAGGATACTAAATGTCTAATATTGCTCTTAAAAAATCTTCAGTAAGTGGCAGAGTGCCTCTTATTGGAGATCTAGCGTATGGGGAACTTGCGCTTAACTATGCAGATGGATTACTGTATTTTAAAAATTCTGTTAATCAAATAAAAGCTTTTAAGTCTAAAGGATTAGAAGTATCCAGTATTACTGGAACTACTCAAGGCACACCTTTTACAGAAGTAACAAGATTAGTATTTGATGAAGACACAGGGTTTAATTTAACTGAATTGTCTGCTGGCGTAGTTAAGGTTGCATTAGGTTCTACATTTAAAACCTGGAAAATAACAGGGCAAAGTGATTTAGTAGCTGTAGGTGAAGATACCATACAAATTGTAGCTGGTACAGGAATATCTCTTACCACAGATCCAAATTCAGCAATAAAAAAATTAACAATTAGTTCCACTGTCAGCGCAACCACAACAGAATTTGCTTTTCAAAATGTAGGCTTTAACTACTCAGTTACTGGATTTGATGATACTACGTATCCCACACTAACTTTAGTTAGGGGAGAGTTATACTACTTTAATTTTACTAATGTTAACAGCACTCATCCGATTGCATTGAGATTAGACAGCGGTAGTGTTTCTCCAGTACCTGGTACTACAGGAAATAACCCTACTTCAGGGGTTTACGGAAATGGTACAACATCAACAATAGTAGCATATCAAGTACCTCTTGATGCGCCTGCAGTAATATACTATCAATGCGTATTCCACTCTGGAATGATTGGTGAAATTAACATTATTGGTGGTGGTAGTGTAAGATCAACCAGTGTGGTAAGTGCCAACGGTTTCGCAGGAACAGTAGCAACAAGTACTACAACACCAGCTATTACAATTACCACTAGTATAAATGGTATACTAAAAGGTAATGGTACCGCATTATTATCTGCCTCAAGTGGTGTTGATTATGCTCCTGGTACTAGTACACTAGCAACTGGTATTATTAAAAGTACAACTGCTACAGGTGTATTGACAATTGCTGCTGCAGGAACTGACTATCAGGCTCCAATAGGCACAATTACAGGATTAGTTAAAGGTAATGGAGCAAATGCTCTTACTTCTGCTATAGCCGGTACTGATTATCAGATTCCAATAGGCACAATTACAGGATTAGTTAAAGGTAATGGAGCAAATGCCCTTACTGCTGCTATAGCTGGTACTGATTATCAGTCAGCACAGAGTGTTAGTGGTATTGTAAAGTCAAGCGGTACAACCCGTTCAGCAGCAATAAGTGGCGTTGATTATGCCCCTGGTACTAGCACACTAGCAACTGGTATTATTAAAAGTATAACTGCTACAGGTGCATTAACAATTGCTAGTGCAGGGACTGATTATCAAGCTCCAGTGAGTGTTACAGGTATTTTAAAAAGTAGTGGTGTAAGCGGTAATGTTAGTGCGGCTATAGCCGGTACAGATTATCAAACACCTATTACATTAACTACAATTGGATCAAGCGGTGCAGCTAGTTTAATTGGTAATATTTTAAATATACCGCAGTACTCAGGAGGTAGCAGTGGTGGTTTAGCTGATGCATTTAGCACTTTAGCAGTTAATGGGCAAACAAGTTTAGTAGCAACAGGACAATCAACGTTACAAATTGTTGCAGGACCTGGTATTATAATTAATACTAATAACGCAATAAGTCCAAAAAGTTTAACATTAACAAGTACACTTCAAGGGATCAATTTAGATGGCGGACGCCCTGATTCTGTTTATGGTGGTTCACCCTTAATTGATGGTGGGGGAGTAATTTAATGGCAATTCAGGTTCAACTAAGACGCGGCACTGCAGCACAATGGTTTAGTGTCAACCCTATTCTTCAAGAAGGTGAGCTTTGCGTAGAATTAGATACACAAAAGTTTAAGATTGGTAATGGAATATTAGCTTGGAACTCCTTACCGTATGCTTCAGGGCCACTAGGTGCTACTGGTATACAAGGTCCACAAGGTAATGATGGTAACTTTGGCGGTTCATCGTTTGACTATACATTTGTTACTGATACAACAGATAGTGATCCTGGAGTAGGAAAATTAAAACTCAATAATGTTGCACTAAATCTTGCAACAATAATGTGGATTGACGATGTAAGTGATACTGCCGTAGATATTCAGGAATATTTAAGAACTATTGATAATTCTTCTTCTACTATAAAAGGTCACTTTAGAATTTCTAAGAAACTTAATGCTCAGGCATTTGCATTATTCGCAATATCTTCAATTAACGAAGGCGAAGGGTTTTTTCGTATAAATTCTTCTTTTGTTAGTGCAAGTGTTAATAGCCCTTTTNCAAATCTTGATGATGTAATTATTACTTTTGCTAGAACNGGTCTTCAAGGTGCTCAAGGTATTCAAGGTCCTCAAGGTAGTCAAGGTCTTCAGGGTTATTCAGGTGCAACAGGTCCACAAGGTATTCAAGGTATTCAAGGTATTCAAGGTGTCAAAGGTGATCAAGGTATACAAGGACCTATAGGTAACGGATTTCCTTTTATAATCACTACTAGAAATTATACCGCAGATGGTACTACAGCTACATTTGCTGTATCTGCAAATTTAGGAGCTAATAATTTATTAGTAACTGTTAATAATTCAATATTAAGACCCGCTATTGATTATACGGTTTTTAATAATAATATAGGCTTTACAGTAACCCCTACTAATGGAAGTCTAATTGTAATTAGAGAAATGCTTGGTGATGGCCCTCAAGGCGCTACAGGTAATGCCTCAATAGTACCAGGACCTCAAGGCTCCGTAGGACCTCAAGGCGATAACGGAGCAACTGGACCACAGGGTGCTACAGGTGCTCCTTCAATAGTACCAGGTGCTACAGGTACAATAGGTGCCACAGGTACAATAGGTGCCACAGGTATCATAGGGGCAACAGGAGTACAGGGTATTCAAGGACCAATTGGTCCAGTAGGTACTACTCCCTACAGCATGGTAACAGAAGCTTTTACAGCAAATGGAAGTACAAATACTTTTACAATTAATCCTAACTTAACTGCTAATACTATTTTTGTGTTAGTTAATGGTGTAGTATTAAGACCTATTACTGATTATACCGTTTCTGGAACTACTTTAACAATTATTTCTCCGACACTAAATAGTGGAGCTCAGATAGTTGTCCGAGAGCTATTAGGTGACTCAGTAAGTGCTGAATCAATAGCACAAACTGCCACAGATTTAGCAATTGTAATGGCAATTGCACTAGGATAAAATATGGCAACAACATTTATAAATGCAATTTCAAAATCTGTAGGTTCTACTGAAGTAATTAATTTTACTGCTACCGATAAGTCAATTATTATTGGAGGTAATTTAACTAACCTTCTTACTACTTCAGTACCTGTTAGTGTAATACTTCGCAGAGGCATTGAAGATACTTATCTTCAAAAGAATAAACGTATTGAGGCAGGTAATGCTTTTGAAATATTCAAAGGTAATAAACTAGTACTCGCAGCAGGGGATAAATTAATTATCTCTTCTGGCATGGCAGCCAGTATAGACGCTGTATTTTCTATATTACAGGGNGTAGCATAATGGCTGGAACTTTTGAACCAGATACTTTCCTTGATACAGCTACAGAAATAGCTGACAAGGTATTTTACGGTTTTAATTTTAATCCCACAACTGGGAAATTATACGTTGATATTCTGGATGGCAATGAGCCTGTTACTCTGCCTCAACCAGTATATAACATAGATAGAAATCAATACCAAGCATGGTTTTGGTCAAAGAATAGCGTACTATTTTACTGGGGTGACAATAGTACAGTATGGAAAAATAAATTATTAATGAGGCTTCTATAATGGGACAAATTCTTGACTTAGGAAAATTACGCCTATCTTTTCAAGGCAACTGGTCGTCAACTACTATATATGAATATAACGACTGTGTTCGCTACGGTGGTAATGTTTATGTTTACGTGTACCCTGTTAATGAAGCCGGACGTATACCAACTCTTACCAATTTTTGGTCTTTGTTGGTAGAAGGTATAAAATTTACAGGTGTATATAGCGCTTCAACAGCTTATAAAGTTGGTGATGGTATTGCATATGGTGGTAGAGTGTATATTGCTATTGCTGATGGCACTAACAACACCCCTCCTAATCTTACATATTGGTCTCAGTTTGCTGACGGTATTCAATATGAAGCTACCTATTCAGACGCAACTACATACCAAAAAAATGACGTTGTAACATATGGTGGATCAGCATATATATCTAAAATAGATACCACTGGAAATAATCCTATAAATACAACATATTGGGATAAACTAGTAGATGGTATATCTTTTGCAGGAACATGGAGTTCAGCAACAGCTTATGCTGCAGGAAGAATTGTCAGCTATGGTGCTAATACTTTTAAAGCAACCACTAATTCAACTAACCAATTACCTACAGTAGCTAATGGTAGTTTGAATTCCGCATACTGGGAAGTATTTACGGAAGGTTTCCGTACAAAAGGTACTTGGACAACTACTACTGAATACTTTATAAATGATATTGTTATTCGTGGTGGAACAACCTATGTATGTCTTTTAAGACACCAAGCCTCAACTTTTGCCACAGATTTAAGTGCTTCTAGATGGGCCAGATTTGCGAGCGGTATTCAGTGGAAAGCTGCTTGGACAGCTACTACAGTTTATGTTAAAGATGACGTTATTAAAAGTGCAACAGGTAGTGTTTACATAGCTGCTCAAGATCACACTGCTGGTTCAGATTTTACTGTTGATTTTGCAGCTGGTAAATGGCAAGAATTTGTAGTTGGTGCTTCAGATTTATTGCCTGCTCTTGAAGCAGGAGATGCTGGTAGAAGTTTAACAGTTAATGCTGCCGGTAACGGCGTAGACTGGATAGGAGCTACTGAAAGTCTTAATGTAAGATATGTAGCCCCACATGGAACAGACACAGCAGCTAGCGGTAAAAATAAATCTACTCCTTATGCTTCTATTCGATATGCTTGTGATAATATTGGCAATAATGGTGGTACAATTTTTGTTAGTACAGGTATTTATAACGAACAATTACCTATAACAGTTCCAGCAAACGTAGCTATTGTTGGAGATAACCAACGTACTGTAGTTGTTCAGCCTAAATCTGGAAACAGCGATGACGGGTCTGTTTTAAACATTAACTCTTCTATGTTTTTTATGAACGATGGTTCTATTTTAAACAGAATGACGTTTAAGGGTATGACTGGCTGGGTTCCTGGAACTACTGCTGCAGACATTACAACTTCGACTATAAGAGGCGTAGTAGTAAGATTAAATCCTAGTGCCCCTATATTGTTTAAATCTCCTTATGTATTAGAATGTTCTTTTATTGGATCTGGTGCTGTTGCCGCCCTAGTTGATGGCAGTGTTAATGCACAGGGTAATAAGAGTATGATATTCCATGCGTTTACTGTTATTAATGATAATGGTGTAGGTTTTTGGGTAAAAGATGGCGGTAAAGCTGAAATTGTTAGTTGTTTTACTTACTATAACTATTTTGGATACAGTGCTAGCGGTGGTGGATTTATTCGCTCACTTAATGGTAACAACAGCTACGGGACCTGGGGAGCAACCAGCCGAGGATTTTTAGCAGGTGAAACACCTGTAACTGGTAGTGTATTTGGGCAACAAATAAACTTCTTGTACCAAGGCGGCAACATTGCAGTAGGCGATACAGTTACTAATACTGCTACAGCTGCTACAGCCACAGTAACTAATGTACAGGCTAATGCTAATAAAGTTTATGTTACTGGTGCTAGTGGAACATTTACACTAGGTAATCCACTAACATTTACAAGTGGCGGTACGGGTGTTGTAAGTGCTGGTGCTTTAGAGGATCAAAAAGGATTTATACTAGTAGTAACAGGTTTAGCTACTTTACCTAATCCTGGAGCCTCTATTACTATTGCAGGCGATACAATTAGTTATGTTATACAAAGTGTAACAGGTACTTATGTAGACGCTACAAGTAAAATAGCTATAGTATTAGCTCAAGAAAAACCCACTGGAAGTCCAAGTGGTTCTTCTGTTACAATAAGATATAAATATTCACAAATTCGTTTAACAGGACATGACTTTTTAAGTATTGGTACGGGTGGAACAGCTACTACTAATTATCCAAATACTCCTACTCAACCAAGTGCTCAAGGTAATGAAGTTGATGAGGCATACCCTGGTCGTGTTTACTTTGTGTCTACTGACCAAGATGGTAATTTCCGCGTAGGTGAGTACTTCCGTATTGATCAAGCCACTGGTAGAGCAACTCTAAATGCT
>JGI25912J50252_10000847_pt1 | contig 9946 bp, 6 predicted proteins | sample LauGreSBDMM110DD_2_FD_50252 | JGI IMG/M metagenome (IMG submission 50252)
TTGCTCAGTGTGTATGACGTGCTGCTCGAAACCGCCACCATCACCGAAGCCCGCATCCCCAGCCGCTGGGGCAGCGAGGCATCACAGCAAAAAATGCCCACCTACGACGTGCTGGGTGCGAGCCGCGAACTCGCCGGCGCAGAGGTCGAGTTGGTGGGTTTGGAGCGGCGCGAATTCCGCCTNAAACAAGCNCTGGCCGCCGTGGATGCGCAATACGATTTTGTGTTGATCGACTGCCCNCCCTCCTTGTCAATGTTGACCCTCAACGGCCTGTGCTGCGCGCATGGCGTGATCGTGCCCATGCAATGCGAGTACTTTGCCTTNGAGGGCTTGACCGACTTGGTCAACACCATCAAACAAGTGCACGCCAACCTCAACCGCGACCTGAAAATCATTGGCCTGTTGCGCGTGATGTTTGACCCACGCATCACGCTACAGCAGCAGGTGAGCGAGCAACTCAAGAACCACTTTGGCGACAAGGTGTTCAACACCCTGATCCCGCGCAATGTGCGCTTGGCCGAAGCGCCCAGCTACGGCATGCCCGGCGTGGTGTTTGACCCCGCCGCCAAAGGCAGCCAAGCCTTTTTGGAATTCGCCCGCGAGCTCGTTGAACGCGCCCCCAAACTCTAACCCCCACACCCACCATGGCAACCAAAAAACCCAAAGGCTTGGGCCGCGGCCTCGAAAACTTGCTGGGCCCCACCGTCAACGACTCCCCAGAGCCCAGCGCCGATGGCCTGCCCCATGAGCTGGCCCTGAGCGAGTTGGTGGCCGGCACCTACCAGCCACGCACCCGCATGGACGAAGGCGCCTTGTACGAGCTGGCCGAAAGCATCAAAAGCCAAGGCATCATGCAGCCCATCTTGGTGCGCCGCTTGAGCCCGGCTGATGCCGCGCTGCGCCGCGCCAGTGGCGCCAGCAGCCAAGACCCCAACCACCCTGGTGAAGCACAAGCCTTGTATGAAATCATTGCTGGTGAGCGCCGCTTTCGGGCCGCCGCCATCGCGGGTCTGGAACGCGTGCCCGTGCTGGTGCGCGACGTGCCCAACGAGTCGGCTGCGGTCATGGCCTTGATCGAAAATATCCAGCGCGAAGACCTCAACCCCCTGGAAGAAGCCCAGGCCCTGCAACGCCTGATCAAAGAGTTTGGGCTAACTCACGAAGCGGTGGCCCAGGCTGTGGGCCGCTCGCGCAGCGCAGCCAGCAACCTGCTGCGCCTGCTCAACTTGGCCGAGCCGGTGCAAAACATGCTGATGGCCGGCGACATTGACATGGGCCATGCCCGGGCTTTGCTGGCGCTGGACCGGGCCAGCCAAATCACCACCGCCAACCAGATCACGGCCAAAAAACTGTCGGTCCGCGAGACCGAAAGCCTGGTCAAAAAAGTCAGCGCCGAGTTCAACTTGGTGACCCAAAAGCCCAAGAAAGAAAAGTCGCGCGACCTGCGCCGGGTGGAAGAAGAGCTGTCCGACTTGCTCATGGCCGAGGTTGAGGTGCGCATCAAAAAACGCGTCAAGCGCAACGGCCGCATGGAGGACATGGGCGAGCTGGCCATTCAATTTGGCTCGCTCGATGCGCTCAACGGCTTGATCGACAAACTTCGCGGCTAAAGAAACGCCCAGCGCAAAGCCATGAACATCCTGGACCGCTGGCTGAATTGGACCCACCGCCTCGGGCATGGGGTGCGCGCGCAACAGCAACAAGTGCTGGCCATGAGCGCCATTTTGGTTTGCGTCAATGCCGTGGTGTTCAACCTGCTGCCCAACCCGGGCTACGACGCGTACTTGTTGTACGTCGTGGCTTTGGCATTTGTGTCGGTATTGGGCCTGGTGAAGTATCAGCTGCTGTACTACGCGGTGGTGAACTTTTGCTTGCTGATGCTGGTCGTCATGTTGGCGTACTTTGCCACCCAAACCGGACATATCCAATCCAGCGCCTTGGTGTGGATGTGCATTTTGAGCATTCCTGCCCTGTTCTTTCTCGGGCAACTCGGTGGGCTGGTCTGGTTGCTGGTCATCCTGACCATCATCACCGGGCTGTATGCATTGACTTTGCACAGCCCAGCCAACCCACTGCCCAACAATGCCGCGTCCGTGTTGTATGCCACGGCCAACCACGTGATGGCCGTAGCCTCCTTGATGCTCATGGTGCGCCTGTACGACCAAATCACCGAAAAGCAAAGAACCGAAACCGAAGCGCGCAACCAAGACCTGGTGCAAGTGCACGCCGATATGCGGGTGGCACAAGCCCACAAGGACGAGTTTGTGGCCGCCATGGGCCACGAACTGCGCACCCCCATGAACGCCATCTTGGGCTTGAACGGTTTGCTGCAAGACGAGTTTGCCCATGACCCCGAAGGCCTAGAGACAGTGGGCCACATCCGCCGCTCCACAGAACACCTGCTTCAAGTGGTCAACGACATTTTGGATTTCTCGCAGCTGCAAAGCGGGCAAATGGTTTTTTTTTCCAGCGCTTGCGAACTGCGCCCTTTGTTGACTGAGGCGCTGACACCGCTGCGGCAAAAGGCCTTGGACAAGGGCTTGTCGTGGCAACTCACATGGGCCACCGACGTACCGGAGGCGGTGTGGGTCGATGGCCCCCGGCTGTGTCAAGTGATGCGCCACTTGGTCGACAACGCCATCAAGTTCACCGCACAGGGCAAGGTCGAGATACACGTGGCCTGGCTCAACCAACACCTGCAAGTGCANGTCAAAGACACGGGTCGCGGCATTGCCTTGCCGCGCCAAGCCCATATCTTCAACCGCTTTGAGTCGGCCGACTTGCAAACCACCAAAGACTTTGGCGGCACCGGCTTGGGNCTGAGCTTGTGCGAGCGCTTGGTGGTGTTGCAAGGCGGGCAAATCGGGGTNCACAGCCAGCCCGGCGGGGGTGCGGTGTTTTGGCTCGAGTGGCCCGCAGCCACGCCGCAGGCCGCGGCCATTGCGCCGCCGAACCNCCTGCCCGAAACAGCCGTGTTTGACGTGCTGGTGGTCGATGACAACGCGATGAATTTGATGCTCACGCCAGTGCAAATCCATGCGGTGTGGCCCCAGGCCCGGGTGAGCACCGCCAGCTCGGGCGCGCAAGCGCTGGCGCTGTTGCAGGCCCAACACTTTGACCTGGCTTTGGTGGACATGGTGATGCCCGACATGGACGGCCTGGCCCTCACGCGGACACTGCGCCAACTCCCTGCGCCCTGGTGCCATATTCCCGTCGTGGCCTTGACCGCCAACACCAACCCCTTGGACGAGCAACAGGCCTTGCAAGCGGGCATGGACATGGTGTTGCACAAGCCCATCAACCCCAAAGCATTGGTGCGCACGGTTTCACAAGCNTTGGCCGCATCACCCCACAGGGGGCCCGCATGAAAGCCCCGTGGCGGCAGTGGCTTGGCGGAGATTGGGTTGCGCGGCTACCAGCCAGCTTTCGCACCGGCAAGATGCCTTTTGTGTTTCTGTGCATGATGATGCTGGTGGTGGTGTCGCTGACGTTTTCCATGTTCAACCCCTACCGCCACGGCTCCACCATGCAAGTGGGCTTTGCCTTGTTGATCCTGGGTTTGCTGTGGCTGATGCACCGTGGCGTGGCCCTCAACACCGTTTTGGGTGTGATGTGTTTTTTGAGCGTGGCCTATTTGTTCAATGCCGCGCGCGTCTCAGGCGGTGTGTTTTCACTGCGTTTGGTGTGGTTGATGCTGGTCCCGGTGATGGCCTACTACGTGATGGGCCCAGCCCATGGCTTTTTGTGGCTGATGGTGTCGTGGCTGACCACCATCACACTGGCCTGGATGACTTGGAGCGGCACGGGAATAGCGCTGCCCGTGAGCGGTGATCAGCAAGACTTTTATGCNTTTGCTTCAATTGCCATCAACTGCCTGACCTTGATGGTNGTGCCGCTGGTGTATGACCGACAACACCGCCGCAACCTGGCCGAGAGCCAAGCCCGGCAAAACGAGCTCGAACAAACCCGCCTCGATCTCGAGCACACCCAGGCCTTGCGCGAGCACTTNATTGCCGCNGTCAGCCATGAACTGCGCACACCGATGAACGCCATCTTGGGTTTCAACAGCCTGTTGATGTCGCGCACCAGCGACAAACCACGGGCCCAGCAATTGCTGGAGCACACCCGCCAATCGGCCGATCACTTGATGACGGTGATCAACGATGTGTTGGACTATTCACAGTTTCTGTCCGGGCGGCTCAACGCCCAACAAGAGGTGTTCAACCTGCACGCCACCATTGGCCATGCGTTTGATTTGTTTGCACCGAAAGTGCAAAGCATGTCGATTGCCTACCAATTGGAAGTCGCCCCCGGCGTGCCCACCTGGGTCAGCGGGGACCGCCACCGCTTGATGCAAATCTTGGTCAACCTGTTGGGCAATGCGCTCAAGTTCACCGGACAAGGCCATGTGCGGCTGCATGTGGTGGTCCACCCCGACGGCCTGATGTTTGCCGTTCACGACACCGGCATTGGCATCGCCAGCGAAGACCAAACGAATTTGTTTGGCCGCTTCGCCCAGGCCAGCCAAGACATCCAACGCCAATACGGGGGCAACGGCCTGGGCCTGGCCATCAGCCATGGCCTGGTCCAGCTGCTGGGCGGAAACATGGGCTTTGAGAGTGAACTGGGGCGGGGATCGCGCTTTTGGTTCACCCTGCCCCTGCGCGCCAGCAGCGCCCCTGCGCACAGCAGCAGCAGCGACAAGCCCTTGGTCCAGGCCGACAAAGCTTGGCGGTTTTTGGTGGTCGACGACCACCGGCTCAACCGTTTGTTGGTCACCCAGGTGCTGAAAAACGCCTGGCACCAATGCACCGTGGTCGAAGCTGGCGACGGGCTGCAGGCCTTGCAAGCCCTGCAATCGGAAGACTTTGACCTGGTGTTCATGGACTTGGTGATGCCTTCTCTCAACGGCGCCGACACCACCTCCGCCTTGCGCGCCATGCCCGCGCCTCGGGGCAACACCCCAGTGATGGGCCTGACCGCGGACGTCAGCCCGGTGGACTTGGCCAACTTTCGCGCCGCCGGCATCAACGCCTTGCTGCTCAAACCCTTTGACCCGCAGCAATTGGTGCGCGAGTCACAAGCCTTGTTGCTGGCCGCCGCCCATGGCGGCCCTTGATCACATCAAAAAAATCTTGCCCGGATTCATGATGTTGTGCGGGTCCAGTGCGCGCTTGATGGTGCGCATCATGGCCACCGCCGGTGCGCCCGCCTCGGTCAGCAAAAAGTCCATCTTGTGCAGGCCAATGCCGTGCTCACCGCTGCACGTGCCCTCCATGCTCAGGGCGCGCTCCACCAACTGTTGGTTGAGCGCCTCGGCCGTGGCCCGCTCTTGCGGGTCGTTGGGGTCGATCAAATAACCAAAGTGAAAATTGCCATCGCCCACATGGCCGACCAAAAAGTAAGGGATGCCCGAGGCGTCGGCCTCGGCCACCGAGGTCAGCAAACAGTCGGCCAAGCGGCTGATGGGCACACAGGTGTCGGTGCTGATGGCGCGGCAACCGGGGCGGCTTTGCACCGCGGCAAAGTAAGCGTTGTGGCGCGCCGCCCACAAACGGGTGCGCTCTTCGGGCGTCATGGCCCATTCAAACGCCTGGCCACCAAACTCGTCGGCGATGGCTTGCACCGTCTCGGCCTGCTCTTTGACGCTGGCCGGTGTGCCATGGAACTCCATGAGCAGCATCGGCTCTTCGCGCAAGCCCAGCTTGGAGTGGGCATTGACCATGCGCACCGAGTTTTGATCGATCAGCTCCACCCGCGCGATGGGCACGCCCATTTGAATGAGCTGAATGGTGGTGCGCACCGCCGCCTCGATGCTGGGGAAAGAGCAGGTCGCTGCCGACACCGCCTCGGGCAAGGGGTACAGCTTCAAGGTGACCTCGGTGATCACGCCCAGCGTGCCCTCGCTGCCCACCATCAAGCGGGTCAGGTCGTAACCCGCCGAAGACTTTTTGGCCCGGGTGCCGGTGCGGATCACCTCGCCAGAAGCGGTCACCACCTCCAGGCCCAACACGTTCTCGCGCATGGTGCCATAGCGCACGGCATTGGTACCGCTGGCGCGGGTGGCAGCCATGCCGCCCAAGCTGGCATCGGCGCCCGGGTCGATGGGGAAAAACAAACCCGTGCTTTTGATCTCTTCGTTGAGCTGCTTGCGCGTCACGCCGGGTTGCACTGTGACCGTCAGGTCTTCGGCGTTGACAGACAAGACGCGGTTCATGCGGCCCACATCGATGCTGATGCCGCCTTGCACCGCCAGCAAGTGCCCCTCCAACGACGAGCCCACACCAAACGGAATCACTGGCACACGGTCTGCTTGGGCCCAGGCCACCACTTGGGCCACATCGGCCGTGGACTCGGCAAACACCACCACCGCCGGCGGAGGCACGGTGGTGAAGGCCGACTCGTCGCGACCGTGTTGTTCGCGCACCGCCATGGCCGTGCTGCAACGCTCACCAAAGTGGGCTTTGAGCTGGGCCACCAAGGCGTCGGGCACCGGGCGCTGTTGAACATGGGGAATCAAATGCTGGGCGGTGGTGGGTGCGTTCATGGTGGGCGTCTCCTGTGGGTGCCATTCTAGGCAAGCCACCATATCGGCGCTTCATGGACAATCGCCCCTGGCCCGGGGTCCAATTCCCCGGCCCGCATGGGCTGGCCGCGCAGGCCGCATTCACCAAAAGCCAGAGCAGCGCGCTTTGGGCGCACACAGGACACACCGCATGGGCAACCGACTCACACAAATCGCCACCCGCACCGGCGACGACGGCACCACCGGCTTGGGCGACAACCGCCGCGTGAGCAAAAACAGCTTGCGCGTGCACGCCATGGGCGAGGTGGACGAGCTCAACAGCCACATCGGCGTGCTGCTGTGCGAAGCCGTGCCCGCCGACGTGCGCGAACTGCTGGTGGAAGTGCAGCACCAATTGTTCAACCTGGGCGGCGAGCTGAGCATCCCCGGCTTTGAGTTGCTCAAAGGCGAGGCCGTGCTGGCCTTGGACCATGCCTTGGCCGACCACAACGAAGCCTTGCCCAAGCTGCAAGAGTTCATCTTGCCCGCAGGCAACCGCGCCGCCTCACAGGCCCATGTGTGCCGCACCGTGGCGCGCCGCGCCGAACGCGCCGTGGTGGCATTGGGCGCAGAAGAAGCCCTGAACGACACGCCGCGCCAATACCTCAACCGCCTGAGCGACCTGATGTTTGTGCTGGCGCGGGTGCTCAACCGCATGGACGGCGGTGACGATGTCTACTGGAAAAGCGAGCGCCTGAAAAACGCCAGCTGATCGCCTCCTGTTCGCCGCAACGGCGCCTGCCCAGCGCCGCCAGCGAACCGTCCCTCAGCAAACCGACTCAGCGCGGCGCCAATATCGCCATGGTGATGCGCGACACGCAGGTCAGCTCTCCCGCCTCGTTGTGCATGTCGATGTGCCACACCTGGGTGCTGCGACCAATGTGCACCGCGCGGGTGATGCCGCTCACCCAACCCGACTTCACGCCTTTGATGTGGTTGGCATTGATGTCCAAACCCACCGCCCGGTCCTCTGGCGGGCACGAATAGTAGGCCCCGCACGACCCCAGGGTTTCGGCCAACACCACACTCACCCCACCATGCAGCAAGCCATAGGGCTGGCGGGTGCGCTCGTCCACCGGGATGCGGGCGACGATGAAGTCGTCCCCCACCTCGACAAACTCCATGCCCAACAACTCCGGGGCGGTGCGGTGGTGGGACTCGGTGAGGATGTCCACTGAAATCGGCTTTTTCCAAATGCGCATGCTGGGTTTCCCGTAACGTGTTGGCCAGGTGCTGTGTGCCCAGGCCCAAAGGACAGCGATGTTAGCCCCATGGTGATGGCCCCATGGTGTTGTTCCCGATGGCCGACAAGCCCAAGCGGCTGATAACCTTGGGGGCATGAACCCGACCACACCCCCCTATGTGCCGCAAATACGGCTCTACCAAGACTGGTTGGCCCGCACCAAAGGCCTGCGCTTTGACGACTATGAGGCCTTGTGGCAATGGTCGGTCACTGAGCTTGACGCCTTTTGGCAAAGCATGTGGGACTACCTGGATCTGCAGTCCCCCACGCCCCACACCGCCGTGCTGGCGCACAACACCATGCCCGGCGCCCAGTGGTTCCCCGGTGCCCAAGTGAACTATGCCCAACAGGTGCTGCGCCATGTGGCGCGCGCGCACGCTGCGGGCATGCCCGCCATCATTGGCACCAACGAGCGCGGCCAGCGCCATGAACTGTCTTGGCCCGAGTTGCGCCGCCAAGCCGCCGCGCTGGCCCTGCACCTGCAAGCCCAAGGCGTGGTGCCGGGTGACCGGGTGGCCGCCTACCTGCCCAACATCCCCCAAACCATGGTGGCGTTTTTGGCCGTGGTCTCGGTGGGCGGGGTGTGGAGCGTGTGTGCGCCCGACATGGGCACCAACGCCGTGCTCGACCGCTTTGCCCAAATCACCCCCACCGTGTTGATCGGTTGCGACGGTGTCACCTACGGCGGCAAAGACCACCCCCGCACCGATGTGCTGGCACAACTGCGCGACGCCTTGCCCAGCGTGCGCCACACCATTCTGTGCCGCGTGTTGAACACCGCCGACACCCTGCCCGGCGCCGCCGATTGGGACCACATCGTGGCGCGCAACGACGACGCCGTGGCCGCCTTTGAGCCGCTGTGGCTGCCGTTTGACCACCCCTTGTGGATTGTGTATTCCAGCGGCACCACCGGCATGCCCAAACCCTTGGTGCACGACCACGGCGGCACCATGCTCAATGGCATGGCGCACAAAACCGTCATGTACGACGTGGGTTGCAGCTACGAGCCCAACTCGTGGGGCGAGCGCTTCATGTGGTACAGCTCCACCGGCTGGGTGATGTGGAACGCCCAACTCAGCGGCTTGCTCAGTGGCACCACCTGCGTGCTCTACGACGGCAACCCCGGCGGCAGCAAAGACAAACCCGACTGGGGCGTGCTGTGGCGCTACGCGGCGCAAGAAGGCGTCACCTTTTTTGGTGCCGGGGCGGCGTATTTCAACAACTGCATGAAGGCCGATTTAAGCCTGGCCGAACACACGGGCTTGCACCAAGTGCGCGCCTTGGGCACCACCGGCTCGCCGCTGTCAGCAGAGGTGCAAAGTTGGGGCACGGCGCAGTTTCACCGCGTCTACGCCAATGCGGGCGGGCCAGCCAAAGACATATGGTGGTGCAACATTTCAGGCGGCACCGACGCGGGGGCCTTTGTGGGGGCCCACCGCGAGTTGCCCATGGTGCCCGGCGAGATGCAATGCCGTTTGCTGGGTGTGAGCGTGCAAGCCTGGAACGAAGAGGGCCAGCCCGTGATCGACCAGGTGGGTGAACTGGTGGTGACCCAACCGGTGCCGGCCATGCCGCCGTTTTTTTGGGGCGACACCGAGCACCAACGCTACTTGGGCAGCTACTTTGAGCACTACCCCCCAGGCCTGGGCCGCCACCCCAAGGGCGGCGATGCCCCGGCGAGTGCCGGCGCGGTGTGGCGACACGGTGACTGGATCAAGATCACCCCCGAAGGGCGCTGCATCATTTACGGTCGCAGCGACGCCACCATCAACCGCCACGGCCTGCGCATGGGCACCAGCGAGCTGTACCGCGCGGTCGAGGCCTTGCCTGAGGTGCTCGACGCCTTGGTGGTGGACTTGGAGTATTTAGGCCGCGACAGCTACATGCCCTTGTTTGTGGTGCTGCGACCGGGCTTGGGTTTGGACAGCGAGCTGCGCCAGCGCTTACAAGCGGCCATCCGCACCGCGCTCAGCCCGCGCTTTGTGCCCGACGACATCTTCCAAGTGGCCGAAGTGCCGCGCACCTTGTCGGGCAAAAAACAAGAGCTGCCGATCAAGAAACTCTTGCTCGGTCAGCCCATCGACAAGGTGCTCAACCGCGACGCCATGGCCAACCCGGCTTGCCTGGACTGGTACATC
>JGI25912J50252_10000853_pt1 | contig 9910 bp, 9 predicted proteins | sample LauGreSBDMM110DD_2_FD_50252 | JGI IMG/M metagenome (IMG submission 50252)
AGTTGCCATATTGGGCACGGCGAGTGAACTTTGGCTTCAGATTCGGGGCGCTGGACAGGCCACCAGCGCCGGCATGTGCTGCCAACTCATCAGCTCGGCAGCCTGGGGGGCATCGGCACTCAGCCAGGCATTGTGCAGCGCCGGTGCGATGACAACGGGGGTGCGTTTTTCATCGCCGGGCTTGTGAAACTGCTGCATCACCGGGTGCGCATCGGCATTGACCGTGAGCATCGAAAAGCTCACCACCCGCTCGCCCGAGGCCGGGTCTGTCCAGCGGTCCCACAGGCAGGCGATNCCGAANGGATCNCCACTGGCCAGAGCGATTTTCCAGCGCACGGCCTTGCCGGACTCGTAGCTGGGCTCATAGAAGTTGTCGACCAACACCAGGCCAAACTGCCGCTGCCGCCACGCGGTGCGGTAGCTGGGTTTTTCTGCGGCGGTCTCGCTGCGTGCGTTGTAGGTGTGGCGACTGATCTTGTCGTCCTTGGCCCATGCCGGGATCAGGCCAAACCGGGCCAAACCGCAAGCGACCCGACCCGTCTGGTGGCTCTTGACCACGATGGGGGAGGCAAACCCGGGGTAAGACTCCTCGGGGAAGTCTGCAGGCAGGTCAACGCCAAGCTTTTCCTTCACCCATGGGGCGCTTTGAGTGGGGGTGAAGTTGGTGCACACCCGAGCAGTTTATCGCTGCCATGAGGCACGGTGACCCCGCTGATGGGCCGTCTTGGCGCACAGTGCAAGAGGTCATCTCGCGACCATCGGGTGCGATACAGCTTGGGCACTTGACAGGGAAAACCCCAGTTGTAGACGACCGGTCTAATAATAAAATAAATTTCATCGTTTTGTGGTGAGACCAAGTTCGTCTGCACAAAAGAATATTCAGACACTTCACGTGCAACCAGGAAAGACACAGTTCAAATGCCTGAGCAAGAGCGACTGCTAACGTTGAATCAAGTCAGTAAAAATTTTGGTGGCGTACAAGCCGTTAAGAATTTGAGCTTTGATGTGAACTCAAATGAAATTGTGGGATTGATTGGACCTAATGGATCGGGCAAATCAACCTCGGTGAATTTGATTTCAGGATCTGTGCCGCCGAGCTCTGGTGACATTGTTTGGCGAAACCAAAATGTCAACAAACTTCCCATCAGTCAGCGCGTACCAATGGGCTTAGCTCGAACATTTCAAACCACGAGCTTGCTTTCAGAGTTCAGTGTGCTCGAGCAAGTTTTGACAGCGTGCCATACAAGTTACCGCGTCTCACCTTGGCGTTCAGTTCTAAGAACGAAAGACGCGAGAACTCAAGATGCAGAACAAAGAGCCAAGGCACAAGAGCTGGTGGAGTTTGTTGGTTTGGGAGATGTCATAAACGATCCGACATCGACAATTTCATCAGCCCAGCAGCGACTACTGATGATCGCAACTGCAATGGCAGCAGATCCAAAACTGATCTTGCTGGATGAGCCTGCGGCTGGCATGGTGGCAAAAGAACGCAAAGAATTGGCCGAAGTCATCATGCGTATTCGCAATAAAGGCTTGGCTGTTTTAGTCATCGAGCATCACATGGGGCTGATCATGGAAGTCTGTGATCGCATTGTGGTGCTGAATTTCGGCGAAAAAATAGCAGAAGGTAGGCCTGAGGAAATCCAGCGTAACGCAGCAGTCATTGAAGCATATTTGGGCGGGGTGCATTGATGCTACACATTAAGAATCTTACAGCGGGTTACGGAAAAGTTAATGTTTTGCACGGCATCAGTCTGGATGTGAATGAGCGTGAATGTGTAGCGCTCATCGGAGCAAATGGAGCTGGGAAAAGTACCACCTTGCGATGTATCTGTGGCCTTAACGAAGTTCGTTCAGGAAGCATTGAATTCTTGGGAGAAAGATTAGATGGTCTAAGTGGGCATGCGATTGTCCGCAAGGGAATCACCATGTGCCCTGAAGGTAGACAAGTATTTGCAGAAATGTCCGTTGTCGAGAATTTAGAAATGGGTGCACACACACGCAGCGATAACGAGCAAAAAAATGATGTTGAAAAAATGCTCGATCTTTTTCCTGTTTTGCGCCAACGTGCAAAGCAAAGGGCCGGAACTCTTTCAGGCGGTGAGCAAGAGATGCTGGCCATAGCAAGGGCACTCATGGCGAGGCCAAAACTTTGCATATTTGACGAACCTTCATTAGGTCTCGCTCCCAAAATTGTTGAAGAAGTTGAGCAAATTTTGGCGCGCATTAAGGCAATGGGAACAACCATTGTTCTAGTCGAGCAAAACGCAGCCATGGCATTGCGCTTGGCAGATCGTGCATATGTATTGGAAGCGGGCGAAGTTGTGCTGCAAGGCACAGGGCAAGAGTTAAAAAATGATCCGCAAGTGAGTAAAGCCTATTTGGGCTATTGATGCAGTAGCAAACGCCCAATGTTTTGTATTTGAAAATTTTTAACAGGAGACAAACATGAAACTGAAAAAACAGATGACTTTAGTAGCGCTGGTGATCAGCGCGGCCTTGACTCCCGCTGTTCATGCAGCCGACGAAGTCCTGGTACTCGGCGTGAACGATGCGTTGACAGGTGGTGGTGCTGTTTATGGATTACCCCAAGCTAACGCAGTTCAAATGGCGGCAGATGAAATCAATGCAGGCGGTGGTATCAAGGCCGGTTCAACCACCTACAAACTCAAAGTGATCACCTCGGACGACAAGGCCAACCCCACGGAGGCTACAAACAGCGTACGAAAGTTGATCGACCGTGACAACGTGAAATACCTTGTGGGTTTTTGCTGCTCCGGATCAACCAGTGCTGTCGCCTCATTCATGGCCAAAGAGGACGCAGTCATGCTGGTGGGCAATGCTGCTGAACGCACCATCACGGCCCAAGGAATTCCGAACGTATTTCGGACGCGTCCACCAGCAGACTTCACGGGTTCGGCAGCCGGAACGTTTGTCGCACAAAAGGGTGCTCGAAATGTAGCTGTCATCGGCGCATTAGAGGTTGGGTTTTACACCCAGTATGTGGATGCATTCGAAAAGGAGCTGAACAAGGCTGGCGGCAAGATCGTGGCCAGAGAGGCATTTGGACTTCGTGATCGCGATATGACACCGCAATTGACGAAAATCCGTGGACTCAAACCTGATGCAATTTTGGTTGTGGGCTACGTTGAGCCCGCAGCATTTGTTTACCGTCAAGCAGTGGAGTTGGGCATGAATGTTCCGCGCTACGGTTTTACGAGCGGAAGCGAAGAGCAGTTTCTCAAGGTGGTCACAAGTGCACAAATGGAAGGTGTTTGGGATCTCCGTCCAACAGAGCTGACCATTGAAGCGTTGGGCCCACAAGCCAAGGCTTACGATGCCAATTACAGGAAAAAATTCAACCAATCACCCACTCCCAGTTCGCCCTATGCCTACGACCAGGTTTACGTGCTGAAAAATGCCATCGAACGCGCAGGCAGTGCCAAAGATGCCAAGAAAGTTGCTGATGCTGTGCGTACTTTGCCAATTCCCAAGGAGGCCGTCATGAAGTACATGCCGAACGATGGCGGTGCAATTTTCGACCAGAACGGCCAGGCCTACACGTCCAATGGTGCTTTCCAGTGGCAAAAGGGCAAGTGGGTCTTCGTATCTGAGTTGCCATCTGATAACAAAGCTTATTCGCAATTTTTGCGCAGCATTCGCAAATAAGTCCTGAGCTTTATTGGTCAACCACTCGCGACTTAGTCACAAACTGAGTCGCGATGGTTTCTGTCTCCCGCATCTGGGGTATACGAACGGTGAAATGCGATGAACGAATTACTCCAACAAATATTCAATGGACTTGCCATTGGTTCCGTCTACACGTTGGTAGCACTCGGACTTACCGTGGTGTTCGGAATATTAGGTATTGCGCATTTTGCACATGGCTCATTGGCCATGTTTGGCGGCTACTTAACGTTCGTATTTTCGACAACGATGGGCCTTCCCCTCTTTGCAAGCATGGCGTTGGCTATGCCTGTGGGTGCTGTATTGGGGATGCTTATTGAGCGCTTGGCATATCGACCAGTACGAGATGCACCTCACATCAATGCCTTCATCATTGCTTTGGGACTGACAATGATGCTGGAAGGTGGGAACTTGCTTTTATTTGGAGCCGATCAGGTCATCATTCAAACGCCGTACCAGAAAGTTTTTGAATTGGGCGGCATCTTCGTTGCACAGCTTCGCATGGTCGTGATCGTGACATCGGTCACGTTGGTTGCAGTTGTGACTTTCCTTCTTTTAAAAACGAAAACCGGAAAATCAGTTCGTGCAGTGGCTCAAAACCGTCATGCGGCTGTGCTGATGGGCGTGAATGTGAATTTAGTCTCTTCAGTGGTGTTCGCTATTTCCTCTGCTCTTGGGGTCGCTGCTGGAGCACTCATTGGCGCTTTGTTAGCGCTTGCACCTGGTGTAGGTGAAAGTTTCGCGGTGAAAGGTTTTGCCGTGTTGATTTTGGGTGGACTTGGATCATTGCCAGGTGCTATTTTGGGTGGCTTGGTTTTGGGTGTCAGTGAATCCTTAGCAGCAGGCTTCTTATCGTCAGCCTACAAGGATGTGATTTCCTTCTTAATCATGATCTTGGTCTTGCTGGTCATGCCTCAAGGCTTGATGGGGAAAAAATGATGCGCGTATTCAACAAACCTTTGCTATTTAGCGTAGCCGCTATAGCCGGCGCTTTGGCTTTGCCACACGCCTTCAAATCCCCCTATTACATACATTTGATGACCTTGGCATTGATTTGGATTGTGCTTGCACAAGGTCAAAATTTAACGCAAGGATTTGTTGGTTATGTGTCGATCGCACAAGCAGGTTTTATGGGCATAGGTGCTTACATATCCACCCTGTTGACAATGAAATTTGGAGTTTCGGTTTGGACAACTTTAGTGATTGCGCCTTTGCTGACGGGTGCTATGGCGATCCTTGCGGGCTATCCGAGCTTACGCGTGAAAGGACACTATTTTTCAATCGTCACGTTGGCGTACAACATGGTCATTTTCATTGTTTTGATGACATTTAGTGCTCTCACCGGAGGCGAAGCCGGAATTCCTGATGTGCCACGTCCAAGTGAGCTGACACTTTTTGGACATGTCTTCAGTTTCGAGGGGCGCAGTAACCTCAACTACTACGCGCTGGCGTTGACTGCCGCAGTGTTGGCGACCACCTGTTGCGCCTTTGTGTTGCACTCTCGTGCAGGTCGAGTGATGTTGGCCATACGTCAAAACGAAGACCTGGCAGAAGCCATGGGTGTCGTGACTTCACGGTACAAGTTATTTGCATTTGTGATGAGTTCAATCTTGGCTGGTTTGGCGGGCACTCTTTATGCGCACTACATCGGCTTTTTAAATCCGGAACCGTTTGGCGTCGATCAATCTTTGAACATCATTTTGGCGGTCATTTTGGGCGGCAGCGGAACGCTGACAGGTCCCATTGTGGGCGCAGTTTCAGTCACATTTTTGCCTGAAATCTTACGATTTGCGGACAGTTTTCGGCTCATCACATATGGATTAATTTTGGTGGTGGCTACTATTTTCTTGCCTAAAGGGTTGGTGCCTTTGGTTGCCTCCCTGTGGCGTTGGCTAAGAGCAAGTCAACCCAATACAAGTCATAACAAGCCAGCCAACAAGGCATGAAGATATGATCGTAGACACTGAAGAGCTGTCCAAACGTGCGACCAGCGTCATCGAAGAAGCCCATCAATTTTCTCAAAGACACCTAGCCCCGAATGCAGCTCAATGGGGTAAGGGTCTTTTTGACCGGCGTACTTTATTTGAGCCTGCTGGATCTGCAGGATTATTGAGCCTACAAGTTCCGCTGGAGTACGGAGGATCTGATTTGTCATTCGCTGACAAAGTCAAGGTTCTGTACAAGCTAGCGCGGATTGATTTCAGTGCTGCTATGGCATTGGTGAATTCACACAATGTTGCTGTGCAGCTTGTGAAGGCATCCCCCCACCATTTGGCACCTCGTTACGTCAGTGATTTAATGAGTGGCAGCATCGTTGCATGCACTGCACTGACTGAGCCGGACGCAGGATCAGATTTGGGCCAAATTAAAACCACTGCCATCCGAAATGCTGGGGGTTGGTTGCTTAACGGGTCAAAGACTTGGATCATCAATGCTGTTCATGCTGACGGTGTCGTCGTTTACGCTCAGACTCAAGTGGGTTCAGGTGTCAAGGGAATTGCGGCATTCTTTATCCGTGCTGATTCGCCAGGATTCGAGCGCCTTGCCGTCGCCACCAGCAGTGCCCTGAGCAGCATGGGTATTGGAGGATTTCGCTTGACAAACGTCTATTGCGATTCATCACACATCTTGTATGAGCCAGGCCAGGCGTTTGTCGACATCATGGGTGCCATCAACCGTGCGCGCACTTATGTTGCGGCAATGTGTTGCGCGATGGTGTCGCAAGCTTTATCCGACGTGAGCGTTTATGGCCACACGCGAACCGCATTTGGTCAGTCTTTGGATCAATACCAAGGCTGGCGATGGCAGGTAGCACAAGCTGCAACTGCATTACAAGCAGCTGAGCTCTTGGTGAGGGATGCCTGTGATCTCATTGACAAGGGTGGAGAGGTTCAAACTGCTGCTGCACAAGCCAAACTGTATGCCACCAGCATGGCTCAAACGCAACTGGGTTCTCTTTTGCATGCCATGGGTGCTGAAGGATTTTTAGATCGTTATGCTTTTTTAAGGCATCTCACTGCGGCGCACACAGCTTCATTGGCCGACGGCTCTACAGCGATGCTGCTGGAACGTGTGGCTCATGAATTTCGTTTCAAACCAGGAGCAACCTGAATGCGCGTCTTTCAAATTGAGGGGGAATGGGGAATTGATCACCTGAAACTTTCCCAGCGTCCTGAGCCCACAGCCAGGGATGGTCAGGTTTTGGTGCGCATGCGCGCATCTTCGCTCAATTACCGCGACCTCGTTGTGCCGGAGCGCGGTTATGGTAGCTATACCGGTCAATTGCCACTGATTCCCATCTCTGATGGGGTTGGGGAAGTCATTGATGTTGGCGCAGGCGTTACGCGTGTTCGAGTAGGTGACCGAGTCTGTCCGACTTACTTTCAGGGTTGGATCGCGGGCGAACCCGATTTACAGAGGCTCACCCAATCTCTCGGAGGGCCTATTGACGGGACCATGACGGAAGTGATGTGTCTTTCTGAACAAGGTGTGGTGCCAGTCCCTGACTACCTGAGTGATATCCAAGCTGCAAGTCTTCCTTGCGCCGCATTGACTGCCTGGAGTGCTGTGGTGACTTACGGTCATGTCAAGTCAGGTGACCGAGTTTTAGTGCAAGGATGCGGCGGAGTGGCTTTATTTGCACTGCAGTTCGCCAAAAGTTTAGGAGCTCACGTCACCGTCATAAGCTCAAGCGGAGAGCGAATGGATCGCGCAATCGCTTTGGGTGCTGATGCCGTGATCAATTACCGTGAACAGCCCGAATGGGCCAAAGCCACACGCGAGATTACTCAGGGACGTGGATACGATTTGATTTTGGAGTTGGGAGGTGAAAAAACCCTTCCACAGTCTCTTCGCTGCATTCGTCCAGGCGGTACTTTAGCGATGATTGGCATCTTGTCGGGAAGCAACGTCAACACTTCCTTAGGTCACATCATCACCCGCCAAGTTCGCCTTCAGGGCGTGACGGTTGGACACCGAGATGGGATGGAGGCCATGTTGCGTTGCATGGCACAGCACAAGATCGTTCCTGTGACCGACAAGGTCTTTGCATTTGAGGAGCTTAAAGAAGCCATGACGTATTTGAAGAGTGGGGCACAGTTCGGCAAAGTCTGTATTGCCCATTAAAAATGGGGGTTTGATGCTAATTCCTATTCAACCAATCAACGTTGATCCTGAAAAAATTGCATTTCAGATGTGCGAGAGTGGTGAACAAGTCACTTTTGCACAGCTCGATGGTCGAGCCAATCAAGTTGCTCATCTGGTGTCGGATCTAGGCATCCTTCCAGGCGAACACGTGGCCGTTCTAATGAACAACTGCCGCGAATTACTAGAGCTTTGCTTTGGTTTGGATAGAAGCGGTGTGTATTACACGCTGATCAGTACACGCCTGACGACCGAAGAGATTGATTACATCATCCGTGACTGTCGTGCTCGCTTGTTTGTTTATTCGGTCGCTTTGGAGTCTGTTGATCAAGGATTGTGCTCAAAGCTGCCAAACACGTTGACGTGCATGAGCGTAGGTGCATGTGGTGAAGAAAGGGCGCACGGGGATTGGGTTGCTGAATGTGCGAAAAAGCCCACGTCTGCCATTGCACAAGCGTTGCAAGGCAGTGACATGCTTTACTCGTCGGGTACAACTGGACGCCCGAAGGGAGTGCTTTGGCCACTGCCCAAGACAGCCGCAGGAAAACAAACCATGTTGGTGAGGCTGCTGCCGCCACTGTTTGGATACGACGCTGACAGTCATTACCTGTCGACCGCACCCCTTTACCATGCAGCACCACTTCGTCACAGCATGACGGTCATCAAAATGGGAGGGACCGTTACGGTCATGGAGCGGTTTGACCCACTGCTGGCTCTGCAGACCATTGAGCGATGCAGCATCACCCACAGTCAATGGGTGCCCACCATGTTTGTGCGATTGTTAAAGCTTGACCTAGCGATACGTGAAAAATTCGATTTGTCATCCATGAAAATGGCTGTACACGCTGCCGCTCCTTGCCCTGTTGATGTCAAAGAAAAGATGATGGACTGGTGGGGGCCCATCGTGCACGAATACTATGCAGGCACTGAAAACAATGGGTTTTGCAGCATCACACCTTCAGAGTGGTTGACGCACAAAGGCTCAGTAGGTCGCGCCTCGCAAGGAAAATTGCATATTTGTGATGAAGAAGGCGTTCCTCTAGATGTGGGTCAAACGGGGGCTGTGTATTTCTCAGAGGGTCCCCAGTTCTCTTATCACAATGACCCAGCCAGTACAGAACAAACCCGCAACTCCCAGGGATGGACTACCCTCGGTGACATTGGCTATCTGGATGAGCAGGGCTACCTTTATTTGGTAGACCGAAAAGCCTTCATGATCATCAGTGGGGGCGTCAATATTTATCCGCAAGAAATTGAAAACGTGTTGCTTCAACATCCGAAAGTGATGGACGCTGCTGTGGTTGGCGTCCCCAACAGCGATTGGGGCGAGGAAGTTAAAGCNGTTATACAACCAGTTCACGCATCAGATATTGGCCCAGCTCTGGCAGAAGAACTACAGTCATTCTGTCGNGAAAAATTAGCAGACTTTAAATGTCCAAGGTCGATAGATTTCGACCTGGAGTTACCTCGTTTGCCAACAGGTAAGCTTTACAAAAAATTGGTCAAAAAACGCTACTGGCCTCAGTAAGCCTTAGTAAAAAAATCAAATGCCAACTGGAGAATCTTACGTGTCAGAAAACCTTACGAATCATTTTGCGTCGAGTCCCAGCAGAAGCAGCAGCCGCTCTGCGACACGCACTGACACTCGCAACGTGCTGGTTTGGTGCGGGACCGAACTTTTGACCGAGCGTGGGTTTCAGATAACGGGCATTGATGAAGTTCTCAAGCGCGTCGGCGTACCTAAAGGCTCCTTCTACCATTACTTCAAAAGCAAAGATCACTTTGGACATGCCGTAATTGACAACTATGAAGCGTATTACGCCAAAAAAATGGACCGCATTTTTGGCGACACGTCACAGTCACCTCTGCAGCGCTTGGTTAACTTCACCGTGAATGCAAAAAATGGCATGTTGAAGTTTGACTTCAAACGGGGCTGTCTGATCGGCAATCTTGGTCAAGAGCTTGCTGCGCTCGATACGCAGTTTCGTGAACGGTTGGAGGGGGTTTTGGTGTCATGGGAGAAACGAGTTGCTGAGTGCCTGAGCGAGGCCATCGATGTCGGCGAATTGGCGCCGGGGCA
>JGI25912J50252_10000856_pt1 | contig 9893 bp, 10 predicted proteins | sample LauGreSBDMM110DD_2_FD_50252 | JGI IMG/M metagenome (IMG submission 50252)
CTACCTGAAGTTGGCTTACCGCGTTTGGTCTTTGCAAATCAGATGCAACGAGTAGCGGAGTGTTTCCTTGATCCTTATAGAACTTCGCAAGCTTTGCAGCAAGAGTTGTCTTACCTGCTCCTTGAAGTCCAGCGAGCATGATGACTGTTGGAGGATTCTTTGCAAAGCGAATACGACGCTCTGCTCCGCCAAGGATTTGNATTAANTCGNCGTTAACTACATCGAAGACGGCTTGAGCTTGGTTAGCTCCGGATTGCAGTTCGGACAAGGTATTGAGCGACTTGGCACTAACTGTTGATACAAAATCCTCGACAACCTCTAGTGAGACATCGGCTTCGAGAAGCGCCTGGCGAATTTCAATACAGGTCTTGTCGATATCACCGGCTGAGATTTTCCCGCGAGAGCGAAGTGCTCCAAATGCGCTGGAAAATCTCGAGCCAAGTGAATCGAACATAGTAAAGAGATACTACTAGTGCAAAGATGAGCTAAATAGCAGCCTCTCCATTTTCCCCGGTTCGAACCCGAACAACCTCTTCTACATTGGTTGTCCAGATCTTGCCATCACCGATAGAGCCGGTTGAGGCCGCCGCTACGATGACCTTAACGATTTCATCTACCTTCTTGTCGATGACAAGAACTTCAAGGCGAATCTTTTGAAGTAGGTTGACTGTGTACTCAGCACCGCGGTAAACCTCTGTGTGCCCACGTTGGCGACCAAATCCACTCGCCTCGGAAACGGTTATTCCGGTAATACCTGCGGCTTCAAGTGCATCCTTAACTTCATCTAACTTTGCTGGTTTTAGGATTGCTGTAATGAGCTTCATAGAACCCCTCCTCTGGATGAAATCTTCATGTCGTAAGCGCTTTCAGCGTGTTCAGCCAAGTCGATACCTTCGACTTCGTCAACTGCATTGACTCGGAAGCCAATTGTTTTATTGATAACAAAACCAATAATCAAGGTGACGATGAATGAGTAAGCAAAGACCAAACCTACGCCAATCGACTGCTTGGCCAAAAGGGCTACTCCACCACCGTAGAGGATTCCATCTAGACCAATGCTATTTACAGCACTTGTTCCGAAGAAGCCCACCGCAAGTGATCCCCAAACGCCACCAATTAAGTGGACGGCAACCACGTCGAGTGAATCATCAAAGCCTAACTTGTACTTGATATCGACAGCCCAAGCGCAGAGTATTCCTGCGAGGACTCCAATGGCAGCTGCGCCAGTTGGATCAACGAATGCACAGGCAGGTGTAATAGCGACAAGTCCGGCAACGGCGCCAGATGAAGCACCAAGAGATGTCGCATGACCGTTGCGAATCTTCTCAAAGCAGATCCAACCAAGAAGGGCAGCACCTGCTGCAACCTGGGTATTGAGGAGGGCTAATCCAGCGATCCCATTAGCTGCAAGAGATGATCCGGCGTTAAAGCCAAACCAACCAAACCACAGAAGGCCAGAGCCAAGCATGACTAGTGGAAGAGAGTGTGGGCGCATCGACTCTTTTCTCCACCCTACGCGCTTTCCAAGAACTAGTGCGAGTGCTAGTCCTGCTGCTCCAGCGTTAATGTGAACAGCGGTTCCTCCTGCAAAATCCTCTAGACCCTTTGCTGCCAGGAAGCCTGTTCCCGTTACAACATCGCCAACTTTGTTACCAAAGGCAAATACCCAGTGAGCAACTGGGAAGTAAACAACGGTGCTCCATACGGCAACAAAGACGGCCCAAGCGGTGAACTTTGTGCGATCAGCTATAGCACCGGAGATGAGTGCTGGTGTAATGATGGCGAACATCAATTGGAAGGCCGCAAACGCAAGCAGTGGGATTGGATAAACCCCACCATTATTTGCGAACTCATTGACCTTACTTCCAAGATCAGAGAAGCCGATTCCTCCATACCAAGGAGAGTCGGCCTTGTGACCGAAGGCTAATTCAAAGCCGAAAACAACCCACAAGACACTGACGATGCCAACTGTCACCATGGACATCATCATCATGTTTAGAACACTCTTTGTGCGGACCATGCCACCATAAAAAAATGCAAGACCTGGTGTCATAAGAAGGACTAGAGCGCTGCTCATTAATATCCAGGCTGTATCGCCTGAGTTCAGAACCATCTCTTCCATGCTTTTGCTCTTTTCGATTGAGTAAACCTCACCATTGAGATAGGGATAAACTGGCTTTTCCCGGTTACAAGGGGTGCCTCAATCAATTACGGGTTAGTTAATTAATCAGCCCATCTATAAACATGTCTGTAACAAAGGGGGCAAAATCATCCTCCCCCTCTCCTGTGCCGATGAACTTGATGGGAATATTGAGCTCATTCTCGATAGCCAAAGCGACCCCACCTCGAGAGCTTCCATCGAGCTTGGTCAGAATCAGCCCGGTTACCACNACCGCCTCTGCAAAGATCTTCGCTTGCGAAACTCCGTTCTGTCCAGTGGTGGCATCAATGACCAGCAAGGTCTCTGACAGCGGAAGGCTTTTCTCAACCACTCTCCGGATTTTGCCTAGCTCATCCATTAAGTCACTCTTGTTGTGCAACCGTCCTGCAGTGTCGATAATTAAGTAATCGGTACCCAGTTCAACAGATTTCTTAGCGCTGTCAAATGCAACAGATGCTGGATCTGACTTAGCGCCACCAGCGACAACCTCAACACCGATTCGATTCGCCCACGTGGTTAGTTGATCGACTGCGGCTGCACGAAAGGTGTCAGCGGCACCAAGAATTACCGTAGCGCCATCAGATTTAAGAAGTTTCGCAAGCTTAGCTACGGAGGTGGTTTTACCGGTTCCATTAACTCCAACGACCATAACCGCTGTCGTTGCACCGTGAGTATTTAACGCTCTAGATTTCTTGGAAAGATGGCTTGTAAGGATTGCACGTAAGGACTCAAGTGCGTCATCACCCTTAATCTGCTTTGCTTCCTCAATGATGAGCTCACTCAGACGTGGTCCTAAGTCAGCAGCGATGAGATCGCTCTCTAACTCAAGCCAATCCGAAGGGCTTGCAGTAGATGTACCGCGAAGTTTTGCCGCTAACTTGGAAAAGACTCCCATAAAAGCGCTACTAACTAAGCGGTTTCAGATTCACGCAGGCGCTGTGAGATTACCTCTGTAACGCCATCGCCGCGCATCGTGACACCGTAGAGCGCATCTGCAATCTCCATNGTGCGCTTTTGGTGGGTAATGATGATCAGCTGTGAGCTTGCACGTAGCTCCTCAAGAACTCCAAGGAGACGCCCAAGGTTTACATCATCGAGAGCTGCCTCGACCTCATCTAGAACGTAGAACGGACTTGGACGTGCTTTAAAGATTGCGACCAACATCGCTATTGCCGTTAATGACTTTTCNCCACCAGATAGGAGGGAAAGGCGCTTAACACGCTTTCCTGGTGGACGGGCTTCAACATCAACNCCTGTATTAAGTAGATCATCCGGGTTGGTAAGAAAGAGTCGTCCATCTCCACCAGGGAANAGTCGACTGAAGATATCTTGGAAGTGCGTAGAAACCTCTTCATAAGCNTGCATAAAGATCTCCTGNACCTTGTCATCAACCTCTTTGATGATGTCTAGGAGATCCTTCTTGGTGTTCTTAAGATCCTCNAGCTGCTCGGCGAGGAACTTAAGTCGCTCCTCTAGCGCGNTGTACTCCTCGAGGGCTAACGGGTTAATCTTTCCAAGCAAGGTAAGTGAGCGTTCTGTTGCTGCAAGTCGCTTCTCCTGCTGATCNCGACGATANGGAATCAACTCNGTTGCAACGATGACACCTTCATCGGTCTCAATAAATGTTGGAACATCCTTATCCGGTCCATACTCACNAACAAGNGTTGCAACATCGATNCCTAGCTCTTCAACAGCCTTGGTTTCTAGCGCCTCGATTCGCATCCGCTGTTCTGCTCGCGCTATCTCATCTCGGTGCACACTTGATGTGAGTTGATCAAGTTCGGNGGCTAATTCGCGACCACGTGCNCGAACGACNAGGGTNTCNCCTTCACGATCAGCACGGTTAGCCTCAAGNCGAGCACGCTCTGTTGATGCTTTAGCAATGGATCGTTCAATATGGATGAGCGCTTCATAAGCCGCCTCTGCGATAGCTTGTGAGATCACAGCTCCGCGTGCTCGAGCGCCGCGACGAGAGACAGCGCGCTCTGATGCATCACGCTCTGCCGCTGCAGCATCTTCGAGAGCCTTTGCGCGAGCAGAGATTGAGTCCACTCGCTCCTCTGCTGTACGAACAGCAAGGCGCGCTTCTACCTCGGATGTTCTAGCTATTGAAACCTGATTACGAAGCTGCTCGGCGGCGGCGTGATCTGGCTGGGCAATCTCACCTAGCTGCTGTGCCTGATGAGAGGCGATACTTAACTCATTCTCATCCCGNGACTTAGCTGATGTTGCTTCATCGATAGCAAGGTTTANTCTCTCAACTTCAGCAGAGGCGGACTTCATATTCTGACCAGATACTGCGAGCTGCTCAGTAAGTGCGGCTATTCGAGCATCGGATTCATTTAATTTAGAGAGCGCGAAGTCGAATGCAGACTGCTTACTTTCTACCTCACCTTGAGCTGTTGAGATCTCAAAGCGCAGCGATCACAGTTGTGGTTAAGACCCTCGAGCTTCTTCGTCAACTCCTCTACGAGTGCGCGAATCTCTATGAGTGAGTCCGAGGATGATGATCCACCGCGAGCACGGTGAGAGGTAATGACATCTCCTCCGCGCGTGACAACGGTGAGCTCTGGATGTGAACGAAGGATCTGTTCTGCCGCACGAGCATCATCTGCAACAACGGTTGAAGAAAGTAGTGATGTTATGAGCTCATTAATTCGCGAAGATCGCACATGAGAGAGCAGCGANGTAAGNCCACTCGGAATAGAGGCGTTCTTAGAGTTACCTGGTTCNTATACGAGCACATCAGCTTGTCCAAGGTTTTCATTTCGTAGCGTTGTTAGCGCAGTNACAGCTGAGTTTAAATCCTCNACTACGACGGCGTTAGAGAGTGCACCAAGTGCTGCAGCTGATGCTGCCTCCCATCCAGAGTCAACCTCAATNAGNGANGCNACGCTTCCGAGAAGCTTCACNCCGCGAGAGTCNCTTATGAGAGCNGCAGCACCATCTCTGCTCTGGGAAGTCAGTTGCATCGCCTCTANCTTGGANTCCGTTGCGTTACGTTCGCGATCTGCCGCTCGTTCGCTCTCAACTAACTCTGCGACCTTCTTCTTGGCAACCTCGAGCGTTGACTTTGCAACCTCAAACTCTGAATCTANTCCAAGNTCGCCTGAGTCTGCACTTGCGATCTCCATTTCAAAGGTTGAGTATTCGCGTTGAGCGCTATCTGCTCGGGCTTGTGCATCATCTCGGGCTTTCGTAAGACGAGCGATCTCTTCGGCGATTGCATCTANGCGAGCTGCNAAAGATTTAATATGTCCCTCTTGACGAGCTGTACCTTCACGCTGATCTGCAATCGCTCGCATCGCAGCTGCAATCTTGTCCTCTTCNGCCTTTAACGCCGCCTCAGCGTTTGCAAGAGCGGTCGTTGCCTCTGATAAAACCAAAATGGATGTCTCAACACCTGCACGAAGTTGAGCCTCTTCACTTCGCAACGTTGTTGCTTCACGATCAAGGGCTTCTGGATCGCGCCCTGCCTGTCTTGCCTCTTCCGCCTCTTCCGCTAAGAATCGGGAGCGCTCTTGTGCCAGAGANTGAGTTCCGCGAAACTTCTCGCGCAATGCGCTCAGTGAGTAAAAGTTTTCCTGTGCGGCNATAAGCAGNGGNCCTTCAAAGGCTGCTTGTGCATCGAGAACCTCTTCACGACTTCGAACCTTTTCAAGTTCTGCATCAACCTCNGAGCGACGCGCACGCAAAACCGTTTCATCGGCGACCTCGGCTTCAAGTGTCTTGGAAAGATTNATGTAATCATCTGCAAGGAGTCGAAGCTTTGCATCACGNAGATCGGCTTGAATTGTTGCTGCTTTCTTAGCGACCTCTGCTTGTTTTCCAAGTGGGCGAAGCTGCCTACGAAGCTCAACCGTTAAGTCTTGAACTCGCGCGAGGTTTGCTTGCATCGAATCGAGCTTGCGTATCGCCTTTTCTTTACGCTTGCGATGCTTAAGCACGCCAGCTGCCTCTTCAATAAATCCACGACGTTCTTCAGGCGTTGCCATCAAGATCGCATCAAGCTGACCTTGGCCAACGATTACGTGCATCTCTCGTCCGATACCTGAGTCAGAGAGAAGCTCTTGAATATCTAGAAGGCGTGAAGCCTCACCATTTATCTGATACTCACTCTGACCGTTTCGAAAGAGTATGCGCGAGATGGTTACNTCGGTGTAGTCGATTGGGAGTGCGCCATCTGTATTGTCGATGGTGAGTGCGACCTCTGCTCGGCCCAGAGGCGCTCGGCCACTGGTTCCGGCGAAGATGACATCCTCCATCTTTCCGCCGCGCAGTGATTTTGCTCCTTGCTCACCCATAACCCAGGTGAGTGCATCAACAACATTTGATTTACCAGAACCGTTCGGGCCGACCACGCATGTGATGCCGGGTTCAAGGCGAAGAGTGGTCGCCGAAGCAAAGGATTTAAATCCTTTGAGCGTTAACGACTTCAGATACACGGCGTAAACCTACCCTTTAGGTGCGCCCTCATAGACGTGGCGCGAGTGAAGTACTACTTGAGGGTTGAGAGGGCTTCAAAGGCGCTTCTGGCAGCTACCTGTTCTGCTTCACGTTTGCTCTTACCGCTACCTTCTGCAACCGCTTCTCCGCCCACCTTCGCGATTGCGAGAAAACTCTTGTCATGGTCGGGACCACTTTCGGTAATTTGGTACTCAAGCGTTCCTCTATTTAATGTTGCAACTAACTCTTGTAGAGCCGTCTTCCCGTCAAGGCCCGCGCCCTTGGCCATTGCATCCTCTAGGGTCTGCGCAATGAGTGAACGAACCACCGTAGTTGACACAGCAAAACCTTTATCAAGATAGATCGCACCAATGAGCGCCTCTAAGGCGTCAGCTAGAAGTGAGTTCTTATCTCGACCATTTGTAACCTCTTCGCCTTTTCCAAGACGGATGTACTTGCCCAGCTCTAGCGAGCGCGCAATATCTGCCAGAGCCCGCATATTGACGATTCCAGAGCGAAGAGGTGATAGCCGTGACTCATCTAAGTCGGGGTAACGGCTGTATAGCTCCTCAGTAACAATTAAGCCAAGGACTGAGTCACCCAAAAACTCAAGGCGTTCATTTGTCTCTATCGCACCGTTTTCATAAGCGTATGAACGGTGGGTAAAGGCGAGCTCTAGGAACTCATCCTTTATTTCAACACCTAACTTTTGAGTTAGGGGTGTGAAGTTTTTAGACGTCAAGAACCTGACGGCGGTTGTAGCTGCCACAAGTTGGGCATGCTGTGTGCTGAAGCTTTGGCTGTTGGCACTGTGGGCAGTTAGCAAGCGATGCTGCCGTTGTCTTCCACATGCTTCGACGTGAGCGAGTCTTCGAACGAGACATCTTTCGTTTTGGAACTGGCACGGTAATCGTCCTTTTTCTTGAGTGGTTAACCGCTGGTTGATCTGCGGTAGGCGCTAAGTATTACTTATTCAGCGCCATTCTGAAAATCCAGCCCGCCCAGCCCTGCCCAGCGAGCGTCAAAGGCCTCATGAGCGTGTTCAGGAGGTAGATCTGCCCACTTCTCTCCACACTCTGGGCATAGGCCTTGGCAATCTGGGTTACACAACGGGTTAGCCGGTAAATCAAGAATGACAGCATCAAGTACTGGAACCTCTAGGTTGATGATGTTGCCATCCATCCATAACTCATCATCTGATTCAAGATCTATATCCTCATCGTTGGCGCGGCTTTTCGATCTCTTCTTTGAACGAGAGTCGGCGGTAGGTTCATACCGGTAGAGCTCTTGAATCCTTCTATCGACAGTTTCCTCGACGGGATCTAAGCAGCGGATGCAGTCCCCTTTAGCAATCCCATAAATCTGCGCGCTGAGCAGAACACCCTCTGTTACCGACTCGAGGCGAATATCTAGCTCCAAAACATCTCCGGAAGGAATGGAGATAAGAGGTACCCCTATGGGATCTTTGAGGGTCAGGTCGAGTTGATACTCCTTCATCTCCCCCGCACGTCGAGGAAGTTCATGGGTATTGAACTCAAAAATACTTGAAGTCATAACGGTGGATTAATCGTCGGCGAGTTGGGAAAGAACATCCTTATCGCCAGCGCCTTCTAAGCGCTCGCGACCCCGCGCTACAGCATCGAGTGTCTTATTTAGAATTACCTCAAGTGTTGCAAGGCGACCATCTATGTACTCCTCGACAGCTTCACGTTCATCGGCCGCCTCATCGCGGGCTTCATCCAGAATTAGTTGCGCTTCGGTGCGTGCAGCTTGNACNATCGCTGTCTGTTCAATCATTCTGGCAACTTCTTCACGGGCTGAAGCGATCANTGCATCNGAACTTACTCGAGCCTCTTCAATGAGTGCGTCTCGCTTTGAGAGTATGTGCTGTGCTTCATCTAGATCCTTTGGAAGAGAGGACTTTGCATCATCGAGAATGTCTAGGATTTCACCTCTGTGAACTACGCAAGATGCAGATAAAGGAACACTGCGAGCTTCTTCAATGAGCGTGATTGCCGCGCTTAGTTTTTCGATTGAGTTCATTTCTTCTCCGCTACTCGAGACTTCAGTGCATCATTGACAACACCAGGGACCATTGTTGAAACATCTCCACCGTAGTGAGCAAGCTCTTTCACGATAGATGATGAAAGGAAGGAGTGTGCAGGAGAAGTAGCCATAAACATGGTCTCAACACCTGAGTTTTGTAGATTTATTTGCGCCATTTGAAGTTCATAATCAAAGTCGGTTACCGCGCGAAGGCCCTTAACGATCGCCTGAACCTGGTTTGCTTTGCAGTAGTCAACGAGTAATCCATGCCATGAGTCGATGCGCACGTTGCTCCATTTGGCAGCGGTCTTGCGAATCATCTCCATGCGTTCTTCGGTAGTAAATAGACTCGCCTTAGTTCTGTTTTCTAGTACAGCGACAATAACCTCATCGAACTGCTGGCTAGCTCTCTCAATAATGTCGAGGTGACCGAAGGTAACTGGATCAAAGGATCCAGGACAAACAGCGCGCTTCATAACGCAAACGCTACCAACCCGTGGGCTCTATAGCCATTTCGTGGGGTGAATTACGCGGGAGCGCCGTAGAAAATCGTTGCTTGGCCGTAGTTCTTTTCTCTCACCTGTTCATATCCTTCTGGCCATGAAATTTCTTTAACTCGGGAGTTTCGCTCAACGGCAATCAAAGCTTGTGGATGCAGGAACGCACCATCTCTAAGTTGTATCAGTGTTTCAATGACATCTATATCTTCTACATCATACGGTGGATCGATATAGACAAAGTGGTACTGATGCATGGATTTATCCTGTAGAAAACGGTGCACACCCATGCCATACATCTGAAAGATCCCTGGACACTGAGCACTTTTTAATCCTTCATAGTTTGATGCAATAGCTTTTTGTGCATGCTCATCTTTTTCAACTGCGTGGACAATCGCCGCTCCGCGAGATAGGGACTCAAGTGCGATCGCTCCTGTGCCGGCGTATAGATCAAGCACATGTAGTCCGTCAAAGTCTCCAAACTCAGATGCAAGTGTCGAGAAAAGTGCTTCGCGTGCGCGATCAGAGGTTGGCCGTGTTGCACCTGCTACCGCCGAGATATTTCTACCTTTAGCCGCTCCTGCAATGATTCGCATCTCTTACTTTTCCTTACCTAATCAACCCTTGTCGATGAACTCGGCCGCCGCATCAGCTTGCAGCTCTTGGAGTTGATCCTTGAGTGCAGGATAACTTGAAAGCTCGCTATCTTTTTCTATAAGGGCAACCGCCTCTTGGCGTGCATC
>JGI25912J50252_10000864_pt1 | contig 9864 bp, 11 predicted proteins | sample LauGreSBDMM110DD_2_FD_50252 | JGI IMG/M metagenome (IMG submission 50252)
GCAACTACAACTGGATCACCTACCCCATTTCCAGGCTGGGGAGCAAATACTGGGATCTTTATTGAGTCACCAACTACCTGCAGTTGTGTTACTGCATTTGGTCGCTGTAGATCAGCTGCGACAAGTAGTGGCGTATTTCCTTGTGCCTTTAAATAATTAGCAAGCTTGCCAGCAAGTGATGTCTTACCGGCACCTTGCAGGCCTGCTAATAAAATAACAGTTGGCGCAATCTTTGCAAATCGAAGCCGGCGGGCTGAGCCACCTAAAACCTGCGTTAACTCAGCATTAACTATCTCAAATATCTTCTGTGCTGGATTTGTACTTCTATTTATTTCATCTGATACTTCTCTTGCTTTATCAAAAACACGTTTTGAGAATTTCTCCGCAACTTCAAGGGCAACATCTGATTCAAGTAATGCAGTTTTAATCTGTGCGGTAAAGTTTGTTAGATCTGATTCAGAAACTTTACCGCGCAGGCCAGAGAAGATAGATGTAAATCTCTGACCCAACGCTTCAAACATAGAAATATCTTACATTTTATTTAGATCGCTTCTTCGCCACTCTCTCCGGTACGAACCCGAATAACTGATTCAACGGGTGTAGCCCATACTTTGCCATCACCAATATTGCCAGTTCTAGCTGCATCAGTAATTAGCTTAATCGCCTTATCTGCATTCTTGGCGCTTACCAATACCTCTAATCTAATTTTAGGAATTAGGTCCACTTTATATTGAGCACCTCGGTAAACCTCNGTTAAGCCCAATTGGCGACCAAAACCCTTTGCTTCNGAGACGGTCATACCAATAATTCCAGCAGCAACCAATGCCTCTTTAACATCATCAAGTTTCTGTGGTTTGATAATTGCGGTAATTAACTTCATGAACTAAAACCCCCTCTTGAACTAGATGTTAACTCATAAGCAGTCTCTGCATGTTGATCATAATCAATACCAGCAGCTTCTGACTCTGGCTTAACTCTAAAGCCAATTGTCTTTTCGATGATAAATCCGATAATTAAGGTGGCAATAAAGGAGTAGGCCATGACAAAGAAGGCACCAAATGCTTGCTTACCTAACAATACGGTTCCACCACCATAGAAGATGCCATCAAGGCCTAGGCTATTAATAGCACTGCTACCAAATAGACCGATTGATAGGCAACCCCATAATCCACCAACTAAGTGGACTCCGACAACATCTAATGAGTCATCAAAGTTAAATTTATATTTAAGACCCACTGCAAGTGCGCAAAGGATTCCAGCAATTAAACCAATTACAACTGCAGCCCAAGGAGCTACAAATGCACAGGCTGGAGTAATTGCTACTAAACCAGCGACTGCACCAGAGGCAACACCTAGCGATGTTGGATGACCATCACGAAATTTTTCAACTAATAGCCAGCCAAGAGCGGCGGCGGCGGTTGCTACCTGTGTATTTAATAAGGCAAGAGCTGCCACACCATTTGCACCTAAGGCCGATCCAGCGTTAAAGCCAAACCAACCAAACCACAAAAGGCCTGCTCCGATTAGAACCAATGGCATTGAGTGTGGCCGCATTGATTCTCTGCGCCAACCAACTCGNTTACCTAAAACGATAGCTAGCGCTAAACCAGCAGCGCCAGCATTTATATGTACTGCAGTTCCGCCAGCAAAATCCTCAACACCACGAGCTGCTAAAAATCCTGCGCCACTTACATTATCGCCAACCTTATTACCAAAGGCGAATACCCAGTGTGCGACTGGGAAGTAAACTAAAGTTACCCAGACTCCAACAAAAACTGCCCACGCAGTAAATTTTGTGCGATCGGCAATTGCGCCAGAGATAAGAGCTGGTGTGATTATTGCAAACATCAGTTGGAAGGCTGCAAATGCAGTAATGGAATTGGGTAAACCCCGCCATTATTTGTTAGCTCATTAACTGCACTACCCAATCCTGATAAAGATAGCGCGCCATACCACTGCGAATTTGCTTCATAGCCAAAGGCTAATTTGAATCCATAAATAACCCAGAGCACACTAACAATGCCAATAGTCACCATTGACATCATCATCATATTTAGAACACTCTTTGCCCGAACCATTCCGCCGTAGAAGAGGGAAAGTCCTGGCGTCATTAAAAGAACTAACGCGGTACTTGCCAATACCCATGCGGTGTCGCCGGTATTTAAAACAACATCTGTCATTTGAACTCCAATGTATTAGAAACTTTTCAGCTGGGGAGGTGCCTACTAGTTTTATATCCGATTAGAAGTGGATAGCCTCGCCGTTGAGATGGCCTAATAATGGCTAATCTGAGTTAATTTAAGTGGAGATTTATATTTCTAGCAGGTGACACTTTTACCTATTTGTTAAAAGCATGTTACCTAATTAAATAGGCTCTCAATATATGAGCCTGGCTCAAAGGGGGCTAAATCTCCTATTGCCTCACCGCTGCCCACAAACTTAATCGGCAGGCCACTCTCTTTCTCAATCGCAAGGGCAACCCCTCCCTTAGCTGAACCATCTAATTTTGTAACAATAAATCCAGTAACTGCAACAGCTGCAATAAATGTTCGCGCTTGAGTGATTCCATTTTGACCAGTTGTGGCATCTACTACTAGCAGAATCTCATCAACCGGTGAATGTTTCTCAATTACCCGAATTACTTTCCCTAACTCATCCATTAAATCTTGCTTAGTATGTAATCTGCCAGCGGTATCAATAATTAAGTAATTAAACTTATCTTGCTTTGCATTTGATATCGCAGAGAATGCAACCGATGCTGGATCACTATTTACCGCACCTATTACTACCTTAATACCAATTCGCTCTGCCCAAGTTTGTAGTTGCTCAGTTGCGGCCGCTCTAAATGTATCGGCAGCTGCAAGTAAGACAGAGTTTCCTTCACCTTTTAATTTATTAGCTAATTTTGCAACAGATGTAGTCTTGCCAGTTCCATTTACCCCGACAACAAGTATTGTAGTAACTCGATCAGGTGCCATAATTAAGTTTCGATTCTTCTGACTTAGCCAACTACTTACCTGCCTTGTGATTGCCTCTTTGGCATCATCAGGTTTAATACTCTTGGCTTGATCTATTAACTGATCAACTAACTTAACCCCTAAATCTGATGAGATTAAATTAGAGCGAATTTGCTCCCATTCATCTGAGGTGACTGAACCGGATTTGAGTGCGGTAAATAGGCGCTTGAATAAACTCATCTACTATTTAAGAAACGGCATCGACTTCGCGGATGCGCTGTGAAATAACCTCGCTAACTCCATCACCACGCATAGTCACGCCATAGAGTGAATCAGCAATCTCCATTGTTCGTTTTTGGTGGGTAATAATAATCAACTGAGATTTCTCACGCAGCTCCTCAAAGACACCAAGTAATCTGCCAAGATTTGTGTCATCTAAGTGCTGCTTCAACCTCATCCATAATATAAAACGGAGATGGCCGGGCTTTAAAGATTGCAATCATAAATGCCACTGCAACTAATGACCGCTCACCACCTGATAGAAGGGAAAGTCGCTTAACTCTCTTACCAGGCGGCCTGGCCTCAACATCAACACCTGATATCAACATATCTGATGGATTAGTAAGAATTAACTTTCCATCACCACCTGGGAATAATCTGGCAAATACCAACTCAAACTCACGAGCAGTATCTTCAAATGCTTGGGTGAAGATCTGCTGCACACGATCATCAACCTCCTTAATAATATCAAGCAGATCTTTTTTAGTTTTCTTCAGATCCTCTAACTGTTCAGCAAGATAACGCAGACGCTCTTCAAGGGATGAATACTCTTCTAGCGCTAATGGATTAATTTTGCCAAGTAATGTTAATGACCTCTCTGCTTGCGCTAATCGCTTCTCCTGTTGATCCCTGCGATAAGGGATTAAATCACCAGGCACAAACTCACCTTGTTCATTCTCATAAAATGTCGGCACATCATTTGTTGGTCCATACTCATTAATAAGTGTCTGAACATCAATTCCAAGCTCTTCAACTGCTTTAATCTCTAATTGTTCAATTCTTAATCTTTGTTCAGCACGAGCAATCTCATCTTTGTGAACACTAGATGTAAGACGCTCTAACTCAACCGCTAACTCTCTTCCGATTGTGCGCAGACTTAAAATCTCACCCTCTCGACCAGATCTTGAGATCTCTAATCTTTCTCGCTCAGAACCTGCTCGCAGAATTGATGATTCAATTTGAATTAATGCCTCATAAGCAGAGTCAGCAATTTGTTGTGCAGTTATTGCAGCTTGTGCTCGATTTTCTCTTCGAGAAATTAATCGTGATGTTGCTTCCCGCTCTACATTTGCTTGATTCTCTAAAGCTTTAGCCCGTTGATTAATTGCATCCTTACGCTCTTCAATTGTGCGAAGACTTAGTCTTGCCTCTACCTCTTTTGATCTAGCCGCAGAGACCTGAGATCGTAAATCCTCTAAGTGAGTTAGATCCGGCTCCATTGGTGTTTGGTGGGATTCAAATTGCGCAATTGCTGCTGCTAAATCCCGCTCATCAAAGGTTCGCTGCTCACTAGCTGCATTCAACGCCAATGTAAGTCGATCCAACTCCTCGCTGGTGTTCTTAATATTTTGTCCAGCAATAGCAAGCTGTTCAGCAAGTCCAGTCATAGCAGCATCTGACTCGTTTAACTTTGATAAGGAAATCTCATAATCTCTAGCTACTACATTTAAAGCCTCTTGTGAGCTGCTTAATTCAAATTTAAGCCGATCACAATCTGCCGACACCTTTGCAACCTCAACATCACAATTTGAGGTAAGGATTGCGATTTTCTCGATTAGGGCAGCATTAGCTGAAGATGCAACAATCTCAGTTATCTCTTTAAAAGCACTTAATCTTCCTAGGCAGCCGGCGCGAAGCTTCTCAGTTACCTGTAGCTTTTCTGTAGCAACTTTTAAATGATCTTCTGCGCTTTTGACTTCAAACTTTAACTTATCAAAAATAGCGTCTAAGCCAGGTTCGGTAGCGGTAAGAGATGAGATCTGTGTTTCAATTACCGCAAAACCTTCTCGGTACTCTTTTAATCTACTCTCTGCTGAATCTTTTGCAACAGTTAATCTACTTAGCTCACCCATCGTTGCATCGATGCGAGATCGAAGTCCGTTGATATGCCCCTCTTGTCTTGCAGTTCCCTCGCGTTGATCTGCAATTGCGCGAAGTGAAGCGGAGACTCGATTTTCTTCCAATGCTAATTGATCCTCAATTGCTTTTAATGAGTTTGAATCAAGATGCAGCTGTTCTTGCGAAATATTTACCTGCGATGCAAGTGTTGCCTCCTCTGCACGAAGAACTTTTGCTTCATCCTCTAACGCTTTTGGATCGCGCCCAGTTGCTTTTGCCTCCTCAGCCTCCTCTGCTAAAAATCTAGCTCGCTCTGATGCTAAGTTTTGTATGCCGCGAATTTGTTCGCGTTGAGCGGTTAATCGGTAAAAGTTTTCCTGTGCGCTAATTAGTTGTGGATTTTCACTTGCTGCAATTGCATCCAACTCAATCTCACGCGAGCGCGCAGTATTTAACTCCTGCTCAACCTGCTCCTTGCGCTCTCGTAAAACTGTCTCATCAGCAACCTCAGTATCCATATCTGATCGCATCCGAAGCAGATCCTCAGCTAATAAACGTAATTTTGAATCTCTAACATCAGATTGAATAATTGATGCTTTACGCGCAACCTCTGCCTGCTTACCTAATGGTCGCAGTTGCCGGCGTAGTTCAACGGTCAAATCTTGGATTCTGGCAAGATTTGTCTGCATTGAATCTAACTTTCTAATCGCTTTCTCTTTACGCTTACGGTGCTTTAATACACCGGCTGCCTCTTCAATAAAAGCACGTCGCTCCTCTGGATTTGCTAACAAGATCGCATCTAGCTGGCCTTGTCCAACAATCACATGCATCTCACGACCAATACCACTATCACTTAGTAACTCTTGAATATCTAATAATCTGGTGGTCTCACCATTTAATAAGTACTCAGATGCACCATTTCTAAATAAAACACGGGTAATTGTTACTTCAGTAAAATCAATTGGCAGCACGCCATCTGCATTATCGATTGTTACCGAAACCTCAGCACGACCTAATGGCGCCCGGCCTGATGTGCCGGCAAAGATAACATCCTCCATCTTTCCACCACGTAAAGTTTTAGCACCTTGCTCACCTAATACCCAAGAGAGGGCATCAACAACATTTGATTTACCAGAACCATTTGGACCAACTACGCAGGTAATACCCTGTTCAAAATTTAAGGTGGTTGAGGAGGCAAAGGACTTAAACCCTTTCAGGTTCATGCTCTTTAGATACATAGCTCTACCCACTTACTCCACATAGGCGCAAACCTATCTAAAAATGGTGGTAAATCGGTGCTACTTACCGTTGGCAACGCGGACAAAAATGGGAGGAGCGATTAGCAAAGGCGATTCTACGAATACCGGTTCGGCATCTAGAACATGGCTCACCCGCCCTGCCATAAACGCTCAGTGAGCGAGAAAAGTAGCCGCTCTCACCATTTACATTTTTATACTGCTCATCAAAGGATGTTCCACCTGCTGCTATTGCAGATTGCATCACCTTTGTTGCACAGGAGATCAATTTTTTTATTTCGATATCAGATAACTCTTCACAAATAATCTCAGGGTGAATCTTTGCTCGCCAAAGNGCCTCATCGGCATAGATATTTCCAATCCCACTTATTATCTCTTGATTCAATAGTGCTGGCTTAATNGCAGATTTTTTAACTCTTATTTTAGAAATTACCGCCTTAAGATCAAATTCAGCTTCAAAGGGATCTAATGCAATGTGAGCAACTGAGGTTGGAATCTTCTCCTTAGCTAACTCAACAGATAACCAGCCAAAGGTTCGTTGATCAATAAATCTAATCTCACTCCTCTTACCACTACTCCACTTACCACTTAGGCAGATCTTTGCTCGAAGATGCGCCTGTGCTGGGTAATTACTGGACTGAAGTAGTAGCTGCCCACTCATTCCAAGGTGGGCAACTAATGTGAAATCTCGATCTAATTCAAACCAAAGGAACTTACCTCGCCGTTTAACTGCAGTTATTTTTGCCCCAGCTACTGTTGAAATAGGTGCGATTGAGGAGTGTTTAATCGCTCTGGGGTGAAAACTTTGTGCAGTTAAGATTCGCCTTCCAATTACATGCTTTGCAAGCCCGGCACGGACAGTTTCAACCTCTGGTAACTCTGGCATCTGCTATCGTAAAAAGAAATTACTCTTAATTACTTTTACTACCTCTGCTACTTAATATTTCATGGGCAAGCTTTGCTGCTAATTGCTCCGCCTCACGTTTACTCTTTCCATGTCCGATTGGAAACTTCTCCCCACTTAAAATTGCATTAGCTGTGAAACTTTTATCATGGTCAGGTCCAGACTCGGTAATCTCATACTCAGGCGCTGATAAATTTAAGGAGGCTGCAATTTCCTGCAGCGCAGTCTTGCCATCAAGACCAACACCTTGGGATGTAGCCGAGACGATTGCTGGCGCAATCCAATTTAAAACAATCTCTGCACTCTTTAAATATCCATGTTCTAGATAGATTGCACCAACTAGTGCCTCTAGTGAATCTGCCAGGATTGAGTTCTTATCTCTTCCATTAGTTGCCTCTTCGCCCTTACCAATTCGCAGATGCTCACCTAATTTAAGATCGCGCGCAATTTGAGCAAGTGCTCTCATATTTACAACACCTGAACGGAGTGGACTTAATCTGCTCTCATCTAAATCTGGAAACTTTTTATATAGCTCATCGGTAACAATTAAACCAAGAACAGAATCACCTAAAAACTCAAGGCGCTCATTAGTTGGAATGCCACCTGCTTCATATGAAAATGAGCGGTGAGTTAATGCAAGTTCGAGTAACTCATCCTTAACCGATATACCGATTTGCTCGGTAAGGCGGGCGTACAAATCAGACCTCTAGAACCTGGCGACGGTTGTATGTTCCGCAAGTTGGACAAGCTGTATGTTGCAACTTTGGTTGTTGGCATTGCTCACATGTTGCAAGGTGGGCAGGAGTTGTCTTCCACATGCTTCGGCGAGAGCGAGTGCGTGCTCGCGACATTTTTCGCTTTGGTACTGGCATGATCATTACTCCTTTATAGATGCACTTTGTGCAAGGTGAGAATTATCTAGGAAAAGTTGCGACTTGTAAAAACGGCTTAACTTTTGAGCGGAAAATCCTTCAAAGCTGCCCACCTTGGATCATCTGGGGTATGGGCATGATCTGCTGGCAAATTGATCCACATCTGACCACAAACCTGACAAAGCCCAGAGCAATCCTCGCGGCAAAGTGGATTTACATCTAGATTTAAAATTATTGCATCTCTAATTGCTAACTCTAGATCTATTTCATCCCCATCCATAAAGCTTAAATCATCCTCTTCCAAATCAATCTCTTCATCTTTGCGTGATCTTTCTTTTCCTTTTTTCTTACTGGAGTTTTTACTNGCTGCGCTCTCATAGTAATAAAGCTCGGTAAAACTCTCAGTAAGTGGCCAAATGATTGGTTCAAGACATCTAGTGCACTCACCAGTTGCAGTTGCTACTAAATCACCAGTTGCTAGTACGCCCTCATCAACTGACTGAATTCTCAGATCTAACTCAATTACTTGCCCAGGTTTTACTGAAAGTAGGTCAACCCCGACCGACTCAGTAAGTAGCAGATCTAGCTCATACTCGCGCATCTCACCAGCGCGGTGCGGTAGATCATGGGTATTGAAGATAAAAATTGAGCGTGCCATAAAACTACTTAGTTAAGTCAGAGAGAGCGTGCTTGGTTTCAAAACCACCTAATTGATCTCGACCTTTACTAATTACATCTAAAGTTTTATTTAAAATAACCTCTAAGGTGGCTAGGCGAGAATCTATATACGCCTCAATCTCTTCTCGATCTTTCTTGCTCTCACTGTTTGCATCAGCCAGGATTCGGTTTGCCTCTTTGCGAGCAGATGAGACAATGGTAGTTTGCTCAACAAGACGAGCAACCTCCTGTCTTGCTTGCTCAATAATTGCATCTGCCTGTTGATTAGCATCTTCTAAAATCTCTTCTTGTCTGCGCTGAATTGAGATTGCTTTAGCTAAATCATTTGGAAAGGCAACCTTGATGCTGTCAAGCAACTTAAGCATCTCACTTCGATTTACTACACAAGAAGCAGAAAGTGGAACAGAGCGTGCTTCCTCAACTGCGGCAATAGCCGCCTCTAAACTATCTATTACATCCATTGCCTACCCTTTCCGATCTAAGCGAGATCTTAACTTATCAACGATTGCTGCAGGCATATAGCCGGAGACATCCCCGCCATAGCTTGCAATCTCTTTAACTAAAGATGATGATAAAAATGAGTTAGAGGGGGCGGTGGACATAAATAATGTCTCAACACCTTGCAGTTGCAAATTAACNTGACTCATCTGTAGTTCATAATCAAAATCACTAACTGCTCGCAATCCCTTAACAATTGTCGGTATCTGGTTAGCNTTGCAGTAATCAACTAGTAAGCCAGACCAGGAATCAATCTTTATATTCTTATATCGCGCAGTTACCTCTTTAATCATCTCAATTCGCTCTGGCACTGTAAAGAGTGAGCTCTTGGTTTGATTAACCAAAACTGCAATTACTACCTCATCAAATAATGANCATGCCCGCGCAATAATATCGAGGTGGCCATTAGTGATTGGATCAAAGGAGCCTGGACAAACAACACGTCTCATGGATAAAACGGTAGCAAGTAATTGCTAAGTTAGCCATTTAATCACTAATTTGGGCGTTACTTACTACCCCATAGTGAATGCTGCCAGCACCATATGAGCGCACCTTTGATTCCATTAATCCTTCAGGCCATG
>JGI25912J50252_10000868_pt1 | contig 9856 bp, 7 predicted proteins | sample LauGreSBDMM110DD_2_FD_50252 | JGI IMG/M metagenome (IMG submission 50252)
TTAAGAAAGAGTTAAGGCAAATGACATTGGCTGGCCACGCCTAGATAGGATTTATTCATGGAAGTTTCGCCGCTCATCTGGGCAACCACTCTTGGAGTATTGGCTGCCGCCTTCATCTTAGATTTCGTTGTTGTCGACGCCAGACCACATGTGTTTGGTCCCAAGCAGGCAGCACGTTGGGTAGTGGCATACATTGTTGGCGCTCTAGTTTTCGCAGTTTTCGTCTGGACCTACTTCGGCGCTGAATACGGGCAACAATTTCTCGCTGGCTGGATTACGGAATACAGCTTGTCTGTTGACAATCTCTTTGTGTTTATAGTTTTGATGTCGTCCTTTGCGGTACCAGAGGCACTCAAGCACCGGGTTTTACTAATCGGAGTTGCCCTAGCGATTGTTCTGCGTGGCGTGTTAATTGTGGTTGGCGCCGCAGCAATTTCAAGATTCGCTGCTACATTTTTCGTCTTTTCAGCGTTTTTGCTCTACACCGCAATTGCGGTTTGGCGCTCTCAGGGCGAGGAACCGAATCTTGAAGGTAATGGCCTGGTTCGAACGGTGGAAAAATATGTGCCAACTTCCAGAGAATATGACGGTGCTAAAACAACAGTAAAAATTTCGGGTAAGCGCCACATCACTCCGCTATTTCTGGTGATTCTGGCAGTGGGTACCACCGACCTACTCTTTGCGCTGGATTCCATCCCAGCGATTTTTGGCCTAACTAAAGAACCGTATTTGGTTTTTGCCGCAAACGCTTTTGCGTTGATGGGATTACGCCAGCTCTATTTCTTACTAGATGGCTTGCTTGGAAAGATTATTTACTTAGCTAGAGGTCTCGCAATCATTTTAGGTTTCATAGCCATAAAGCTATTTTTCGAGGCACTTGATGGCACCACAGATCTTGAGGTACCACACGTAACGATTGCCCAATCTTTGACGTTCATCCTGCTTACTTTGGGTGTAACAGTTATCACGAGCCTTGCTGCAGTTAAGCGGGATCCAACGCTGGCGCATGCCAGTCAGGCCACCCAGGTAACAACGGAAGCTAGCGAACATCGTGGTGAGGCGTTTGACCACAAANCTGATGAGGATGTTCAGACTTAAAGTTCGCAGATCCCATGCGCAAAGGCCCATGCTGGATGGCTCACCGATGCGCCAAAGGTTTAAGCCAACTAACATAGAGGCGTGGTTGATAAGTTAATTGTCCGTGGCGCCAGAGAGCACAACCTCAAAGACATAAACATTGACTTGCCCCGAGATGCGCTGATTGTTTTCACTGGTTTATCTGGCTCTGGAAAGTCATCTCTGGCATTTGACACTATTTTCGCTGAGGGTCAACGTCGCTATGTTGAGTCACTTTCTGCGTATGCCAGGCAGTTTCTCGGGCAGATGGATAAACCTGATGTCGATTTTATTGAGGGTCTTTCGCCGGCAGTTTCAATCGACCAGAAATCCACTAACCGTAACCCAAGATCAACTGTTGGCACGATTACGGAAGTTTATGACTATCTGCGATTACTTTTTGCTCGAGCTGGCAGGCCGCACTGTCCCGATTGCGGCCGGGCAATTGCTCGCCAATCACCACAACAGATTGTTGATCGAATTTTAGAAATCAAGACTGGGACGAGATTTCAATTACTTGCTCCGATAGTGCGCGAGCGCAAGGGCGAGTACGCCGAGTTATTTCGGAGTCTGCAGTCACAGGGATTTGCGCGGGCGCGCATCGATGGGGTGGTTTACCCACTCGAAGAGCCACCTGTATTGAAGAAGCAAGAAAAACACACCATCGAAGTAGTCGTTGATCGCCTTGCAGTTAAGCCTGATGCAGTCCGGCGGTTAACAGACAGCGTTGAAACAGCGCTTCGACTTTCCAGTGGGCTAGTGACTCTAGAGTTCGTGGACTTACCTGAAGATGATCCAGAACGCGAACGGATGTTTAGTGAGCATCTAGTTTGCTTATTCGACGGGAATCAATTCGAAGAGTTGGAGCCAAGATCTTTCTCGTTTAATTCACCCTTTGGAGCTTGTCCAGAGTGTGCTGGTCTTGGAAACAAGATGGAAGTGGACATCGACTTAGTAATACCTAACCCGGACTTAACCCTGGAAGAGGGCGCTATCGATCCTTGGGCTTCTGGACACATTTTCGATTACTTTTTTAGGTTGACTAAAGCTCTTTCCAAAGAGTTGGAGTTCGCACTTGATGTCCCATGGAAGAAACTCCCTATCAAGGCGCGCAATGCACTGCTACAAGGTAATGATCACGAAGTTCAAGTTAAATACAAAAATCGGTATGGTCGCCAACGCACTTATTCCACCGGCTTTGAAGGTGTAATTCAGTACATCGAACGTAAGCACCAAGAATCAGAAAGTGATTCAAGTCGGGAAAAGCTCGAGGGTTACATGAGAGAGGTGCCATGCCCAGCCTGTCATGGCGCGCGACTAAAGCCACTTTCATTAGCGGTCACATTAAACGGCAAAAGCATTGCGCAAATTGCAGAATTACCAATTGGCGAGTGCGCGGAGTTCTTAAAAGAATTAGAACTTTCACCTCGGGAGCGAGCAATCGCTGATCGAGTTTTGAAGGAAGTTAATGAGCGGTTAGCTTTTCTAATTGATGTTGGCTTGCACTACCTATCGCTAGAACGTTCAGCTGGATCTCTGGCAGGCGGAGAAGCACAGCGAATTCGATTAGCGACCCAGATCGGCAGTGGTTTAACAGGTGTGCTTTATGTCCTTGATGAGCCAAGTATTGGATTACATCAGCGCGATAATCATCGATTAATTGAAACTTTGATTCGATTGCGAGATTTGGGCAACACGCTAATTGTTGTGGAACATGACGAGGACACGATTCGAACCGCGGATTGGATCGTGGACATTGGTCCTGGCGCGGGTGAGCACGGTGGCTATGTAGTTTCAAGTGGATCTTACGAGAAATTGATTAAGACTAAAGAATCAATTACTGGGCAATACTTATCTGGGAAACGAAAGATTGAAGTACCACCGGCGCGTAGGCCCGTGGATCCAAGTCGCAAACTAAAGATCTTCAACGCCAATGAACACAACCTTGCTGATGTCACAGTAGAAATTCCACTTGGGGTGTTCGCGGCAATCACCGGGGTATCTGGTTCCGGAAAATCTACTTTGATTAATGATGTGCTGTATAACGTATTGGCCCGCGATCTAAATGGCGCACGCACCGTGCCTGGTAGACATAAAAAAGTCGAGGGCGTTGAACTACTAGATAAAGTTGTGCATGTTGACCAGAGTCCTATCGGTCGCACTCCGCGTTCAAATCCAGCCACATACACCGGAGTTTTCGATCACGTGCGAAAACTATTTGCGGAAACTCCAGAAGCTAAAATGCGCGGTTATCAACAAGGTCGATTCTCTTTCAACGTTAAAGGCGGTAGATGCGAGTCTTGTTCCGGTGATGGCACTTTAAAAATTGAAATGAATTTTTTGCCTGATGTTTATGTGCCATGTGAAGTTTGTCATGGTGCTAGGTATAACCGCGAAACTCTTGAAGTTCATTACAAGAATAAAACGATTGCCGATGTCCTGAACATGCCAGTGGAAGAAGCTTTCTCTTTCTTTGCGAGCATTCCGCCCATTGCGCGACACTTGCAAACACTGGTGGATGTTGGGCTTGGTTATGTCCGGCTGGGTCAACCTGCGACCACTTTAAGTGGCGGCGAAGCCCAACGCGTCAAACTCTCATCCGAACTACAAAAGCGTTCAACGGGTAGAACGGTATACGTGCTAGATGAACCAACTACTGGACTGCATTTTGAAGACGTCAGAAAATTACTGATAGTCCTTCATTCCCTTGTTGAAAAGGGCAATACTGTGATTGTGATTGAGCACAACTTAGACGTAATTAAAACCGCAGACTGGGTTATCGACATGGGTCCTGAGGGTGGATCAGGCGGCGGCAAAGTTGTTGTTGCAGGCACTCCTGAACTTGTTGCAAAGCATAAAACTAGTCATACCGCGAAATATTTACAGCCACTGCTTGCAACTGGAAAGCCCACAAGTAAGTAACTGCTGTGCAGCTCTCAGACAAACCAAAGGACATCCCGACAGGTCCAGGGGTTTACCGATGGCGCGACGCCCAAGAGCGCGTTATTTATGTCGGAAAGGCGAAAAATCTACGTAGCCGTCTAAATTCATACTTTGGCAATGATCTGCATCCGCGCACGCAAACTATGGTCAATACTGCCGCAAGTGTGGATTGGGTAATGGTGCGAACCGAAACGGAAGCACTCCAACTTGAGTATGCCTGGATCAAAGAGTTTGATCCAAATTTCAACGTTAGATATCGAGACGATAAAAGTTATCCATATTTAGCTGTATCAGTTTCGGAGGAATTTCCGCGAGCTTATGTGTATCGCGGTGATAAGCGAAAAGGTAATACATACTTTGGTCCTTATGTTCAGGCCTGGGCAATTAGGAACTCGCTAGATCACCTACTGCGGGTGTTTCCAGTACGAAGTTGTACAGCTGGAGTTTTTCGTAATGCAAAAGCTGCGGGGAGACCTTGCTTACTAGCCCACATAGACAGATGTAGCGCACCGTGTGTTGGAAAGATTTCAGCACCAGATCATCGCGAGTTGGTCAAGGAATTCATGTCATTTATGTCTGGTAACTCCAAGGACATAATGTCTGACATTACCAATCGAATGAAGCTGGCTTCGCAGTCCCAAGATTATGAACAAGCCTCTGTGCTTCGTGATGATCTAGCTGCACTTGAACGAGTTCTCGAAAAAAGTGTTGTCGTTTTACCTGATGACACTTATGCAGACGTTGTTGGTTTGGTTCATGATGATTTGCAGTCTGCTGTGCAAACTTTCTCGGTACGTGGTGGTCGCATTGTTGGACAACGCGGTTTCATTATGGAGAATTCGGTTGAGGCAACCAGTGAGTCTTTGATGACAGATGCTTTAATGCACATCTATGCGAGCGCCACTAAGGAAGAAATTCCAGTTGAAGTACTGGTGAGTCACGAACCAGAAAGTGCGTCCAGTTTGGCCGATCTACTTGGCGCTATTCGAGAAGCACAGATAAGCGTTCGAGTTCCCGCACGCGGAGATAAAAGAATTTTGATGGAGACTGTTATCGCCAATGCTGGAGGCGCGTTAGGTATCCATAAAACCAAACGTTCTGCTGATTTGGTGACTCGTAGTAAAGCTTTGGCAGAGATCCAATTAGCACTAGGACTACCTGATGCGCCACTTCGGATTGAATGTATTGACGTCTCTCACATCTCAGGCACAAATGTTGTTGCTTCGTTAGTTGTGTTCGAGGACGGTATCCCTCGAAAGAAGGATTATCGCCAATTCATAATCACTGATCCACGTGATGACACGGCATCAATTGCGCAAGTAGTTACTCGTAGATTCAAGGAACATGAAGAAATGCGACCGTATCGACCTAATCTGTTGGTGATCGATGGTGGCTTGCCGCAAGTTAACGCAGCAGCTAAAGCACTGGAGTTAAGTGGTGTCGCGAATATGCATGTCATTGGGTTGGCTAAACGTATGGAGGAGATCTGGCGACCGGGCGCGAGCTATCCCGTGATTTTGCCGCGTAACAGTGAAGCGCTGTTTATGCTGCAACGAGTTCGTGATGAGGCCCACAGATTCGCAATTTCATTGCACCGAAACCGGCGTTCTAAGGCAATGGTTGATAGTGAACTNGATGATGTGCCGGGTCTTGGTCCGGTAAAGAAAAAGGCGCTTTTGGCTCATTTTGGATCGCTTAAAAAAGTTGCGCAGGCAAATGTGGCGGAGTTAGCCAAAGTTGCTGGCATCGGACCAGTCCAGGCAGAAGCGATTTGGCAGTTTCTATGTGAGTCAAATGGCGAGGAAATGTCAGTCAACACTGCAACAGGCGAGATAATTGAATCGTGAGTGACCTTAGCGCCAGCGAGACCACAATAGATGTCATTTTAGTTACTGGCATGTCCGGAGCTGGACGCTCCACAGCCACCCGAGCCCTAGAAGACATCGGGTGGTTCGTAGTGGATAACTTGCCGCCTACCTTGATGATAAATGTGGTTGATTACGTGTTGCAGCGCACAGGTTCACACAAAGTGGCCCTTGTGGCAGATGTGCGAGGTGGTCAACGTTTTGACGAACTTCGCGAGTCACTTTCAAGCATTAAATCCGCTGGACACGACTTACGGGTCCTTTTCCTGGAAGCGGGAGACGAAGCGCTAGTTCGCCGTTATGAATCATCTCGTCGACCACATCCGTTGCAGCGTGATGACAGTTTGTTAGGAGCGGTGCAGCGAGAACGAGAGTTATTGCGTGATTTGCGAGCTGATGCTGACATTGTTATTGACACCAGTAATTTAAATGTTCACGAATTGCGTAGATCAATTGAAAANGCTTTCGGAGACGATGAACACTATGCGCTCCGAGCCACAATAATGTCATTTGGATTTAAGTACGGAATTCCTGTTGATGCGGACTTAGTTGCCGACATGCGTTTTTTGCCAAACCCATACTGGGATCCAGAACTTAAGGAGTTAACTGGACTCGATGCCGCAGTAAACGATTACGTTGTTGGTTTTCCAACTGCGCAGGATTTCCTCACCAAGTATGCCGACCTTCTTGACATAGTTGAAGATGGTTACTTGCGTGAAGGTAAACGGTTTATAACTATCGCAATGGGTTGCACAGGTGGTAAACATCGAAGCGTTGCTATGGCAGAAAACTTGTCGGCGCGACTTGTGAAAAACGGTGTGGATGTTCGCGTTGTGCATCGAGATCTGGGACGCGAGTAGATGCCCAATGCACCACAACGGCCACTTGCCGTTGTTGCACTAGGTGGCGGGCACGGACTTGCCGCNAGTTTGCGGGCACTGCGTAGAGTCACGCCACACTTAACTGCCGTTGTTGGCGTCAGTGATGATGGCGGAAGTAGTGGCCGGCTCCGGGATGAATTTGGAATCGTTCCGCCAGGGGATTTGCGAATGGCCCTTGCTGCCCTTTGTGGTGATGACGAATGGGGCTCAACTTGGGCACGGGTACTGCAACACAGATTCTCTTCAAGTGGTCAACTAAATGGTCATTCACTTGGCAACCTTTTGATCACTGCGTTGTGGGAAGAAACGCAAGACGTAGTTTCAGGTCTTGATTGGGTCGCCCGGCTACTAGATGCCAAGGGGAAAGTATTGCCGCTTTGCATAGAGCCACTGGAAATTGTTGCCCAAGTAAAAACAAATGTCGGAGTTAGCGAGGAAGTTCGAGGTCAAGTGCAGGTTGCAACTACGCCGCACGAAATCCAAAGTATCGCTTTGGCACCCGAGAACCCTGCGGTATGTCAACAAGCTGTGGCTGCAGTGCGCGCCGCAGACGCGCTAGTTCTAGGTCCAGGCTCTTGGTACACCAGTGTCTTAACGCACTTTCAAGTTCCAGAGATGTCACTGGCTCTGCATGAGAGCACTGCCATGCGCATCCTCATTTTGAACTTACGCCCGCAAGCTGGCGAGACTGATGGGTATAGCGCAACTCGCTACTTGGAAGTTCTGGCAAAGAGTTACCCAGATTTCCGAGTAGACGTGGTGATAGCGGATCCAGATCATGTCGGCGATGCCCTGGAACTAGAGCGGGTTGCCAAAATTGCTGGTGCCCGAATTGAATGGGCGAGGGTAGCAAATAGCGTGGGAGCTAAAGATCAACATGCCCCCGAATCGTTAGCCTCGGCGTTCACTTCAATATTTGCTCATGGCAGGATTGACTCATGGCAATGACCGCAGCAGTTAAGGACGAACTAAGCCGACTTCCAATCACTAAAAAATGCTGTCGTAAAGCAGAAGTCTCTGCGCTGCTTCGCTTTGCCGGCGGTTTACACATCGTCAGTGGCAAAATTGTGGTCGAAGCAGAACTTGATACTGGTCAAGCTGCGCGTCGACTCCGCCGAGACTTAGCTGAGATATTTGGTCACGAAAGCGAAGTTTCTGTTCTGTCGGGTGCCGGCATTCGCAAAGGCAGTCGTTACTTAGTACGCGTGGCAAACGAGGGTGAGCACCTTGCAAAGCAAGCTGGCTTAGTCGATGGTGGTGGGCGACCAATTCGTGGTTTACCACCTCACATAGTTTCAGCAAGTTTGTGTGACGCCGAGGCAGCTTGGCGTGGTGCGTTTTTGGCACATGGCTCATTAACTGAACCCGGTCGTTCCTCGTCTCTTGAAATAACTTGTCCAGGTCCTGAAGCAGCATTGGCACTAGTTGGCAGCGCACGTCGCCTTGGCATCGCAGCAAAGGCACGCGAGGTNCGCGGNGTTGATCGAGTCGTTATTCGCGATGGAGATGCAATTGGAGCGTTGTTGACACGTATCGGCGCGCACGAATCAGTTTTAGCTTGGGAAGAGCGCAGAATGCGGCGTGAAGTTCGCGCCACTGCCAACCGGTTAGCCAATTTTGACGATGCTAACTTACGACGATCCGCGCGCGCAGCAGTTGCCGCCGGGGCTCGCGCAGCGAGAGCCATTGAAATTCTCGGGCCCGAGATTCCTACACATTTATTGGAAGCCGGTCAGTTGCGAGTGACCCACCAGCAAGCAAGCCTGGAAGAACTTGGCGCACTTGCTGATCCGCCTATGACAAAGGATGCAATAGCTGGACGAATTCGAAGATTGCTGGCAATGGCTGATAAGCGGGCTTCAGATTTGGGCATACCTAACACCGAAGCTGGGCTCACCGCTGATATGCTCGAACAATAATTTGAAAGCTATTTGGTAATAGGGAATAGCATCCTGCACTCGATGTTCGCACTTACTTAGGGGAGATTAGTTATGAGCGTAAGAGTCGGTATTAATGGCTTTGGAAGAATAGGCCGAAATTACTTTCGTGCGATTGCAACTTCTGGCGCCGACATCGAAATTGTGGGCATTAATGATCTAACGGACAACAGGACTCTTGCACATTTATTGAAGTATGACTCTATTTTGGGTCGCCTTGGCAAAGAAGTAACTTTTACCGATAACTCAATCATCGTTGACGGCAAGACAATCACCGTAACTTCACAGCGTGATCCAGGCGCGCTGCCTTGGGGCGATCTAGGAGCGGACATCGTTATTGAATCCACTGGCCACTTCACCGACGGGACAAAAGCCGCAGCGCATATTTCAGCTGGCGCCAAAAAAGTAATCATTTCAGCGCCAGCTAGCAACGAAGATGTGACCATAGTTATGGGCGTTAATCATGAAACTTATGACGCTGCGAATCATCATGTGATTTCTAATGCGTCCTGCACAACTAATTGCCTGGCTCCGATGGCTAAGGCCATACATGATGCCTTTGGTATTGAACATGGCTTAATGACAACAATTCATGCGTACACAAACGATCAAGTTATTTTAGATTTTCCACATCCAGATCTACGNCGATCACGCGCGGCAGCAACAAATTTNATTCCAACGACTACCGGCGCAGCAAAAGCAATCGGTTTAGTTATGCCAGAGCTAAAAGGCAAGTTAGACGGCTATGCCATGCGAGTGCCAGTACCTACTGGCTCCGCNACAGATCTGACTGCAGTTCTNAANAAGTCAGTGACAAAAGAAGAAGTTAATGAAGTTGTTAAAGCCGCAGCAAATGGCTCGCTAAAGGGTTACATGACTTATACCGANGATCCAATTGTTTCCTCTGACATNGTTACTGATCCCGCTTCCTGCATTTTCGATTCATCGCTGACTATTGCCATGGGCAACACCGTGAAAGTTGTTGGTTGGTATGACAATGAATGGGGCTATTCAAATCGCCTCGTGGACATCACGAAATTCGTTGGATCAAAACTTTAAAGTATGCAGATTCGTGGGATTCAAGACTTAGAAGTCACAGGCAACATAGTTTTTG